>TARA_R110002012_G_scaffold132987_4_pt1 | contig 53308 bp, 76 predicted proteins | sample TARA_R110002012 | Tara Oceans TARA_R110002012 (sample SAMEA4396515) | marine metagenome | biome: Westerlies Biome; feature: [DCM] deep chlorophyll maximum layer (ENVO:01000326); material: water (ENVO:00002006), including particulate matter (ENVO:01000060) such as... | depth 40 m
AAATTCCATTTTAACTCCTTATCTTAAATAAGCTGGGCCAGTCCAGCGAACACCATTTAAATTACCATCAAGAATATTTCCTCGTGGTGCGTTTCTAGCTGGTTTTGACCAACCTGCGGCTTTGAGAATGTCACCTTTTTTGAATAGTTTATCATCACCTGTAGCAACAATAAAACCCCAGCAAGAATGGCCTGCGATAATTTTCCAATACTTCTTGCCTTTTGCAACTGATAGTCTGCTTTTAAATTCTGCTCTTTTATCTTCGATTTGATCATCATGAATGTCATATCTATTTGTCCAACCAACATAATCATCAGCAATTACGTCTTTAAGATTTTCAACAGCACCATCTAAAAGACCTTTTGCTACTTCATTTAATTCAGCTTCATTTATTATCTTCAATTTAAAACTCCCGTTTGTTTAGTCTATGAAACCATTGTATAAGCTGGTTGCCCAAATGTCAAGCACAAAAAAAAGACTGTATCATTTATGCAACACAGCCTTTCTTAATCTCTTATTTGATTGCCTTTTCAGACATTTTTTCCATTTTCTCGATAATGTATCGGTAACCACTTTTGTCCATCTGCGACTCGAAAAATTCTTTTTCATAAAAACTCCCGATTGACTATGATACCATCTTATAGATTGATTACCGAATTGTCAAGCATTTTATGGTAGTTTATTTGCTTGAATAAAAAAACCATAAATTTGTTCTGCCTTCTCTACTACTTTTGGATCTTTTAATGGTAAAGCACAACCAGTATCTCCGGTCCAATCTGCGAACTCCTTATCATAAAAACCTATTTCACAATGTCCTACATTTTCTTTTTGTAAAACAGCTAATTCATCAGCCCAGCGTTGCCATTTAAAATCATCAATGATAGGTTCATCTTTTTCGTAATACAAGTATGAATGAACCAACATTTGACTTCGCCTTTGTCTAATCTTCTCCTTAATTGTTTGAATTGGATTTATAAATTTCTCTAAACTCATTTAGCTTTCACTTTCTTTTTAGGTAGTTGAGGGTATGTTCCCCATGGTTCTTTTAAAAAACAGGGAACTTCATCAGGTAGCCCGTTCTCAATCCATTTTGCAACCATCATATGCTCACATACTCCCATATAATAGTGGATTCTCATTCCACCAAGATTTCCACCAGTAAATTCAACATCATCAAATACACCATGTGTTAAATCACCATTCTCATTATATCTCGGTTTTCCTCGCCATCTTTTTATTCTAGGAAACCAGTTCTCAATATTCATAGAATGATGCCAATTAGAAAACCAATGTTAAACGGTATGAAAAATAATATTAAAAGTATCCAAACAGGTAATAAATCAACCCATATTTTTGTTTCCATAAAATGTTTAATTAAAAAACATTTCATTTTAATGTAAAGAGAATATTTATTATTCATAATAAATACACCGCCATTTGCTACATTTTTTTTATTTGACATAACCATTATCCCATTTATCTGGACCTGTGTATTGGTCCTCATTACTCATTTTAAAAAACTTACCAAAGAGGCGGTCGCTTATTCTTTTACGTTCAATATTTAACCTTCTATAAAAGGCATGATATCCATCCCAGTTCTCCCAATCATCTGTATCACCTTTTAATGATTTTAAATTAAAAAGGCGTAAAAGTAAATCATCTATGGTTTTAAGCCACTCACGGTGAGCTAATTCATTAAACTTACCATCAATATATAACAATCGTTTTAACTTAATCCATTCATATTCCAATTTAAAAGCTTGCCATGTATCAACTCCATAACCATTTTGCATATAAGCCTCTTTTCTTATTTCCCACTCACTTGTAAATTCTTTAATCACCGCTATGAATTTCCTCTAATAGACTCCATACTCTCCACCACTTCTTAAAATCTGGATTTTCATCAAACATTTTTTTTATGTCATTTTCACTCATATTAGGTATTTCTTTGCTTATGTTCACATATGCTTTAGGTTTAATGTGACCTCCACACCAAGTTGTTACAGTTTTATTTCTAAGCTGTTCAGAAAAGTCTAAAGCATCTTTATCATCCATTTTTTCTAGTCAAACTTCCGTTCTTATCTGTTTTGTAATATTCTTGATATCCATCATCAGCTAAAAGATCCAGAGCTTCGACTTGTTTAAGTAAATGCACATAGTTTACAATTAGTTTTTGAGCTGACTTGGCTATCATTTGACCGGTCAATCCTAATGTTTGGTGCCTTATATCGGAATCAACGTGTACTAAAAACTTTTCAGCTTTTTCAAGTTCAGTTTCTTTTTCTACCATTTTTCAATCCTTTCAAAATTGTCAAACATTTCATAATCTTCAATATCACCCATTACTGTTGGTATCTCTACTGCGTAATCTTCTTGACCAACTTCATTGTATTCTAAACCTTTATTGTATGCTGTTCTACTGCGTGATGCTTTCTCTCTCGTAGCGGCCGATTCGGGTGTCTTATGATAATCTAAAAGCTTCTCTCTGCGAATATCTTTGTCTGCTTGTGTATGAGTTCTCACATTTGCACAGGATCGGGAACAATAAGTACCTTTCTTTCGGTGATCTTTTTGACACCTAGGGCACTTTTTAATCATTGTAGGGTGGACTTTTTCTCAAAATCACCTGAGATAACATCATTTAAAAATTCTTTGAATTCTTTTTCTTGATTGTTAGCTTTGGAGTGCATCATTAATCTTCCCATCATTATGGCATTTACCATTGTCATGGGTATTGATTCATATAGATCCATTAGAAAATTGTCTGTCTGACTCACTAATTGTTCTATCTCTTCTAATTGTTTAGACGATATTTCTTCATCATTCTTTTTTTTCATTTTTCACCCTAATATTATTTAATTCTGAATAAACATTTATAGCAAAATCTTCTGCCTCTATTTCCCAAGGTTCATCTTTTACATAAATGCCACGCCAAGTATTTAGAGAGGCGGTTATTTCATGATTTACATATTGTTTTATATGGCACATTTCATGAGCTATAGTTTCTAATAGTGATTGATTGTCTTGACCTGTTTTTAATTGAACACAATAAATTGGCACTCTGGAAAATATACTTTCATCACTTTCCCAACAATGACCTAGCATAGGTATCTTTCTCGAATATGAGAATTCAAGTATAATATCTTTTGGTAATTTTAACTTATCACCGAAATAATCTATAGCTTTAAAATACTTTTGGCTAATACCATGAATTATCATTTTCAAGATCCACCATAATTTTTTCATATTTGTTGGTGATAACCCGTAGACTCATAATAGTAGAATTATATCCTTCTTCTCGGTATAAATCTTTATCCATACTCTCTTCAGTATCTTTTACCCAGAGTCTACAGCCATCAGGAGTTATTTCATCAGCGATTAATATTCGGCCTTCTGAATCGAATCCAAATTCTAATTTAAAATCAATTAAGTTAAGGCCGATATTACTAAAAACTTTTTCTATAACTTTATTTACATTTAATGCTTGAACTTTTAAAAAACTGGTTGCATACCTCTCCTCAAAACCCATCAATGATAATCTTTCTTGAGTTAAAAGAGGATCATTTTTACTATCATCTTTCAAATAAAATTCTACTATTGGTCTAGAAAACTTATAACCTTTCTCTATGTTAGTTTCTCTAACAATTGAGCCAGCGGCTACATTTCTTACAACAACTTCGAGAGGTATAATATCTACTTTTTTACACCTCATAATATTCCAAGGATTACTTTCATCTAATTCTATAAAATGTGTGCTTAAGCCAGCTTCCTCTAAATGCTTAAACATAATAGAGGAAATCTTGGCATTAATATTACCTTTACCCAACATACAGTCTTTATAAAGACCGTTGCCTGCTGTTACCTTGTCTTGGTGATTAATCAAAACTTCATTTGTTTTCTCACTTTGATAAACTTTTTTTACTTTGCCTTCAATAATAAGATTTTTAGCTGGTAAATTCATTTAATTTTTTTCCCATTTAATATTACTATTCTACTTTATAATGTCTAAAAAGTCAAGCATTGAGCTCTCCCATGTCCACTTTATTGCCGATTTACGGGTAGCTTCTCTTGAAACTTCTAGTACCTTTTTAATTTTAGTATCTAATGTATTATCAAAACCATAGGTTTTATCATTATGTACAATACATCCATTGATATTTTCTATTATCACCTCTTTTGGTCCAGGTTGATCATATGCCAATACAGGTGTACCACATGAAATACTTTCAAGTAATGTGATACCAAAAGTATCACTTTTTGATGGAAATATAAAAGCATCAGCACTTGCAAAATATCTGGCTAATTCGAGACCTTCTAAACTACCAGTAAATTTTATAAATGGATATTTTTGCTTCAGTTCTTCCAAATATGGCCCATCACCAACAAAAACTTTATTTGGAAATTGTAAATTACAAAATTCATCTACGTTTTTTTCTTTTGAAGCTCTAGATACACAAAGAATAAAACCTTGACCCCATGGCTTTCTATATTTGGGACTGAATAATGCTTGATTTACACCTTTTTTCCAAACTTTTACATTTTTAAAACCTTTATCAACCAAAAGGTTTTTAGTGCCTTCAGTTGATACCATCACACTCTTTGATTTACGGTGAAACCACTTAAAATACTTATACAATAATTTTGATGAAAATCCTGTATATGATTCAAATAATTCTGGAAACTTAGTGTGATATGATGTTGTATAAGAGAATTTGCGTTTGTCTAAAATATATTTCGCATATAATCCTAGAGGGCCTTCTGTTGTAATATGTATTTTATAATTCAGAAAAGCAAAAGAGTCGATTAAGTCTTTATAGAGCCATGGATTTACAATTACTTTTATATCTCTGTAAAATGGTAGTTTAATCATACACCATTTTGGTAATGGCGACCTATCATTATAATGTAGATAGGTCGGGTGTAATATTGTTACATCATAGTCTTTTTTTTCTAGTTCCTTTTTAAGATTTTGGTATGTTCTTACTATGCCGTTGGCCTGTGGCTCCCAGGAATCTGTTATGATTACTATTTTTTGCATTTGTCTTTTTCATGGGGTGCAATCACATTTAAATATTTTAGATTCGACCTTATCGGTGTGTACACGATATTTTTTTTCGGGAATCTTTTCTAGGTGAGTACCCCATATCTCCGTTTGGTAGATTGTTCGATTATACTTACAACCCTTTACCTCTTCTATCTCGGCTATGTACTCGATTGAATTACTGCATTTATAAACGCAATAATTTTTTAATGGTTTTTTGCGATCTGATTTTATGAAATCTAACCAATTTTCTTGAATTCCTATCAAGTGACATTCAAGGGTTGGATCTTTTAATACTTTTTGATTAGCGTGTAGAGGAGACCACCATAGTAACCCTGCTATGAGGGTCACTAGAGTAATTTTAATTATAAAAATATATCTCATTTCATCCATTTAGATGCAACGCAAAAGGCTATTACTGGTGGTAAACTTAATAATAAGTATAAAGCTAAACCCATTTTTTTCTCCTAAAAGTATTATACTTTGATAATCTATTTAGGAGTTCTGTGTTTAGACCTTCTCTTGAAAAGTATTTGAATCTAATTCTATTATAAGATTTAAAAAAGAGCAAGCTAAATCTTCATTCTTAAAAAATCTTATGAGAGTCTGGCCTGTGTCTTTTGATATAACGATCAATAAAATTTCTCTTCTATTGTAAATGGAGAATTTTATTGTCCAGTTATTTTTTTCTACGGCACTCCAAGTTCTTACTTTACTTGCTGTTGTTAAATAGTTTGATGTTAGTTTCAAGAATCTCTTTTGCATATTTGGACATTTCTGTTACAGTTTCAACGGTCTTATCCATGTATGTATGTAATTCTTTAACTGAATTCTTTTTAGCAATATCATTTAATTGATTTAAAAACTTGACTTGGCTATCAATTGTTGTTGATACTAAGTTGATTGGATTAATAAACATATAAATCTCCTTAAAATAATTATTTATAAATTTTATATTGTGCGTTGCAATAATTGGGGCAAATCTATTAAATTACTACCCATATTAAAGTAAACTCATTATACATATTGGTGTGCTTTTTCAGGTGTTACTATTATAGATCACCTTCTTTTCTATTTTCACTATAATGAGCATCAAACTTACCTCCAGGATATCTACTCTCGAGCTTTTCAATATTTTCTTGTATTACTTCATCTGGTTTTAGTCCCATTGCGGTACATGAATTTACCCAATACCAAATAATATCACCTAACTCTCTCTTGATATGAAATTGTGTTTTTTCACTCATAGGTTTATCTTGAAATAAACACTTCTTTACAATTTCAGCTAATTCACCACCTTCTGATGCAATACCAATGGCACCTGTTAATAATCTGGCTGTATTCACACCACTTTTAGAATCAATTGCAGCCATTCTTTCATGTAACTTATTTGTTGAGCCAGAGGTTTCAGAGGTCACCTTAGTAACAAACTCTTGATATTTTTTTAAATCTATCAATTTATCACCCTTTCTTATTTTCATTTAAAATTCTTATGTTTTTACCTGATACTTTTACCATAATCCAGTCATTGTAATAGTCCTCCCGTTCAAGGACACGCCTCTCCATCTGTTCCTTCAACTCTAAGTAAGCACAATCAGACCTATTAGAGCAAAGATATAATATCTCTCTAATAAATTTATCTTCTCCGTGTTTTTTGACATCATCAATAAGAGTATTGTTTGAGCCCCAATACTTTTTCCAATCTGATGGTTTTCTAATCTTCTTTTTTTTACCTTTTACTTGTTTGTAACCGGCTTTAGTGAAGAATTTCTTTCCAATGTATCGTTTTTTATCTACAAGATTATGTATGCAATAAACGAAACCAAAAGAATTGCCAATATCTGATTCATTAAATTCATGTCCATTGTAAGTCCAATTCATTCATCTCCAATCTTCGCTTCTTCTAAATCAATGTAACTGGAACAGAAAGGACAATACATAGGGTCCGTTTCTGTTCCTTCTACGTCATATTCTATTGTATATGATGATTCACAAGTATCACAAGTATATTGTATAGTTTTCAATTAGGCAGCTTTTCCCCACACATCTCCCCATTTTCCTTTCATAGCACCTTTAGCATAATCAGTTGCTCTGTTTTCAAAAAAGTTCGTGTGTGTGGGTGCATTAATCATACCTTCGACCCATAATAATGGATTTCTTTTCACCTTAAATATACCTTTTAGTCCTAAGCTGATTAATCTTCTATCAGCTATGTACCGTATATATTGTTTTACATCTTCTGGTTTAAGATCATCCATTGGCCCCATTTTAAAAGCTAAGTCAATAAATTTATCTTCTAGTTCGACCATCTTTGTTGCAATCGTATAAATTTTACCTTTCAGATCATCATTCCAGATTTCTCTGTTTTCTTCTATGTATGTTCTGAATAATTTAATCATTGATTCGGCGTGTTGTGTTTCATCAACAATTGACCAAGTAACGATTTGACCCATACCAACCATTTTACCATGTCTTGGAAAATTTAATAACATAATGAATGACGAAAATAATTGCATACCTTCAGTAAAAGCTGAGAACACAGCAATATGTGTTGCTGTTGATTCTTTTGTACCATTCTTTGATGATAACTCCATTACATAATCATGTTTAGCTCTCATCTCTTCATAGTCGGCAAATTCTGAATATGTTGATTCAGGCATACCAAGTGTTTCAATCAAATGAGAATAAGCTGCGATATGTAATGCTTCACGAGCCGCAAACCCAGCTAACATCATTCTTACTTCTGGTTGTGGGAAATGTGGTAAATAATTCTTTACATAACCACCTGCAACATCAATATCACCTTGAGTGAAAAATCTAAAAATATTTGTAAGAAAAGCTTTTTCTTCTTCAGAAAGCTTATTCTTCCAATCTTTTACATCTTCATTCATTGGCACTTCTGTGTGCATCCAATGTGATTGTTCATGTTTCAGCCACGCATCATAAGCCCATGGATAATTAAATGGTTTATAATATGTTCTTTCGTCTTTTAGCATTTATACTTCCTTCTTTTGAAATAGTCCTGAAATCTTTGATTGTATCACTTTCGCCCACCAAGGTTGAGGAAAGTTCCAACCAATTAAAGCACCTAAAAATAACCATAAAAGTGTATCAAACATTTATTTTTCCTTTTTTAAGCCTTATACTCGGCAGCTTCCTCTGAACCGCTTGTTGCTGAACCTTCAGTATAAGAATGTTTACCTGTTCCTGCTAATGCACCATCTTTAACAATAGTGTATTCAGTTCTTTGCTCTTCACCATCAAATAATTTTTCAAGTATTTCTCTCGTACCAGCTGCGTATCTAGCTTGAGCTGTGAGTGAGGTACCTGATGTATGAGGTGTCATACCATGATGAGGCATACTTCTCCAAGAATGGTCATTTGGTGCAGGTTGTGGGAACCAAACATCACCGGCATAACCAGCTAATTGACCTGATTCAAGTGCATCAACAATTGCTTGTCTATCACAAATCTTACCACGAGCCGTGTTTACTATGTATGCACCTTTTTTCATTTTTGAAATTAATTCTGCATTAAATAGATTTTCGGTTTCAGGGTGTAGTGGGCAATTAATTGTTACAACATCTACCGTGGAAACTAAAGATTCGACATTATCATGATAAACTAAATTTAACTCTTCTTCTACTTCATCTGATAATTTATGCTTATCAAAATAATGCAATTCAACATCAAAAGCTTTTAGTTTTCTAAGTGCATCTAATCCAATACGACCAGCTGCAACTGTACCAACTTTCATACCCTCTAAATCATAAGACCTTGAAACTGCATCAGCAATGTTCCAACCACCTTCATTTACAATCTTATGTTGAGTATGATAATCTCTAACCAATGCAAGAACCATCATTACAATATGTTCTGCAACTGACCTTGAATTACAGTATGTTACTTCCATCACGTCCACGCCATTGTCCATGGCGGCCTGCAAGTCAACGTGATCTGAACCTATACCTGCTGTAATCGCCATTTTTAAGTTTGGTGCTGATTCCATTTTTTCTCTTGTGAGATAATATGGCCAGAATGGTTGAGATATAACAACATCTGCATCAACTAATTCTTTGTCTGCTGTACAACCTTCTCCATCTTTATCTGAGGTAACGACCAACTCATGGCCATTTGATTCTAAAAATTCTCTAAGACCCAATTCACCTGATACACAACCAAGTAATTCACCGGGATTAAAATCAATAGCTTTTGGTGATGGTAATGTTTGACCATCAGGATATTTTTCAATTACTGGTAGATTTTCTATTGCATAATCTTTTGGCATACCACCAGTTGGATCGTCATATAAAATACATAAAACTTTCATTAGTTTTCCTTTCTTATTGGTTTATTTTACAATACATAAATCTTTTGAGGCATCTAGAATATCTCTACCATCATAGAACCAAACATAACTTGTAATTAAAACACCATTGTCTGTTACATCACATTTTTTACCTAATGATATAGCCAAATGGCCTTTAAACATTTCTGGTACTGATGCACAACCAATTAAAAAAATTGGCATTAATAATAATAATAATCTTTTAAACATTTCATTAGCCTCTTGTTGTATTTGCAAGGTCTTCCATCATCTCTTTTTGTTTTAGATCAAGACTTGCAAGTTTCTTTTCATATTCACCGATAGGGTGATCATATACACCTCTAAAAAATTGAAGTTTTTTAAAAGCGGTAAATCTACCTCTTAAACCATCTTTAATTCTTTGCCATGGGCTTAAACCATCACGAATATTTCCATAATAGTTTAAATATTCCAATGTACCATGGTGCTTGAAAAACAAGAAAGATGGGGGTACTTTTGTAACAGCATCATTGTTGTTTACCCAACGGTGATGATCGAAGCTAAGACTATTTACAAATCTTTTATTACCAACTCTAGGTGAACCAAAAGTGTATAGTGTTAATGATTTAAAAATGCCTTGTAATCTGGCGGCACAAATAGTGGCCATTGCGGCTCCTAAACTATGACCAGTTATAGTACAAACTTTACCTTTATGCTCATCAACATAAGTTTCAATTTGATCCCATAATTTTTCAAGTTCACCATAAAATCCATCATGAACTCTACCAGCAACCTGACTCTTTTGTTTCCATGCCTTTAAGTCAGCAACAACATCACTTGCTACATCAGGTTCAGTACCTCTGAATACAAATGTTATCTCATTATCACTTGTGCAAACATAAGCTTGAGCACCATCGTGGTCAAGAAAGTCAACTGTTTTATAGTTCATTTCTTTCATAATTTGACTTTGTATATTAGTAGTCAAATCTTCATAAACGAGGCTAGATAATTCACAATATTTTAAATCGTTATATCTCAAATCGGTTTTCATAATACTCCTAATTTAGTTTTTCAATTCTAACTTTTACATCATTAGTTTTATCTTTATAGTTCTGAACAGCAGCTTTGATGGCATCTTCAGCTAAAATTGAGCAATGTATTTTTACTGGTGGTAAACATAGTTCTTTTGCAATCTCAACATTCTTAATTGATTCTGCATCATCAATCGTTCTACCTTTTACCCATTCAGTCATTAAACTACTGCTTGCTATGGCTGAACCACAGCCATATGTTTTAAATTTTGCATCTGTAATGATACCATCATCATTTACTTTTATTTGTAATTTCATTACATCACCACAGGCCGGTGCACCGACCATACCCGTACCAACATCTGAGTCATTCTTATTCATTGATCCTACATTTCTAGGATTTTCATAATGATCTATAACTTTTTCGCTATATGCCATCTTCTTTCTCCCATTTTTCTTTTAAATAATGTCTATATTTTTGAGCATCTATATCGGTATTAAAAGGTCCACCAAAAACTTTGATGTAACCAATAACCCAGTAACCTGTTTTACCTTCTATAATTTCTAACCAGTCATACATTAACCTTCACAAGCGGTACATTCATCTGATTCTGGCTGTTGGTTGAGGTGTATCATCAACTCACTATATCCTCCAATATATTCATTCTCCAGATAAATCTGTGGTACTGTTGTAACAGGTCGACCTGTTACTTCAGCTGCTGTTTTACCTAGTTCTTTAATATTAACAAAATCAAAAGTAATACCTCTTTCAGAAAACTCATCTTTAGTTTTTTGACACCAACCGCAAGTTAAAGTTCCATAAATGATTGCTTGTGTCCTTGTTTCACCTTCTGCGATTGCTTTTAAATCTAAACCTTTAATTACATCTCTTTCAACTTTTCTTGATATTTTATCGGCTTTACCAATCTTTTCTGAACGACAATAGTAAAGAGTTTTAAGCCCTTGCTTCCATGCCATAAAATGTGTTGCGTGTAAATATTTTACATTTACGTCCGGCCGAAAGAATAGGTTAACGGATTGAGCCTGGTCAATGTAATTTTGTCGGTCAGCTGCGTGCTCCACAACCCATCTTTGGTCAATTTCCATACTCGTTTTGAAGATGTCCTTTTCCCGGTCATTGAGTAAATTAAGGTGTTGTACGGATCCATCGGTAGCGATAATGTTGCTCCAGATTTTCTGATAGTCAAGATCATTTTTTGCTCTTTCTGTAATTATTTTATCAAGAAATTTGTTTTTATGTAGATATGCACCAGATAAAGTATCTTGCCTATAAGCATTTGCACGATATGGTTCTATACTAGGGCTTGTATTACCCATAATAATACTACTAGAAGCATTGGGAGCAATAGCCATAAGGTGAGAAAACCTACGGCCAGTACCAGCAGCATCAGGAGCTTCTCCTCTAATTTTACCGAGATCCAAATTTGCTTCATCTAATCCCCTCCTAATATGTCTAAAGATTTCCACGTTTCTTGACTTTGCAAGTGCGGATTCATAAGGTATTCCATGATCTTGTAAATGAGCATGGAAACCAAGAGCACCAATACCAATGCTACGTTCATTTATAGCACTATATTTTGCACGGTGTACAGCATCAGGACTATTATCAATAAAATACTGAAGCACATTATCTAGCATCTCCGCTACGTCTTTAAGAAAAAGAGTATTATCTTTCCATTTATCAAAATATTCTAGATTGAGTGAAGATAAACAACATACAGCTGTTCTTTCTTCGTTAGTAGGTAATATAATTTCTGAACAAAGATTTGATTGTCTAATACTTAATCCTTTTTTCTTTTGAAACTCTGGCATTTCTCTATTACTCGTATCAATAAAATGTAAGTATGGTTCGCCAGTCATCATTCGTATTTCAAGTATTTTTTGCCATAACTTTTTAGCCGATATTTTTTCTTTTATTTCTCCCGAATGTGGATCTATTAGTTCCCATGTATCATCAAATTCTTCATCAACCATGGCATTTTCAATAAGATTCATAAATTTATCGGTAATGTTAATACCATGATGCAAATTCATTGTTCTCATATTAGGATCGCCAGTTGGCTTTCTTATATCTAAAAACTGTATAATATCAGGATGAGATACATCAAGATAAGCTGCATAAGAACCTCTGCGAGTTCTACCTTGTCTATATGCTAAACTTGAAGCATCATATGTTTTTAAGTGTGGCATTACACCAGTTGATTTATCATCGCTGGAACGTATTCCTAGACCAATCCCGACACCACCACCTAACATTGATAACCAGTTCACCTCGGAGAGAGTGTCAACCAAACCTTCTCTACTATCATGAAGATAAGGGAGGAAACAAGAAATAGGAAGGCCACGCTTACTACGACCAAAAGATAAGATAGGAGTAGAATAAGACAACCAATGACTACTAGAATATTCATATAGACGTTGTGCATGAGCATCATCAGTTCCGAAAGCTTTTGATACATAAGCAAATCTCTCCTGTGGTGAAACTTCTTCCTCTTTCATGTAAGATTCTTTTAATCTTCTTAAACCTAGAGTATCGAATAGTTTATCTTTTTCTACATCTATTGAAATTTTGTGATTCATCAGTTTTGTTATCCTATTAATATATTGCTTTAGTAACATTTGGAAAGTTATCTCCTATTATAGACCAGCATTGCTTTGCAATTTCCATATGCTCTTTTTGCGTGCCATTTGACATTCGCAATCCACAATAATGTATCCATGATCTTAAAGTTCCCGACATATAAAGTTTACTCATCATAAGACCTTCAGGTAAAATACATCTAGCTTGTTCTTTTGCCATACCCTTATCTACTAAATGTTTATAACTATCAATTGCGAACTCTTTAATTTTTTTCTGCCTTTGTTCAAAGACATATTGTAAATAACTATGAGCTGGATTTTCTTCGTCCATCATAATACTATTTTGTCTATTTTTAGTATCTTGTAATCTTGATTCTCTTTGTGCAAATTCCAACTCTTTTGTTGGATCTGCGTATCTCTGACTAAACTCTTGAAAAGAAAATGATCTATGTCTCAATATTTGTCTTCCAATATCTCTTGTAGTGTTTATTTCTAACACAATATGCACCATCTCAAAAGGAGACCAATGTTTGTTATCAATTAAATATTTTATTAATTTGTCAGAACTTTCAAAATTATTTTGATTACTTGGATTAGATACTCTAGCCATATAGATTATTGCATCTTCTGGAGTTTTACCTTTCAAATCGCCAAAGAATGACGAAATGCCAACTAAATGTACATTTTTCATATTATACTTTCTTCCAGAATGTTAATTTACTAAGAGCTCTTAAGCAACAAAACGTATTTGTACTTATAATCTTCTTGAGTTCGTTTTGCGTATATCCAGATAAAATCATCTCATTTATATCTTTTTCTTTTATTGATTGCGGCCAAATAACAATGTGATGTCCACGCTTCACAGCATCATACATTAGTTTACATACCTCTACATTTCTTGGTTCATTGTCAAAGATTAGTATTTTATCTTGTTTATCTACATTTGTCAAGTCCTCCGCAATAATTGATAAATTAGCATCGCCTGATGCAATACAATTGTCTAAGAACAACGAATCAAGAGGACCTTCAACAATATAAACTATATCATCTAAATCCACACGGTCAAGCCCATAAACTAATTTATTTTCAGATTTATTTGTTCTTAGTGTTACATATCTTAATCTACTATCACCTGATTCAAGAGCTCTTCCTGAGATCGCAAAAATCTCATCATTCTCATCATAGAATGGTATTACAAGCCTTGCATCTGGTGTGAGTTTCATATCATTATCTGGCATCATACTCTGAACAAACATTTTATAATCAGGTGTAAACAATAATTTACTAAAATACTTGTTCGGTATTTTTCTTTGCTTTGCATATGACTTACAAAAGTGATTATCTGGTAAATCTGATAACCACTCACCATGTTCAAAGTTTTGTTTTTTTACTTTTCCAAATTTTGGTGGCTTGATATTTTCAAATTTCGGCTTCTGGTAATTTGAAAATCCCGACTCACCTGACTTATATCGCTCGAGTATGAACTCTTTGTATATCTCTGCATCAAACTGTTTAATGAAATTGCCAAGACTGAGGCTAGAGCCACAGTTATGACAACGGTAGAATAAATTATTTCCTTTAGAATAGACATAGCCCCTTGCTTTTAATAAATTTTTCTTACTATCACCACAAATTGGGCAAGAAAAATTCCACAAGTAGTCTTTCTTCTGTTTGAAGTTTCTTAATCTATGTGATAGTAAACGGATGTATTTTGATTCAACTGATAATGACATAGTTACTACTATATCATGTATAAAACTATATTACAAGTGATAATATGGTGGATAAGTCTAGTTTACCCAAGAAAAATGAAGCCGTAACTGCTACACCTAAAACAAGCCATTTATATTTTTCTATTTCACCTACAGCTTTAGACCACCTACTTTTATCTATTTTTTTATGGTCTAATAAATCTTTTCTGAGAGAATCGAGTCTTAAATTAATAGATGATTCTATTTGATCTATTCTCTCATGTACAGATGTGATTTGAATAGGCACTTGGTCTATTCTATCATGAACTTCTCTTGAAACTGAGGTAACTCTAGAATGTAATTCTTTTATGTCATTCTTTACATTACCTTTTTGCTTCTCATTTTGATCTAGCTTTTCTTCATGTAGTGATAACATTTGTAAAACATTGACGTTTAACTCCTGTATCTTATCAATGGATATGGATAGTTTTTCTAATAGTTTATTGGTTTGATTTATATCTCTTTTCAATAAACCAACATCAAGCTTTAGTTCTTGTATTTCTCTAGTGTCTGGCATTACAAAATCGCTGAAATTGTTGCAATGGATTTCTCTATTGTCCTTTGTAGTTCTTGTTTACGAAATAACTCATCAGATGTTTTAGTTATGGCATTAGAAGCTTCCAAGCCCTCTAAAAGGTCTTTATATTCAGATGGACTAATATTACCATCTACATATTCTTTTTCTATTTCTTTAAATGCAATTTCAGCTTCTGTAAGAGTAATTGTATCTTCTTTCATCTTCATATTTTCCTTAACTGAGTTTAATTGGTGCAAATGCCCAAGCACCCGCAACTATTAAGAGTATGGTCAAAATAGCTATACCATATATCCAAAATTTAATTATTGGTCCCCATTCTGCACTTCCTGATTGCTTTTTGGGATCTTTTTCCCAACTCAACCATTTTAGCCATTTCATCTGGTTTTGCTCCCGATAACTCGTTGCATTTGTTCAGCAGCTGCTGAAATTTGTTTCAATTTTAATCTACAATAGGTATTTGAAACATTACCTCCGGTATCATATCGAGATTTAAAATCCAAAATTAAATTATGTAAATCTACTAAAAGATTATGTGTATCTTCATTTCTTGGTATGTGCTGTGTATAATTAACAGCAAACATTGAACTATTATATAGTTGATCAACAAGTGCATAATTAAAAACTCTAGCATCACAAAATGGTATTGAAATCTGTGATATAGTTTTAATTTGAGTAACACTCATATATTCATTATTATCATATTTTGATGTTCTATAAGCATCAATCACACTACAACCAGATAAGATTAATATTACACTAATTAACGCTATCGTCTTTTTCATAGTAACCCTTATACTTTAATATAATTATTCTTTGTGTATTAATAAAGTTTCTTATTTCAGCCATATTGATTGATAATTTTTCATAACCTTCATCTGTAAGGCCGAATAAAACTAAATCTTCATTTTTCTTTTTTAGTTTCTTCCAAACTTTATCAACATTATCTGGTGTAATTACAACCCATTCTATTTTTTCAGGTTGTAATGGTTTTGGTGACTCTATATTTAGTTTAATTCTTTCAACGGCCACCTCTTTTACTTCAATGGGTTGTACATCATCTTCCCAAAATTTAGGTAGTATTGAACACCCGTTAATGAAAAATAGGGATGTAAGAAGGATTAGCGATAGTTGGACATTCACGATTTATTGTACTTTCTGTTTTTGCATTTCGTTCTTTTTCTGTGATAGTTGCACCTGAAGCTATTTCTAGGCATCTAAGTGCGTTTCTTGTGCCACGATTAATAAGTCTTTCCATTGCTCTAGGTTTTCTCATGGCTATTTTTCCAATATCTCTAGATTCACCTTTTGCATTTACATTAAACTTATCAAAAAGATTTTTTACTTCATTTCTTTGTCTTTCTAATTCATCACTCACCTCTTGATTGATTTCTTTTATCATGTCAATATCATACATCATCTGGTCAATTACATCATTTTGATTAGACAAGGATTCTTCTAGTATTTTATTATTTGATTCAGATGTGGCTAACTGTGCCTTGAGATTTGTAACATACCAAAGTCCACCTGCAATTATAATAACAATACCAAGATAACATAAAACTTTTATCACACTTAAAACATTAAACATTTTTCCTCTTCATATACATTATGAATGGCATCAATTTTTTCTTTTTTCTTTTTACTGGAACTCCTGGTTCACCTTGAGGGCCAACACCAAGACCTGCGACTTTTCCACCACCTACACTATTTACTGGTGCATCTTCGTTTCTTGGTACACAATTAGGCACCCTTTTACCCTTTTTCATTTTAAAACCAACTTGTTTATGTGAATCCCAACAAGCTTCCTTTTTAAGTGTTTCTTCGTCCATGAAATGTCCACTTTTTGGTATTTTTACGTTTACTGTGTCTGCTGTTTTACCTTGACCAGCCTTTAAAAGTTCTTTCATATATTTTGCACTATATGGCCTACCAGCTTCTTTCAATGATCTTTTTTTACGACCAGCACAATGAGCCTTTTGACTAAAGCCTTTGGGGTTGCTACAATCAATACTTCTTTTGTACTTGTCCGACCAACTACTCATCTATTTTCCTTAGTTTTTCTGCTGTACTCATATCAATTGATATTGATGATGAATATAAATTATTATTTTTTATACCTAATATCTTATCTGGCATAATATTTAAAAATGTTAGATAAGTTTTTAATATAGAATAATCTTCTTTATCTACTTTAAAAAATAATAATCTACTTGTTACTGATGGTCCAAATACATTAACTAAAACTGTTAAGTGATTTAAAACCAACCTTTCTTTTATATCACTTGGTTTTCTGTGCCTACGAAAGAGTCTTTTTAAATAATTTATTCTTTTTAAATCATCTTTAAATTCACTCATTACATAGTTTGGTTTCTCATAAGCTTTTATAGCATATAAAATCCAGTTTTCATTATTTAAATTTTCAAAAGACAAATTATTTTCCTATACTCTTTTTCCCTCATCTAATAAAAGTTCAGCTATTCGTTTTTCATCACCAACTTCAGCGTAAAACTCAAAGCGACCACTTTCATGAGAGAGATCGAAAATTATGTAAATTTTATATCCTGAATCTTGTCCGTATTGTAGTAAATCAATACCAAGTTCTTCACCTTCTTGATCTGGCCTATATGTAACTGGTAAATAAGAACCGAATCTTTCAAGTGCTTTATTGATTGATGATATACCTTCCTCTGGCACTCGAAACCCTACTCGTAAGTAATTAAGTAAATAATAATTGACTTGCGATCTAATTTTAGGGTTGCGGAAAAGTGAGGAGTTCTCACCCCAATCCTTTGCAGGAAGGTCGTGGAACTCCTCGGCTTGGTCAACTTCCACAGTTGTGGTAGTTTCTTTGAGGAAATCTCTATACTTTTTCATTAACTCTTATCGAAAACCGCATTACTAGCAGCTGAATCACCAGACATAGAACCCATTGCAACTAAGGTTTCAGTCTGTATTCTACCTGCACGACCACCAACTGTAATTGAAAACACAGCATTTGTGACTGCCTTACCTGTTAGCACAGCGGTATTTTGTTTAAAGTGTGTATCAGTATATACATTAGCGATAGCTGGTGTGTTAGCATATAAACCAAAACTATTACCAATTATAATTCCATCAATAAATCCAGTTGTATTGACTGTAATTTCAACATTAGCGGCTATTTGTCCTGAACCACCTTTGCCTCCACCACCAGTAAAGATTTTAACAAAAGAGTTAACACCTTTTGCACCGGCATTTGCTGTGATAGATGTGATTGGACCTACACCAACTTTACGAGTTATCCAACCAGCGTGTGTTGGTATTCCAGTACCATCTCCAGTAGCTACATTTGCAACTGCTGATGATGTTTCAACTGTACTTAGACCGAAAATACCTAAAGCGGCTTTATCAATAAAATCTCCGATTGCTGTGTTAGCGTAATAGACCTGACCATTACTAGTTACCTGAGGTGTATCACCACCATAACCAGTTGTGTCTGTCTGTTTTGGCGCATTGTTCCCTGCGTTTAAATTTCCCCAAAGCGACATTTTTTTCTCCTTTTAAAATGTTATATACTATTTATATCTTATTATCGTTGTCATTGGAAGGATTATCAGGTCTCATGATCTGACTTGTTAAGGTCGGATCTGATTCAAATTTATCTTTAACAACTAAATTATTTTCTTTCTTTTTTCTAACTTTTTTAACTTTTTCAAAAATGCTTGTATTTTCATCTTGCATCGCTAACTTTGTTGCTGTTGCATACATTACATTTTTAGCATCATCACCATATCTGTCTTTAAAACCTTTCATTTTAGGTTTCATAGACATTACAATTTTTTCACGTTTTTTCATTTGACCATCAGTCATATGACCTTCACTTACACCCATCTTTTGACGTTGCAATATTTTTTTAGTTTGTATCTTATCATCAGCTTTTTGAATACCTTGCATCCTTTTTTTTGCTTCTGGACTTGTTAATTTTCTACCTTTTCTAGGATCAATTTTATCCTCATAATCATCCATTGCTTTATCTCTATAACTTCTTAATGTTCTTACATTAAGTTCATCAATCTGTTCAACTTCTTCATTTGTAGGGTATAAAAGGTAATCTCTCATACTATCCATATATGCAGCTGCAACGGCAAGTTTATTTGTCCACCAACTTGGTAATGACTCAACTGAACCCATCATAGCTAATCTAGTTTGTATATCACCTGCATCTTCCATAATTGTTTTACATTTTCTCATAGCTGATGCTACATCTGTATGTCCATCTTCAAGTATTTCTGTTTCTTCATATTGGCCACTACCTTGAAAACCACCTTTTTGTATAGCTGTTGACATATCACCAAGTGTTGCTTGATCTTTTGTCATTTTTAAATTTCTTAAAAATTTCTTTTTACCTTTTTTTTCTGTTCCGCAATGACCTTCACTTACTGATTCAGATGGTGTCATTGTTACGGTTCTACCATAACTATCTTTACCAACTACTTTGGTATTTGGATTCTTTTTGCCTTGGTGATCATCATATCCTTTATTATAATCAGAAGCGTAAGGCCCGTAGTTGTCAGATGTTTCCCCTCTTTTATCTCCAGCTAATGCTTTTTTCTTGCCTAAGTTGTAGTGATATTTTGCTTCAGATTCATCAATATATTCTACTGACTCTGGAACTCCACCTTTCATTTTACGGCCTTTATCAACTAACTTACGAGCAGCTTTTGCTAAACCAGTTTGACGATTGCTGACCTTTCTAAAATCTTTTTTATCATCATATTCATTTTTACTCATGCTTTTGGCACCCATCTTATACGATCTTCTAGCCAAATCACCACCAGCTTTTGTTGCGTAGTTACCCAAAGTCTTTGGTGATAGTTCATCAATCTGCTCTATATCTTCATTGGTTTTTTGTGTAAGTTTATTTGCAGCTCTACCAATACCAACTACTCTTTTCCGCATCTTCTGGCTTCTTTTCTCCCTGTCTGGGTCATTTTTTTTCGCATCACCACCTTTAACCACAGACTGTACTATTTTTGCACCATGGTCCACACCTTTATCTCTAAGGTTATCTGCAGCTCCCATTTGATAACGAGCGAGAGTGTATTTACTGAGTTCTTTTAAAGTTTTCATCCTTTTCTCCAGCTTCCGCCTTTTGATTTATACCACTTAGAAGCCCAACCATTTGCATAAGCTGATGGATAAACATCAAACTTTGATTTTGCTAATGATTTTGCTCTTGACCATAATTTAGGATTAGTTGGTACATTTTTTTCTTCTATGTACTCAACTTCTTCTTTATAAGAGGATTGACCTGGACGACCACCATATAACTGAGCCTTCATTTGAAGTCTACCTTTAGCTTTGTCTATACCCATTGCTCTTTTTTTGGCCTTAGGTGTATTACCTTTCATATCCATGGCTCGGTCAACTTGGTCATCTTCAGCTTTACTTTTATAACTTCTTAAAGTTTTAGTATCGAGTTCATCAATCTGCTCTATATCTTCATTTTGTTTTCTTAACTCTTTTGATACAGCAGGGTGTTGGGCGAGACCTTTATTGACCTTATCCATAGTCTTTACAGCACCGGTCATATTACCTTTTGCGAATCTCTTATCACGAGCTATCCCAATAGCCTGCTTAACTTGCTTTTTTGAGGGGGTGCCCTCCTCTAACTGCTCAACTTCCTCATTAGTGGCTTTCTTAACTTCCATATACTCTATTGCTTCAGCAGTTTGCGGTCTTTTGAATGCTTGATACCCTGCTTTTATTTTTTTACCCAACTTTTTAATACCTTGTTGAGCTTTGTGACCAACTAATCCTCCAACAGCTGCACCAACTGGTCCAGCCATCATTGCACCGCCAACTGCCCCAGCAGTAGCACCTAAAGCACCTTCATCTATCTCTTCATTTGCTTTTTGTTTGCTTAAAGGTAATGACATCTGTTTTGGTTTTGGTTTTTTTATCTTATTCATATCAGCCTGTGCTTTCTTCACAGCTGTATCAAAATCATGGCCAGCGTCCATGTGACCTGTAACCATATCTTTCATTCTACCTTCTTGAAGAGAAACACTTATTGCCTCTAATGGCGCCTCTTCAAGCATTGTTAGTTTATCAAAGAAAGAAGCTGACTCATTTACGTCTTTACCACTTACTTTGGTACCACGAACTATGTTTTGTCTAGCGCCATAACTACCTCTTTTCTTTGGCTCAGATTTTCTTGTCATTGCTTTTTTCATTGTTTGCTCTTCTTCACCACCTCTACCATAATCACTCGCACCATATTTGGCACCTTGAGCTAGTTTAGCCTTGTGTCTGGTAACTCCTTTTGGTAATACTTCAACTTCATTGACATATTCAACAGCTTCTTTAGAAACTTTCATACTGACTAAACGATCAGGTTTATCCATGGTCACGGTGCGTTTTGCAGGTTTTTTCTTTGCACGAAGCATCTTTAAATCTTCGGCATCTACTTTATTATTTTTATTCATGTCTAGTTTCTTTTGACCTCCGTGTAATTCACCATGAGCCTCATCTACTGATTTGACATCTGGTAACATTTTTTCTATTCTTTCAGATTGGCTTTTGTGCATCTTTGAAGCACCAGCCAGTTCTTTAGAAATCTTTTTAAGTTTTTCTTTATCTTCACCTATTTGATTTCTATTATTTAAAGTTTGTAAAGGTACCATTCCATATTTTTCACGAATCACATTAATTTTTTCAACTATATCCGATTGTTCATTGGATAAAGGGGTGGATTGCATAGCATCTTGTGTTAGAGATTTGAGAGATTCGACATCTTCTTCACTCATAGTGTCTAAGGGTAGATCAAACACGTTTACATTTTCAACTTTAACTGCTTGTTGAAGTCCTTTAGCAACACCAGCTTCCTCTTCAGGTGTTTTCTTTTTTGAGGCTTTAGTTTGTGTTTTTTTCAACTCTTGGTCAAATTCTGTATTAGTAGGTTCTTCACTAAGCACTTGTGATACTGGTTGAACACCATACATAATCTTATTGACCTCGTCTGTGACACTTTTAAGTGCCTCCGAATCTTTCGATTTCATTTCTTTTTCTCCTTGTTTAGCAGTTCCATTTTCTTAAAGCTTTATTAATTCGGCTATCTGGATCTCTAGCTGTTTTAGCTGAGGTTAGCTTCTTTTTCATGCCTTTCATTCTCCGGCAGAATGATAATCTTCTCTTAGCAGACTTTGAACCTTTTTTTAATTTACTTGGTTTTGTTGTAACTGCTGTTTGTAACTTTGATCCTGGATTTTCACGGCGATATGAGTCAACACCTTTTTGGTTTAAACCACCATCTGGATCTTTGCCAGCGGACCTTGTCCATGCAGGTGATTTATCTTCCTCTATAAACTGTATAAATTTTTTCATTACCCTGTTCCTGGAAATCGTTTTGCTCTAAAAGTTTTTAAATTAATACCAACTTTTTTAAGTTCATCTTCCTTTTGTGCTGAAATAGAAGCCGTAGTAGTATCACCTGTAAGTTCTTTAAACGGTATTACTACACCTTTTTTTAATCGACCTTTATTGGTCAAACTATTATATTCTTTAGAATATGAATTAAGAGCCATTCCAGGTTCTATACCTTTGTCTATGGATTCATATTGCGTGGTTTTCTCGGACGCCTTCTTTTCCGAGAGTTCGTTTGGTTTGTAGTATTCGCTATCTTGTGACCCGAAGTACCATGCGTTAAATGTGTTGTTGACATTCTTGGTTCCGAGTTTGCTCTTTTTTGTTTTATGTGATACTGCCTCGGAAAATTCTCTCTCAAGAACTCGTCCAAAGCTTTGTCTATTTCCTCTTTGATCACTTTCCTTATCATATTTCCAATCATATTCATTACTTAAATCCTCCTTCGTTATTTTACCTTTACCAAAATTAGAGACCATTACAGGTTTACCACCTTTTCCTGGTCTATTTGCAACTGGGTCATGTTTACGCTTCACACGAACAGCAGCTGCACGTTCTTTTTTAGAAAGCTTAGCTCTCTTTTCTTTTGACATACATTTTGGTTTTGGCTCACCTGGCTTTCTTGCACATGGTCCAGCTACATTACCTTTTGAGTCGATTCTTTTCCAATCACCTTGTGGATGATCTTTAGAAAACCATTGCCTCAAATCTTCATCAAATGTATCTTCAAATAATTCATCAATACCTTTTATGTTATTGGACATTTTATCCTCTAACCATTCTTTTAAATCAAATATTCTTTGTTGAAAGTGGTACTCTGTTAAATCTTCTGAGTTATCAAATTCAATGTAATCTTCTTTAAAAACATCTTCAAAATATGGCTTCACCATATTTACTAATTCCCATTTTTGATGTCTTAGTTCCTCGTTCATGACTCTTTTTCTAGACTCATTTCTTAATTTTGAAACGTCATTTGTTGTAGAAACAAGAACCATTGTTGTTTTATAATTTTGTTCTTCTAATTTTTCTTTTATTTTACTTAAAGTTTTAATCTCATGAGCATTACCATTAATTACAAGGTTTGATCTTTCATGAGTATCATATCTTTTTTCCATGATATATTCAAAAGCTTTATCCGTATTCACTTCTCTAAGATTAAAATCTTCTAATACACTTTTGAATATGTAATCTTTACCAGAACCAGGACCACCAATTAAAAATACTGCAACATCTTCTGCAATCTTCATGCCTTTGCGAGTATCATTGTACATATGTTTTACATGAGAATCACTCATTTTTGATGGAGCCCCTGATTTAAATGACTTGTAATCACCTTTAACTGCGTGTCCTCTCATCTTAGTGCCTGACATACCAGATGTAGTTTGACTATCTGGATCTCTATCACCAGATGAATGTATTGTTATCTTTTTAAAGTTGTATAATGCTTTTGAATGTGTACCATTATATCTATCGAGAGTGTTTTTAAACTCTGAGACACGGTCTGAACCTGCAACAACGTGTAGGTGTGATACACCTTTTTTATGTAACTTAGCTGCTTGTTTTAAATAATTTGGATTTTCTTTATCTGAAGTGGATAAATTGGCACGTGGAAATGCCTTCTTAGCGTGTTTTAACTTATCAGTTGGTGAAAGTGGATTTTTATTTTTGTCTTGACTATGAGATAATACAACATGGTGTGAACCACCAACTTGTCTTGCGACTTGTTGCACTTTATTTACAAGTTTTTCATGGCCTTTTGTAATCGGGTTCATTCTACCGAATGACATTACGGCATGATTATCTTTTTTTGATAGATTTTCATCTATGTAGTCTAGAAATTTCATAAGCCTCTGCAGCTAATAAGTTAATTATTTCTGTTATTTATACATTTAAGTTTTTATGGTTAGCACATCTCCATCAACAAATTGTTCTACTCCTGCTTTTTCATCAACTGGTCTAGATGCAGGTACAAATGGTGTATTATCAGAACTTCCACCACCTTGATTTCTGCCAAACTCTAAAGGTTGTTTCCAATGTATTTCACCTCTTTCAAATACAATTACACTATCATAAAATGTAATTGATTGTGTGGATCTAGTGAAATCATCTGGTTCTACCTGACCTTTTGTATGATCTGCATTGAGTTTATCAACCAAGTTTTTAGATACATTTACAATTGATTCTGGTTCATTTAGACCACCACCATGAGTATCTTTCCAATAAGCTGCGTGTGTATCTTCAACAAGATAAACTCCGTTCTTAGACATCTTTGAGTACAAATACTGGAATGTTTTGTTTACATGAGCGACTTGATGACTACCATCATCTATGATAATATCAAATTCACCAAATTCATCTACTAACTCTTGTAAAAATTTTTCATCTGATTGATCACCGATACGAATAATAGTACCTGGTATTTCATAGTTTGAACAAGATGGTGTTATATCAATTGCAACTATCTTTGAAAGTGGGCCAAAATATTTCTGCCACATAGGTAGAGAACCACCATTTAAAACACCAATCTCTAATATCTTTACTGGTTTATTTCTAAACCTTTCAAAATGTTTTTCATATATTGGAAAGTAATGTGTCCATCTTGTAATTTTATTACCATCATTCTCTAAAAAGTATTTCCATAAATTCATATCAATATTCCTCTGTTTTTCCTGTTCCAGCCATAATACCTTCAACATACAATCTTTTAAGTTCTACCACATATTTTTTATTCAATTCTCTAAAATGTGCGTGTTCTGTATCTATATTATAAGCCATGCAAGAGTTTAGTGCTTTGTTTAAAGTTCTAATATAATCATCAATCAAAGAAGGACAAAGTGAAAAAAATCTAGTAATAAACAAGTGATCTGTTACACTTTTATCTGGCATCCAAGTTTCAATTCTTTCTTTAAAAACGTATTTACCAAATAAATTAGAGTTGTCATATATTCCAATATTAAACTTATCTTGTAATAACGATCTAGCTGAATATTTGAAAATTCTTTTTACAGAGTATAACAGTTTAGCTAATTCTGGGTGTTGTTTCAATAAAAAAAGTGTCTTAAGCAACAAAGTAATTTCAGCTTCACTCTTTCTACCAGTCTTAGATAATTCTCTCACTTGTTCATCATGAGCCCAATATACTTGTCCATTAACTAACTTGTCTATTTGATTACTTTTTTCATCTTCTATCCCTCCAGGTGATCCATCAGAGAGTAGAATATAAGCATTAGGTAGTTTTTCTCTCAGGTTTTTAAGACCATCTAAAGTTTGTTTAAGTCTATCATCTTTACTAATTACACCGATTGTAGGCTCTAAAGCTGATGTTACAATAAATAAATTTTTATCGGGTATCATTTACCACTCTTCAACAATGTTAAGTATTGGTCTAAGTCATCTTTATCTCTTTTAAGATTGATTGCTGTTGCTCTAGGGTATGGGTTTTGATTGTGAAAATCATTTATTAATATCCTATCTGCATTTGGTAACCCAATCAATAATTCATAATCTTTAAATCCTAAATTATCAAGTGTAGCTCGTGTATATTCTTCAACTTCTTTTTCTCTTGCTGTAGTAAAAACAAACTTAGATCCATTTTTCTGTAAGTCTAAAAGTACCTTTACATTTTTTTCAAGAGGCTTACCTAGTACAGACATTGCATTATTACCGACTCTGCTCTGCGATTTCACAACGGTGCCATCTATATCACAAAATATAACTGGTTTATTATTCCATTCAAACCAATCATTAGCAGTTCCAACATCTACATAATCTTCCACATATTTTGTGTAGAATACTTCTTCGTTATATAAAGCTCTTGCAATTACATCTGATACAAATATTTCACCATCAGTAAGAATTTCTCTATAATTATCTAAGAATACTTTGGCTGATTCAAACTTATAACCACCAACACAAAATATATCAGATACAACTTTCTTTTCTATAATTTGGTTTATGATACCTTGTTCATTTGAAATGATAAAACTTTTAGAGGATAACTTTTTCAATACTTCATGAAATGATATATTAGAAACACAAACATAGTTACCCTCAGTACATTTATGTTTGAAAAAACTATCACAATCCTTGATAAAAATTTCATCATTTTCATCTATGGGCATTTTTTCTAATATTTGATAAACAGTTTCAGCAGGTCCTCTTGTAGGATTATCTAAGATTACAATGTTTATTCTAAATCCATATTGTTCACGAATAAACTCTGAAGCTTGATATGCCTTATCATGTTCTTTTAAAATACCAATTGTAATATTATATTTCTCATCATCTAAGAATTGTTCTATCGCATTATGAAACATCATCTTATTGTGTCGGCCAAATAAAAGAAATTTTGGTTTCATATTAGGAAATCTGGAAGAAGCCCCAGCGGCTGGTATAATTATTTCCATAAACGATTTATCTCCTTCAATATAAACTTTCTATTACTATCTCCATTTTCAGTATGTAAATAAACTCTTAACAACATAAGAATTAAAAGATAATCATTTTTTGCAAAACCAAATTTACTAAAAACTTGGTCTTCCAGATTTTGTAACTTAACATCTAACTTAATATTTTTGTTTCTTAAAAACCACCTACAAGTTAAATCTTGCCTTAATTTGGCTAGGTCGAATACATACGAATCATATTCAATTGTAACTGGATCTATCATTGTAAAGGATTCTTCATTAAAAATCAAGTTTTCTAGGGTAAAGTCGCCATGATATGTTGACCTTGGCAAGTGACTTGGCAATCTATCAATGAGTTCCTTTTTTATAAAAGGTAAATCATCTACTGAATCAATCCAATCAAGCTTTGTGTCATAGACATTACTATAATCCACTTTTATAGCGTCTTTAGCAAATGAATCTATTGTTTGAATTATAAAATTACCTAATCTCTTTGTACTTCTAGTTTTTAGGTACTCCAAAATATCAAGACCATGAATATACTCCATCTCAATATAGTTTTCAGATGAGTCATATATTGCTGGAACATTGTAACCTTTTTCATTTAGACCTATTAACCTTTCAATATTTCTTTCCACATTGCCATTCTTTCTTACAAAAAATTCTTTATCGTCTTTTATAAGTAATATTTCAGAACCCGAATGTCCAATAAATTCTTTTACTATCTTTTTTTCCATTTAGCACAATCATCACGAATTAAACTATGCCAGGTTCCATTAAAATCACCTGGAGGGAATGGATTATTCATATCCACATATGTCAAAAATTTACCATGTAACCCATACTCATGTAAATGGGCTTTCATCATATCTTCACCGATCATTGAAACCTTTTGATCGTAATAGTGGTTCATATTATTGTAAATAGTCATTCTCTTATTCATAATATTAGATGAGCTAAATGCAAATTGATCGTTACCAAAATCTTTTTCTGGAACCATTCTACAATTTGGTATATAAAGTACCCATGGATTCATTTTATAGAATGGTATAACAATATTTAAAGCATAATCAGGCCTCGATTTAATCACCCAATCATAATTCTTTTTTAATTCCATTTCTTTTTTAATTTTTAATTCACAGGACCTCTGCATACTATAAAGCATTGACACCGTAAAACGAGGTGGGTGGTTTATAGCATCTGGAGTATTTTTATATCTTTCATCATAATCACCTTTAAGTTCATTTTCTAGAAGAGATGAAACTGGTTTATATAATTTTATATACTCTTCAGCTTCATCAGAATTCCATGAATGTATAAATGTATCAACATCATAGTGATCTAGTAAATTCTTCTTGTGATATTCATAACCTTTTTCAAAACTTCTAGGTTGACCGGATAAACATAGGGCTATTTTCATTTTGAATACTTTAAATTAATTTTAGAGTGGTGTTGTTCATCAGCTCTAACTTTTTTAATTAAATCAGAAAGTTTAGCATCTTCTTGCATTTGATAATACTCAATTGCTCTTTTAGGTGCAGGCACGTTTTCAATTTGTCCATTCTCAACCATATAGAGGTATTCTGTGTAAGACTTAACTGCTTCACGTTCAAAATAAAAAATCATTTTGTGTGCGGTTTTAGGAAAAAATACATAAAGAAAAAAATAAAAGACCCAAAAAGTTGCCTGTGAAAAAATAACTAACCATCTTTCAAAGAAATTAGGTCTAGCTATTTCTATAAAAAACATTAAATGTTGTCTTTCATTTTCGGCTTCTGCAATTAATTCTCTAATCATAGGTCCATGGCCAGTTTCCATTTTTCTTAAACTTCTCAAATGAATCCACATTCCTGCAACAATACCAGGAACTCCAGCTACAGTTTCTAGAACTACAGCTCTATGACCATATCTCTTAGCAAAAAAAGTGTCTGCCAAAAATCTAAAAAACTTTGTCATTGATTTAGCAAACCAATCTGATATTTTTCTTTTCATGTAGAATACTTCATTTGTATGATGTGTCGCCAAGCAGGAACTCTATCGTATTGGTGTACAATACAAAAGTCTTTACTACCATCAGATGTTTTAACAGATCCACTTTCCATAATAGGGCTTGATTCTAACAAGTGTGACTTAAATTCTTGTATCTTAGCTGGATCTGCCGTTGTACCTAATTGACAAGCCCAGCCATCTTCTGACTTAAAATATTTTGATTTTTGTTTGTAGGGGGATTGTGAAACCATAAAGTTAAATGTAGATTGGTCACATATTGGTATAGGTTTACCCATGCAAGATGAAAATATATTAATCATTAGAGATTTCATAGCATAACCTGTGCCAGCTAAAACACCTACATTATAGATTTCATTTTCTTTGAAAATTTCATGTACATATGGTCCATAAGTTTCAAGAAGATTTTGATTACCCCATGGTTCATTTTTATATAAAATACTTTCAGAGGAGAAAAAATAGTCATAATGATCATTATTATTAAAGTAAAAACAATGTTTCTCTTTATACTCTTCTATCCATTTAACTGGATCTTTTTGGAATATAACGTCTTTAACATCTGTTGTAATAACCCAATCATACTCTGGTGATTTTTTTAAATAATCATATATGTGTATAAATCTTTCAACATGAGGTGGCATTTTTGAATCATGAACTAAATTACCCTCATCATCTTTATTGAAACCTATGATTTTAAAACCAGCTTGTTCAACTTTGATAACTGTTTCTTTATCACAATTTAATAATATTAAAACTTTATCACCTTCAAATCCACTTTGATTAATTGAATTACACCAATATTGTAGTGTATTCCAATCATAATTACTAGCACATCCTATAATCAAGTTACGCATTATTTACTCCAATTTAAGTTACTATCCTTTTATATATTGTTTAAATTTAACCAGTTGTCCTGGTGTCATTCTCTTATAATTTTTTACTACTTTATCCGTGCCCTCTTCTCCAGCTCCGTATTCTTCTTCAACACTACCTTTTTTATAATATGGATTTTTTGGGTTAGCATCTTCACTTTCATCTGGCCACCAATCATTAGTGTAAGTTTTACCAGATTCATTCATCTTAATCATGTCTTTTATTCTTTTTTCATATTCATCTTTACTAGGTTTCACCCTCTTTGCAACAACATCAAGAACATAATTAAGTGTTACTGCATTTGCTGTAAGTGAACCACATCTAGCACCAACTTGATTTTTTAGAAAGTCAATTAAAATACTTTCACTACTATTTGCCAAAGGGTCAGCTAAATCATGTGGCACTTTTAAGTCAACATAACTATACACGAAATCATAGTGTGGTGCAGGTGATCCATGTAAGATGTATTCATCTTTTACAACTATTCTTTGAAAGCCATCTTTTGCATACCAAACAGCTCTATGATCTGTAAGTTCATCTGGTTGACCAAAAGTTTTTGTTAAATGTTTTGTGTACTTTACTGGTTCTTCATTTTTCCAGTTTTCTAATGGTGAATTTTTCATTTCGTTTACGCTCTTGTGTAGTTTAACTCCTGTAACATTATGAATCAAATCACGAAATTCTTTATGATTTTTATTTTTAATATGTGAATTCAATTTTCTTTTTTGGTTAGGTGTAGCTTTTGAATGAAACTTCACTAACTCCATAACTCCAAGATTACCAGAATATGCAGCTTCATTCATTTTCTTTGTTTTCTTTTTCATAACATTAATAAAACTACGATACACAGCGGCTGCACCTGTTTTACCCATTACTCTAGCTCTTTGTTCCATAGCTATCGCTGCTTGAATCTTATGGGCGTGTGATCGTCCGCTTGACTTAATTTTTCGTACTGAAGCTTCTGCATCAGACTTACTTGCGAATTTGAGCCCGTGAATGGTTCCTTTCGGATCCTCGTCTGTGTAGAGGTCTGAGTGCTTTTTAGATTTTGCTGGTTGACCCGATTTTCTTGAGATTCTTGGATTACTCATTGACCTCTCGTTAATTTTAAAACTCTTTGCATTTGTTTTTCTAATAAATTACCACGATTGGGCCAATGGATATAGGCCTGCTCTCTGGATTTATATAGGTTAGTTAAGAAAGGCATAATTAATTGTTCTAGCTCTTTCAGCCTATCTTTGTATGATTCTACTGTTAAATCTTTTTGATAATTAGTTTTTTCTAATTCGTCTTTGACTTTTTCATATTCTGTTTCATCAACAGCAGTAAATCCAAAATCAATGTCTCCATACTCTTGTAATATTTTATCTATATCGTATGCCATTTTACTTGTCCCAAGTTTTTTTAGCCGTGAAATTCTGATGTGAAAATTCTAGTCGATCAACAAGTTTCAATGCACCACCAGATAGCTTATCTACGGCAACAAAACCCTCTGGATTGGTGATTCTAAATCCATCATCTGTTCTGACAAATGTATTTGTAACTTGTCGCATCTCTTGTAACTTACGAATGATGATTGTTTTTGATTCAACAATTGAGTTCATCAAGTTAAATATTTCAATTAGTTGTCTAGCTGAACCTCTTAAAAATCTCATCACTTCATTTTTTTCTTTTTGCCTTTTCTTTTTTGTATCTTCTCTTTTAGCTTTAATTATTTCTTTGTTCAATTTATTTTCTACATATCTAATTAAGTTTACAGTATGTGTAGAGGTGTTTCTAATCTTTTGGCCTTGTCTGACCATTTGATTATTAAATATCTTTATTTCACCAAGTATTTTATCATTAACTGATAGACGATTCAATACTAATGAGTTTATCTTCTGTAATGTTTTACCTGCTTGTGAAAGTATATTGGTTATTTGTTTTGTTTCTGCTTCTGTAAATGTTGCTGTGCCAGAGGCATTGACAAAAGAAGCATCACGAAACCAAATATCTTTTGTTGGTTTTAATCTACCAATATCAATATTAAAAGATGGCTTCATTGTGTCTAAACTTCTACCTGAATATGAAGTATGAAAAACAATACCAAGTTGAGCTGCTTGCATAGTTTTAGCAAGTGGTGTTGATTCTGGTACAGCGTAGACAATAGTGTTTGGTTGAAATGTGATGTATTTCTCTCCATCTATTTGTTCTTTTTTTATATCACCTTTTGTAAACATCATATCGCCTTGCAATACACCTTTGATACCAAGTTTTGGTAAAAATGCCAAGGCTACTTTTAGTTTTTCATTTAAGCCACCACTTGGGTGATTTCTATCTATGTCTCTATCTGTATAGTTTAATTTTGGTGCTCTGTTAAAAACAGATTTAGTACCAACAAAAAACTTACCATTCTTTGGATTGATACCTGCGAAAACAGCTGGGGCACCATCCCATTTTGTTGTGACATTTATTTTTGATGTTGAACTACCTGCAAGCATATCTCTCAATGATTGTAGAAAGTTAATTGATTCTCTGGCGCCAGTAACACCACGATTTAAAACATTATCTTCTAAATGTTCTAAATGAAGATTTTTATCTTGTCTGGCTTCTTCTAAAAATTCTGTGAAATTCATTTTTTTACACCTGCGTATTGTAACTTTAACATAACTAGTTTACCTAGTTTACCTTTTGGACTACTTCTTCTAAAACCTGCATCACTCCTGGTTGTCATTTTAAGAGTGAGTTTTTTATTTGCTTTATCCATTAAATCAATAAACCACTCTTGAACAGAATTTTTATTCAAATAAGCTTTAACTTTAGTAACTTTATCTATAAAATTAACTAATGGGTCGCCTTTTTCTTCAGCTTTTGCACCAACAGCTTTAACTAAAATTAAAGGTATCTCACCTTTTTGTGGAGCTTTTTGTAATCTAAATTCAGTCATAATCCATTCTTTGGTAGTTTTTACATCTTTATTTACTATTTTTACTAATTGTTCTCTGCTTATTTTATTTTGTTCAATATATAATTCGTCAAATTTTCTAAGATTATTTTCATATAATTTGATTAAAGATTCTTTAAGAGTATCATTCATTTTTATACTCTTACCTCTATATTCATAATAATTTTTTTCAGTAACACTTTTTGGAGCACCAACTTTTGAGTAAACATTTTCCCAAAGTCTTTTTTTTAATTTATCTTCTGCTTTAGAATCTATTTTTTCATAGTAAGGCTGTTTTAAAGTTGTTCTAACATATGTATTTAATAAAGGTTCAGCTGATTTTTCTGTTCCAGCTTTTAAACTAATACCACTAATTGAGCTATCTTTAAACATAAAAAAAATATCACCGGGATGATTAGATGGCACACCTTTTGGTTTAATTCTATAACCCCAAAAAACATTTTTTATTGGATTTGAGTCGTTTGTTTCATAGATATAATTTGTAATAGCAAAAGCATTATCTAATTTTTCCTTTAACAATCTAGGTTGTATTCTACTAAACGCATCTAATATAAATTTTTCAGCATTTGGTACATCACCCGGTGTGGTAAAACTTTTTTTAGATTTAGTGCTAGATAGATTTACAGTCTTAATAAATTCACCTAAATCCTCACCATTTTTCGGTTTAAACCCATTATTAAAAGCTAAAGCTGGGAATAATTCCGTAATCGTAGAATTTATTGTAGTCTGTTGACCGCCTGTTAAATATTTTGCCATCATGTATTTATGATAACACGATTATCGAATTATGTCAATCTCTTTATCACCTGTCCATACTTCTAAGTCTTTTCTGAGTCTTTTGTCGTTTTTAAGAGACATATATCTGCTTGAGGCCTTCTTGACCCACCATTTAAATATATTCTCCAGATAGTGTTTATCGTGGTTATCCTTGTCTGGAATCAACTTATCTGTCTTACCAGTCACTACATCAACAAAGTTTGAGAAACCATAATTACAAGCGTAATATCGTTTCTTTTCAGTTAAATTAAGAGCTTTATTGATTGTTTTATTATATCTTTCCAAATCCTCACCATCTAAATTAGCCTTGATAAGAGCCTGTATTTTTGTAGATATTTTAAGTTTTCTTGATGAGGCATCTTCTGGTACTATCGGTTCACCAACAGCTTTTTCCATATAATCTCTTAAATCTTCATATGGTTTGCCGTGCATCAACGGTAAAAAATTAGAATCTGTAAGACCTTTAAATCGTAAAAATGGCTTCATGCCATCATACTGTGAACTAGACTTTGATGAACCATACAAACTGGTCGTTTCAAATAAACAAGTATTCATACCTGGATATTTTGTATTCATTCTTTCACGAACAAAGTGTGAACAACAAATACCAGCCAATAATTTACCACCAAGGTAATTAAAACCAAATGGTTGTGATGGCACAATTGCAAAACCCATAATTGATGTTTTATTAAATGATACTGCTGTTTTAGCATCTTGTGTAAAAACACAATCTAATAGTTGATTTCTTGGTTTCATATTAATTACAGGAGAACCAATACGAATAAAACCAAGCCACTTTTTACTATTCGTTTCTAATACACCTAATCGTAATGATTTTCCTGGAATACTTGTCATATTGGAATGAGATGAAATAATTTTAACATAAATGTCCCACATATTTTGGTTCATTTCATGTATTTCTATATTCATATCTTCTGGGTGCATATCAAAGTTATCAAATAAATCTATTTCAGGTCCCATTCCTGGTAATCCAAAGGACATTTTTTCAACTGTACTTACTTTTTGATCACGAATATAATCTGCAATACCATCAAATTTATCAAAGTAATCTGAGAATACTTTGGCACCGTGTATAGCTTGTTCTTTAGTTATTTTCATATTTTAAAGTCACCGAATTTGTCATCAAATCTTTTCTCATTCTTACCAAATGAATTTAGAGGTTTATCAGGACCTTTGTCATCTTGACCAGATTCTATAATGCCATCTTGACCCGATTGTTCTACATCATATAACTTCATTTTAGCTCTATCAACACCAACGATAAACTTTTTGAAATAACTTGGATCTGCATAACGATTCTTTTGTTGTTTCACAAGTATTTGATTGAGTTGTTCTAGTTCTTCATTTGATACAATAGAAAACATAAAGTCTGCTGTTGCAGGTAAACCAAATGATTCTGAAACATCTTCAAGACCTGGATCTGAGTTTGTATAACCAGACCTAGTTGTTTGTGTTGCTGATACAACTGGTAACTCATACTCAACTGCAAGGCCTCTTAATTCTTCTGCAATGGCCTTTATGAATGTATATGAATTAATATTATTACCAGGTTTCATTCTTGCTGAAGTACAAATATTTAAGTAATCAACAAATATTATATCAGGTTTGAATTGTTTTTTCAATGTTAACTCACTTAATAATGCACGAAAATGTAAAGTAGATGCAGCTGCTGTTGGATATTCTTTAATGATTAATTGGCCTTGTGTCTTTGCTTTTAATACATTAAACTTAGCTTCGTAATCTTCTTTTGAAACTGATCTCAAATCATTCAAACTAATATTTAATAAGTTAGCATCAATTCTTTCTGCAATCTTTTCTTCAGCCATTTCCATGGTAATGTATAAAACATTATTACCTTGAGATATACAAGCTGATGCCATATGACACATAAACAAACTTTTACCAACACCTGTACCTGCCATAATTACATTCAAGGTTTTAATTGGTAAACCACCTTTTGTAATCTTATTAAATATATCAAGATCAAAGCTCACTCTATTTTCAACTTTATGATAAAAATCAAATCTTTCACTAAAATCATTTATGTAATCATGACCAATGTGTGTATCAAAAGAAACACCAAGTGCATCACTTAAAAGTTTTGGTATTTCACCTTTAGATTTTTTTGTATTTTTATCATCAAGAATAGAAACAGAGTTCATGATGGCATTGTAAATGGCCTTATCTTGACAAAACTTTTCAGTTTGGTCTATAAGCCAATTCAATTCTACTTCTTCATCTTTACTCTTTTTTATTTCTTGTAGAAGCTCTATTGATTTAGAAACTTCATCTTCTGTAAGATTTTTCTTTTCTGTAAAATTAATTACAAGAACTTCATGTGTAGGAAGATTTTCATATTCATTTACAAAATCAAAAATTTCACGAAATACTTTCCTTTCTACTGACTCTGAAAAGTAATCAGGTTGTATAAAAGGTAAAACTTTTCGGGTAAACTCTTCATTGTAAACTAAGTTTTTCAGTATTGTCTGTTCTAGTCTCATCATTGTCTAATATATTCCCATAACCTATTTGATATTTTTCTTGTACGAATGTTTTAAACTGCTTGTCATTTAATATATCATACCAGAATTCTTTTGTTTGTGTGGCATCAAAGCGTACTTTATCACCAATTTCGCCTGTTGTTCTATCTACTTTTGCATACCAACCTGGAGAAGGTTTAGCTACATACTGACCTTCAATTGCAATATCAAGTAATCCAGAATACTTTTGAATACCACCATTAAATGATACTGAAACTGGTATCTTAGACTTTTCTTTTACAAATCTAGATTTTTCCACATTAATAATAAAATTATAGCCTGTAATATCTTTACCTGTTTTTTCTTGTTGTCTACCAAGAATCCAAATTGTATCGGCTGAGTAATAAGATCCTGTGCCACCACCAACAATATCTTTAGGGAACATACCAATTTCTTTGTAAGTATGATTAACAACAACTAAAGGTATATCTTTGATTGTAAGATGTGGTGTTATCATTCTAAACAGAGATTTAATACTTTTAGCTCTTGTCATATCTGCAACTGATCTACCTTCAAGTGAATCTTCAATTTCTTTTTTAGATGCAAGATTACCAACAGAATCTAAAATAAAAATAACTTTATCTTCACTTGTAATATCACCCAATTGATTCATAATATCATGTTTCAATTCTTCAACATTTGTAACAGGTGTATGTAATACTCTTTCCATATCAACATCAAATGTTTCAAAATACTTTTGTGGAGTACCAAACTCTGAATCATAAAATATGACCACGGCATCTTTATATTTCTTTAGATATGATGATGCCATCAATAAAGCAAAGGCACTCTTAAAATGTTTTGAAGGCCCAGCTAACATAGTTAAGCCTGGAACAATGCCACCATCAAGTGAACCTGAAAGTGCAACATTAACTATCGGTACACTTGTTTGTACCATATCTTTTTTATTAAAAAATTTTGACTTTGATAATATAGCCGAATCTTTAATTGTAGTATTCTTTTTCAATCTATCTAATAAACTCATTTAACTATCCTTCATTTTTGTGATTTGATTTCTTGGCACTAGCATTTTATCCTTGTCTATAAAGAAGGAGTCTAAACTAGGACTAGGTGGTAAGTCAAGCTTTTTTTTCTTGTTTACCTTTTTTATTATAGTTTTAGGTTTTTCATTTTTATATTTTCTGTAAGATTGATTTGCGGCTATGAGTAATAATACCGCAAGAGGATCAAAAACAAATATGATTATAAAAATTACAGTTCTTACAGCTTTATCTATAAATTGAGGGTCACCTTCACCATATAAAAACTCGGCGATAAACATAATTGGTCCAACTTCTGCTTTTAATATATTCTCTTGCCTCAGCAGAGGTAATTTTTCTTTTGTAAGTTCTACCAATTGTGCTTGTGCATTTCGTATTTGTCTATCTGTTGTTCTTGCAACTTTCTCAGGATCATCACCTGCCTGTTTATACAGATATGTTAATCTTTCTCTAATTAAGTTTTCTCTTAATTCTATTTGTTTAATTTGCACAGAATTTGCACCAACTACTATGTTGGATTCAATATGAGCTCTTGAGAGAAAGCCAAATATACCCATAGAAGTAATTAACATCACAAGTATGATAGCTGTAATGAAATATACTTTCATGACTAAAATAGTTTCTTTCCAGTTATTATATAACCAAGATACTGTTACAAGTTTTGCCACTTCTAAAACAGCACCCATTACAATGATTGGCCAAAATGATCCTGGAAAAATCTGTGCTAAACCTATTACAGAATAATAAGCTGCAATTACTGATAATCCTATTGCTGTAATAAAAGGTAAAATTGCTTGTATCATTTTATATCTAATTCAAATTCTTTTGTGCCAAGTCTACCTTTAATATGAACATTAAAAGCAAGTGAGTGTCTATCATTGTCTGTTTCATTTTTACCTACACTATGAATTGTTGATGATGGAAACATATACACATCTCCGTTTTTTGGAATCATACTCCAAATTTTTGAGTTAAATAAATTATAATCTATGACATCTACATCACATGAATGTGGAAAAATACCAGACACACTCAAATCTCTTAGAAGTGTAAATTCACCACAATCTTTCTCGCCAGTTACATCAAAATAATAAACACCAGAAAGAATACAATTTGTATGAATATGTTGTTGAGCCCAATCTCCAGATTTATGCCTAACTACCCATGAATTAGTAATATAAAATTCTATACTATCATGAGCTCTAAGTTCTCTATAAGCATATTTTATTATTTCATCATTTATTTTATCTTTTAATGATGCACATTCTGGGTTGTTAAGTATGTATTTATCTACACCATAATCACCATTGTCTGATACCATTCTTTCAAATTTTTGATTTTTAAAAAAATCTTTAGTTGTTTCATCAATTAACAAACCCTGTTTTACATAGAGTGGTGTGCTAAACAGAGGTACTATTTTATAATCTATTTCATCCAAAAAAACTCTCCAATGAATTTGTTTTTTCTATTTCCCAGCCAATACATTCTACAATAAATCTTGTAGGTTCTATGAACCCTTTTTGAAACTGGGTGTCAAAGTCAATGTATTTGTGTAGACCAAACTCTTTTGGTATTCTTGTTGGAAAAGATAAAACATTATCTTTTATTGGATTTGGTTGTTTAAGATATGTGAACTTAAGCTTTTCACCAGATTGAATCTTAGGATATTTTTTCTCAAGGCCCAATTTCTCTAATTGTAAATTATATAATAGAGCACCTCTGACATGAATTGGAGTGCCTTTCTTATAGATCAAAGTATTATCTTGATATGTTTTCAAACCATTACAACCTCGAGGAAAAGATATTTCTTCTGGTGGTAAATTTTTAAACTCTTCTTTAAATTTTGCAATAAACTCTTGAACCTCATCTTCACCTTTTGTAACAATAATTCTAGTAAGCTCTTTCATCTTTTCACGAATTGCATAAGGTGTTGATGACTTAATCATTTCAAGACCCATAATCTTGAGTTTAGGTGTTGTGTATCTAACACCCTCATTGTCATAAACATTTAGAATATATCTCTTCTTAGCAGTCCAAACACCTTTATCTGCAAGTGCTTCACGTTTCATTACCATTTTTTGGTCATAAGCATGAACGTAATCAGCAAGCTCTTTATAACTTTTATCAATAAACGATTGTATCTTACCATCACAAACTTTGTCCATGAATTTGATAACTTCGTTAGTTTCTGGCTTTTCTTTAAATACTTTATTAACAAGCGTACCAAGTTTGAGATAAATCGAATCTGTATCTGATGCAACCACATAATCTTCTTTCGTATCAAGTAAATTATTCATGTATCCATTTAATTTATTTTCAATCCAACGAATAGCTAATTGACCTGCCAATGTAACAGCTAGTGCCTGTCTTAGATCATAGAATCTAAAGTATTGTGAACCAAGAGCACCATAAGCGGAGTTTAGTGATACTTTCTTTGCAAGTTGTAGATTATTATATCTTGATATTAAATGTGATAGTTCTTTACTCGGCTTCTTTTCATAATCTTTTTGAGCTTGTATCATCAACTTTTTAAATTTCTTACGATCTTCATACATCTCTTCCATCATCTTAGGTAAGAAACCTTGTTGAGTAGTTCTAAAGAATTGACCATTTGGTGTAAGTGATACATTGTTTAATTCTTTTGTATCCACTTTTTGTGATAAGAGTGATTCGACATTTACACCTTGTGTTAACACATCATTCATATCTTTTGTATATTCATCAGCATTAATAATAGTTTCTGGGCTAATATTATACATGATAAGTAAATGCGGATACAAACTGTTCAAGTCAAATGATGCAACCCAATCGTGCATACCAATTTGAGGTTCTTTTACATAAGCGCCTTCAAAAGCAGATATTTTCTTTTTAAATTTTTTCTGTGGTACAATAATATTTTTTCGTAGTAAATGATTGTATATTAAAGAATCCCACATTCTTGTTTGTGCAAATACATCTTCAAGATTTGTCTTGGTATCATATGCAAGAGTTAAAGCCAATTCAATTAATTTCAACTTACCTTCAAGTTGTAAAATTAGATCAACGTCTTTAATATTATAGTCGATAAACTTCTGATAGTTTTCTTGATATAAATTATGCAAGCTATCATACTCATCATACGATAACTTTCTTTCACCAAGTTCTACATTTGCAATCGCATCAAGCTTATATGATTCTTGTGATTTACCACCTGGTGCATACCATTTGTATAGTTCGATATAATCAAGTGCATTGATACCAGATAGATGATATGATATAAGCTCTCGCCCATTGAGAACAACTTTTCTTTCCCATATATTATTCCAAGGTGAGAGTTTCTTAGCAAAGTCATCACCAAACAACATACGAAAACGATTTACCAAATATGGTATATCAAAAAAGTCTGTATTCCAACCAGAGATAACATCAGGATAATCTTCTTGCCAATGTTTTATAAATTGTTTACATAGATCATTTTCATTTTCACATTTGATGTATGTTACGTTTTCAGGACAATCATAGTCACGACAACCAAATACAACCGAATTACCATTTAGTTGGCGAATACAAATAGCTGTGATTGGTGCTCTCGCTTCATATGGGTCAGGAAAACCGTAAGCTGAACTTACCTCAATATCAATTACTGATACATTTATATCATTAATATTCCATTCTATTTGACCTTTGAAATTATCTGCTATGAAACCATATTCAAAACGATCCATGCCGTAAATGTCAAAATTATCAACATCTTTATATTTACGTTGAAAGTCTTTTGCAGCTCTGATAGATTCAAATCGCATAGCATCTAAAGGTTCACCGTGAATACCTTTGTATTGAGTTTCAGTTTTTTTAGATTTTACGAATAGGCTTGGCGTGTATGTTACTTTAGTCTTTACTTTTTTACCGTTATTTACACCACGATAAAGTATGTAATTGCCTTGACAAAGTACGTTAGTATAATGTTTAGCCATTAAACGGGTATCTTTGATGTTTGTTGAAAAACACCTAAGGTGACCCATCTTTTTGGAAATAACATTTCACGACCTCTAAAATCATTCATATTTTTTGTAGGGTCTTGAACGAAACCAATAAGCTCTACTGATTTGTCAAATTCTCTATTTACAAGATCGTATCTTTCTGCTCTTGGTAAACTATATTCTATAGCCATTTTCTTAGCAATTTCTTGCCTTGCATTTGGCTTCCATCTTTTCTTACTCATAACAGCCTCTTTTCACATAAATTTTAATCATTGATACCATTCTATCAGTATCAACCCCATTTGTCAAACATAATATACTCAATTGCCTATTACAAGAGTTCACCCATATCCAGTTTAAATAAATCATCTTTCAGTTGTTCAACTCGATCTTCTAATATCTTAATAGTTTGCCTTAAATGGCCTGAAGGATTTTTATGGCCATTTTCTTTATATTCATCTTGAAATATTATAATTTCATCTTCTAATACTCTGATACGAATTAATAATTCACCAACTGCTGTTTTGTTTATAATTTGATGTGTTATATTATCCATAATTTCATTTGTCCCTAAAGCTTTATATATTTTCATTCAACTATCCAATGGCCTAATCTATCACCACAAGGACTATCATACCATATTGAGTCTTTGGGTTGGGGTAGTTGTTCATCTTTCCAAACTGGGTAGATAACTTTGCCATTATGATTTTCAAAGTCATCATTGTATCTAAAATGTACTTCAATTACTTTACCACCAATATATTCTATATTAGTCCAATCTAGATTGTGCATACGGTGATAATTACAAACATCAGTACCCAATCTTTCAGGAAAAGGCATCTTTTTGTCTATTAGTTCCCATTTATCAAAGCGATCTAATCTGTCTTGCCTTGGATAACCTTTTGCTGTGGTTTTTTGTTGACCATAATGATAGTCAACTGTAATGTGTTCACCTTTAAATACTTCACACCAAAAATATCCTGGTTCTATTTCATCTTCAGGTGAAAGGTTCTGTATTCTAGCACCTTTACCCATCATATGTATGTTTGTAATTGGTCTTACAACATAATCATTTTTTTCTGGAACTGGAACACCAGCTGGGCCACAAAGATGTCCTAATTTTTTTGATAGTATGAGTTTATCATAAACCCATAATAAAGACCAAGGTAATTTAGTCCATACATCTTTATCATCTATGATGTTCACTAAGCAATTAAGCCAAGCTTATAAACAGTCTTTCCATTTTCTTTCATGGCAGTCATTACTTTTTTATCGTTACCATTTTCATTGTACGATACATGAACCCATCCAGAATCTGGAATACCTGGTGTATAAAACTCAAGTATTAATTGTTTAAAATCACAATTAGATTCTATCCACTCCGCTAACTCAGCATTTGCAACTCCGTTAATTTCTATATCGGCTGCAAATCCTTTACAATGGTCTGATGTTCTAGAACCACCTATTGCTGAATTAAGCTCAGGGCTTCTATATCCTGAATTTACTCTTACTGCTTTACCATAATTCTCTCTTACTGGTTGTAAAACATTTTCACAAAGCAATTTTAAATTTTCAATTTCTTCTTCACCTGGTTCATTATCAATATCTTTTCTTGTAGCTGTTTGACTTTTAATCATCTCTTTCAAAGAAAAATTATCTGATAGTTTCATTGAAACTCCTATTCTAAAAAAATTAGAGGCACTTCCATTTTACTTAATGAGTTTGCGTGTATAAAAAAACCCAAAAATCTTTCGCCTATAAAACCTGGATACCTCCAAGGAAAAGGTTCTGAAAATGTATCACCCGATTGTTTTGTGGGATAAACTTTAGAACAATTCTTGTATATATATTCAAGTATTTGAAACAACTCTGAAGAGTATTTTAAGAAATATTCTTTTTTAAAAATATAAGTTGTTGTAAATGGTACCCGATTTTGTTCAAACCACAATAAACTTTCTTGATCATAATTTAATTCTAAGATAGCCTTATGGAATAAATTCCAATATTCTACGGGTTGTGATTGTAAATATTGTTCACTCACGGAACAATTAAGATAAGTTGATTTATTAGTGATTACATCAACACATGACATGAAGTGTAATATTGTTCTTCTTTCATCTTCTGTACCAAGGTCTAAAGCTCGATCTGCTGGTAAATTAAAATCATTAAAATATGGAAATATTTTATATAAATTGCCATTGTAGACTGGTACATCTTGTTTGAAAGAAAGCATACGTCTATATGTGTTACAACCAATATTATCAACTTCGGGTTGTTCTTTTAATAACCAATATTCTGTTGCTTGTTGACCAAACGCTTTTAAAAAATCATCTTTTGAAACACCTTCAGCTTCGTAATATTTGTAAAAATCATCATAGATCCAGTCTATGAATATTGAATTTTTACCAATGTCTACCTTATCGACATGACATGGTTTAATCCAATCGGATTTTTCATTATAAGGAAAAGGTTTGTGGAAGTGTGGGTATATACAAATGCTCATATGTGGTTGTTCCAATTTTTTCACCGTGTCCCAAGGAGGCCACATTAATTATTTACTTTTCTTTTTTTTAGTGTATTCTATTTTGGTATTATCTGCATCAATAATATTTTTTTTATAGTTGGATCTTTCCTCACCTTGCATCATAGATAAAAATATTTTATCTTGTTTACTCATTTTATAATTGCGGTTAGGTTTCACGGACTGCATTATATATCTCCAAATAAAAGGTGGGGGTACGAAACCCCCCACCGGCACTAAGCTGCTTTAGATTCTTGTAAAAGTTCAGGTTTAAGTAAATTGAGACTATTACTAATTTCAACTTTTCTTGGTTTTTTATGATCTGGTATAACATTCTCTAAACCAACTCTTAAAATACCATCCTTAAACTCAGCACCTTTTACTTCTAGAGTATCAGCTACAGATAGGGTTTTTGTGAATGAGCGTGTACCTATACCTTTGTGTAAATATGAAACACTCTCAACTTCTTTTTCAATCTTTTCACCTCTAATAACTAAAGAGTTATCCTCTACTGTTATTTCAACTTCTTCTTTACTAAAGCCAGCAATAGCTAATTCAACAATATAATTGTTTTCATTAACCATTAATATATTATGTGGCGGAAAAGTTGAAGATGTTTTATTATTTAAGATTCTTTCGACATCCTTAAATACTCTTTCAAAACCTAAAGTAGAGTGAGCTAATAGAGCTCTTTCTAGACCTTTAAAATGACCGGTTGTAATATCTACCATTTTTAATTCTCCTTAAAATAAGCAAGTTAAACAATTGTGACCCTTTTTAGGCATCACTAATATTTAGTTACTAAGTTCTTCTGGTTTTTTACCAATGTTGTACTTAGCGACTAAATTCCATTCATCCTTCTCCTTGAAGGATATAATCTTTATCTGGTGTAATGGAGCAACATTATTACCAATATTTTCCTGATTTAATATTGTTAGTAAACCCCATTCTTCTAATAATTTTGCAATAGCATTTCTTCTCTGTATATCATTTTCAGATATATTAGATGGCTTACCATCTAATGCAAATAGTTCTTTGAAATGTACAATATAATACTTACCTTGTTTATGTAATATATGACAAGATTGGTAGAGGACTTTTTCTTTTCTTGATGAAACACCTATTCTTGTTAAGGTTTCACGGACTTTTAAAAAGTCATCCTGTTCTTCTAATGTAACTTCTATGAAGTTGTTTAAGTCTACCATTTTATTTCTTTCTACCACCTATATCGGTAATCTCTTGCAGTTTTTGAATTTGATCTTTGGAAAGTATTCGAGAGGCTTCTAAAGCTTTTGTGTCTGAGAAGTTATAATATCTCTTTATACATTCTAAATTTTCACTCTTTGATCCAGGTTTTAACCATTTTGAAAAAGGTCTCCTCATGGATCTAACTGTATTTAGTAAAAAGTCATTCTGCATTTTATTGTCTAAAAAATGTCTTTGGTTCATTTCATTTGCGAAAATAATACAATCTTTGTGATAACTTAGAGAACGATTGGTTAAAAATGGCTTATATTCTTTCTCTGTTATATCATCAACAATCAATTGCTTTTTACCTTGCAATATTTGTTTTACAAATTCAAATGGGCTTGTTTTAATCATGTGTCGTATACCAACCTGTTATTATATATTTTTCATGTTCTTTTGTTATTTGACCTGAGTGTACATGAGTAAAATAAGCAGGCCATATTACAGTCAAACCTTTAATGGCAGGTGTTGTAAATTTTTGATACTTGAAATTTGTACCACCATCAGGAACATCATTTAAGTATGTCATAAAGACCAATACTCTATTTCCATCTGGCTTCCTATGGTCATTCTCAAAATGATCTAAGAAATATCCTTCACCAGGTTTATAATATTGTAATACATAATCACAAAATATATTAAACTCTTTTACATTATTTACCATTGGATATTTTTTAATATATTCCATCAAACATTTTTGTAACCATATTCTATAATCACTTATACATGAATCAATGTTTTTAGGGTGTATTACAATATCTGTTCTTTTTGTTCTTAATGCTTTTTTGGTTAAAGGAGTAAAACCATCTGAATCATATTCATTGTACCTTAAAGTAGATTCATGTTTTTGTGAATTATTTTTAAAATACTGTACAAGATTATCACAAATATTTTCTGGTATATAACAGCCGCCAATCAAAGATTCTAATGGAAAGTAATGTTTCTTCATTTGAAATCACACTCTACCATTAGCTCAGTTAAACAAGCAACTGTATTAATCTCTTGATCAGATACAAATGCAGCTTTATATTGATAATCTGCAAGTATTAAAACTGCCTTTGGTATCGAATGAGGTTTAAGTTTTTCATATAGCACATCATAGAGTTTACGAAACAATGCATTTGAGTCAATATCGTTTGTAGCGACCCACTTTCTAATCTCTTTAAAGTTTTTTTCTTCTATGAATCCTACGATCTTTTCTATCGGTACATCACCAATTTGCGATAAAATACCAATATCAATCTTACCAAAGTTTGAATATCTTTGTAGCTCATTAATCACTCTACGAAAATCTGGAAAGTGTTTCTTAATAAGTTCTGCAACAACCTTTTGATCGTACTCAACACCTTCATTATCAAGAACACCAACAATTCTTTTCATGAACTGTGAAGCCATTTGGACTTTCTCACCATTGCGTAAGGTAAAGTCAACAACGGCACACCTAGAGTGTAGTGGTTCTATGATACGATTCTTATAGTTACAAGTAAATATGAATGAACAATTACTTGCAAACTCTTCTATTGCGTTTCTAAGAGCGGGTTGAGTTGAGTTTGGATTAAGATAGTCTGCTTCATCTATAATGATGACCTTGCGACCACCAGCTAAACTAACTGAAGAAGCATAGTTCTTTATCTTAACTCGAAAGGTGTCGATACCTGATTCATCAGAACCATTGATTATGATTGAATCACAACCAATCTCTTGACACATAGCTTTTGCTACTGTGGTTTTACCAACACCTGCACCACCACTTAATAATAAGTTTGGTATGTTGGATGTATTTACATACTCCTGAAAAGGTTTTTTAACTCTATCTGGTAATATGCAATCCTTTATGGCCTGCGGCCGATACTTCTCTGTCCATAATAAATGTTCCATTGGAACTCCTCACATAATAAATCATAATCAAAGTTTTTTCAAATCGTCTATTTTTTTAGAATCTTTAATAGCTCGATTGAAATGTGTATTCATACCATCTTGGATAGTTTCGTTATCATTCAACCTTTTAATAACTTCACTTAGAGTATTTTCAACATCCCAAGATCCTTCATTTCCACAATATAATGTGGTTACTGTTTTCAATTCATTATCATCAGATGTTTTCAACTGTTCAAAAATAGTATACACCTTATCAGCATTGACGTAAATAACATCAGTAACATTACCTTTAAAAGCGTTTTTAAGTTTGATCAATTTAGCCATCATCATTAGCCTCAAAATTACTACCAGTTTCAGTCGAGATCCAATATTGTAGTGTTGTATCTTTGTTTTTAAAATGAGAAACACCTTTAGATGATATACTCACTTCATAGTTACCAGGTAAAATTTTACTTATGTTTTCTGTTTTGAAAACCATTTTATACTTGTTACCATTACCCTTATCAATCTGTAAGGCATCTGTATGAGCACTATCATCTTGACCATTGAATGATACAACATCAACTGTAACACCATCGGATTGAATTGCAATATGCGGAGAACTTAAAGCTGAACTTGACTTTAAAATCCAATCAAAATCTTCACTTGAAAGTAAACATTTTATTTCCGCAGCTGGCATTACAAAGTTTTTCTCAGGAGGTAATACGATCATTGTTGGGTCACAAAAACGATACTTAATTCTAGATCGACCTTTCTTACCTACAACAACAACGTGTTTGGCATCAAACTCGAATGATGGATTATCTTTATCTAAAGAAACTACCGAAAGAAAGTTATTCAAATCGTAGACACCAAAATCTGCTGGAATATCCTCTTCAATTGTAGCCTCAGCTAAAATATTTTTGTGAGAGGATACTGTCTTTAAAGTTTTACCTTTCTTAAAGAAAATACCTTGATTAATATTTGCATAATTTTTTAATACGTTTAACGTCTTAGAGCTCATCTTCATTTATTATCACCTCGTTTTATATCATGATTATGTAATGCTATTATTCCATAGTGTAACACTTTTAAAAGGTCTTTTCGGCAATAGCCATCTTTTTTGCCGTACCTTTGTGCATATTTCATAATGTTACCAATACAGAATCCTTCACCATGGCCACTATCAATAATAAATTCAGTCGCCTGAAACTTATCTTTTGAATAGTGTTGCCCATATGTTTGATCTATGTATAAATGTAATTCATTGATCAGTTCATCTTCATTATATTTGTAATCTATTGTCATAGTTTACCAGTAAATTGTGCAACAGCTGGCATATTACCAGAGAAAGCATATGTACCAATGTGTTGTGTTTTCATCCATGGGCATAAGTAAATTTGTCCACCCATTTTACGCCACATTTGGCAAAACATATAATCTTCACTTAAATACCTATCTGAACCACCATCAGTAATGCTACCTTTACTATCAATAACGGTGTCGAAATAAGCGTGAATATATCTAGAACCATCAAAATGTTGTTGGCCAACATGATCTGGTTTGTAATGTATTTGTGGGTAGTGATCCTTCATTTTGTCAAATACTTGACGTTGAACTAACATAAAACCAGTACCAATTTCCATAACTTCTAATGGTTCGGTAACTTGGAATTGATCTGTTCCTTTTACTACATTGAACACATATTCCCCAACTAAAGATTCTAGTTCACCCGGATCTAAGTCTGGATGATTTCTGGCTGCGTGAGCCACATTTCCCCAATTGATTGATTTTTTCGGATATGGACCACCCGAAACTTCTTTATTCATTGCCAATAAGGCTAATATATCTTGTGGATTGTAATGTATGTCCGAATCAATGAATAATAGATGAGTAAAACCCGATCTTAAAAATTCATCAACCAAATAATTTCTTGCTCTTGTAATTAATGATTCATTAAAAAGAAATGAAAACTTTGTTTCTACTCCATACTTGCTCATTTGTGCTTGAAGGTCTAAACATGATTTAATATAAAGGCCATGTGCCATACCACCATACATAGGTGTTGCAATAAACAATTTATGTTGTTTTAAATCATCAACTTTAACTTGAATTTCCATAATGTTCCCATAAAAAAATGACTAAGACTAATACGCTCTACCTATATGTATTAGTCTTAGCCGACAATCATAAGCTTTTTTTAGGCAAAAGCATTAATGCCTTGTGATCGTAGTGCCATAATACCAGCAGATACAATCTCTTTAGTTGGTTTACCCAACCGATAGAAACTCACCTTTGAACCATTAGAAACTTTCTTTGAGTTCCTGTAAATTGCGTGTCCTTTTTTTCTCAAGGTATCAATCATGGCAGATGGATTCTTAACACCAAATTTAGAACGCATTTGATTAGCGGTGAGCGTATTGTACCCATCAACTTTAGAAAGATACGTTATGATTTTGCTCTCACTTGACATAAACAACTCCAAAATAAAATTGAACGGTACATTTCAGGAGGACCGTTCTCACTCCTTTAGGGGCGGTGGTTATGATACACTCTCATCAGGTAGGGGAGTTTTGGGAGTTTCTTCACCTGTAAGTAGTGAGTCAGCATCAGCACCAGAATCTACTTTGGTATACAAGTCTAAGAATGTAGCCTTAGTGTCCTCGTCAAAACGAGCAATACACTTAGCAATACTCTTTAACTTATCGGAGAATATACCAAAAGTTCTGGATATGTGAACTAATCGTCTAGTCGATATGACTTCATCACAACCACCTTGTTCAAATGTTTTACGGATAACTTCAGCCCAAAGCACAAGCTTCTCAGCAAAGTCATCATCTTGACCATCTAATTCTTTTTTGAGAATGTTAATCTCAATCTTTCTTGAAGGCCAATCTTGCTCTTCAGTTGTAGGGAATCTCTCAAGAAATGCCTCATTAAGCACGTTAGTGTACATATAACGACCATCATCTGAGCCCTTGCCTTTTGTATTAGCAGTAGCAAAGATTGTAAAGCCTTCAGCAGGTTCTACAATTTCACCTTTCTTTTTAAGAAGAAATGGCTTGCCTTCTAAAACACGTTGCAACGAAGCAAGATTATTCGCACCATAATCTATTTCATCTATACATAATACAGCACCCTGCTTCGCCGCCACCGTGACTGGACCATCTCGCCATTCCATTTGACCATTGATCAATACATAATTACCAAGTAAATCGCCTTCATCAGTTTCAGGTGTCATTGATACGCAAACATACTTGCGTTTGTTTCTCGCACAAGCTTGTTCAACTGACATTGTTTTACCATTACCAGATTGACCTGTGATAAAACATGGAAAAAACTTTTTGGATTTAATAATACTTTCAACATCTTTATAGATGCCAAAAGGAACATAGTTTGAATATTTTTCAGGTATCAAACTATTAACTTCTAAAGAAGTGACAACAGAGCTAATTACATTTGCCTCTGCTGTTGGTGTTTTTCTGATTGTTGTTTTTGCTGTAGGTAACTTTACTACCTTAGCAACATATTCTGAAACGTCATAGACGCCACGGCCTATTCTTAGGTCTTTTTGGTTTGTAAACCAGTATGGATGAGCAATACCTGTATCAGATACAATATTTTTAATATCATCTGTGGTAACACTCTCTTTACCTAACTTTACAACCGCATCAATAAACTTTTGTCTAACTTTACTCATAATATAAAAACTCCCACGTTTTTGTTAATCTATGGTACCATCCTATCAGCACCAACCCCATTTGTCAAGCGATAATGTTGCATTTTTACAACTTTACCGCAATTTTTTCTATAAATTTTGTTGCTAGTATGCGATTTACTGATCTAGTTCTATTCATTTTAGTGAATTGACTAGCAAGGCTTCTTGTATTGATACTCTTTTTATTATTAACCTCAAACTCAAACTCTTCATCATCAGTAGTAAGCTTATTACTATCATTTAGAATATAAAACTGATCAAAGCCTTTGTTATTTGATTCTATAAACTTTTGCTTTCTAGCTATTTTCTTAACCGCTTCTTTCTCTTCCCAAGGAGCTCTATAAAAATTTACGTTTTTAGAATCTTTAGGAACATATCTATAATTAATTGCATCTGACATTTTAGTTGAAACAAAGAAACCGAAAACTTGTGTATCAGTCTTAGCTTTGAGCCATATTAATAAATCATTTGTAATATTATTATTTCGATCATTTGTTACAACACTTGAAAAACGAACTTTTTTATCTTGTATAACAAAGTTGTAGTCTGAATTTCTCGTACCAATAGTACGCCAATGTGCCTTTAATGTATGCTTATCACCAACTACTTCTGGATCATACCAAGTATTATATGATTGACTCCAATTAGAATCACCATCATGTACAAAAATAGTATTTACAATATCTAAATTGTTCTTTTGTCTAAACTCTGGTATAATTGTACCAAGAGCTACGATAGCCTCATTCAATGGTGTACTACTTAAACCTAATTCCTCTGGTATTAAACCATAACCAACATTAAGAGTGCTGTAATTGTAACTTGACTTACCTAATAACAAATTCTCAAGTGCATTTTTATATGCAGCTGCACCCATATCAGAATTAATAAATTCTCTTAATGCCCAATCATCATCAAGAGCAAGTGATCCTTCAGTTACATACCATTTATCAGTTAGTTTAACGCTTTCTGAATAATCTTCATAGCTACTTTTTATAGGTCTAGAGGTGAAACCAAAAACTCTAAATGGTATTTGAACTTTCTTACAAAAAGCAGTAAGAATAGCAATTTGCTCAATTGAACCGGCCATGTTGCGATCCATAGAGCCTGATAAATCAAGAACTAGAATCATACCATGATTTTTACCTTTTGGTAATTTTGTCAACTTACGAAAAATTTGATCGTCAAACTTATACTTGTAAATCTTATTAACATCAATATCACCAGAGGTATATAATCTAGCCTTGGCATATTTTGTAGCGGCTTTTTTCATTTCAAAATCTTTAGCCATCAATGAAATAAAACGATCATTTTTCTTCTTAAACTCATTTAAAACATGGCTACGACTAAAAAGTTTTTTAGCCTCAGAAACCTCAATAAGATTTCTTTTAATATTGAAGTGCCAAAAACCATCGCCTCTAGTTGCTATTTCATCATAGAATTTTGTCATACCTTTATTCACCGTTACAGTATCTTCTAAAATTCTTTCTAAGCGTGGCTTTGGTATGTCAATATAAATATTGTCTTTAGAAGATTCGCTAAGTAATTGACTTTCATTTTCTCTAAATGATTCATCAGTTTCGCAAGTTGGCTCATGTTTTTCATGACCATCAACAGCGCCATGAGGCGAAACTCCTTGATCTTCTGAATCTTTTTCATTCTCTTCTTCTGATTCATCTTCCTCTTCAAGCTTGAAATTACTATCAGATGATACTTTAGAATCCTCATCTTCATCAGATTCATCAGATTCTATTTCTTCTTGTTCTGATTGATCTTCATTATCCGAATCATCATTAGGAGAAAAACCGGTTTGATCAGATTTACCAGTCGGATCTTCAACATACAAATCTTCTATATCAGTATAATCAAACATAGTAGTTTGATCTTGTTCCTGTTCCTCTACTGCCTGATCCCACAATCTATCTGTCATAGCAATAACATCTTCCCATGATTCTAGTTTTTTAATTTCATCAATAATTAAGGACTCTTCATTAGAGAATTGAATAGGCATAGAATATGAACTCTTTGTGAAAAGATTAATTCTATCAATAAAGCTTAACTCATTTATTTCTTCAATATCTTGAATACCAAATAAGTCCATATCTAAAAGTTCATTAAAACCTTTGATGTAAGATTTTACAAGACCTGGATATCTTCTTTTAATTCTTTTTTCAATACGAGCATCTTCAATAACATTAAGAAAGTTCTTATAGTTTCTGCCATTTTTAGATACAGCACCATGCCAACCATCAGCCGGAGTATTTAAAGCATGACCAACTTCATGACTCATTAATAAATCATAAAGTTCTGGACTCATATCTTTCCAGATAGGGCAAGTAAGAACTCTTGTTGTAGGATTGAATGAAGCTGTTTGTACTTTTTTATGTTGTATTACAACATTTTCAGTAGCAAGTAACTTCGCTAATTGTGATTTCTGTTCAACTAATGACATAAAACTCCCTAATAATTAACTCTATGTCTACCATCCTAGAGGAAGGCTGCTCAACTGTCAAGCATTAATTTTGTTGTTAAAATACAACAAAGGTGGAGCGGTGTTGTGGAGTTGCACCACACTAATTACTGGGAGTAACTTGTCCTACGACCCACCGCAAATTATGTATATACTATAACATAACTATCTGCCAATTTGGGGCAAATATGAATCTTTTGTTTCATTCCATGATTTATATATTAAATCGTCATAAAATAAACTTTCTTTCGATTCTCTACCTTTTTTGACCAATTGTTTAATTCTAGGTTTTGCATA
>TARA_R110002012_G_scaffold58841_3_pt1 | contig 52672 bp, 62 predicted proteins | sample TARA_R110002012 | Tara Oceans TARA_R110002012 (sample SAMEA4396515) | marine metagenome | biome: Westerlies Biome; feature: [DCM] deep chlorophyll maximum layer (ENVO:01000326); material: water (ENVO:00002006), including particulate matter (ENVO:01000060) such as... | depth 40 m
GCGTTATCACCTATAGTTAGGGTTCCCATAGGATCTTCATCGAATCCTAGTAAAGAATTTAGTGAATGCCCCATATCATCCATATACTGCCTTTGACGGGTTCTTACTGCATCTCTAAGCCGTTTTTCCAGTTCTTCTTTGCGGGCTTGTTCTATATCCCCAAAGAGTTCTTCAAATAAACGCTTGAACGGATCATCAGGATCATCCCCGAGAAGTTTTCCTATTGTTAATTGGGACATAGATATAAAGATTGGGAGGGAAATTCCTTACTAAGAAACTAAAAGCTTAGGAGTAGGTAGGCAAGTTAGGGTGGACCCGTAGGTCCACCCTCCCTTAACCCCCTAAGAGACTAGCTATAGAGCTAGGATCCATCTGCCCCTGCATAGACTGTTGCATAGGTTGCTGCATCATAGGTTGTTGAGAACCCATCATAGATCCAGTCAGCAGAGCAAGTAATTCAATGAATCTCTCAGCCCCTACCTGACCACCACGAAGCATGGCAACAATTTCAGCCATTGCCTCTTCGTCAGGCATACCAGTCATAGACTGTTGAGGAAACACACCGGGTTGGGGACTCCCAGTGGGATCGGAGGGGGCCCCAGCGGGACCCCCTCCCATTCCATAACCAATACCCGCAGGCATTAGTCGTTCTTCAGTTCGAGGAACTCAAGCTCCATCGTTACCGTTACGGTACCGGGAGCCGTAGACCCTGCACTAGAACATACATAATGTAAAGCAATGACATCGCCTTCCGACCACTCACTCTTTGCATCTACAACTGTAAAGGCTGAAGCTGTATCAGCCGCAAGCCCAGAAGATGTTTTCGCGGTTACAATAAGAGCATCAGAATCAGTTTTATTAGCTAATCCCAAAGTCTTCGTGCCGTCAGGAGAAACCTCCTGAGCAAACGAAGCACGACGAATCTTTACATCCCGCGTAGCAACGTATACGGGATAAAAATCTGTACTAGTACCAGTAACTTCAACCTGCACGGACACAGGAAAGACCGGACCCCCAAACTGCGGGGCCACAAGGTTTGCCCAAAGTTCACGACGTTTTGCCATGATAAGCCTCCCTTACTCTTCGAGTCCGTAGATGATTCCATTCGTCGCCGGGTAGCGGCAAACAAGGTTACGGTACGTCCGAAGCACTGCAGTGAACAAGTCAGCAGTACGATGGAAATGAAGTACCGTTCCATTGAGGCCAGAAATCCACTCGACATCTTTGTCGATAGCGTGGGCCCAGAAACGGGAGTTGACCATAGCAATGTGCTCAGGCGGGAAATACCGCTCAACCACAACAGGCATATCGTCAAACTCAAGAGTGCTCTCACGTAGTCCAGCCGGTAGCACCATAGGCGCACGACGGATCTGAGGAGCGAAAAGGTTGTAGATGTTCCGACGCTGCTTATAGTTGCAGACGATAAAGCCGGGGGCCTCACCAGTCTCTTCCATAATTAGGTCAGCGGTGTCGCGCATATGATCAGGCGACAGAGGAACAGCTGAAGAACCACCATCGGCAGCATCAACAAGTACTCCCTGCCATCCGGTCTTACCGGAGCGGGTGATACCCATGTAACTACCAGCGGTGTCTACTGCGCCTAGGAAACCAGTGATTTCATTGTTGTAGTTTCCAGCGCGGGTAACAAAGTCACCATCCGCAATACTACCGTGAGTCACTGAGCCAACTACAAGTGTAGTATTAGAAGTGCCCTGAGTGACTGAACTAATAGCTGTGTTATCTCCGTGCTTAGTAGCAGGAGAAGCGGCATCAAGAACGTCGATTGCCATATTGTTACGAATGATGTTACGAACCGGACGGGTAGACTTATACCGAGCTAGTCCGTAGGGGTTATCAATTACTAGGTTTGTTGCACCAGATGAAGATACGGCTAATGCAAGTTTACCAGAACCATCACCAATCGCCTGACGAGACATATCAAGACGCATACCAGTAATGGTATTCTCTAGTGAAAGAGAGAGTGCCTCTTCGAATGCTCCGGGCGTGTCGCGTGTAGCGGACATCGTTGGTCCCGAAATCTCGAAAAGGGCATAAATGAATTTGGCAGTGACTTCTGCTAGATCGGGCTGATCGACTTGCGAATCGCCAAACGTACCTTTGTCGGCACGAGCGAATACGCCTTCGTTGACTCCGAAGCTAACCGGGAAGATGCCCTTACGACCACTCAGAGAGAGGGTCTGCGTAATACGCTCAAGAAACGGCGTAGCCGTATTAAGCGCATCCTGAATCGCATCCATAATAGGGCGATCCTTAAGGACAGCATCAAGTCTCGCCAAATCTGCTTGTGTAGCAGCCATGTAGCAAGATCCTTTTAGAAAGGGGTTTAGGGCCAGTTTTTAACGAGGGCAAGCCACCTCGGTTAGATTCCGTAGTCTGCCCATATGGCAGCACTGATCTAAATCTGTAAACCCCTACCTAAAATGTCAACCCATGAGGCCCACCCTTTTGGGTGGACCCCATCAGTAATTCACTATAAACCTTTAGTACGAGCGTTTATGGCTGACTGTCTTACTGCATTGCGGAGTGCATCCATAGAATCCGTATTCGGCACTTGAGAGGCACCCCTAGGTGCTTCGCGCGGAGATTCAACTTGCTCAAGGGCTGAAGGAGTTTGCCCTACACTCGAAACAGGTTGTTGTGTTGGAACCCCTGCAGTTTGACTAGCAACCTGAGGTGCCCTAACAGAAGGCGTAGAACCTGTCTGCCTAGCTAGTGTCTCTACGATAGTATCAACTTCAGATAATGTGATATCGCGAGTACCGTTAACCGCCTCATTCTGCAAGATACGAGCTGCAACTTGATTCTTAGCCAGATCAACATTAACTCCCATAGACTCAGCCAAACGGACTGTACGTCCCTCAACCTGTCTACCCTTAGTCTGAGCCTTAGCAGCGTGTTGTGCGCTCTCAAACCTTTGTGCGGCTTCCATACGAGCTTGTGCTTCCAACTTCATACGCATAGCTTCTGCGTAATCTGTGTCAGTGTGCATACGCTCTACGATCTGCATACTCTTACCAAAGTCTTCCGGATTGCTAAGAGCCATACTGAGAAGCATACGCTCGCGCCCTTCAGGTGTCCCTAGCCTTTGTGCAAAGTCTTTAACACGATTCATATTTACTTCGGCTTCAGTAAGCCTTTCACGAGTTACTTCTTCGTTGGCTAAAACAACTCGTGCCAACTTCTCGTATGACTCAGCAAATTGCGGATCGATATCAGTAGGAGAAACAGGAAGATCAATTCCTAAGTCTCTCAATTGTGAATAAGCTTCCGAAGCAAACGCAGGAGACATATCCTGTGCTTCAGGGACTGCTTGAGGATTAGGTAGTTCTCCTACCTGCTCAGCCCTATCAAACTGAATAGTTTGGGCTTCATCTGATGAGAGGGGCGAAGGAGCTTCAACGCCACGAACAGCCTCAGAAGCAGCTTGCATCGCAATCTCTCTAGCAGAGATGGAAGGTTCACCAGCATCCGGCTCTGCTGAGCCAGAAATTGGTTCAAACGGATTGTCAGACATTTATATTCTCTTTTTAATGACGGGCTAAATTAGTAGGCGGTATATACCTTGCCGCGCCAGAAGGCAACACCGTCATGAATACGAACCTGCTCGACATCATAGAACCAATCGTCTTTAATCTTTTTCCAGTGGACAATTGCAAATCCTTGATGCCAATCAGCAAAAATATTGTAGTGGGGATTAAGATCGCAGAGGCACCCAATGCACCATCCACTCTCTTGGCCCTTAAGATCTCTCTTTGTAAAATTCTGAATACGGTGCATATGGCCGAACATAACACTCTTACCATACTTACCGATCATAGCATTAGCGGTGTGCTTAGTTGTAAGATCACCGTGCGTGAAAACAAGTCTATTGTTCCATACTAAGATATCACCTTCCATATAAGGAGAGTAGTCATACCCTAGCTCCTCGAAACCAACCACTTCAGGAAAGTCCAAAGCTCTACGAACCTTAGGCAAACGAAGCAGCTGACGGAATCTAATATCTTTACGAGCCTGTTCCATGATTCGGTCCCAGCGATCCTCGTGGTTACCCGCACGGAAATATGCATGATCTGCTTGACTAGCTTCTCGCATCCTAGCAAGATGTTTCGCGCCGTCTTCAAGTGCGCCCATGAAAACATCTTCATCGTTTTTGGGACCTCTGTGATTCGATAGTTCGTGGAAATCGAAGATGTCGCCGAGACACATGAGCACCCTTGGGCGTAGGTCTGCGGCGATTTGCTCCAAGACTGACACAGCTTTGTCGTCTTGGAATGGATAGTGTACGTCGCTCCACACGAGCATTGAGTAGTCTGCCCCGATAGGTCGGGGCTCAGGGATACTTCCCATATCAACCCGGACGGGCTTGATGATTGGATCCAAAGTGATCCCAGTGATTCGCTCGTACTCAGCCCTATCTCCCTTGTGACCTCTAAGGTCGAGGGCGGTGATTCTCCTATCGACCGAACTTTTAGATTTATCCAACTCATCCGCTATCTCCCTTATGGTTGCGGGTGGGTCTTCTGCCATATACATTCGGCAAAGTCGTCGGTCCTCCTCACTGGACCAACCGATATTATCCTCCATCTTTTACTCCTCTGTAGTAGGAACTTCTGCCTCTTCAGCTAACTTTTTAACCTGCTCAATTTCCAAACCCGTAGTTTGCGAAACCATGTCAATGAGGCTCTTAGCCCATTCCTTCATAACGTCAGCCTTAAGTTCTTCTTGCTCACGCACAGCTCTAAGCTGCTTTTCTTGGTCAACCATAGCCTGTGCTTCTTCTTCGGCCTGCGAGTTGAGAATCTCTCCAGTCTGTTGGATATGCTGAAGGAACGCCTGTTGTGACTCTTGTGACCATGCCCTGAAACGTCGGGATTTAGGAATAAGAATATGGTGAGCGTAGTGTGCTGAGTGGTTCTGCCAACTCTCAGGCTGGGGTAGTGGTGACTGCCCATCCCAGAACTGGAAATCCATCTCTTCGTTTCTAGCTTCAAGAGAATCAGGATCTGCAAGATCAAGATTAGCATCTAAGCCAATCGCCTGCATAGCACCTTTAACTCTATCCATATCCATTTGACCATCAGGTCCTTGGAACAGAATCTGCCCCGCTGGACCAGAAAGTAAACCAATTGTAGTATCTCTGAGATTCTGACGGTTTTGCGGTACAAGGGGAATATCATCAACCCTAATGCTCGCCGCAAGACCACCTTCTCTCTTGATGTCCTTACCGGAGAACTGCCTCCAGAGAAATTGAGAATCCGGACCATTGATAGCAAGAACCCGATTCTCTGAATAAAAAGCCCCCACATAGTGTAGTAGCACTTCGCCCACCTTACGCCACGAGGCGCGTGAGGTGATATGGCCGAGAGTGACAGACTTACCTGCCTTCATCTCGCTGGGGACCCGGAGCGCATTCCTAGACAACCCTTCGGGCAGCTGATCAGGCTCCTCAAACATACGCCCACTTGTAGCCTGCATATTGTTCATGATTACAGAAAGCAGGTTAAACAGACCGCCGGGAGCATCCTGTACAGACATCATCTCAGGTTCACCACCTGAATTCACAACAAGCTCTTGGAAAGGCTCATCACTGATATCTGAATGAGTAATACCCCCACCGCTCTTAAGAAGACGTTTCGGCTTAGCTTTACCGTACCACTCTAGGATACGAGCCATAATCTCCTCATAGACTTTATTCTGGAATGTTATTCCATAGAGAGGGGATAAGCCTAAGTGCTTCTCACCCGGAATGGGAATCCACCGGAATGAGATAACTGGCATAATGCCTGCTGGAAGGGGCCAAGGCTTGTGAACAAGCATTGACCCGTTTTGAGCCGAGGTCCACCATAACCCATCGGGGTGCGCGTTTGATCTTGGTAGATAGTGCTCGATAATGAGTGTGCGCTGATCGGTTAAAGGTGAGACACCCGGCTGTTCTATTTGGTTAAGGTCGGCAGCGATTCCTTCGTGAGCGTCAGAATACGTAAGGTCATCAGCTATATCTTCTCCGTAGTAGGATACAACTTCTTCATACGTAAGGAGGAGTCCAACCATAACTCCATGTGCTTCATTCTCTGCCCAACGAACATACTGAGGAGAAACTACCTCAACTCCAATCTCGCCAGCATCCACCATAACTGGAACGTCTGCAGGCTGCATGGTCGAAGGATCAATGGGCATAATACCACCGCCCGGCATTGGAACACCCACAGGAATAGTATTACCTGTATTTGTATCCCAATAGACACGCATAGTTCCTGTGCCTGTAGCCATGATCCATGACGCTAGATCTACTCGTTGAGAATCGAAATCCAAGTGATCCCACAGATACTTAAGGAGTTGCTCACTTAGTTCTGCAGAGTCAATGTCTTGGGGATCTGGTGACGCGGGGATTGCACTGTAACGGACCTCGGACTTGAGGTAGTCCGTCATGTAGTCGTTATAGAAAGCAAGCGTATAAGACTGGATCGGGAATCTACGCCAATCAGGTAGCACGTCATTAGAATACTTCTTAAGTGTATTCCAGTGCTGGTCGCGTAGGAAGTCCATAGTTCTACGCCACCGCTGGACATAGAAGTTATACTTGCCGTTAAGTCCTTCCCACAAAGAGTAGGAGAACCGGGCAAAGTCTGCGTCCCTGTCGTTAATCGGGTCAGGAATTTTTTTGAGATTAGTACTCATGTGGATCCGTCAGGTCAACCTCTTTAGGCTGTTCAACTTCGAACATGGGTACAAAGCCTTGCCGTTTCATACCCACAACAATATCTGAAAGTTTTATGTACCTTTCAAGCAATGGTTTATACTCAATAATGTAGTGGAGATAAAGCCCCACAACAAGGCCACCTAGAAAAAATGCTGCATTACTGGCAATCATCATGTTCGTCATGTCGGGTACTGTATCCCTTGCTCTTGTCGTTTATCTTGAGCTTCAATAGAATCCCACAACGTTTCATCCCTCGCAGACAAGTTATCTCTCCAAGTCTCTCCGATCTCTTTAATCCTAGAAGCTGCCTGTATGGAGCACCCATAGATCAAACAATCGGTAGCATCCGCGCCTCCAGCACTATTCTTGTCTGGTTTGTTCTTCTTCCAACTTAACCGTTTCATCTCCCAAAGCAAACGGCTTCCAACAATCACTCTGCCCTCATGCTTCCACGAACTTTGGAGATCATTAAAGAATATCAGGCGAGGTGCGCCATAGATGTCCCCCATACCTGTGGCTCTGTGGTACTTCCTATCTGGGTGAGCCTCAAGCATTGCATGGACCCTGAGAACCATATCCTCAACCCGCTTCTGCATAGGTAGTGGTACAGCACCAATCTCTGCCCCATTACGGGCAAAATGGTAGTTCAACTCTTGTATATCCTGTGGGTTAGCATAGTCAACGTACAGCGGTAGATCTCTGTCAGTGTATCCCACCATAGCTTTAATCCTGTCAGCACGAAGAGCCATTGGTTCGTCTGTAGAGAAGTACTCGTCAATCACATAATAGTTCCCGTCTGGGTCCACAGTAAACAAAAGAACCGCAAAGCGGTGGTACTGGGGGTCACATATAAGCCACTTGTGCCAGTGGTCTGGAACCTCAAATGGCTCTACGATATTAATGTCATCATCAAGACCCTCAAAGACCAAACCTCCCCTTATGATAAACTCCCCGTACATACGAGCCGCACGAGTCTCTGGATCGGGGTACTGCTGGATGTACATTTCAATTTGCTTCTTTGTCATGTGGGGCACAGCAGGATTGCCGTCCTTATCCACGACAGGCATATTGATGATCTCGATATCAGGACGATCCCCAGACCTCGAAGGAATGTAGAGGTCATCCCGCACCCACAGCCACTCATCCATCTTCTCAGACACAGGAGTCATAACCATTAACATCCTACCATTAGTAGATATGAGACGGGCGGCAAGCTCTTCATACACCTGCTTCGGTAGGGGCTCATCAGCTATCACTAAATCCACAGCCGCTCCTACAAGTCTCTTCTGTCTCTGGTCAGAGGTCTTGATAGCTAGGGTGCTACCATTCTTAAACCTGTACCTCTTATTCTGTTTATTGTAGGACTTTACATTGTTCCAGTTGATAAGCTGGTCTAGGATAGGCTCTACAGCGTCGTGGAAGACCGCAGACGTTGGAACCACATACCAGACTGTATTGGGAGCCTCAGGGACTTCAGCGTACGTAGAACGCCCCTCACAGTACAGCAGAGCCTCTGCGACAGAAGCATAGCTCTTCCCTGTACGGTTCCCTCCTAGGACGAGAGTTAAGTTTGCCCTAGACCTATGTATCCTCTCTTGAAACTCATGAGGTTGATAGACATACTTAAGAGGATTCTCACGCCTACGGCGCTCAAGCTCCAAGACTGCCTGTTGAAGAGTTTCATCAGTCACGGGATATCAGCCTCCCTCTGAGTTCCCTACGGGATATAGCAGGCGCTTATCGTATAGTCAATAGTCGCACCAGCGGAAGTAGTCACACGCCACAGAGTGGGAAGAACATCGGCAACAGAAACATTCGACGCTGCAGTTACTCCGGGGCAGACCGTAAGAACAGTCAAACCCGTAGCAGTAATAGAAGCCGAGGACAGAATAGTACCGTAAGTCCCTGCATCTGCCGCAGGTGCCTTCTGTTGGATGTTCACCGTGACATTCCCGCCAGAAACACTATTCACCACAATAAACACTTTCACTCCGCGGAACTTGTTATTAACCATATCAGAACCTGTGAAGGTTGCTGATGCGTTCTGCACCACAGGGAAAGAATGTGCCTTATACTGGTTGGTTGCCATTATTGTTGGTGTTGAGTTTACTTAATATACTTTTACGAGGTACTCTCAGCAAGAGCCTTAACTGCATCCTCTGGATCTGTAATACCAGTCTGTACTACAGCTTGAAGTTCATCTAGGCTAAGCTCACTAAATATACTCTGTCTTAGTCTGTTAGCGATAGCTTCAGGATCTTCCCCTGCGGCATCAAGTAACTTAGAGGCCGCCATCCGTCTTTCCTTAACATCGGAACTATTAATGGCTACCTCAAGTAAGATCTTATATGCAATGACAGGGCCCATAAGCCTCTGTAGATCAAAGATCTGGTCTAGGCGATCAAACTGAAGTTGAGTCCCGATAAAGGCTTCAGCTTGCTCTATACTGTTAGTACTTGACATATCCGCCCGTTTGCAGTTTATTCCGTCCCCCGACATGGACTCCTGCCAATAATCTTGACCGGAGCCCATGCGGTGATGGAGGACGGATGGGGAGGTACCCATCGAATGTAAGGTACTGCCATAGTGACAGGTATGTCAAGTCCGCCGTAGTGGCGCATCATAAGAAATTTTGCTCTAGGGGTTGACAAGGGTGCTCGTCTCTATATATAATAAAGCGCAGCCAAAAAGCGTAGCTGCTATAATATTCACAATCATAAGCATTAGCGCGCACCATGCGCCCCTCTGCGCTTCGCGCCGGGGCGCACATTAGATGACATTAGGTTGGAGGACCAAATGCCGAAGCAAGTAGAAGTAGTTAGGTTTTCGTCGAGCGGTAAGACCTTTTTCTTTAATAAGGCGACTGCACAGAATGGTAGCCCGTACCTTACTATTAATTCCATCTACGGAAAAGGTAATAGGGAGAGGACTATTCTGTTTGAAGGTCACTTCATGCAGTACTATAGGTGTTTGAAGGAGGCCATAGAGAACACTTTCGGGGTAACACTCAATGGAGGTGACCCCACTAAGTGCTCTTGTGGCAGTAGTAGAGAGGATTCTAGGGCTGTAGAGAGTAAGGACCATAAGCACTGGATTATTGTCTGCAGAAATTGCGGTAACATCTTCGACCATTCCTCTGAAGAGTCTGCAAAGATTGTTTGCAAGGAGCAGGATTGGGATGTGAAGCATGAAGGTTGACATCTCTAGGACGAACATTGACGGCCTAGAAGGGTATATGAAGTGTGATAAGTGTGGATCCAAAAGAATGTACTATGGTGGGCAGGGGGATTGGAGGCAGACCATTCTATGCGAGGACTGCTTCCATATCCGCAGAGGAGTCCCATTAGAGGTCATTTGGGACCTTATGGCGGCTACATACCCTAATATTATGGGAAGGGAAGATGCGAAAAGGCGAGATGAGAAGGCTCAGAAACTGTGGCATGAAACTCTAGCCGCTGCTGTGATTGACCCTAGAAAGAAGGTTAGAACGTGAAATGGCTAAAAAGAATTTTAAACGTAAAACTCACCTAATTAATGTCCAAGGCAAGGAAATAAAGGCGGCATTCCCGTCATGGCTGCCCGTAGACCCGCCTCAATGGGTACTGGTAGACCAAACAGGAACATTTCTCAGGGATGCCGACGGCCATAGTGTGTACTTTCATACTGATGACGAGGCACTGGAGTACCTAAAGAAGAAGAATATCCCATTACTCAGACCGCGAAGCAGGAGATAAGTATGTTTAGTGACCCGATTGCCGCGAAACAACTAGCGGTTAGCGTGATTGAGCGAGCACAATTAGACATGAGGGCCGGTGATATAGAGGCATTAGAATGGCTTGCTAGCAAGAAGGCTGGTAAGTGGTTTGATATGATTAATATTCCGCAGTCGTCCTTTCTCTCCAGAACTGACTGGTCAGAACGTGCATTAGGCCTCATACAGCATGATCTAATTGATGAACTGTCGCCTGCAGTCCACGCCTATAAATACCTAGTGGATATAAAGTCTGTACCGCCTATTCCGGTAGACCAAACATAGCCCGAAAGTGATTTCACCCCTTGGTTGACATACAAGCGTTTGACCTTCCCTAGGCCGATAGGCCCCCCGCGCGTATGTGCGCGGGGAGATATGGGACCCATGAGGGGTGGCCTGAATAGGCCACCCCTCCGGTCCCGGTCGCCAATGGCTATTAGCCATTGGCCTCGACGAGGCCTTCAGCCACAGAAAGCCGTAAGGCTTTCTTGGCCTTGCCGTTCCCGGCGAAGCCGGTAACGGTAGCCAAAACTGGGGCTATCAGCTCTGCTGATAGCCCGTTCTGGGCCATCTGGACCGCCACTTCGAAGCCTCCTTCGGAGGCTTCGGGGGCCGTAGAGCCGGTGGCTTTAGCCACCGCCTTGCGAGAAATGATCGGTTCGCCGACTGGAATCCGAATGGATTCCACCGTCGGATCGGCCAACTCCGGAGCATAGCTCCGCTTCCGAAGGGTCATCCGAAGGATCTCACCGCTTTCAGCGGTGAGCACGGCGACCAACTGGTCGTTCGGAGTTCCATCTCGCTTGGTCCCAACTTTCACCATGGTGACTCCTACGGAGTCAGCCTCCGAAACTTCGAAGGCCGGATCTCTGCCGGCTTTCGCCGGCATACGTGTGAATGCTATCACTGCTTGCGGGTCGTTCATGTGCGATCCCCTGAGGGGGTGAGCCGTTGGCTGAGTGCCGTCGGTCGATGATTGAGCATAGCGAGGCTGTCAAGGCTGATTTCCCTACGGGAAATCCGCGCGCATGATATGCGTATGTAGCGCGGGGGACAGCCCCCATGCTATAGGGCCAGAGGAGGGTGGGCATTAATTTACACATAACGAGATGCCTATGGCCCCATTACTACGATTGTATGTCACTCAATATCCTCCGTTATGGCGTGTTGGGCATAGGATAGAGCAGATCTAAGCTCTGTCCATGCATCACCAGTAACGCGAGATCGAGTTAATTTACGACGACGACGAGACTCCTCATGCCATATAAAGCTATGGACTGCACCAACTAGGCGTTCCAATGCCTCATTGGGATGAGGACGTTGATGCATCTGGCAAAAGATGCTAGGCTCATAGGCATCGTGGATACATCCACCCGGATATCTGCATCGTCGTCGAGTTATACTCTCTCGACTCTTACGAGCTATACGCTCGTTCTTGCGTAATAGGCCCAATTTCTTCAGCAATCTGGTCCTATTTTCATCCTCTATGATGGAGGGATCAGACATCCCGCTTGCCCTCATGGACATCTCCCTTCCATATGAGAGCCTCTATGCCCTCTATAGCTAGGATAGGAAACTCAGCGAGGATAGAGTCGAGCCTATTCAATAGGCCTTCCATCTTATGCTCAATGATTTCCGTCGATGCATTGTCATCCATAGCAATGGATACTTTCTGCATCTCTCGTTCGATGGCTTTCTTTCTTGCAAGTGCATCAGCATAAGGATGTGGATTCATGGATGCCATGTCAGTTTACCTCCGAATAGTATAGGTATATAGCGAATAGGATACAGCCCCAACCGATGAAGAATGTGATGTATTCCATGGTTATTCCTTGCCGTCCTTCAGATCTTTGATCTGTCTTTCGAGCCGGAATACTATACGTTCGACCAATAGCATAGCAATTAGTCCAGTTAGGAGCACACCTGCTATGTATAGAATCTCAACGGCCTCCCTTGCATGGTAAGGAAACATGAGAATGAGATCTTGAGGAGATAAAGGCATGATTATTTCCTCCCATCTAATGGGTTTGGAAGCTCGCTAACTGGTATGCCTTCACCTATGGTGGCAGGGATACCTTGCTTTCTGGGCTTCGGGTCTATAGATGGGAGATCTGTGGTTTCAAACATTCTATTCCATACGCCTAGAATGTGAATCCGTCTTCTGGTGTTCGTTTCACAGCAATCACATATGGCATATTCCTCACTAATGATTCTGTCGAGGCACCGAACAAGCCAACTAATGCCATACCAATCTATGAATGCGATGACGGCTGTTTTAAGCATGGAATATGATCCTGATTTGATGATCTTTCCGGCATTGGGAAGACCACGACAATCTAGGCCCCTCCATCCCATATCTGCCCACTTACCATCATCTGATGATGGTGGAGCAGACTTACGAGTTCCTTGGGTCATAATGCTATCCTCTGTGTGAGATTGCTGTCGGCGAGTCAGAGCGACAAACCGATCTGCTACAACGGTAACAAGGCTGTCAAGGCTAATTTTCTCCATACACACGCAGGGGGTATGTAGGTATACCTCTATACTTGTATGCCTACATACCCCATACACTATTACTTATACGTGTGTGTGTGTGCGAGTGAAGATTAATTTACACGTATGGGAATAGACAGTCCTAGTTTTTGGGAGCACTCCACTCCTTCCAGTCTCCCCCATCTATGGGGTTCAAGGAATCAGTAGGCCTATTATAGATATACGTCCATACTATAACAGACTGACCGTCATCAAGGTCTACAGTCACTAGCTCTCGCTGATACAAATTCGGCACACCCTCATACAGATCTAGCATCCGTAAGCGGAGTTCCCAATCAGCATCGTCGAGGTGCTCGTATGAGATAACCTGACCATGTACTCTGTCATTGGGGTTATCGGATTCAGTAACAGCAGGGTAAGCTCCTGCATCATACATCTTGCTATTCTGCATACTAGCAGAACCGATAACACTTACATCAGTATCTATAGATACTCGATTCAGATCGGTACGCAGAGTACCATACACGAAGAAAGATTGAGGATCTAATACCTCAAATGGGTCAGCAATTATATTGGTCATACAGGGAAAATCTCCACAGTTGTGTTGATAGGGTATGTTTCTTTGCAAATGTTGCACCAGTACTGATCTACCTCATCTCCTATAGTCAGATGAACACTAGAGAACGGAACTAAACCGCTCTGATAGCATTTACCGCATAGTGAATACTCTACATCGTCCATATGCACTGACTCTACTGTGCTATCGGTAGAATCTGGATTGTCGAGGAGTGCTACGGGTGGTGTATCGATGCTACTATCCATACGAGACAACCATTCATCCCAATCCCCATGGGGCACAACCCCCACAAGGGAGTTGCTGTCACTCGCTAAGTACGTCCACATAGGGAATGTTCCATTGTGTGAAACGACTGTGCTACCCGTCATAGACACATCAATCTGCTCCCTATGGTATCTACCATCACCCACACTCATCATCTTATCGAGCTTGGTAAGGGTAGAATCGACACCCGCCATACCTTTGAGGTATAGCACTATGCCTTTGGTGGCAAAGCCCTTACCCGTAGCCCTATAAGCTGCGGGTCTAACGTCTATCAGAGAATCTTCAGCCTCTACAGCCCATAGCTGTACATCTTTAGCAGTCCCCTCTCTGACATAGCTAGCCATGTCATTAGGGATTGCATCCAACTCTCTGAACACCTCTACATCATCACGCCATTCACCATAGACGAATAACAATCTACCCTGCTCAGATGCAGACTTGGGTGAACATATGGTTTTAGCCCTTTTCTTCCCCGTTGATGGGAACGATTCCCAATTAGTATGGGAGTAATAGGATGAAGATGTATCACCGCCGCGCCAATCACTGAAGTTCGACACCCATCCATACTTAGATGGGGTATTGGATACACCCGATAAGTAGTACCCATTATCCCGTGTATGGCTGAACCAAACACCGTTCCTTTCGTCGGCCTTATCGGATAACTCCCATGAGCCTGAGTCCTCGTTAAGGATTGAAAAGCCTCCTTCGTCATCCATAAACAGCATCCTATCTCCAGAGATAAACGATTGGAGAAGTGTTGAGATGCTTTGGGACTTAAGGAATCCACTAGGCAGTTGCTTGAGGATGGTATTACGGAAATGTCTGGTGTCACTTGTCCCATGTGGAACGACACCCATGCCACTGATCGTGCCATTGTGCATCATGGAGAGCCGATCATTCACTTTGAATGGATGGCAATTATCAAGAGAATTGCCTCCCTTGGTGGTGATCCTGAAGTGTACCGCTACGGGTAGATTGCGATTCCTAGCGGTGCAGTAGCGACTCCATACTCCATTGAAATCCTTCATGGATCTCCATGTAGCTAAGCCACCTTTTCCGTCGGGGTACATGATACCCATACCATCTGAGTTGCGCTCCATGCACCGTTCGAGGACTTCCTTGTCCAATCGTTCAGTTGAACTACGATTATCCAATACGATAATACACATTAATTTTGTATCTCCTCACCGACGGGTGATGTAGTTGTGTTCTATGTGATGTAGAACATTTGGGAATCTTTTAGACTCTGGTACTCCTCGAAGCCATGTGATGTAGTTCATCTCATTGGCTGATGTGTGGCCGAACTTACGAGTGAAGTCCCATACGGATTGGATGAACTCCACATTTTTTCTGAATGACATAGGAGATAGGGTGCCACGCATCCACCTAGCCTCCAATGTATTGGTTTTGGTAGCATTGACAGCGGCATAATGACCATCAACGCCCGGATTGGATTGCAGTCTGACCTTGTACCTCAAGAAATCAGACCGCCTTTCCGCATCAAATGGTGCATATCTCTGCATTGCAGGGTCAGTATAACGCCTCCCCCCTATGGACATAGCTAGGTTGGCAGACCCATAGATGAAGTTAAGGAACCTCATTTGATGAGCATCAGACATATTTGTTCGAGTGATGTGGATATGCATACCACACCTGCCACTATCCCATGAACGCATACCATGTGTGGTGAGTTGGGTGAGCAAGTCCTTGATGCTTGCCCAATTTTCAGTAAACCAACTATACGTCATGGGGTGGGTAACAATCTCGAACCCCATAGCACCATTGTCTCCAAGTGATCCATCATGCATACACCATGACCAATCCTTAGCAATACTACGGGTCAGTTGAGCACCACTATTTCGAGATGCTCTATTCTTCATAGCTTCTACTTCGATCTCTATGCCCAAGAATGGAACCTTGGTATGATCCTCATTACAATCGAAGAATTTAAAGCTAGATGGTGTGTAATTCCACGGATGTATCCCACCACAAGAACATTCGTTACTACTCGTGGAGTACCAAGAATTACATGAAACATCGCATAGCCATACAAGAGGAGAATTCTCTAAGCAATTATCGCATAGGAGTTCTATTGAACTTCTCTCCTCACTATCCATATGGTTTAGCACCTGACTCTCAGATATGGATGTGTATGCTTCAGTACCCTGTAATACACCACAGGATGGGCACTCAAAGGTGTTACCCATAGCACATATATGGCATACATATAACATATCAAGGGCATCATCACCCTGTGACACAGGCTCTACTGTGGGTGAAGTGCAACCACATCCATCACATGGTTCTTCGTTATGATCTATCGGGGTAGGACTAGCCCATCCCATGATCTCCACTTCCTCACGGTGCCCACTGAACCATGCACATACACGACAACCACATCCATCCACATAAGGCCAGAATTTTGGATTGGGATATCGCATAGTACGAGGCTTAGACAACGACAAAGTACCGCAAGCCTGAGAGCAGAAGTACCTAGGATCATCGTCATAGTCATTCATAATCGACGCATTAGCATCGAGCATCCGTCTGCTACACCAACTTGACTCACAAACATACTGATGATGCTTGCAATCAGAGCACATCACCTTTGTCTCATCAGCCATAGCACCTATGGTGTAGCCGGAGCTATAAGGATCACCATTCTGGTGCTTGATATTGATCTTGGTGTTGCAATCCGGATGAGAACATACACACTCCGGATAATCTGGGCTTGTAGAGCAATCAGGGCACACAACTATACTTCTAGCCCTACGGACATGACCAGATGCATCAGCCATATGTCCATACCACTCTCTCGAAGCTACGTAGCTTTGCTCACACATGGGGCAAAACCGTATCCCATTAGTGGATGAGCAACTTTCGCAACACCTAGCCGCCACAGCACCACCACCAGTATATGGATCCTGCACGTTTACATTGTAGTAAGTAACATAGTCTGAACCTTCAGTAAGCTCAGGCTTATTCATATGCCGTCTAATACGAGACGGCATATCATAGCTATTACTACCGTATTTCACAGCCGGACCTTTCTCTATAGCCAATGGCTCATCGCAATGAAGGCAGATGTCGTAGCCCTTAGTGCTACACATTGTCTATACCATCGTCATCTACCATGTTGTCGTATCCACTAGGGAAATAAGTATACCGACCACTGGAATTGTACTTGGTCTGACGAGTATACCCATTGGGATTGGCTTTCTCATGGTATGGGAATAGGTATGTACTGTTCGATGCTTTCAGTACGTCAAGTTCAGCCTTACTATGGATCTCTGGTAGCATGGCATCATTGTACGCTTCTCTCCCAATATTATATTGGATCTGATCGCGTACCTGCCTACGCCTAGCACGTATCTTCCTAGCATATGTGCCACGATATTGCCCGTTCTGCACATTGTACCTATGGCTAGACCGGAACCATGCAGATTGCCATGTCGGGGTCAGATGATTCAAGGTAGTCCGATACCCACGATTAGATAAGCAAAAGTCTAGCTTCTCAATATTGGTGGTATGCAAACTATCGTTACCGCTATTGCATCTGTGTAGTGTGTCTAGCCCCCCATCAACAGCTCTAACAATCTTAGGCCATAGCTCCCAAGCTCCATCAACATCGGTGGTATTGATAATGTCGATGATCTCACTACGATCTGGGAGCAGAGACTCCACTTTGGAGACGACATCAGATTGCATACGATGTATCACGTGGCGGACTGCTGAACCTGCCCACCATGTCCACATGGGATGCGATAAGGGCCACGGACTCAGGACCCTGTACTCGTATAGGGATTTATACGTAGTATCGTCCCTATACTCGTCCATATCGTCATCCCAACGCTCCCCTTCCTCCAGAAGGGGTTTTACCCGATGCTCTCCTGCACGACCATACCCCAAATTATATCTCCGTATTCTGGATAGGTTTGCATGAGCACCATGATGGCACATAAGCACATCGACGATACCTACAAAGGCATCTAGTATAGCGGTGTGCTTGGCAAACGTCGAAGATAATGCATCGGGATCATACTCTGCAATCTCAGCGTAATTATCTGTCCCAACATGGACATGGTATCCAGCAGATCGCCACGGAGTATCTGAGGCAGATGCCAAAGGTACAGTCGCAACGGATTCCATATCTGAATTGATACCAATACTTGGAGAGCACCCGAATACGGCAACAGATTCTAACTGTCGATCTTCTGGCCGCAATCTAGCGGCGGGTGCAAAGCTGATCCTGCTATCCATAGGAATTTTATTCCTAGATTTGCCGACACGAAAAGCACGATACGCATAGTATAGTGCAGTAGACATATCGTGATTGATAGTTTCAAGGCAAACATTTGGATGTATACGAAGCTCCATTGCGGCATTGTCATAGACAAACATACCGTTTCTACTGGAGACATTGTATGGACGATTCTCCCTGCCTAATGAGACAGCAGATGAGTCAATTAAGAACTTGCTCGCTGGGATACAATAGTCATCGCTATCCAGTATGAGCAACTCTGGGTCGAGTCCGTTTGTACTAGACATCCTGATTGTTCTCCATAGGGTTAAGGGTACGAAGATTAGATACAAGAGTGGACAGACGAGACGCATACCATTGGCGCGTCTCATCACATAGGCCCGGAGCTGTGTTCACCTCCAGAACATATGCTTTCGCAGGGCCTTGGCGCAGTTCAGTATTATGCCCATATACGACATCGACTGCGCCGAAATCGAGTCGCAATGCTGATACAGAGGCTATAGCCTGTGTGATGACACCCCTTGGCATATCATTCACAGGTACACGGTATGTGAAACCGTTATCGAAGTTCCAAATACCAAGAGCGGGGTATGTTGCTTCGGAGATTAACTCTCTAGTACGAGAGTACCCTCCTATGACATGAACACGAAACTGCCGTAGCTTGTATATGGCCTTGACAGATAGATCGTGATCTGAGTCTAAATAGAATCCTGTATGGGCATATTGGTTAAGTCCCCTACCACCAGTAGGTTGACGACCAAGTATGTTGTTTCTCCCATAGTAATGCGCCCATCTCTTGGGTATGGATCTAAAACGACCCTCAATAAACTCCGGTACAGATACACCTTCATCTTTGAGGATACGGAGCTGCTCACCCCTATCGCTGTATCGCGATAGTGCCCATCTCCTATTGATGGTGCCGTGGGTAGGCTTGAATCTAACAGATGCACTAGATCCCCATCTGATTAAAACATCTGGTCGCTCATCCATTTGGAGAGCACTACTAGCAGGTAGACATGGCATATCCATATCTACAGCTAGTCTTGGTGCCGATTCTCGACCGGCTTGGTGATACACAATCATGTTATCTCACTAGGTAAATGGAATCAATTAACCTATGATACTACGGTACTACGATACGGGCCATACATACTCCATGTCATTGGTTTCTTTGAAGGGGTATTCCACAGGGTCTTTGCGTTTGAGATTTGATCTATGTGATGCGTGGAATGTGGGATCTCCTAACCACGAAGGGTTGCCCTCATCACTATCAGGGAACTCATAGTAGTATGCTTTGATCTTATCGGAACAAGTATCCTGATAGCCTCTGCATACCCACTCAAAGCATATGGTAGTACCATACTCGATGAGAGCTTTCTCGTAGCCTCTCCACATTCGAGTAGCGGGATGGTTAACCCATCCCTTGGATTCCCCATTCAATGCCTTAAGTATCTGTAGTACTTCGACCCGCTGTTTGCCTAATCGCTTATTGTCTAGCATGGTAGCTGATGTCTCAAAGTCGGGATCGGGCAAAAATGTTTGCATATAGTAGCTCCATTAGTTGAACATAATTTTACGGATTAGATACAGCCACCAAACTATGTGGACTATATCATATATAAATGAAAGTGTTTTGTTGTCATCTACTGCGTAAATAGGGCAGTCTCCTAATGTTTAAGCGGTTGCTAAAGTGGAGAAAGCCGTTGTGTAGTGACAACAAAACCCTAACACAGCAGTCAAGTCTAATTTCCCGGAGGGAAATTCACACACGCACGTACGTATTACATATTATGCGTGTGTATACGTGCGCGTACCCATACCATATACGCGCGCATACACCTGAGCGAGTGCCAGGGTAGAGGACATTAATTTACACGGCACAGATTTTTTTCTAGTCTTCTACACCCGATATCACAGCTCGTGCATACGAAGAACCATCCGGTTCCCCTGTTAAGTGGGCACGTTTTCTTCTAGCATCCCCTACGTTGTAGGCCGCTAGTGCTACATCCCATCTGTCGTATCTACTGTATAGCATTTTCAGGTAGGAGAATCCACAAGCAATGTTCTTACCCGGATTGTATAATGATTTCTTCCCAAGACCACAGTGTGCAATGCCTGTGGCTGGCATGACTTGTGTTAAACCTATAGCACCTGCTGAACTTAGTGCATGGGGATTGAATCTAGATTCCACATCTATCAACGAGAACGCCAAGGGTAATGGTATGCCTTCGTGGGTTGCTATCCTTCTGATAGAGGTAGCTAAGGTCAGAGGAATGTTATGCCGTTCAGCCCTTATGAGGTCATACTCGTTGTGGATTCGGGTGACGGTAGAGTCCAGTGGGTTTACGTGCGAACGTGTATAAAATGATTGAGGCGGCTGCTCGTTAGAACAGGCCGCCAATAAGATTAAAAGTATAGCGATTAATTTACGCATGGTTGTTTGATAGCCTCAGTTTGATTTAAATAATCAGGAAGACTTCTGGGTTCTAGCCAAGCTATGACTTCATCTACCTCTACGTAAGGGTGTATGATTGTTTCCTTCCAGTTAGCTGTCTTTAACTCAACGATGATAGCCTTTACCGACTTGGGGTTTCGCCTCACATCCTCTATGCTTTGACCAGCTTCATCAAGATATTTCCCACCGTACCTACATACAGTAGCATCTATATCCATAGTCGAAAGGGTGGTGTCGATCTCTTTGAACTTTTTGTCTCGCTCCCAATCGTTCCTCCATTGGGGGTAGAATAGTTCTGTCTGATCTCCGTGTATGGCCGCAATGATAGGGCGCACAGATTCGCCTAGTCTGATCTGCTCCTTCCCTTGATCGACAAGGTGGTCTGCTAAAGTGAGAGCATCATTCTTAATAAGCTCTCGTTCTTCATTTATTTCATCTAGTAAAGACATAAGCGTCTCTTTATCAAACGTAATCTCGGTGGGTCACCACCGCAAGGCTTCTGCTTCATCTGCAAATCCGGATTCCATGAGCGTCTCACCCTCTGGAATGTTACAAGTTATCGGTAGCAGGAGCATGGTATTCATATCTAGGGTGAGAGAGAATGGTTTCTTCTGTAGCTCATCTGCAGTACGAGCTTTGTGGATTTGTAGGGCTAATCTTTTAGGCACCGTACCCACCTCGACAAGGGATAGAGTTGTATCGCAAGCCCCCATCCACTGTTGGTTACCCATCATATCCTCACCCGGATCTCCGATTAGTTCTGGATCTCTAGACTCCTTCCTATTATGGTGGACGAATAGATGTGTGGCTGTTCGGCATACCTTCCTAGCCGCATTATACACAGCAACTGCTGACTCAGATGTATTCTCTGGTAGGGTGTGTATCTTACGGAGGGTATCCCATACAACTAAGACGGGTTCGACTTCTTGGATTTGCTCTACGAGTTGCTTGTGAGTGGTAGGCATACTGATGATGTTGACGATGGGTTGACTTCCATCCTCCTCCACTAGCCAGTACACCTCGTCTAACTGTAGTCCTGACACTACCTTATGGACTCGAGCCTGTTGTATCTGCCCTGTCATATCTGCTTGGATAATGACCACAGGTCCTTGACGGACAGGCCACTTACCGAATAGAGGTAGTCCATTGTTGATAGCATAAGCTAGGGTGAGGACGAACTGAGATTTACCTACGTTGGGTTTACCGTGAAGGATTGCTGTACCACCTTGAGGCAGGATGGGATCGACTAAGAATGATGGAGTCGGGAATACATGGGAAGAGAACTCCCCTGTGCTCATTAACTTCATACACCCTCCACTCCGGTAAGCCCCGACCAACACTTACCTGCTTCGGCTCCGGCTGTGATCTTAACCATGCGTCCTTGAGACATGAACTCAGACTCCATAACCTCCTTCACCATACCTGCGTACTGTTTGACTTTGCTATCCTTGACTTGGTATAGGACTTCATCATGGACCTGTAGTAAGAACTCGAATACTCCGGGCTCTTCCCACTCCTGAGTTGTAATCATGACCTCATCAATCTTGTTAGCGACTGTTGATTGGGGTTTGAAGTTAACTGCCTTGTTCTCTAGTCTGATCTTATCGGGCTCATAGAAGCGGCGACGGAACTCAAAGCAATTCTCTAGCCACCTAATCCCTCCTGCTACCTTTGGATCCCATAGCTCATTCATGATCTCGCCCCACCAATGCTCTAGGTTTGTGACTTCTAGGATGGTGGATAGAACAGTTGCTGTATCAGCCTCAGTGAGTTTGAATCCTAGTATGTCTGCATCTTGATTGACCGTGCGTGTGATCGTAGGTACACCACCTTTGTATAGGGAGGCGTAGTAGACGTTCTTACACACCGATCGTTCATGTGAACTAACGGCCTTCTCGTTACCTTGGTGAAAGGCTAGAGAAGCTATCCATCTGTGGGTGTCCATGCCGTTGATGAGCTTATCGTAGAAGTCCCAATCCTTAGACTCGAATGATACGATCACAGCTTCAGCCTTATCCAAGTCACTCGCTAGTAATGTCATGCCCGGATCGGATACGAATACATCCCTCACTTTATAGAGAGGATCCTTCATACCCGCTCTCTTCGAGAAGTTCTGCATATTGGTAGACGCAGGGTCTACGAATGAATCAGATGAAGCTAGTCTCCCTGTCTCCGTTACAACAGGTGACAGTACAGTGCGAAGCTTCTGGTCTTCTCCGGGTTCAGCACGTTTGTACTGGCCTATGATGGTTCTATCTTTCTTGGCTGTGAGGTAGGGCTCTATGATTGAACGAGTTAAGTCTTTGCGGTCTTGCCTTTTCATAGTACCTCTATTGTCATTTCTCTAGGTAGACCATAGTTGTAGGTCTGTGCCCATAGCGTTTCATGGTTTCTCCTGACAGAAACTTCATACTTATCATAGTTATCCGGTAAGCCAGAGATCGCTAACCACTGAATATAGGAAGCGTCAATACGGCTGATGTCTGATCTTTCCTGCAGAACTGGAATGTATTCGTCTACAACAGTCTCAAGAGTCATGTCGTATGCGTGAATCAAGACCCGAATATTATTCACAACCGGATCTTCTGATGTGATCAACATGATCTCGCAATCCATCCTATCGTTTGTCTTAGATGGTAGGATTGGAATGAGTGTAGCAGCACCCATCTTCTTTATGAAATCAATTCTATTCATTCCGGCACCTGCTTCATGTTAGCTATGGGTACTTCAATCATAGGTTCGGTATCGTTACGGGCGCGACTCTTTTTGCGCTTATGCACAAACAGGTTTGATACAGGTGCTTCTTGGATGTTCAGTACGAACAAGCCATCCTTGAAGTTGACTACAAAGAATGGTACCGCACCCGTGAGGGATGCTAGCTGAAGCATCGTCCACTTGCGGAGGCTGATGAATAGGGTAGGGAATTTATCTGATCGTATAGACCTGTTCTTGAATTCCCCCACTGCCCATACACGCCCACCCTTCTCGATCCACCAATCAACTGCGTTGTAGTCACCATAGCTGTGGATCTTAGCCTTCCAAAATTTCTCTAGCTTAACTGCTGCATCTACTTCGTGTTGTCTACTCTGGTCTGTGTGAAAACCCATTATTCTTTACTCCATTCGTATACTTTTTTAATTGTGTCTTCGGATGCGTCGGGTCCACTTCTACCGTGCAGACCCTTTGGTATTCCCAAGAGCTTCCATAGTAGAACCGGAAGCTGGGTAGAGGACATGGGATTGAAGTCCCACTGGTCCACCTTCCTCATACCCTCGCAAGCCTCACAAGTGGATAAGAGTTCCTTGATCTCTGCTACCTTCATTGCCTTTAATCCATTTAAATCCATTCCTTGTCGCATCCCCCACAGAATGAGGGAAGATTTCTTGAAGTCTTTAACCTTATTGCACGCCTTGCAGATCGAAGCCCCGTTACAACAGTCACAACGGCCACTGTGGTACCACGGGTACTCTTTACCTGTGTCGGGGTCCACCTTGTGATCGTTGTCCTTTAGAAACGATTCTGCTGCTTCAGCCGATGAACTCTGTAGGGTGTGCTGCCTGTCCTCTAGGACCTTAATCCTATCTAATCTAAGTTTGTTGTCAACCCTGAATCCTCTCTTCTGTACGGAGATGAGGGAGGGTATCTTCTTGAGTTGTCTTTCGTACTGCTCTCGCACTAAGAAACTGTCGATGTCCTCAGTGATAATCTTGTGGGCATCCATCGTGGCTACGACATCATTGACACATAGGCGGCCCATCATTTCGGCTGAGGATGTATAGGTTTTCCACCACGGGTAGTTGAGATGGAAGGAGGCTAGGAAGTTCAATCCCTTACGAGTCATCTTCCTACCCTTAGCCTTACGGTTCTCACCCGCACCTCCACCTGTATCGGACTTGCCTGCCAGTTCAGGGTAGCAAGCCCAATGACCTATGATCGTGTCTTCGTGACGACCTCCAACAGGGATGCCCATCTTTGCTTCAAGGAAGTACCTATCGAACTGCCCATTGTGTGCAAGCTTCGGCCTATCGGAACGGAGCCACGGTTCCACGGCGCGGAGCGCATCCTCGTAGGCAAGGAAGGCTGATCCTTCTGCTGTGTAGAAGGCGATGCAGAGGAACTTGGTTCCTCCCCATGTGATTTCGATGTCATAGGCTACCAGTTCTGAGTCCCACACAGGAGCAAGGTCTGCTTCGTTGTAGACTCTAGTGAATGAGGGGAAGTGAGTGCGAGGTAGTTCACCTCGTAGTATGGATCCCATGCGAGCGAAGTCTATGTCCATCAAGATTCGTTCTGGCACAGGGGAATAGTAAGCTGTCATGGGGTGGAGGGTAGGCATGATGGGGCACGGTAAGCCTGTGCCTTCTTCGGGATACCATACAAAGCCTCTCCTATCCATAGCTTCTTTAGCGGACTTGATACTCTTGCCCCCACTATACTGGCCTTGGAACTTATCAGTGAGGGTAGCCCACTGAGGGAGGAGTGCGTGAGATACATGAGCCCCTAGGGACATGATGAACGACGGTTGAAGTTTGTCGATCAGATTCTGTAGGGCTGAGAGTCCATCGTTGATGTCTTCCCAAGAGTGTCTGAAGAACTCGCCATTCCATGCATCCGTAGGGACGAGGTATGTGATGTTAAAGTCTTTGCGATCTAAGCCTGCCCTGTACACTGACCCTTGGATGTAGTCCCCTGTGATGGGGTCATAGCCACCAGTGACAAGCTTACCTGCATTACCCATCATCGGCTCGCTCTTGGACATGGACATATAGTCCGGATCCCTAGCTACGATGAGAGGGGCTGGCTTACTTTCTTGGTTGATCTCTGGGTCTAAATATCTTTTCTGCCGAGCCATCCATTCCTCCTAGTGTAACACCTCTCTGGTGTAAGGGGGAGCACCGAAGTGCTCCCCCCTACTGACTATTGTCCCGCTAGGAATTAACCTGCGCGACCGAACTGCTTGATCTGCTCGCGAGTCTTACCTGCGGCAGTCGTGTAGTGGCTCACCTCAAAGGCGACACGCTCGCCTGCGAAGTTACCTTCAGTCAGAGCTTCGACGATCTCTGCGAGATCAACGGTTACACCGCCAGTGCCATTGCGCTGTACGATGCCAAGCCCTTCAGCCATACCCGCCAGAAGCCCACTCGTCCTACGGACGGAGTAAGGGACATTCTTGTTGCGGAGATCAGACTCCTGAAGCTCACGAACGTCATACCCATCAGTTGCGATGGTGATGTCACCCGTGAAACGCGAGCGGCCCGGATCGTCGGTGCCCGTGTTAGCCATAACCTCATCAAACCCGAGCTTAAGCGTCAGCCAAGAACCGTCACCCTTAGGGTCACGAAGCTCAGAGCTATCAAGCTCGCCAGAGTAAGTTCCCTCAGGGAACGCCTCATAGGACTGGTCGATAAGCGAAGTGGGAATTGTTACCTGCATTTGATATACTCCTATATCGTTGGGGTTGTGTCCTCCACGCCAACAGCCCAACCCCGTATAGCTGAGACGCGATGAATAATAGTAGATTATTTTTTGTTGTCAAGACCCTCATGGATTGCCGTGGCAACCGCGAGAAGGGCGTGTACTAGAGCGGCTACAAGGTCACGGTCGCCCACCGTTGTAACACGGGCTTGGTGACGCATAGCTTCTTCCATGTGTTCGTGAGATTTCATCCTATCACCTCCATGATTGAACGCCACGCATCGTCTCGACCGTGAACGTCGATGTACTTGTTGTTTAGCAGACCCTCAGGTGCTACGCCTGCGTGTTTAACGTGCCTCTCCTTATCGGATACTACCTGAACACAGTAGTGAGGCTCCGGTACAGCCATAGCCTTACCTACTGGACGTACCTGAACGATGTCAGCGTATAAGAAGTTATCTACAAGAGCAGATACACGGCGACGGAATGAGCCACGCACCATAGGTAGGTAGTCTCCTTCGTACTCCGCGCCCTTGCCTTTCTTATCCGCACTATCAGAGTCGTCAATGGTATCCTTAGGTGGCTGTACGTGCCATGGTACAGCGATCAGCTTAGGTTGAGCCGCCATCCCTGTCTTGCCTGTCAGGAGAGATAGGGAACGCATGAGTTGTTCCATCTTTTCCCGAACCGAAACATAGGGGGTGAACTTGTTACCCTTGAGATCGGCAGGGTCAAACACCCCTAGAGGTTCTAAGGATGAGTGCCAAGCTAACTCTGCCGCTTCTGTCCCGTTGTCCAAGATGATACCCTTGTAGGTTTCATCGGCACGAAGCTCACGGAGTAGTGCTAGTAGTTCATTGAATCCACTTGCTACTAGCCCTGCCTTACCCATTGAAGGGTCCCATTGAGAGTCGGTGACAACTACGGTGTCCAAGTTATTCTTCTGGTACTGGTGTGAGTTGACCTCACGGGGTAGTGTGGCGATGACTAGAATCTCTTCGGGCTTGAGGTACTCAGCCATTGTGCCGCAGATCCAAGACTTACCAAGACCGGGTGGTCCTGCCAAGATCGTTAAGGACCCCGACGTAGGTGCTAGTTCGTTTGCTTTAGTTACTTTGATCATTAGAGATTCCAGAAGTTCCTTGTTGATGGTTGGTATTCAGTGGCTAGTACTTCGATGCGAGTTTCAGGATCCTTTCTACAGAGTCCGGGCATATCACACCCTCCGTACCCACACCCTTGGGGCCAGTATCCTGTCGAACGATAGTGTTCTATGGTCTTGACCCAAGCCAACTGATTCCGAAGTGATTCGTCGATGTGGTCTGGGGCAAAGTCAAACTGGTATCTCTCGAACTTAGCGGCTTTGGAGTTGGGGTTCAAAGCGTTCTTCCCCACATGGATTGCGTTGATAACCCCACCCTCAGGAATAGTTCCAGTAAGGGAACGGATCATTGCCATGTAACCCCGAAGCTGATTGCTTACTTCAAAGCTCTTAGCCCACCAATCAGAAAGGTAGGTTGAAGTAGACTTGTGATCCATAGCCCACAGAGAACCATTCTGTTTTGTTACCGGAAGGTCAGGGATACCGCTGTAGACAAACTCTTCTCCGTCTACGTCGAACTTCATGATGAGCTTAGACTCTCCAAGCACAACATACCCCGCCTCGTTGACCCTCCACTTAGCGGCAATCACATCATCAAGGATTAAGTCTTGAAGGAAGTAAGTTGCGGGTTCGTAGATATCAATTCTCTCTACGTTCCATGCGTGGAAGTAGTTCCTGAGAACTCCATCGATGTGTTCAGCAGATAGATGGACAGCGTTCTCGTCCATCAAGGCACGGTCGATGGCAAAAGAATCCCACTCAGACCTAGCTACAGCTCTAGCCATTTCTTCCTGCGCCTTACCCCGCACAGAGAATGAGTAGTAGTATTCGAGTGCCGCGTGGATAGCGATACCTGCAATCATCTTAGGTGAAGCGTCACGGGTAGACTCTAGACCAAGCTCTGCCCGAACCTCATACTTACGAGGGCAATCCGCAACCTTCTGTAGTGTAGTAGCGTCGTAGATATTGTGACGACTCTTCACGTCTTCGATATCTTCGTAGCCGGGAGCGAAATATTCAACGGCTTCCATCTTCTTCCTCCTCCGACGCAAAGATAGCAGCGAGTGCTTTTAACTGCTCAAGCTTACTAATGTCGTTACTGTCAAGCGGTGCGTAACCCGGAACCATTGACCTGCATAGTTCGTCCAGCTCCCTCACTTCGTTCACCGCCCACATGATTAGGGTTCCTGTGCTCTTCATCTTGTCCTCCGTTAGTATGGTCTTCTAGCGCGATGCCCACAGCGTCGGCCACGCTTAGTATTTTGTTAGGCCCGAAGCCTAGAATGTGCTCCGAAGAAATACCTCTTAGCTTTCTGCAAAGTCTTTCAAGCGGTACTTCACTCTGGAGAGCTAATGAAATTAACCTACCGATGGCTTCTGTCAAGGCCCTCTCCTCACTTCCTGCTTTTCCAAGCATTACGAAGACCTCATACGGGTTCTCTTCTTTGTAGTTTACGGTTACGTGTACACGCCCAGAGCCTGTGCTGTAGGCGTGTGTGGTTCCTTTTAAAATTGTTGGTCTTGGCATTGTTAAGGCAGTGGGTAGTTGGGTGCGTAGTCGTGAGTGTCTCCCCGTAGTGCGTCCGTCGCATCACAACGGGTCTTGTAAGGACAAAACCTACAGACCCTGATGTTGTAAGGAGACGACTTCTCCATTCTCGGAGGAGGTTCCGTGAAAGGATCCTTCTCCTTTAGTTCTTTTAGTTTCTTGGTGTAGTTTTCTTCTGTCGGTACAATTATAGACTTGATGTCAAGGGTTCCCTTTTCTTCATGCAGAACCAAGACCTCTGAGTCCAACCAATCGAAATGATCTTTCGCTAAAGTCCATTCGTGTACGATGTCTCTAGCCCAATGAAGATTCCACGGTCCTCCACGGAAGACGATCATGTGCTTACCGTGTGTAAAGATATCAAAGGGACCGATGTGGGTGTCTACTTCTTTTATCTCTCCTGCTAGATGAAGTAAGGCCACACCTCTAGACCTTCTCCAGTCATGCTTGAGGTGGCCCTTACTCCAGACATTCCTCCTAGTACACCCAACTAAAGGGGAGTACCTAGGCATGGAGTCTCTAATTACTTCTTCGATATTGTGGGAGGCAGCCATGAGTCTTGTGTCCTTTGTAGTCGTTTGCGTGAGTGCCTGTAGCAGACATCCCACCCGTCATTTCTGTGAATAAATTCCGAACCGAAATACCAAGAGAGGCTACGCTCTCCTATCTTTCTTTCTTTCCAACCTACAAGGCTAGAGAGTCTTTCCCTAGCGTAAGTAGTAGCTTTAATTCGGGCATCGTGGAAGAGGACACGCTCTGGATCTACCAGAGCATGAACCTCTTTATCCACAAGAGAAAGGAATGGTGTCATTCTTTTCTGAATACCCGTGTGTGGGCTCTCTCGTTCAGGAGTCTCACCTAAGACAATAATCTTAGTGAATCCGTTACGCCTGTCCCAGACCCCGCCAGCCGTCCACACACTATACTTAGCCGATTTCTCGGAAAAATCACTAGGCCTGAGAAGACTGTCTCTCAATATAGCACTCCCCTGACGGAGACTCAATATGCCCCACTCATCTTTTGTCGAGTTCCTTCTTACAAGCCGAAGAGCACTAGCTAGAGAGCCGTCATGGTGGTTGTATTCGTCCCTGAAAGGCTTCCATAAATGTCCTAATCCTGAGTGGATCAGACACTCATGCCAGAACCATGACCGATGTACAGTCGGTGTGTGGCCTAGAGGTCTTTGCAATACTTCTTCGATAGTCTTTATCCGACACACGGTGGAGATCGCAAACACACCCATGAGTGTACGATTGGGTACTTCGTGATTAGCTGCCTCGTACTTGTTTAGAAATAGTGCTACCTCACCCGACGTTAGATTCCTCTTCGGCATCTGACTCTCCAAAGGCTTCCGCTATCTGCCCCATAGACATCATTAACATATCAGTGTCTACGCCCGGCTCACAGATTAATGATATCTGTTGCAGCAAGATGAGGATGTCGGGCTTGACAACCGCGCTACCGTTTGCTCCTTGCTCAACCCTATGGAATTCTTCAGCGGCTATAGTCAAAGCCAGCTTATAGAGTTGTACCCTAGCGGTATCTGTGAGTGTCCCATCTAGTGCATTCTGTGAAGCACCACGAATAATATCTTCTAGCATCTCAAGATTAATTGACATACGGAAAACCTCTTAGTATTTCTTTAGCTAGTGCAGGCACCTCAGAGAATGTATCCACGAAGGGAACATCCAAATGTTTATTATAAGGGTGCCTGTACGCTATAACGTGAGAGTGAAAATTCATAAGGGTGGATGGTTTGTCCTCGACAATGAGATCGCCACCCACCATACTTTTGTCACCAGCTAGGATTACATCTTGCCAGTTGAAATATTTGCAAAGGAACCTGTACTTAGACCCTACGTGTCCGGGCATGGGTGCAGACAAAGCTACAACCCTAGCCCACTTCCTCATCTCCTCAAGAGCTATTAGCACTTCCTGACTCAATGACTTTGTAGTGTAATCGGTTTGGTTCCACTTATCCTTGATGGCGTTCTTCTGCTTGTAGGTGAGATTAGAAAGTTCATAGTCTACCATGTCTTCATACTTTAGTCCTATGCTTTCTAGAACCTCTTCATAGTTTTGAAGCATAACTCCATCAAGGTCAATCAGAATAGTGGGTCTACCCATCAGAAATCTCTGATAGCATTTCTATATTACGAGCGTACCCTGCTATATCGACAAGGGTATCTTCGGTAAGGGTGTTCATACCCCTACTAACCTTCTGTAAGATGTTCATCATACATACATCTTGAGGTGTGATATCCCTGCCCAAGTAGGTAGACCAAAAATTTGCTGTACGTTTGTGGTTAATGGAAGGGTGTCCATAGTCTAAGCCTCTGTCGTGCGCTGTAACGCGCTTGGCAGTGTCAAGTATAGTGTCGCCCTCCTTAACAGCATCTCGATCTTCTACGGCCCATTTAGGCCCTCCAAGTAGTGAGGCAAATGGGTTACTCATTCTTCAGACCAGTATGCCTTAGAAGTCTTGCAACATCCTGTTCGAGCGCAGAGATACGTTGCTCTTGTTGGGCGGTTACAATATCTAAAGCCTTCTGCATCGAAGCGGAGAGACGACTTTCAAATCCATCCATGAATTTATTAAGCCCTTCTTCACAAACTTCTTTTGCAATACTGACTATTTGTTCATCCGACATCTTACCTCCTAAGCCTGTTGGTATAAGCTCATTACTGCACGGTACTCTTCGTCGTTCTTAGGTGTGCCTTCTGTGTTTACTTCGATGTTTAGGTTGTTGTTCTCCATCACAGCTTCAACGTGAACTCTGAGGTTACCTACTCCTGCAACTTCAGGGTGACGAGGAACATTAAAGATTACACGTCTAGTGGACTTCATGGATTCCTGCATGAAAGGGGGTAGTGGAAAACCCGGACCTACCTCGTCCATAGCTCCACCGATTACAGGCATATCGTTGTTGTTGTTCGCCATCATTCGTCCTAGTTAGAATTAGTACTGCTTAAATTGTGAGAGCAAGCTAAGGTAGAACCCTTAAGATGTCAACCCCTACCGAACAACTTCCCAGATTATCGCACCTACACCCATAAACAAAGTCGCTTGTTTAAAAGACATCCGGTAAGAGACTAGAGGTGGGGGTGGGTCTACAAAGACTTGCCCGAGTGTGAGCGATGCTCGTGGGTTTGTAGAACGTGCGGTCACGATGGTACGCCCGTCACCTGCCTTGCTTACTACGAGTTCTCCGGGTATTGATACCGAATAGTCGAGTGTATGTTCCAGTTGGGGGAGAAGAAGGGACCACGTTCCTGTGAGGACATCATCTTCAACCTCGCCTCCGAACTCACCAGAGATTCCTAGAGCCATGAGACTGTCAGCAAGCTCGCCGTTCTTATCCGACAGGCTGACGATCTGACCCTGCGCGGCGGCTGTGACTTCTGTAAGGAGGCCAATGCGGACGTTGGCTGAGGCTAGCTTGGAGGCTAGGGCACCGATCTCGTCGTCTCGCGAAGAGAGTTGTCCTTGTAGGTCTTCTGATTGTTCTGCGAACTTGACTCCCCAAACTGAGTCAGCCTCAATCTCTGCTACAACTTTCTCTGCAAAGATACTGTCAGCTAGAACACGGTTTGATTCTGCCTCTGCACGGGCCTGACCTAACTGCCACTGTGTTACAGCGGAGAAGATAAGAAGCCCACCAACTACTAAAGTCTGTAAAGAATTAGTCATTACATTCCTCCGAATTGTTTAAAAAGTTTCTTTAGCGTAATTCTGTGCGATAACAATTTCCACCTTCTCTCCCTGATCCCACGCCTCGCGCATCTCTGCGTACAGCTTTTTGTAGGCTGTTCGTGAATGGCGTAGTTCATGGTTACCGTCTTCGACCTTTACGAAGTCGGTGCCTACTAAGATACAGCCCTCTGTGTGGTCGTCCGTGTTGCCCGTGTGGATATAGACATACTCAAAGTCAGGTACATCCTGCAGGTGTGCCATACCTATGTGAGTATCCCCATACTTTTTTGCATACTTAGGGTGCATACCACCCTCCGCACGGGGGAGGACCTCATACCTACCCGCAGGTATTGCTGTCTCTTTTGCTACTTTTTTCTTACGTATCTCATCTTCGAGGGTGTAGCACTCGAACTCTCCATCCACTATCAGCGTGCCAAGGGTAGAGTCCGAACCGTGCCGGACCCTCATTAACATCATTATCATCTACCATTGCCTCGTAGGTATTCGACTTGGGTTTCTAGTTGCTGTATTCGTTCTGCGTACCACTCAAGTGTGAGTTGCTGCTGACGGTCCACGGGCGCACTACCTGATTCAACTTCCTCAACCAGCTTATCAAGCTGAGTCTCTAGGTGGCCGAGTAGCATGAACTGTTCTGCGTCAGCAGGTAGAGAGCCTAGCTCTCCTCTGGGCCAGCGTACCCTGAAGTCAGAGTTTAGTTCAACCTCCTTCTCCATCATAATGAGAGATGTCTCTATAGTGTTGAGTCGCTCGACGATCCCGAAGTAGGCCCAGACCCCAACGGCTACCGCCGCCACGATAGAGACGAGATTGCGAAGCGGCATCGCAATCTCCGTGCCGTCGTTTATTCGAGCGGGCATCAGTCGTCTCTCTTAGGTGCCCACTTTTCTATACCGCTAATGGAGAAGCACCCGAGCGTGATAATGAGAAAGGAGTTGTAGATAAACTCTTGAACCTGCAGCTCCATTCCCCACACCCCGGTCGTTACATCCACAACAGCGGTAAGGACCATAACTGCAAACGATGTTGCACCAATGATTGTCTTTTCGTTCCAGTCGTTGTTGTCCTTAAAGATTGATACGAGCTTTTTCATTTGACTCTTCTATTTTTTGTTAGCGATTTCGACACGTAGCTCAGTGATAGCCTTACTCATCTCATCAATTTTATGGGTCAGATCCCGTAGGATGACTTTAAGTACTTTATCTTGCTCTGCGTCACTTTTGACTCTTCCGGGGAGTTTTCCAATCTTGTCGAGGAACCATAACGTCACCCACACACCCAGTAAAAGTGTGGCAACAGTACCATCGTTAGTGAAATCAGGTAAGGTTTGGGGCACTACAACTCCTAGGAGGAATGGGGCGGGTGAAGATAATATATACTCTTTCATCGGTAATCGCCAGTAGCGAGCAAATCCCTTAATATCGTAGACATTCTTTCGATTCGAACATCATCAGGATCCCTTCTTCTTTCGAACATATAGTCCATGATATCGTCTTTACTGATCGCTATATTTTCACTTGCCGCATCGCTTATAAGATTAATAATTAATTCACCATCGAACGCTTCTTGGCCTCTTTCCATTTCATGCACAATCTGCTGCATATAAGCGCGCTTACTACTTGTCATGTTTTGCATATTTCTGTATGCAATTGCATTTTCAGTTCTATCGCGGTAGTCCTCTTGAGTCTGGAATCCAAAGAACTTAGCAGTGATATCGAATAAGGGTGCTCCTAAACCTTCCGCCGAATCATACTTCTTAACACTTCTATCTTGTTTTGTGTGCTCCCACTTTGATTCATCCCCGAAAATATCATATGTCATTCTGACAGACTCTATACTACTCGGAATAATACTGTTGATCAAACGAGTACCGCCTTCGCTTGACACAAGCCAATTTGAAAGAGTTTGTTCGCCGGTTGCGTAAGAAGCTGCCTCGATACCAATTCCCAAGTTGCTGAGAAAACCTAACTGTCTCCTAGGCATTGCAAGTGTGACCGCTGTACCAAGTGCAGTTCCTGCTAAAAGAGAACCTTTATTACGTACGGTGTATCCGTCTTCTGGGTTGTATAGATTTGCCATAACATCCCTATACATGGCTGTACTAGGCCCTGCGGCTAGTTCAACGGCCTTTGCGGGGTTAAGATCTAATCCGGATACCCCAAATCTGCTAGAGATATTTAGATTGGTTAACCCCGGTAATCCATAGTATAAAAAGTTTCTGGCTTGGAAATACTCACCTTCATTCTCTGACAAGAAACGGGCATGAGGACCGTTAAGGAAGGGAAAATCAGTATTGTACAGTGCGTCTTCTAGGTCGTCAGACTGACCCATGGCACTCAAAAGCCATCCTATTGGAGCAAGTACAGGTTTAGCTGCGAACAGAGCCATACCGCCTAGCATAAAACTAGTTGAGTTGTAGCCAATAGCAGATTTTATGGCATCACTTTGCTTGATATCTTTCCTACCTAACATAGGTGTATTGAACGCAGCTGCTTTAAGTAGATCAAACTCAAACTTTAGAGCATTCAGAGGATACTGCTGGAACTGGGTTAAGGTTCTTGCAAGAGGTCCCCGCATGAAAGGAGGTAAGGCTTGATCGTTGTACTGGAACATGGTGTTGTCGATCGCTTCACGAGAGTATGCTACAGTTTGGGGGTAATCAAAACCCCTACGCTTCGCTTGCCGCTGTGCAGTAAAGGCAGAAGATACTCTTACGAACTTTTCAGCACCTACAAATCCCGACATACTAATCCACTCGTACATCTTGAAGATCTTTGTACCTAATTCGCCAGCCTTTTCTCTGCCGGTTACAGCACCCCCATCAAAAAACACTGGCCTACCTAATGCGGAGGTTCCAAAGCCGGGACCCGTTAGACCCTTGACTACATTTACGTCAACCCCCGAATCCTTTAGAAACTGTGCGCCTTCAGGATCTTTATCCTTGTTGAACGTGAAATAGTCCTGCATCCCAAGTAGAGTGTCCGTCAGTGCGTCTATCGTACTGGACCCCGTGGCTGTGTGGAACCAAGGTGTAAAGTGAATATGCTGTGTGGCGTTGATTAGCGCACCACCGTAGTTCCAACCCAAACGTACTAAAGATTGAATCTGAGTAGCCTGTCTTCCCCATTTTCTCGTTGTATAATTTTGATCATATAGACCCTCGAATACTTGAGGATCCGACCAGACACTATATCCAGTACGGCGTGTGATCGTTTCCGGAAGACCCTTAGCAAGTTTTCCGAGGTTGACCTTACCAGTCATCTTAGAAATTAGCGTGTTAAACGCAACCTCGTATGAGGTAGGTATACCCATGTAGGATTTTCTTAGATCTTCAAGATACTTACTAACAACTACCTGCTTGTCTACGGGGTTGGTGGAGAAAGCATAGCTGAGGGAACTATCTAACTTGTTCACCATATTATGTGCATTGTCCACCTTAAGCAAGTACATAGCTCTAGCAGCACGAGCCGCATAGATTGTGACGCGCTCGTAGGGATCTCTGATAACATTCGTTAGGTCAGCAGTCCTAGGGCGATTGTGTAGATCACCCGGCTTACCCGGTCTTACTCTCATACCTAAGATGTCGGCAGCTGAATTCGCTAATTCAGTAGCTGTCTCGCCATCAAACTTTTTCTTCATAGCACCGTAGAGCTTAGCAAACTTTTTAGGACCTATGATGTGCATATCGTGTTCATTGATTCTAGGTGCGCCTATCTTTAGTACTAGCTGTGCGTCTTTAGGCAGCTTGGTATTACCTAGTCTAACTTGTTTGAAGAACATTTGAGCGACTGCGCCGTCTGTGGCAACTGCTACAATTTCTTCGTTACCATCAGCTGTCTTCATTAGGATCTGATGATTCCCTTGTAGGATCCTAGGAGCATAGTTGTTGATACCATACCTCTTCCAGAAGTCAAACTCATCAATCATCTTTTTGTCCATATGCTTTTTAACGGAAGCGGGTACAGATGCGATATTATCGTAGGTGTCCAAGTAGGTCATGTAACGACCCGCATCATACTCCGTCATCGACATATTAGATTTTGAAGAACGGTCTAAGATGAAGAAAGGTCTACCCTCATCGAAAGCTCGTTCAGCTTCTTGTACTTCATGGACAGTTAAATTATGCTGCGTCCGAAGTGTTTGTATTTGCTCGTTTTTACGCTTAGTATAATCGGGATCACTTGAATCAACAGAAATTTCAGTGTTAGGCTCAAACTCAACTTGTGTTGCGTTGAATCCGTGCATCAATGCACTACGTAATTCTAATTTTCTGGAGTTAACTAGGATCTCACGTATACCTTGATACTGCTCATACCAATTCCACCCCTTATCTTTGTTGAGCAGAGCTTTGCTTTCTTTTGACATATTGTCGTAGACTTCCATCTCTGTCAAAATCTGGGAAGGGTTAGACATAGCAGCCCCTAAGAATTCGTCTTCAAGAAGGGTTTGAATAAAATCCTTCCTCTCTATAGTCATCTTTGTGACAGACTGAAGACCCCTGATCTTTTCATGCACCTCGTTAACATCATTTGAATACCAATCTCTAGCCTTAGCTGACTGATAAGTAAACAAACGTATCGTCGGAGAACGGTACCCCATCTCTCTTGGAGTGGTGATCATCGCTGATAGTTGGTCAGTTACCTGCATACTTCCGCCAGAAGCTGGTCTTAGTTCATAGCCATCCTTAAACACATCAGTAGGAATACCGGCATGGAATTTGTCAAGCTCTAATTCTTTTCTGATGTTATAGATAACTCTGGCAGCACGAGGGTCCCACACATTCCCCATAAGGAATTCAACCTGACGGTATATAGGTGCACTAGGATCTCCCCCAAACCTTTTATTCTGATCAATAATCTCCTTACGCATCTGAGGAGTAAGGCCACCTAGCTTAGCTCTCGCCATTAGATCCCCATACTGGGACTCAGGGGAGAATTGGGATTTAATCTTTTTGAAAGCCTTTCTTCTTATTGCTGCCCCCATACTGGTAGGGATAAGTGGTACATGCCTACTACCACCAATACGGACAGACTCAGTAAGACCGAGTTCACTCATCCTAATCGATATATCGGATAAAGGATCAAGTATGGAGAGATCTCCACGCACTTCAGAGTCGGTGACCGTTACCCTTTTCATAAGATTTTCAACCACCTTAACAACAGCGTCGTTCCATTCATCAATGGTAGTAGCACCCTTTGCGTACTTCTTATCTATGGGTGAAGCTCCTAGCACCGGAGTCAAGGGTACTACATCATTTTCTCCAAGATCATCCTTAGCTTGACGCATAAAGTCGCGTGCCTTGTCTGTCCCTCTGACCCGTACAACATCTCTCTTGTTGTACGTTCTGACTGTGGGATCACCCTCTACAAAGACCTGAACACTGATTTGATCTGAGTCAAACATAGGATCTACAATAAGACCTAACTGTCCATCTACTTTTACAAGTCTCGAAGAGATAGCTTCCGCGCTAGAAGCTTCAGGAGATAAGTCATAGAATCTTTCTTTATGCTCTGTAGCTTCAAAGATTTCTTTAGCATTATTTATGTACTCTTCGCTGCTCTGTTCTCTGTAACGGGATGCTAGAACTCCCTCGTATATGCGGATATCATCAGCATCCGATTGAGGAGAGGGTGCCGCTTGTACATTACCGGATGCGTCTACATAAGTCCCCGGCATGGTCGCAGTGTGAGCACGGGTATCTGAATACTCTGAGAACTTCACACTCTTAGCTTGGTACCGCATCTCTTCGGGGTAGAAGATTCCGGCGAAACGCCTAGTGGGGGCAGTGAACACTGAAATTTTTTCAGGAGGTACTGGAGCCCCTTTGTAGTCACGTTGCTGTACGTTCAGGTCAGCGAATCTTTTTGCAAACTCTCTAGCATAGATCCTAACTGAAGGATGTAGGTAACCCTTACTCTGGTAGAACTCAAGAATTTCAGTAAGAGCCTTTTCTGCTGGAAGTATGTTAGTTGTAGTCAGAGCCTCAAGGTCTGGGAGGGCAGCAAAGTTTTCGGCTGCTTGTGTTTGTTGTATACCCGGAGTAAAGCCACGTTCATACAGGTATGTCTCAGCTTCCTTTTTGGTGTTAAATCTTTTCTGGTGTCTCGGCTTATACTTGTAAGGCTGTGTCTCACTACTCGTATCCTCTTCAAACATGAGTGCCTTATACACAGGATCAGCAGTGCCGGGGAAGATATCTATAGCACGAATCTCTGCGTACATTCCGGGGAAGCTTGCGTTTCTCCACTCACCCACGGACATAATCTCAGCTTGGTAGGAGAAGTCTCGAATATCCCTAACTACTTCTGAAAGTACCTCGTCAGGAGAGAGTTTAATAGGCACCCGTACTTCAGCAAGAGGCTCTTCCCTATACTTTACTGTGTCAATGTCGGAACCCGTAACAATTTTTTCTTCATTAGTTACTTCGTCGATGAGGGTAATTCTTTCGGAAGCTTCTATTTCCTGCCGCGTAAACTGTTTCTTAGCTCTTCCCCCTACACCAACAGTCCTTGTAGCTTCTCCGGCGAACCCAACGTCTCTTAGCTCTTTCGCATCACCTTTTCTTGCCTTTTCCCTATCCTCTTTCCGCCTTCTAGTTGCCTTTACATCTACTACTTCCTCTGCTTCTCGGAGAATTACATACTCCCTCTTCTTTAGAATAGGCTTACCCGCTTCAAACTCTTCTTGTGTAGCCGTATCGCTTGGTATAGTTCTACCGTCGGGAAGGAGAATACTTTGCTCTGCTTCCTCTGACTTCAGTGTTACCACCTCTTGGCTAGATGAATTCAAGAGCATCTCTTCGGCAGCTTTATTTAAAGCGTCAGGTATACCTGCCATTTTATACTCATTGATAATCCCAAGAGCGGGGGGATTCCTAGCACCTCCTAAAGTAAGAGCGAAGCTGAGTGGAACCTTAACCATATTATCTTCGTGCGATACGCGCCTCGACTTAACAACCTGACGATCAGGAGTTATGTACTCAATATGGAAAATATCACGGGTAGACGGTTGAAGGTTACCGTCCTCATCATACACTGTTGTTGGGATAGTTTCTTTGTCTAGTACCAGTAAGAGGCCATCGATATTGGGATGCTCAAAAACAGGAATCCAACTCTGGGCGGCACGATCTTGAGTTCTGCCGGGAAGTTCATCTAGTACCTTCTTAAGTACTTCTTCCCTTTGACTACTGATTGGATCACTAAGCGCAAATTCTCTACCTCTAGTCCTTGCCTTATCCTCTAGATCAGCTACGATTTCCTGAAACCTTGTTGGACCTATGCCTTTGATATTAGCTATATCGCCAACTTGAGTAACTTTCTGACCTTTAGCCCTCGCGTCTACAATGGCTTGAGCAATCTGTTTTCCGATTCCTTCAATCTCCTGTAGACCCTGAAGGTCTGACATATTAAGGATGTCAATCTCAGTAGCCTCTTGGACTGTCATCTCCTGCCCGATAATTGGCATAATAACTTCTTGCCATATCTGTTTACGTTGTTCGACTTCTTCTTCCATGATCGAACTGTTTGCGTCGATCTGCCGGATTTTTGATTTTATTTCTGCTATCCGCGACAGGCCAAAATCCATATCGCTGTCGATACGGGCGTTCCTAGACTCTACAGCGGCCTCTTGTATAGTCTCAAGAGCATCTACTATGGTGATTGTTTGCGGGAGACTAAGGTCAGTTAGTCTTCTTAAGTAGGCTCGAATTGTTTCTGGAGTGGCACCGACAAAATCATGTGTGGTCACTAGAGCTAAGCCTGTCGGAATACGCATGACAGATACTTCGTCGGCCTTAAGATTTTGACTTTTGGGGAGCGAGAAGTCTATAGTTGCTCCTGCTCTATTAGAAACCATTGCTGCTACATCCATAACACCAGTATTCTTACCCTTACCAGAGATGAATCCTAAGATTTGTTTAGCATCTTTAGATAGGTTTCTGTACTCTGCGGGTAGCTCTACTGCATACTGAACCATACCTTCTGGAACAGGCTGGGGAAGCAAATAGAAATTACCCTTTTCGGATATACTTCTTAACCAACTGGTAAGGGCTTCACCACTTCCCGCCTCAACAGCATTGTTTAATCCTATGTTACCTCCGTCAACAGCAGACCCACCATCAACTAGAATGAAATTAATATGACGGCCCGGCGCACTAGGCTTGGTTCCAGCAATAAAGACAGGAACTTCTGCGGGTGTATCTGTTTCCAGAGCCTTTTGACTTACCTCTTCAATGCTGGGAGGGGATACGTATACGTCTGTAATAATTTCGGGTAGATCAATAACTACCTGTTCGTCAGTCTCAACTTTAGTCTCACCAATTTTATCTACGTTGACTACAGTACCCGTCTTTTTGTTTACTGCCCTAATCGGCTTAGGTAACTTTGTAGTTTTCTCAGCGGTTTTCTTGGTTGCAGCTTTCTTTTTCTTCTTGTACTTGCGTTTAACTTTTTGGCGAGAAGCTGGTTTCTGAGCTACAACTTCGACAGCTGAAAGAGGCACCGCATTCGTAGTGCCATCAGGCATCTCAACAACAACCGTACTTCGGTCAGTGATGGATTTAACTACAGCCGCCTCTCCTCCAGTCAACTCAACAAAGGATCCGGCTTTAGGTTGGATGATTACATCCTCTGGGCTCATCTCACTTACTGCGCCGTCACTAAACTCGACAGTAAGTTGTCCAGCAGCGGACACATTAGTCACTGTACCTGCGTCATTACCTGTAGTTATAACTGTTGTGTTGTTGGTAATACCTCTGGACCTTTTAACTCCTGCGTCTTTTAGTATCTGGTTAAGACCCTGAAGGTCTGACTTAATGGTACCCTGCTGATTATGTATTAGTGAGACTGCAGTCGCGTAGACGCGCTCAAAAGATGGATCAAGGGCTGCTAACTCCCTAAACTGATTTAGTATACTGGGCTCATTCTCAGCCATCTTGACTACCATCTGACCTATTTGCTGAATCTCTAGGTCGGTCGTTTCAGGAGTTTGCCCTTTAGAACTATTTTCCAGTCTTTGTGCAGCTCTCTTGTATGCTCTAAGTCTACCCTCAGCAGTTACTCGTTGGTTAAGATTTGCCGCATTTTGTTCTGGGTTTCTGGCTACTTCTTCTAGAGCCTTCACATCAGCGTCAATTTCCGCCGTAGAGTTTCCTTTGATACGTTCTACGGCAGTAGGTAAGTATCTGAGCGCCGCAACATTAATACTTCTTTGAATATTCTCAGGTGTAGATACATTCGGAAACAGCTTAGAGAGTACAGAAGCTGCCTGTTGAACTATGATAGGATCTTCTGCAAGTTTTAGGGCTGCACCTTCTGAAGACTCGTCTTGAGCAAGCTGCACGGCAACACTTTGAGTACTTCTGATGTCTGATAGAACAGCAGCATCCATAACCTCTGCGTCAGTCGGAGGGCTAGTAAACTTACCGCCCATCCTCCAACGAGAAGAACCATCCGCAGCTTCAGACTTAACCTTCTCCCCTCCTTCAGTTTCTATGACGACACCCGCAGGAACATCTGCGGCAGTCTGCATTGGAGCTTGTTCGGGTAGGGTAAGGGTGGTGGCCTCTACCGCATTACGCCGTCTAGAGGCAACTCCACCAGCGCCACCTAATACACCACCGGCATAAAAACCTGCCGCTCCTCCTTCGAACATAGCTTTAACTGTTTCTTCCAAATTAGGCATCTCACCGGATACGGTCTGTTCTATACCTACTTCTTCTATAGCAGTCTGTAGTGCTTCTGTCACAGCTTCTATCGCACCACCGCGAGCCATACCCTGAACACCCATGACTGATCGCTGGGCAATCTTACTTGTTACTGATTCACCCATAAACCTAGGGGCCGCACCACCCTTAAATAATTTTCCGGTGATGAAGCTAGCCTCGAAAGCACTTTCTAGTAGAGCGGCAGGGACGGCATACACAGTACTCATTAAATCTGCGTCATCTAAGTCAGCGCCCTCGCGCTCCATCTGGGTTTGCATCTCTCCCTTAATCTGGAAGAATGCAGGAACAGAAGCTCCAGCACCGGATATAATCTGTGGACCGAGTCTACCTAATGCAGCAACTACACCCCCACCCGCTCCCATAGTACCTAATTTCAGGGTTGCCATACCCGCACCCATAGAAGCAAGAGTAACAGGGAGCATCTGTGTCACGACGTTAGCTATGTAAGTAGCACTCCCCATATCACCATGTCGTATAGATTGAGCAAGAGCACTTGCATCATTAGAAGCTTCACGGCGTAGAGTAGCATACAGCGGCGCTAGATCCGTTTTGCCCGCAAACTCTGCACCAGACTCCGCTGCAGTCCACCAAGTAGCTCTTGCTATATCCCAGCCTTGCTCTAGACCTGTAAGGGTAGACTCAACTATACCTTCTGTTTCTCTAGGAGCTGGAGTTCCAACCCAATTCTTTACGGATGGTTCGATGCCTTGTTCTTCAGCAGAAGCTAGAAGAGAACGAGTCAGATTTGTAGAAGTTTTGCCTACAGTACTGGTGTAGCTTTCGGGTAGTTGGACTCTGGGGGTTTCTACTGTGGGGGCGGCAACAGTGGCTTCTGCTGGGAGTGTATCATCTTGTAGAGCATTAAGCCGGGCCAGATACTTCTGAAAAATCTTTTCAAAAGGATCGTCAGGATCTTGAGGATTTAGATCTGCCTGAAAAGGATTGTGTAAGAAAGGGTTAAGCATAAATTTTATAGGTTTCCGGGTACTGCTTACTACTACACTGTATTATAACTATTGGCTACTAGCTAGGGAATAGCCTACTGAAAAATTGTTTTAGTATCTCATCAGACCCTTCCATCTCTGCGATCTCCTTAATCATCTCCAGCATGATAAACTCTTGCTGTAAATCGGAGTCTGAGCCAGTTGGTAAATCTTCCCCAGCCCCTACACCTGTACCTTGTCTTATCTGATTGAGTCTATTCGTAGCATACTCAACTCTCAAGGAGTCCGTGACTACATCATGTACACCTCCTGCAGACCTTAGGTTGTCTATCTGTAATGGAATTTTGTCTTGGAATCCACCAGTAAGGGCATAACTCTCTGGGCTATTAATAAACTCCGTGGCGGCAGCAATCTGTGCCTCGCTAGCTGGAGGACTAGTTGGTGATGCAGCGCGAGTTCCAATAGTTGTTCCCCACGAAGGTAATAGCAGTCTCGCGGCCTTCTGGAAGGCAGAATCTGGACCGTCACCAAACGCCCTAGTGCTGTTACCCTCCAGTACATAATTATCATGCCAATCAGATGCTGATGTATAACCTTGGTTTATGGCAGATTGGGCTAACCGAAGCATATACGAGTCACTAGTCTGTAGCCATGTTCGTAAAAGGATTGGCTGTGTTCCCGAACTCGCAGTTGCCTCAGTAATTCCTAACGTTTCATAAAAGTTATTCAGTCTGGCTTGTGCTGCTTGGCTAGCTTCAGGATTGTTGGTGTTATCCACCTGCTCTACGAGGCTTTTGTACATACTATTTAGAGCTACCGCCATATCATGATTTGCTGGGTCACCACCCGTAGCCATACTACTAGCACTAGCTGTGATCATTCCTTCTATAGCTATTGGATCAGGCCTATCCTGCATATAGGCCATAGCAGTCAGTGCCTTTTCTCGAAGTTCCGGATCTGTGACACCCTGCTGTCCTGCTGCACTTTCTATCGTAGCAATTGCTTCAGCTAGAGCTGGTTCAATATCGAAGTCTTCCCCATCTATTCTAAGCCTACTATCACGTATAATCTCTGCTGTTCGGGCATTCACTTCCCCTCGTCGATCAAACGCAACATCAGAACGACCCTGTATCCTTTCGATGACCCTATTAACTTTATCTGGTTCTCCGTAGCTTAGTATAGTTCCAAGTTCATCTTGAGTAATAGGTTGACCCTCCTCAAGTTGAGTGAGAATATTACTAAATTCTGTTTTCAGTAACTGTGTCTCAGGTGTCCCCGCAAAGTTTTGCTCGTAATTGGCGACTATACCTTGGACTGTCTTAAGGTCATCCTGAGTGGCAAGAGTGATTTGATCTAGATCCAATCCAGCATCTTTGTAGGCTCCAACTTGTCCCCGTGTCATTGCACCACCAGTTATCAGATCTGCAGTTCCGGGAAGTTTACGATTTTCTAACGTAGCTTGTAACGAATTTTGGAGAAGAGCAGCAGGAACATATCTAGTTGGAGTCTCCCCTTCTGTGGCGGGGCCTGTAATTGTAGGTAGAACAAAGTTAGTTGCCTCACCGGGAAACAGTACCGAATCAACGTAGGTTTGAGCGGAAGATTCATTTAAAATACTACCTCCAGTTAGCCCACTCGCAACAAGATCATCTAGCCTATTTTCTCTATTAAGTTGATCCCTTGCCGCTGCCATCTCATACGACCTATCCTGTAACGATCTATTGATACCATAGTTAATGAATTGATTCATTATGGATTGGAAATTATTCCCACGGCTCTCCCGATTACGCATTAAGGAGGCAGGTGACAATAGCGAGATTCCGGAACGAGGAGGTTGGATAGGCATGGCTTAGTACCCTTTAACCCCAAAGTTGGGCTTTTGTAGTCTAGCCACAATATTTGGATCTAGATCAAGCGTACTTTTACCTCCCCCAAACATACCAGCCAGATCAGCCAGTTGAAGCAAAGAGCCTAGACCAAAGCCAGAACCCTGATCTTCATCACGATCTAAATAAGCTAGTAGCTCAGCAGGACTGTACATCCGTACACGACTATCTGGGGGTGTAATAGCCATTACACCCTCTTAGCCATATAGGCTTCGATAATAGGATTTAAAGTTTGCATATCTCTTTGCTCGCCTGCGTCAGAGTTTCTCGTAGCCGGAGGAGTTGTAACACCTCTGCTACCCATGGAGCCCCTAGTAAATCCTTTCACTGCGGGAGCGCGAGCACTTGTTCTTGGACCCGGCTTACCAGAATTAAATTTCTCGAAGGCACCTTGTCGCATGAGTCTAGCCAGCACAGATAGAGCCATAGGTCAGGTTAACCTGTCAAGAAGCCACCAAGGCCGCCTATAAGCGCACCAAGGCCCATCCCTATAGGACCACCTGCGGCACCTATCATACTACCTGCCGCAGCCCCCGATAGAGCACCACCGGCACCACTTCCAAGTCTTCCAGTGAAGTCAAAACCTTCTCCGTCACCAAACTCATTCATGACCATCATTTCATTAAGTCTCAGCATACGCTCGTCCATACCGTAGACTCTCTCAGTGGCTGCTCCGCCGAATAGACTTTCCCTTAGAGCGTCCGCTCTACTTTTCTCTAGGCCCAAATAGCCGAATGCTGTAGAAAGTTGATTCTGTCTATCAGATTGGGCTAGCCTAGCCAAGTCACCAGCCTGCATTGCGATGGCATTATTCATCGCGCCAGTAGCACCGCCAAGAATGTTCATCCTAGCATTGTCGAACCCACCAGATGTAGTGCCAAAGCCTGTTTGTACGGTTTGTCCTAAAGCCTGACGACTTTGCTGCTCTACTATACCGCCGGGCGCAAAGTACTGATCTGAAACGCCACCAGCAAATGCACTAAGAGCATCATTATACTGGGAGAAATCGATAGGAGCATTATAGGCATCCATGAACATTTGTTCAATGTTACCCATATTCGCACCAATTCTATCTAATTCAGGTATAAACCTATTCTGAAGAATATCATTAAGGTTTAGCGGCTGATTAATAGGGCGCTGTGAAGGACGGTCAAATTGGGAACCCTCAGTTCCGTAATCAAATTGTCCTTCACGTGAGCTAATAGATGGCATATAGTGTTTCCTAGACTAGCTAAATGTAGAGTATATCATTAACCAAGTCAAGCATTCTAGTAGCCGTAACTCTTCTTCTTTGGCTTACCCTTTGCCATGGTTTTTTTCTTGGCTGGCTTCTTCTTCATGGCAGCCTTAGCTGCTTTAGATGCTTTCTTAGCTGGCATTTTAATTCTCCTTATTTAGAACGTTTAGTTTTGCGAGCTGTTTTAGCCGACTTCTTAAAGGCTTTATTTGTGGGCGCGCCCTTTGCTCCGGGCTTACGCATCTTCTCTCCACTACCTGCTTTGATTCTTTTTCGTTTTGCGTGGATATTGGCATACAGTCCTTTCTTAGCCATTACCAATTCCTGCAACTCCAATACCGCGCACTGAGCTTGTCAGGCTTTTTGCTATCACACCTGTGCCTAGACCGAAAATTTTGTCTCGCCTTTTCATTGTTCTTTCTGATTTTCATATTAGGATCACCGTATCGCACAAGCTTTACCTTGTCACCCTTCTTAGCTAAGACAGCAAACTTCTTATTCTTCCCCGGTGTACGCTTGGGCTTGTTATAGCCACTAAATTTTTCCCCCCGGTAGTCAATAGCCATTAAGCATCCTCATATGCGCTTGTAACAATCTCACCGTCTTCACTGTCTTCACTGGCAGGCTTTGCCATAACAATCTTATCAGTCTCTACCGAAGTGACTTGATAGCCTTCTGGATAATCAAGGCCTGCAAGTATGGTGGAGAATATAAGGCTTGCCTGCTGAGTAGCTGACTCCATAGCTGCCTGTGAATCTGCAATCAATTGAAATTGTTTCTCTGTAATTGGTAGTTCAATATCTGACATTGGTTCCTAACGTCCTCTTGAAGTTAATCACAATAAAAAATACTATCTCAACCCCCTACAATGCAAGGGTTTAACTGTTACATATTATCTCAGATTCACGAGATGCTAAGGCCTCACAGAGACGATCAAGTCGCTCGCTAATGTTTGAGATCTCCGATTCGATATCATCGTGTTGATTGTTGCGCCTGTCGATGTATGTGTTTTGGCGACGGCTCATAGTTTCAAGGTCGGTTGTTTGGCTGACTGATGTGGATTCTAGCGCACCGAACCTACGATCAATGAACACTGAGAAGGCAACCAAAGCTACAATGGCACCCACAGTTACTTTAACACCAGTTGATTTTGAAAATGTTACATCATCAAGTGTATTCATTATTAATTTTCCCACGGCAGGGCCGGAGTCCCGCTAGTTGGTGTCTTTAGTTCTTCTACCTCTGAGTTTACCTGTGCTTCAAGAGCTGCCACCCGTTCCTCACCAATCGCATCTTTAGCCCACTCAACAACTTGCGACTCCACAATGTCCGCATAGGGAGTGAAGTCATTGGGATCGGGCTGTGTAATTGTGACTGAACCTACGGTTGATGAGGACAAAGGCCTTGTCACGCCGTCTGGATCAACAAACGTACCATCTGTTGCTATAACTCGCCACCCTATCGAAATGACCACATCTGATAAACCACCTTCAGTGTAGGTCACTTCCATCGTGTCAACCTTCCATGTAAGTGCCATTTTATCCTGAACTTATTTTTAGGGTACCGGAGTCATTCCATATGCTATTAGCAACACCCGGATCAGAGGTCGGAATACCAGCCATAAGGATGTAGTTACTGCCGAGTCGCAGGGCCTCACTGCCTCCAGCTACGAATCTCATGTAGCCATCGGCGGGAGTGGAGTCGTGGGCGTACGAAATCGTTCCGCGATACCGCGCGGCTCCCGATGTTCCATCAGCAAAATCGATGCGGGCTTGGCCGTCGTTCGCATTAGCAACAGTCATCCCCGCCCGACCGCCCGATGAGGTGTTGGCGATAACTAGGTTGGTGGTGTAGTACGATTCTGGGGTGGTTGTGCCAATGCCTAAGCGGCCAGCGATCGTTGTGTGGCTGCCAATGGTCACGGTACTTGCCATGTCTACGGCCCCATCAATGTCCACCACATCAAGATTGGCTGTGCCATCGACATCTAAATCGCCATCTGCTGTGATGTTGCCACCATCTATGCTAGAGCTTCCAACGTCAATGTTCCCAAACCCGGAGGTGATTGATCCAGAGTTTAATGCGCCGCTAGTGACTAAGCTAGAATCTCCAGTATAAGCTGTTGCGTCACTGAGGTTGAAGGCTGGAGTTGCATCTGAAGCACCCAAAGCAACCGACACGCCTCCGTAACTAACAGTCGAGTTAGCTAGGTTGGCGTTAGCAATTGCGGTGCCGTTCCATACTCCGGTCGTAATCGTACCTAAGGTCGTTATCGAACTCTGGCCGACATAAGACGAAGCAATGTCAATGTTGTCCGCGTTGACTGTGATGCGATTTGATGTCCCAATCGCATTCAGAGTCACGGCTCCACTAGTACCTCCACCAGTTAGACCAGCTCCTGCTGTTACGCCTGTGATGTCACCAGTGTTGGTCGTAAACGGCAGATCAGACACGTTGCCGTATTTGACGTTGTTATCCCCGACATCTACATAAGCGATTCGGTCCCCAGTAGCAATAGCCGTGCCTTGCTCATCGGTACCTCTTTGGATGTAATTATCAGTTCCAGCAAGATCTAACGAGACTGTTGAACTTGATCCTGTAAGTCCGGCCCCAGCGGTATCGAAGCCTGCCGCGCCAGAGGCGAGGCTGATCGTGGTGCTAGAGATCGTAAAGTCATCTGTGTCAAACAGTAGCCAATCAAAAGTCGTTCCGCTTTGGCGATAAAACGGTACCCTGTCAGCACCGGGCGCACTCAATAACTGGAGTCCCAACAGATCCATCGAGATCGTACCAGTGTCCGTGATTGTCCCTCCTGTTAAACCTGCGCCAGTCGCAACAGAAGTGACCGTTCCATCATTGTTGGTAAACGGCAACGCATTGACGGTATCCTTTCGCACTACGCCATCGCTGTCTCGTCGATACAGAATTAGATCAGAAGCCGCGATATCGCCTGAATCTGCCGCGCCATCAATAAGATTTCCGGTAGCTCCGCCGGTTTGTGCAATGTATTTTACATTAATAGTCTCACCGCTAACCGCTATTCCGGCACCAGCACTGACTGAGCTTATAAAGCTCGAAGTGGAGTTATCCATCAGATTTAGGGGCAGCGCAGATACCAGCGTTCTTTTGTGGACTTCTGCAGAATCGTCATAGTACACAAGTGAGTCTGCTGCCACGGGTGCTACAGCGCTGCCAAGTAGCTGGATCGCTAGCTGAACATTGTCGCCCGTAACGCGCACTCCGTCTGCGGCATTAACCGATAACGTAGGAGCTAAGGTTCCACTTTTTGCGAGGCCTGCTCCAGCGGTTACTCCAGTCACAAAAGGTAGACTTGAGATCGCAGCTTCTTTAACTGTACTATCGTCAGCGTCTTCGAATATAAAAGCATCTGCAGCTACAGGAGTCCCAGATGCCATAGCATCTATAAGGTTGTCCGTACCAGACATCTTAGCACGGATGTCATTACTTGATCTTTCTAGACCCATACTAGCAGTAATAGCGGCAGGAGTAACAGAATCCACATACGCCTTGATGGACTGCTGTGTCGCTAGCTTAGTCGCACTTGAAGAACCACCTCCAAGATCATCCTCGTCCTTAATACCCGTCACAGTCGCACCGTCGCTTGCGATGTTGAGGCTTGTAGCCAGTACAGCAGCACCTGAAATATCTACTGTACCGTTTAGATCTATCGCAGTTGCCTGAAGATCAATTTCGTCTGTCGCGCCAATGGACAAAACTGTTGCTGATGGAGCAGCGATGCGCTGAGACGCATCAAAAAACTGCAACTGGCGTGTACCGCCCAACAAAAGACCTGTGTCGTGAACGTGAGTTAGCGTTACGTCATTGTTCACACCAAACCCAAGCACTGCCCCATCAGAGTCCAGCTCTAAGTTGCCCGACACATCTACGTTTCCATTGAGATCAATCAAAGTAGCTTGAAGATCAATTTCATCCGTTGCCCCAATAGACAGGGTTGTTGCGTCTGGTGCGGCAATACGTTGGGAAGCATCATAGAATTGCAACTGCCGCGTACCGCTTAGCAGTAATCCACTATCTGGTACGTGCGTTAGAGATACGTCTTGATCATGGCCGAATTGGATGACGGCACCATCGGCTAGATACAGATCGCTGAACTCAAGAGAAGCTGTACCTAAGGATGCCCCGTCTGCCGCATTTGGTACAAAGGCTGTCGATGCAGTAATAGTTGTACCTGTAATTGCAGCAGCCGATGCTCCTCCGATAACAGCACCATCAATTGTACCTCCATTGATATCTGTAGTTGTTAGAACAGAACTGGCAAGAGTTACCACACCTGTTGAGTTAGCAATAGAACCAGCCGCAGTACCGTCTTTAGCCTTGAGATTTGTAACCTCAAGATTAGTAGCGTCAAGTGTGGGTGCGGTAAGAAGTGTAGTAATGGTTACAGATGCGGGCAAACCTACAGTAAGAGTCTGCCCAGAAGCACTCGTCTCTATCTCATTGGCCGTTCCAGCGATTGTAAACGTCTGGGTGTCTAAGTCTACTGAGCCCGTGCCAGACCCACCTGCGAAATCAAGATCCTCTGCTGCAGTAAATGCAGCTTCCATCTGTGCCTTGATCTGGGAGAACCAGTGATCTAATTCAGGAGCAATACCGGAAGGACCAGCAAATCCCTCAACTCCACCGAAGGACATTAAGCTACCCCGCTTCTACCAGAAGCTAGTCTAATAACTCTCCCTTTCGCCTTAATGGATTCAATAAGAAAGATACCCTTAAGATCATTTGAATCTGCAGTAATTTCTATCTGTATGTGGGAACCTGTACCTTCAATTTCAATTTCTTCCGTAACCTCTACAAGTTCAGAACCACCCGTTTTACTGACAGTCACTGTCTGAGTAGTACCATCGGCCCTAGTAGTACGACCGTCATCAATCCATACCTTGACTGTAAATTCATAATCATTATACGCCATGATATGAACAGCAACACGCCGAAAGTTTATAAGTGCGCCTACACCCGCTGGGGCTACACGTTCAGAACGAAGTGTTCCTGTGAATACGTGGGAGCCTAGATCGCCACCACCTACAACTTCGTCAAACCCTATCCTACCGATCTTCATAATCCGGGCACCGCCCTTCTCACCAGCGTATAAAGATGATTGTGCCATTATGCTAACGGATCGCAGTTAGGGTCAACGGGAGATATAGAAGAGCTAGCAGATGAAGTAAAGTCTCCAGTATTTTCACCAGTAGTTCCAAACGTATAAGTCACCTTATAGGTATAACTATTTCCAAAGCTAACAGTTGTGTCGTCGTGGTAACTAGTGGAAGTGGGATTATCTGTTACTTGACTGTAGGTTACTCCATCTTGAGATCTTAATATTACACGATCATTAAGGCCCGTAGTATCACCGTCAGACCATGCAACTCTTACTTTAGGGATAGCAACGATCCCATCACAAGCTGACTGATCCGTAACAACCAGAGAAGACGGGGTACATTGTGGTTCTACGTCGATATCTGCTGTGGTTGAGTAAGCTGAATTACCTGTACTGTTAGTAGCCCTAACCCGATATCTGTATTTAGTTATAGCTGTAGCACTATCCGTAACTGAAGTATCACGGTAGGATGTAGTACCTGCAGGTACTGTGACTAAAGCAGCATACGAACTACAGCCAGCACCAGTGCATCGTTCGATTTCAAAGTCTTCCTCGTTGCTGGAATTATCTGTCCACGTTAAATCAACAGCGGCTACTTCTGTTCCACTGAGATCTGAATTATCACCAACACCAGCTAACGAGGATGGAGCAGTTGGTCCGGATGCCACTCCGTCGGTAGTGGCACTTTGGGGTCCTACCCATGCACTAGAAACATCACCATTTACTGATTGAATTTGATAGATGTATGTTGTGCCAGCAGTTAAACTACCATCTGCGTGTGAAGTAGCGTTTGCGGATGGAGTAGCTACTTGGGCGAAATCGCCATCAGTAACTTTTCTTTGGATAACAAAACCAGTTTCGTTACCAGAGGCATCAGTCCAACCTAAGTTGACGGTACTGCTACCATCTTTTGTTGCAGAGAATCCAGTTGGGGCCGCAGGAGCACTAGCTCCAGCAGATGAAGTGGATCCCGTGACTGCACTAGTAAGCGCACCAGTGGTAGAACCGTTTATACACGCTAACTTGAACGCATAACTAATTCCTGCCCCTAAACTCGGCACAGTGTAAGTAGTGGCTGCTGCGTCTATGAGTGTAGGATGTTCTCCGTAAGAACCTCCAGCCTCCGAAATATAAAGTCTAATCTTAAGCTCATCTCCACTAGTCGCAGTCCAATTCAATGTAATCGTAGAGGTAGTTGTAGCATCAGCATCTATAACAAGACCTGCTGGAGCAGTAAGATTCAAAGCAGTTGTTGTGACAAGAACATTACTTGCAGAACTATCAGTCTGTACACCAGCAATACTGTTTCTGGCTACAACTTTATGGTGATATGTAGTATTACTTGTTAGACCTGTTATAGTTTTAACGCTGGTTGGAGTATCAACAGTAGCGACTTCTGTATAATTAGATCCATCTGTACTTTCAAAGATCGCAAACGAATCTT
>TARA_R110002012_G_scaffold319389_3_pt1 | contig 52589 bp, 43 predicted proteins | sample TARA_R110002012 | Tara Oceans TARA_R110002012 (sample SAMEA4396515) | marine metagenome | biome: Westerlies Biome; feature: [DCM] deep chlorophyll maximum layer (ENVO:01000326); material: water (ENVO:00002006), including particulate matter (ENVO:01000060) such as... | depth 40 m
TTAATAGCTCCAAAATCGGAAATGCGTGTATTAAATTGTTTTCGTTCGTTGGCATAATTTACAGCAGTTGTTAAAATTCTTCTTTGTGAATCTAAACAAGCTGCCGCTAATTTAATACGACCAACATTTAAAGCATTCATGGCAATTTTAAAACCTTCACCACGACCTGCCAGCATGTTTTCTGCAGATACAACCGTATCATTAAAGAATACTTGACGAGTAGAACTGGCACGAATACCCAATTTATGTTCTTCTTCGCCCAGAGTAATTCCATTTGGATTTTCCTTATCAAATTCTACAATAAAACCTGTAATGTTTTTATCGTTTTCAATACGTGCGAACACAATCATTAAGTGACAAAATCCTGCGTTTGAAATCCACATTTTTTGCCCGTTAATTTTATACGATTTTCCATCTTCAGATAGGGTAGCAGTTGTTTTTCCAGAATTGGCATCCGATCCAGCACCAGGTTCTGTTAAACAATAAGCTCCAAACCATTCGCCAGAAGCCAATTTAGGCACGTATTTTTGTTTTTGTTCTTCGGTTCCATAAAGTGTAATTGGCATCGTTCCAATTCCGGTATGTGCACCGAAAGCGGTACTGAAAGAACCTGTTCCACTTGAAATATAGTCGCAAGTTAAAACGGTAGAGACAAAGCCCATACCCATTCCACCATATTCTTCAGGAACAGCAACACTTAAAAAGCCCATATCACCAGCTTTTTTCATGACTTCTTCGGTAAGAGCAAAATCTTTCGCTTCAAAGCGTGGTTTATGTGGAATAATTTCTCGGTCATTAAATTCTTTAACCGATTCTTTCATCATAGTTTGTTCTTCTGAAAAATCTTCAGGTGTGAACACGTCTTCGCAATTGGTTTCTTTTACAAGAAACTGACCACCTCTTAATATATCTTTTGTTTCCATTTTTTTTAAGATTCTAGACAGCTAGAAACTAGATTCTAGACTGCATGTATTTATAGTATTTTTATGAGTCTATATTCTAGACTCTAATTTGTCTATTTTCTATTTTAAGAATTCGAATATCCCACAAGCACCTTGACCTGTTCCAACACACATGGTTACTGCTCCATATTTACCAACCATGTTACGTTTGCGCATCTCATCAAATAGTTGAACCGATAATTTGGCACCTGTGCAACCTAATGGATGCCCTAGTGCAATAGCGCCTCCATTTACGTTAATGATATCTGGGTTTAGGTTTAATTCTCTAATAACTGCTAACGATTGTGATGCAAAGGCTTCGTTTAATTCAATTAATTCTAAATCGGATTGTTGTAAACCTGCTTGTTTTAATGCTTTTGGAATGGCTTTTACAGGACCAATTCCCATTATACGTGGCTCAACACCTGCAGCAGCATAATTAACTAATCGTGCAATAGGTTCTAGGTTTAATTCTTTCACCATATCTTCACTCATAATCATTACAAATGCAGCACCATCGCTCATTTGTGAGGAATTACCAGCCGTCACACTTCCACCAGCAGCAAAAACAGCTCTTAATTTTGCCAGGGCTTCCATACTGGTTCCGGCACGAGGTCCTTCATCTTTAGTTACCGTGTAAGATTTGGTTGCTTTTTTTCCATTGGCATCCACATAAGTTTGCTCAACTTCTATAGGAACAATTTGATCTTGAAAACGATCTTCAGCTTGTGCTTTTAAGGCTTTCATGTGTGAATGGTATGCAAACTCATCCTGATCTTCACGAGATACATTGAATTGTTTGGCTACAGCTTCTGCTGTATTTCCCATTCCCCAATAATAGTCTGGATGTCCTGCTTTAACGGTATCGTAATTCAATTCTGGTTTAAAACCTGTCATAGGAACCGCACTCATGCTTTCTGCGCCTCCTGCAATAATGCAATCTGCCATTCCTGCTTGAATTTTTGCTGTAGCAATTCCAATAGTTTCGATACCAGAAGCACAAAAACGATTCACGGTTACTCCGGGAACATCTACACTATCCAATCCTATTAAGGAAATAAATCGTGCCATATTCAATCCTTGGGCACCTTCTGGCATAGCGTTACCAACTATAACATCGTCAATTCGTTTTTTATCCAATTCAGGTAATTCCTTCATCATGAACTGGATGGTTTCTGCAGCTAATTCGTCCGTTCTTTTAAATCGGAACACACCTTTAGGTGCTTTCCCAACGGCTGTTCTGTATGCTTTTACTATATATGCTTGTTTCATAAGCCTCTCCCTAACCCTCTCCAAAGGAGAGGGAACTGTAACGGGTTATATTTTAAAATTCAACTTCATTTTATATTAATTCCTCTCAAATTCTCCCCTTTGGGGAGATGCCTTTAGGCAGAGGGGCTTTCTAATTACGTAACGGTTTTCCTGTTTTCAACATGTGTTGAATTCTCTCCAGAGTTTTACGCTCTGTACATAATGATAAAAAGGCTTCGCGTTCTAAATCTAATAGATATTGTTCGCTGACTAATGTTGGTTCTGATAAATCACCACCAGCCATGACATAGGCTAATTTATTAGCGATTTTCATATCGTGTTCGCTAATGTAATTACTATCTTCCATAGAGTCGGTTCCTACTAAAAACATACCAAGCGCTTGTTTACCAAGAACTTTAACATCTGTTCGCTTTACAGGTTGTGTATAGCCCATATCAGCCATTATTTTAGCGTGTTGTTTGGCAACTGCTATTTGGCGATCTTTATTTACGACTACAACATCTTTTCCATGTTGTAAAACACCCATATCAAAAGCTTCATAAGCCGATGTGGATACTTTAGCCATTCCGATGGTTAAGAAATACTCCTGAAGGGTATTTAATTGTACATCGCCTTTTTTAAACGTATCTGAAGCGCGAAGCGCCATTTCTTTAGATCCGCCACCTCCAGGGATAACGCCAACACCAAATTCTACAAGTCCCATATACGTTTCTGCAGCAGCAACTACCTTATCAGCATGAAGTGATAATTCACAACCACCACCTAAAGCCATACCATGAGGCGCAGAAATAGTTGGGATAGAGGAGTAGCGCATGCGCATCATGGTATCTTGGAAATATTTGATAGCCATGTTTAACTCGTCATATTCTTGTTCGGCAGCCATCATGAAAATCATTCCAATATTAGCACCAACAGAAAAGTTTGCAGCTTGGTTTCCAACTACTAAACCAGCGAAATCTTTTTCAGCTAATTCAATGGCTTTGTTTAAACCCGCTAAAACGTCACCTCCAATGGTGTTCATTTTACTTTGGAATTCACAATTTAGAATACCATCACCTAAATCTTCAATAACAACTCCTGAATTTTTAAATATTTCATTCGATTTTCTAATGTTATCTAAAATAATGAAAGCATCTTGTCCTGGAATTTTTACAGTGGATTTCTTTGGAATATCATAATAATACGAAGCACCTTCTTTTACAGAATAAAACGATTTGTTTCCAGATGCTAACATGTCAGTTACCCAAGCAGCAGGTTCAAAACCTTCCGCTTTCATAATTTCTATTCCTTTTTCTACACCTATAGCATCCCAAATTTGAAAAGGGCCATGTTCCCAGCCGAAACCAGCTTTCATAGCATCGTCAATTTTATATAGCTCATCCGTTATTTCAGGAATTCTATTGGACACATAAGCAAACATGGCTGCGAAGTTTTTTCTGTAGAAATCACCTGCTTTATCTTTTCCAGAAACTAAAATCGGAAAGCGATCAACCACTTTATCCACTGTTTTGGTTAATTCAAGCGTAGCAAATCGAGCTGATTTTTTAGCTCTATATTCCATCGTGTCTAAATCTAGAGACATGATTTCACTACTACCATCCTTATTTCTTACTTTCTTATAAAAACCTTGACCCGTTTTACTTCCTAACCATTTATTTTCCGTCATGGTTGTGATGAAACTTGGTAGTTTAAAAAGGTCGTGCGCTTCATCTTTCGGGCAGTTATCATAAATACCGTTGGCAACATGTACCAATGTATCTAACCCAACAACATCTACTGTTCGGAATGTTGCCGATTTAGGTCTACCAATTACAGGACCCGTTAATTTATCAACTTCTTCAATAGTTAAACCTAATTCTTTTACCTGGTGAAATAAACTCTGAATTCCGAAAATCCCGATACGGTTTCCAATAAATGCAGGTGTGTCTTTAGCAATAACAGAGGTTTTTCCTAAAAATTTAGCGCCATAGTCATTTAAGAAGTCTAAAACTTCTGGAGATGTTTTTGGTCCAGGAATAATTTCAAATAATTTTAAGTAACGTGCTGGATTAAAAAAGTGTGTACCACAGAAATGCTTTTGAAAATCTTCACTACGACCTTCACTCATAAAGTGAATTGGAATACCAGATGTATTGGACGTAATTAAGGTCCCAGGTGTTCTGTGTTTTTCTAGATTCTCAAAAACTTGCTTTTTAATATCCAATCGTTCTACCACAACTTCAATAATCCAATCAACATCTTTAACTTTAGCTATATCGTCTTCTAAATTACCAGTGGTAATGCGATTTGCGAATTTTTGATGATAAATAGGTGAGGGCTTCGATTTTAAAGCAGCTGTTAATGAATCATTAACCATGCGGTTTCTAACTACTTTATCCTGAAAAGTAAGTTTTTTAGCTTTTTCGGTAGCGTTTAATTCTCTAGGAACAATGTCTAATAAAAGGACATCGACACCAATATTGGCAAAATGGCAAGCAATACCGCTTCCCATGATTCCAGAGCCTATAACTGCTATTTTTTTTATTCTACGTTTACTCATATTATTTTGAAATGTGTTCTTTTTGATTGTAAATCTTCTTGTTAGATATCATGTTATTGATAACGTCTGAAACTTCATAAAAGCTTTCTAATTTTTCTGCCGAAACATTTTTTCGAATAGCTTCATTAAAAGTAAGTACCTTTTCTTTTGAATAGGCGCGTTTTTCTCGACCAAATTCTGTTAAATGAATAATAACACCACGACCATCTTCTGGGTTCGGCTTACGCTCTATTAATCCTTTTTCTTCCATGATCTTTAAGGTTCTGGAGAGACTTGTGGCTTCCATACCCATTTTAGGACCTAAAGAGGTTGAAGCTGTTCCTTTTTCTGGATCTATACTTAATAATGCAAATCCAGTGGACATGCTTGTTTCAAATTTTGCAGCCTCTTCGTTATACATTTTATTTATGGCTAACCACGTGGTTCTAAATATATAATCGATGGTTTTATCCTTCATATTTGCTTATTGGAAATCCAAATATAGTAAAAATTTATTATGCATGCATAATAAATTGTAAAATTTTAACATCTTCATAGAGCAAAAAAAAACTCCTAATTTATTTAGGAGTTTGTTGCTTAAGGTCTGTATATTTTTTCAATAAGATCTTTATATATTTCTTTTATTACTTTTCGTTTCATTTTCATGGTAGGTGTTAAGTGACCGTCTTCAATAGTCCATGCATTTGGCGTTATTTCAAACTTTTTAATTTGCTCCCAATGTCCAAATTTTTCGTTGGCTTCATCTATTTCTTCTTGAATTCGTTCCTGTAATTTCACATTTGAACACATATCAGCTTTTGACTTAAATGAAATATGATGTCTTTTAGCCCATTCTTCAACAAATTCATAATTTAATTGGATTAAAGCGGCTGGCATTTTTTCACCTTCACCAATTACCATAATTTGTTCTATAAATCGAGATTGTTTAAACTGGTTTTCCAAAAGAGCAGGAGCCACATATTTTCCACCAGATGTTTTAAACATTTCTTTTTTTCTGTCGGTTATTTTCAAGAAACCATCAGAGTCAAACTCACCAATATCGCCAGTGTGGAAATAATCGCCAGACATAACTTCAGCTGTTTTTTCAGGCTCTTTGTAATAACCTTTCATAACATTGGGTCCTTTAACTAAAATTTCGCCATCGCTTGCAATTTTAACGTGTACATTATCAATTACTTTCCCTACTGTTCCTACTCGAAATCCACCATCTCTCATATCGTTTACTGTAATAACAGGTGATGTTTCAGTTAAACCATATCCTTCCATGATGGGCATTTCTGCAGCAGCAAAAACACGTGTGAGTCTTGGTTGTAATGCGGCACTTCCAGAAACCATTAAGTCTAATTGTCCGCCCAAACCTTCTTTCCATTTACTAAAAATTAGTTTTCTGGCTAGTTTTAGTTGCGTTTCATACCACCAGCCATTGGCACCATAAGGTTCAAATTTCAACCCTAAATTAACGGCCCAGAAGAAAAGCCCTTTTTTAATACCTGAAAGTTCAGAGCCTTTGGCGACTATTTTATCGAATACTTTTTCATACAAACGCGGAACGGCTGTCATAACATGTGGTTTGACTTCTTTTAAATTGTCGCTCATTTTTTCAATGGATTCGGCAAAATAAATTTCAACACCACAATATTGGTATAGATATAAAATCATACGTTCAAAAACATGACAAACCGGTAAAAAACTCAATGATTTTGAGTTACCATAATCAAACGGAACGCGTTTTTCGCTATCTAAAACATTGGATACAATATTATTGTGGGTTAACATAACACCTTTTGGTCTTCCTGTAGTTCCAGATGTGTAAATTAATGTGGCTAAATCCTCTGCTTTTACAGCAGCTTTACGTTGCTCTACATCGTCTTGGTTACTTGTATCTTTACCTAGTTCTAAAATCTCTTTCCAGCTATTTTCGTTTGCAATATCATCAAACGTGTAAATAGCTTTTAATTTTGTTTGACTTTTAATGGCATTTAATTTTTCTAAAATTCCAGCATCAGAAACAAAGCAATACGTTGCTTCTGAATGATTTAAAATATATTCATAATCTTCTTTTGCAATTGTTGGATAGATTGGTATATTTTGTGCGCCAGTTTGTAAAACGCCAATATCCAAAACATTCCATTCCGTTCTATTAGTTGTAGAAATTACAGCAATTTTATCGTTAGGTTGTACACCTAAACGAAGTAAACCACGACTAATAGCATTGGCTTGGTCAATATATTCTTGAGTTGAAATGGATTTCCACTCACCATCATATTTTGATGTTAAAGCTTTGTCTAAATTATAAGTTTCCAATTGGTGATATGGAAAATCAAAAATCCTGGTAATTTTAGTCATCTTTATATGAGGTTTGAAGACTTGCAAATTATGAAAAAAAACTGATAATTAATTCACAGCATAAAAAAAGGAGCTTGAAATTTACAAGCTCCTTGATTAGTAATTAATTATAAATATTTTTATTTGTTTTCAATCCATTGTCTAGCATTAACAAAAGCTTCCAGCCATGGAGATACTTCGTCTTTTCTGCCTTGTGGATAGTTTGCCCAATTCCATTGAAATGTTGAACGCTCAATATGTGGCATGGTTACTAAATGTCTACCCGTTTTATCGCACATCATAGCTGTATTGAAATCTGATCCATTAGGATTTGCAGGATAGCCTTCATAACCATATTTGGCTACAATACTGTAATCTTTCTCTTCATTGGGTAAGCTAAATTTCCCTTCACCATGAGAAATCCAAACACCTAATTTACAGCCTTCTAAAGTAGATAACATAACAGAATTATTTTTTTGAATGTCTACTGAAGTAAATGAACTTTCGTGTTTGTGAGACTCATTATATGTTAACTTTCCATGTGTTTTATGATCTGGATTAACAAGTTCTAATTCCATCCATAGTTGTGCACCATTACAAATACCAACAGATAATGTGTCTTCACGTTTGAAGAAATTCTTTAAAGCTGTATTGGCTTTTTCATTATATAAAAATGCGCCAGCCCAACCTTTTGCAGAGCCTAAAACATCAGAGTTTGAAAAACCGCCAACAGCACCAATAAATTGAATATCCTCAAGCGTTTCACGACCAGAAATTAAATCCGTCATGTGTACATCTTTAACATCAAAACCAGCCAAATACATAGCATTTGCCATTTCGCGTTCAGAATTAGATCCTTTTTCACGTAAAATTGCCGCTTTTGGTTTCGATTCTTCATTTGCGTTTTGAATGGCAGGAATTTTTCCTGTGAAATTTTTAGGAAAAACAAAATTTAACGGTTGTTTTTTATAATTATCAAAACGGTCTTGAGCTAAACCATTTGCTGTTTGTTTTTGATCGAGTAGGAAGGATGTTTTATACCAAACATCTCGTAATCTGGAGATTGTTAATGTAAACACTTCATTATTATTAATAATGCTTAACACATCACTTTCTTGAACTTTACCAATGTTAAAGAATTCAATATTCGCATCTGTTAATAATTGCTCTACCGAGTCATCTGCTGCTTGAAAAACGAGTCCTGCGTTTTCAGAGAATAAGAGTTTTATAGAGTCTTCTTCGCCTAAATTAGTAACATCCAATTCGGCTCCTAAATTGATATCGGCAAAACACATTTCTAAAAGTGTAGTAATTAATCCACCTGAAGCTACATCATGACCAGCTATAATTTTACCAGATTTGATTAATTCTTGAATGGTATTAAAAACTGTTTTTACAAAGTCTGGATTAGTAACATCTGGCGTTTCATTTCCAATGGCATTTAAGGTTTGGTTAAATGAACTTCCTCCTAATTTAAAATCGTCTTGGGATATATTTATATAATAGATGTTACCGGCATTTTTTTGCAAAACAGGTTCTACAACTTTCGAAATATCGTTACAATTTCCGGCAGCAGAAATAATAACTGTTCCGGGAGAAATAACCTCTTCATTTTGGTATTTCTGTTTCATGGAAAGCGAATCTTTACCAGTTGGAACGTTAATTCCTAAATCGATAGCAAATTCCGAAACAGCTTCTACTGCCTCATAAAGTCTGGCATCTTCTCCTTCATTTTTACAAGGCCACATCCAGTTTGCAGATAATGAAACACTGTGTAATCCATCCTTTAAAGGTGCCCAAATAATATTGGTAAGCGCTTCTGTAATAGCATTTCTACTTCCAGCTTTAGCTGAAATTAAACCCGAAATTGGCGCGTGACCAACAGCGGTTGCAATCCCTTCTTTTCCTTTGTAATCTAGAGCCATAACGCCACAATTATTTAGTGGTAATTGTAAGGGTCCAGCACATTGTTGTTTGGCTACTTTTCCACCAACACAACGGTCAACTTTATTGGTTAACCAATCTTTACAGGCTACAGCTTCTAGCTGTAAAACTTGGTCTAAATAGATGAGGAAATTCTTCGATTTATAACGTGGATTCTTATATTTTCTAACAACAGTAGTATCTGTCATGATTGTTTTTGGCGAACTTCCAAACATGTCTTCCAACGCTAAATCCATTGGTTTGTCACCTTTGGTTTTAGATTCAAAAGTAAAACGATCATCACCTGTAACATCACCAACTGTATACATTGGAGAGCGTTCACGTTCGGCAATTTTTTGCAAGGTTTCAATATGTTTTTCAGCAATAACTAATCCCATACGTTCTTGCGATTCGTTGCCAATAATTTCTTTGGCAGAAAGCGTAGGGTCTCCAACTGGTAATTTGTCTAAATCAATATTTCCACCTGTATCTTCTACTAATTCAGATAAGCAATTTAAATGACCACCAGCACCATGATCGTGAATAGAAACAATGAAATTTTCATCGCTTTCTACCATGCCACGAACCGCATTTGCAGCACGTTTTTGCATTTCTGGGTTAGAACGTTGTACGGCATTTAATTCAATTCCTGATGCAAATTCTCCGGTGTCTGCTGATGACACCGCTGCTCCTCCCATGCCAATTCTGTAGTTTTCACCACCAAGAATTACAATTTTGTCACCAACTTTTGGTTTGTCTTTTAAAGCTTGATCTGCTTTACCGTAGCCAATTCCGCCAGCTTGCATAATCACTTTGTCATAACCCAATTTTCTTGCTTTTGCATCACTTGAAGATGGATTTTCTTCGTGTTCAAACGTTAAAACAGAACCACAAATAAGTGGTTGTCCAAACTTGTTTCCAAAATCGGAAGCGCCATTAGAGGCTTTTATTAAAATATCCATTGGCGTTTGGTACAGCCAAGGACGTGCTTCCATTTTTTCTTCCCAAAAACGGTTAGCTTCTAATCTGGAATATGCCGTCATGTAAACTGCTGTTCCTGCTAATGGTAAGGATCCTTTTCCACCAGCTAATCTATCACGAATTTCACCACCAGAACCGGTTGCAGCACCATTAAAAGGCTCTACAGTAGTTGGGAAATTGTGTGTTTCTGCTTTAAGCGAAATAACAGAATCAAAGTCTTTTATTTGATAAAAATCGGGCTTATCAGCAGTTTTTGGCGCAAATTGTTGGACTCTTGGTCCTTTTACAAAAGCCACATTATCTTTATAAGCAGAGACAATTGTATTTGGATGTTGCTTGGATGTTTCTTTAATTAATTTGAAAAGTGATGTTGGTTTTTCTTGGCCATCTATAACAAAAGTTCCATTAAATATTTTATGACGACAGTGTTCCGAGTTGACTTGAGAGAATCCAAAAACTTCCGAATCGGTTAACGGTCGACCAATTTTTTTTGATACACTATTTAAATAATCAACTTCTTCATCATTTAATGCCAAACCTTCTTGTTGGTTGTAGGCCGAAATATCTTCAATATTTAAAATGGATTCAGGTTGAATATTGATGGTAAATGATTCTTGATTTAAACTCTGATATTTTTCTGAAATCATGGGGTCAAAACCCTTGAAATCTTCAGAAACTGCCAGAAATTCTTCAATACGAATAATACCTTGAATTCCCATGTTTTGGGTTATTTCAACAGCATTCGTACTCCAAGGTGTAATCATGGCAGCACGAGGTCCAACAAAAAAAGCATCCAATGATGCTTGTTCTATTTTTGGCTGGTTGCCAAATAACCACACTAATTTAGAGGTGGTTTCTGTTGATAATTCTTTTGTTGCTTGAACAGCAAAGATTTTACTGTTTTGGTTTCCGAAGAAATGAATCATTATGGTTGAGTTATAGTTGCCAGCCTATTAAGCAGACAGGTTTAGTAAAATGCAAATTTACTTTTTTTCGATGTAATAATTACTATTTATAGTATTGAAAAAAGTGAGTTATTCACGTGTTTATTAACTATAAAAAAAGCGACTCGTTAAAGTCGCTTTTAGGTTTATCGTTTAATAAGCTTTTTGCTTATAGTAGTTTCTTTCTGTTTCATTCTAATTATATAAATCCCTCTGCTTATTTGCTCTGTATTTATAACATCGGATTTATAGATAACTTTAGAAATCACTTTTTTGCCAAGTACATTGTAAATGTCTATTTGTGTTTCTTTAGGACTATTTAAGGTAATGTTTAAATTATTTTTTACTGGATTTGGATAGATAGAAATTTTAGACAAGCTAAATTCGGTTACACTTAAACTCGAGTAACATGTCCATGATAAATTATCTATTGTTACACGATCTCCTCCAGTTGTGCTTTCAGATATAACAACAGTTACTACACCTTCAATATTTATATCTGATATGGTGGTTGTTTGAACCGTATCGCTATACGGAACGGTTCCTTGATTCATACCATTTACTAAAACATCTAAGGTGCCTGATCCGCCTCCAAAACTTCTTTGTGTTGAAACGGTCAGGTTTCCAATACCACCACCAATTGTAGGAGATGTTAAAGCGCCTTGAGTACTATTTCTAACATCAATTGTTACGGCAGCACCAACGATACTCTGGTCTGTTCTGGCATTTGTTGCAGTCCAAGTAAAGCCATTGTCACCTGTCCAAGTTCTGGTATCATAGGAAGAAGAACCTGTAGTTAAATTCGAAAATGTTTCAGATGCACAAACGGTATTTCCAGTATTGGTATTGGTTGTAGTTTCACAAGCTTGATTACTAAAATCTGATTCGTTACCAGCAGCATCTTTCGCTTTAACTGTAAAGCAGTAGTTTGTGTCAGCTGATAATCCTGGAACACTAAATGTAGTTGAAGATGTGTTAAAAGAATTTGTGCCTCCAACATAAATATCATAAGAAACAACTGCTATATTATCTGTTGATGCTGTCCAATTTAATTCAATTGAATTATCTGTCGGATTTGAAGCCGTTAAGTTAATAGGAGTAGAAGGAGCCTCATTATCTGGTGTTGGATTCCAAATGGCATTTACATATTCAGGATGGTCTACATAAGGGTTTCTATTGGTTTGATGGTTGTAAAAAATATTATCATTTCTATCAATTTCCTTTTGAGAAACAGGATCCATTGTATGCCATTGTAGTAAAATATTTAAAAACGTACTATCAAAAACCACATCTGAAGTGCCATTAAACATTGGGTAACTTCCCCAAGAATTGACTTGATCCTCATAGCGTGTTGCAAAATAGAAATATATACGTGCTATATCGCCTTTAAACTCATCAATAGGTTCAAAAACTGTTGCAGTATATCCTGCTGAATAGCCACTGTTTAAATTGCCACCTAATTTTGAGCCATTTTGTGTTGGGTTTGAAATACCACTTTGACTTGTTAAGTTGGAGTCGTCAACTCTTCCAAATGGAAAATTACTTCTAAAACCATTTACACGGCCATCAGTTGGTAATAATGCGTGCGCATCACTTCGCATTGGTAGAGCTTGACTAAAAACCGATTGCGGAATAACGTGTTCTTTATTATAGCAATCGCCTTCAATACTATATTCGCCACATTCATCCGTTCCGGGTGCAAACGTATATGGATCTGGACCATTTGGATTTTCAGAATACGGATCTAAAATTGTATTACTTCCAGGTTCATAATAGGTATCTAATTCATAAGTAGAAATAAAACCATCCATAGCGTCATAACCTTGATCGTTATGGAAATATTCAGGTGTTAAACCATCATTATCTGTATCAATAATGTTTTTTAATTGGGTTTTTAATGTAAAGCCTGTTCCTGTTGCAGTACTGTAGTAATTAGCTGGAACTTGGGCAAAAGCAACCGTGCTTACTAATAAAACAATTAAGGTGTAAAGTTTTTTCATGCTTGTAATTTTTATTTTCTTTGAAGGCGAGCCATATAAAAACCGTCGAAACCTGTTTTTGAGGCTAGTACTTTATTATCTTTAATAAACGTGAAATCTGCTCCAGCTTCTGAAGCTAAAAACGCGTTCACTTGATTCTGATTTTCAGACGGTAAAACCGAACAAGTTGCATAAACTAATTGGCCACCAGGTTTTACAATTCGTGAATATTGCTGAAGAATTTCTTGTTGTGTAATCCTTATTTTATCTAAAAATTCAGGTTCTAATTTCCATTTAGCATCTGGATTTCTTCGTAAAACGCCCAAACCTGAACAAGGTGCATCAATTAAAACACGATCAGCTTTATCGTATAATTTTTTGATAACTTTTGTAGAATCTATATGTCTTGGTTCAATATTGTGCGCACCATTTCGCTTGGCGCGACGTTTTAATTCATTCAGTTTATTGGCATAAATATCTAAAGCAATAATTTGCCCTTTATTTTCCATTAACGATGCTATGTGTAATGTTTTTCCACCAGCTCCAGCACACGTATCTACAACACGCATACCAGGTTCCACATTTAAAAATTCAGCTACCAATTGCGATGATGCATCCTGAACTTCAAAATGTCCATTTTTAAACGCATCAGATGTAAACACGTTAGCACGCTCTTTAAGTTTTAAGGCATTTGGATAATCTTTTATAAATTCGGTTTCAATTTCTAAATCGAATAATTCAGCTTGCAGCTTTTCTTTGGTAGTTTTAAGCGTATTAACGCGTAAAATAACGTCAGCTTGTTCATTTAAAGCAGCAATTTCTTTGGTCCAAGCAGCTTCACCTAATTCTTTAACACCCAATTCATCCATCCAATCTGGAATAGATTCTTTGTATTTTCTAATTTTAGAAAGTTCGTCAAAACGCCCTTTAATTTTACGTGAAGGTGTGCTTTCAAAATATTTCCAATCGGGTAGTTTTATGCCTCTTAATGTTGCCCAAACAGCAAAAACACGCCATAAATCTTCGCGACTATACGGTTCTTTTACTTCAGCTATTTCAGAGTATAAACGTTTCCATCTTACTATTTCGTAAGTCGTTTCGGCTACAAAACCGCGATCGCGACTTCCCCAACGTTTATCGCGTTTTAATAGTTGCTGAATAACTTTATCAGCATATTTTCCTTCATTAAATATAAGTGTTAAACCGTCTATTACGGCAAAACATAAGTTTCTGTGTAATCGCATTCTTTATGTATATGTCGTATTCCGAAGTTTTTTTGTGAATTTTTTTCGGCTTACTTTTTTGTTATTTAAAAACAGGCAAAGGTACATAAACTTTATTTCTTTAGAAGTTTATCTAATAATTCGTTTTGCTTTTCTATTTTTATACAAAATAATCAGCCATGAGATGTTTAATTCTACTACTATTAACATTAACTACGTTAGCTTGCAAGAACACTTCAGAGAAACCTTGGAAATCCATTACAAACGTTGAAATTGAAACTATTTTAGAAGATTCTACTTTAAGTATACGCGCTTTAGAAATTTTGGACGCTAAAAGTTTAGCCTTTGGCTCTAATAAAAACAGGTATGGATTATATAATATGGAATCAGACAGGTGGTTGATTTCTGAACAGACATTCGATTCACTCAATTTAGAATTCCGTGCTATTGCTAATAACACCCAAGATTTCTTTATGTTAAGCGTTGGAAATCCAGCACTATTATTTAAAACATCCAATTCGGGAACCATGGAATTGGTTTATAAAGAAGTTCATGAGAAGGTGTTTTATGATGCTATGGCGTTTTGGAATAAACAAGAAGGTATTGCTATTGGTGATACAACCGATACTTGTTTAAGCATTATTATAACTAGAGATGGAGGAAATACATGGCATAAAATACCGTGTATGGATTTGCCAAAAGGTTTAGATGGCGAAGGTGCATTTGCTGCTAGTAATACAAATATTGCTATTGTTGGAAATAATACTTGGATTGCAACAACAGCAGGACGCGTTTTTATGTCTCCAGATAAAGGTTTTTCTTGGAATGTTGTACAAACGCCAATAATCAATAAAAAAGAAACCGAGGGTATTTATTCCATAGCTTTTTATGATGAAAATAACGGTTTTGCTATTGGAGGCGATTACACGAATCCTGAAAACAATACTTCAAATAAAATTAGGACTACAGATGGCGGAAAAACTTGGCAATTGGTTGCTGAAAATAAAGAGCCAGGATATCGTAGTTGTGTTCAGTATGTTACTAATAGTGCTGGTAAAGAATTACTAGCAGTTGGATTTAATGGAATAGATTACTCTGATGACTATGGTATAACATGGAAACACTTATCAGATGAAGGGTTCTATTCTGTTCGTTTTTTAAATGATAGTGTTGCCTATTCATCTGGACAAGGACGAATTAGTAAATTACTATTTAAGCGATAAAAAAAGCAGCCAATTGGCTGCTTTTTTATTATGGTGTTCTTCTAGATTTTCCGTGTCTGTTTTTATATTCTTCAAACATTTTACGTTTAAAATCGTCTTCTACTTTTTTTAGTAGAACAACTTTTTTTGCAGATAAGACTGTTTGTAGGTCTGTCATATATTTCTCAAATAACTGATGTCTGTTATTAGAAAGTTCGTTCATTTCAGTAATTAATTTTTTAGCTTCAGCTTCTGATATATTTTCCATATCAATAGACTTACGCCTCTCTGAACTAGCATCGCGTAAAGCATCGTAATCATCTTCAAACTTGTTGTAAATAGGCCAAAATTTTTGAGCCTCTGTTTGAGAAAGACTTAATTTTTCGGTTATATAAGCCACCTTTAAGGTTTTAATTTTTTCATGATGGTCATCACGATTTTGAGAAAAACCAACGGTGCTTATTAATATAGCAAATACTATTAAAATAGTCTGTTTCATAATGTGCATTTTAATCTTATTCAAGATCTTCAAGATCTGAATTATTATACAAATAATTTTCTAATGATATATCACTCAAAGCTTCATTATAAATAGCATCTTCAAAAGCTGATGGATCTATAATAAGATTATTTAAAGTGGACGATTCGTAATCATTTGAAAGGATATAGTTTTCAATACTTTCGTTATCTAATGATGAAAAATTTACCGATTTATTAAAATCTGGTAAACTAATAATTAAAATTGCTATTGCAGCTATGCTAGCAGCATAAAGCCAGTTTTTTTTAGAGAATAAAGAAATGACTTTGGAGGTCTTTTTTTCATTTGAAACGATATCTAATTCTGAAACTTTAAATGTTTCAAAATAGTTATCTGGAACCAAAAAACCAGATGACTTACTTTTTTCTTTGAGTGTAATTTCGTGTAAGAGCGTTTCTTCAAAGTCTTTAAAGTAATTGTCGGGTGTTTTAAAACCTGAATTTTTATTGATATGTAATTTAGTGTTTTTCATTACTATTTAGACTGAATATTCTTAAAAAGGTTTAATCATTTAATAGGTAATTTTCTACTTTCTTTACAGCTATATGGTAGGATGCTTTTAGAGCACCTTCGCTGGTGTCTAAAATTTCGGCCATATCTTTATACTTTAAATCTTGAAAATATTTCATATTAAAAACCAATTGTTGCTTCTCTGGTAATTTAGCAATAGCACATTGTAATTTTAACTGAATAGCGTCACCTTCAAAATAAACGTCGGCTTGCATGTTTTCAATGGCTAAATTTTGGGCTTCTTCATTGGTTATTTGCATTTGTTTGGCTCTCTTATTAATAAATGTAATGGCCTCATTGGTTGCTATGCGATACATCCAAGAAAATAATTTACTATCGCCTTTGAAGTTTTCAATATTTCTGTAAATTTTTAAAAAGGTATTCTGTAAAACATCGTCTGTGTCGTCGTGCGATTTTACAATATGTCGAATATGCCAATATAACCGCTCTTTGTATTGCGATACCAATTCATTGAAAGCCACATGACGCGTGCTTTCAGTTTTTAAATCGGTTACTAATTGGATTTCGGTATTCACAAATGAATTTTTACTTTAGACTAGCAGAAGGTAAAAAAGTTTAATGAGAGATTCTAAATCTGTTTTCTGGATTCAGTGAAAAGAGAAAATAGAACAAAGAAAATAGAATCAAGATCAAAGAATGGAAGACAAGAAAAAACACATTAAAATGGTTAATTCGAAAATTTTAAATGGTCTATTCTCTTTTATCTTAATCCTTATTTGAAAACCTACTCAAAACTCTGCATTTCTACCAATTTACGGTACATACCGTTTTTATCCATAAGCTCGGTGTGTGTGCCTTGTTCTACAATTTGACCGTGTTGCATAACAACAATTAAATTGGCATTCTGAATCGTGGATAAGCGATGCGCAATAACAATGGATGTTCTGTTTTTCATCATGTTCTCCAAAGCTACTTGAACTAAACGTTCGCTTTCGGTATCTAAAGCCGAAGTGGCTTCATCCAGAATCATAATTGGTGGGTTTTTCAGAACCGCACGCGCAATACTTAAACGTTGTTTTTGTCCACCTGAAAAATTATTACCAGCATCGCCAACATTGGTATTAATACCATTTGGTAATTGCTGGACAAATTCCCAAGCATTGGCTATTTTTAAGGCATCAATAACATCATCATCTGTAGCACTAGGTTTACCGATTAAAATATTGTTTTTTATGGAATCATTAAACAATATAGAATCTTGAGTGACTAATCCCATTTGATCTCGTAATGATTTTTTAGTCATGTTTTTAATGTCTATTCCATCTATGGTAATATTACCTTCGTTTACATCATAAAAACGGGTAACTAAATTAGCAATGGTACTTTTTCCACTACCAGATTGTCCAACAAGAGCTACGGTTTTGCCTTTGTCTACTTGAACACTAAAGTTTTTAAGCACCAGATCATCATCGTATTTAAATGAAATATTATTTATGGATACTTTATCTTTAAACTCTTTGAAATCTATAGCATCAGGATTATCTTTCATGTTGTCTGCTTCGTGTAAAATTTCAAAAACACGATCGGCTGCTGCCATACCATTTTTAACCTTATAACTCGCTTTACTTATGGCTTTTGCTGGTGTTAAAATAGCATAGGCTAAACCCATAAACGCAATAAATGTGGTGCCTTCAATAATCTCATCAATTAGCACTAATTTGCCACCATACCATAATAATACGGCAATAGTAGCGATTCCTAATACCTCACTGACAGGTCCAGCTAAATTGTTTTTCACGCCAATTTTGTTGGATAATTTTAAAATTCTATCTGCTGAAGTGGTGAAGTTTTTGGTAAAAATAGGTTCTGCAGTATAACTTTTTACAATTTTTAAACCGGTTAACGATTCTTCAACAATTGAAATTAATTTACCAGATTCTTGCTGGGCTTTTAGTGAATTGCTTTTTAAACTTTTTCCAATTCTAGAGATTAAAAAACCAGCTAAAGGAATAAAACATAATACAAAAACAGATAATTCCCAGCTTATAGTAAACATCAAAGCTAGAGAGAAAATAATGGTTAAGGGTTCTCTAACAATAAGTTCCAAAATGATAAAAAAGGAATTTTGCATTTCATTAATATCACCTAAAATACGCGCCATAACATCACCTTTTTGTCTTTTTGAATAGAAACTCAAGGGTAATTGAATTATTTTTTGGTACATATCTTTTCTTAAATCAGTTAATACGCCATTTCTTAAGTACATGACGTGCTGCATGGCTAAATAACCAAAGATGTTTTTTAATAGAAAGGTTGAAATAACAATTGCAATTACTATTAATAATGCCATTTGTGTGTTGCCGTCGGTTAAATAGCCACTGACTTTATAATTAAGTAAATTTTGTCCATAATCCTTAATATTGCCTATACCAGTCCAAACAGGTGCAGTTTTTACAACCGTAGTTTTGTCAAACAAGACATTTAACATCGGAATTAGCGCTATAAAAGCTAGTGAGCTAAATAAAGCATATAATAAATTGAAAAATATATTTAAGATAACATGAATCTTAAACTTCTTGATAAATGGTAGTAGTTGATGTATTATTTTTTTCATATTACAACTTCATGTCTTTAATAATAGCATCTATATGTGCTTCCAACTTCTTTTCTGTTGCTTTAAAAGCTGCAGCGTTTTCCAGAGATGTATGAACGCTAATGTAGAATTTAATTTTTGGTTCAGTTCCGCTTGGTCTTAAGGCTATTTGGCTACCATCTTCTAAATAATAAATTAAAACGTTGGATTTTGGAATATGGATTTGTTCTATATGACCATTTAACGAATCTTTAGATTGGGATAACTGATAATCTTCAATTTTAATAACTCTAGAATTATTAACCGTTTTTAATGGGTTTTCACGTGCATCAAACATCATTTGTTTTATTTCTTGAGCACCTTCAATACCTTTTTTTGTAATTGAAATTAGGCGTTCTTTATAAAAACCATGTTCTACATATAAATTAATTAGTGCTTCATAAATGGAACTGCCATGCGCTTTTGCTTGCGCTGCAATTTCGCAAGCCAATAGGGTAGCGGTTACGGCATCTTTATCGCGAACAAAATCGCCAACCATAAACCCAAAACTTTCCTCGCCACCACCAATAAAATTAAGTTCTGGGAAGTCTTTTATCATTTTAGCAATCCATTTAAAACCCGTTAAACCAATTTTACATTCTACGTTATAAGCATCTGCTAAATTTGTCATCATAGGAGTAGAAACTATGGTTGAGCCAATAAATTCTTTTCCTTTAATTCTGTTGGAATTTTTCCATTGTTTTAATAGAAATTCGGTCATGATAATCATGGCTTGATTTCCATTAAGAATAATCATGTTATTATCTAAATCTCTAACGGCAACACCAACACGATCGCTATCTGGATCGGTTCCAATAACTATGTCTGCTTGCACTTTTTCTGCTAATTCTAAAGCCATTTTTAATGCTGCAGGTTCTTCAGGGTTTGGCGATTTTACCGTTGGAAAATTACCATCTGGTTTGGCTTGTTCTTCAACAATATGAATGTTGTTGTAGCCAGCTCGTTTTAAGGTTTCAGGAATAATAGTAATGGATGTTCCATGTAAGGATGTAAAAACAATATTTAAATTATCTTTTGCTTCCTGATTCGTTTTAAAGCTGCCATTTTTTACGGAGGCATTTATAAATACATTATCAAGTGCTTCGCCTATAAAATGAATAAGCGGTTCTTGTGCTTCAAAATTAATTTCTGAATATTCTAATCGATTAATTTCGGCAATAATTTCGGCATCTTGAGGCGGAACCAATTGACCACCATCTTGCCAATATACTTTAAAACCGTTGTATTCTGGTGGGTTATGAGAGGCCGTTAGTACTATACCACAATGACATTTTAAATGTTTTAGTGTGAATGATAGTTCTGGAGTAGGACGTAAATCTTCAAATAAAAAGACTTCTATATTATTTGCTGAAAACACATCAGCTACTAGTTTGGCTAGAGATTGGCTGTTATGTCTGCAATCGAAAGCAATGGCAACTTTTATAATTTCGTCAGGAAAACTATCTTTTAAGTAATTGCTTAAACCTTGTGTGTTTTTTCCAAGCGTGTATTTATTAATTCGGTTGGTACCGATTCCCATAACACCACGCATACCACCTGTTCCAAATTCTAAATCTTTATAAAAAGCTTCTTCCAATTCCTTGGAATTGGTGGCCATTAAATTTTTTATATAATTTTGAGTTTCTTCATCAAAAGTAGGCGTTAACCAAGCGTTTACACGTGCTAATAATTCAGGTTTAATATGTATCATAGTTATAATAAATAGCGTACAAAAGTACGTAATTCTTAAAAAATTGTTGTTGGATAAACGCTTAAATAGCGTCTCTAACTAAATAGCGTTTTCTGTTTTCTTTGGTTCTCAATATAATTTCGCCTAAAAATCCTGCAACGAAAAATTGGGTTCCAATAATCATGGTAACCAAGGCAATAAAAAACTGTGGTCTGTCTGTAATAAGTCGACTACCAGGATTTAAAAATAGTTTATCAATTCCTAAATAAAAGGAAAACGCAAATCCAATGGCAAACATCATCACGCCAAGTGCGCCAAATAAATGCATGGGTCTTCTTCCAAATCTGGAAATAAACCAAATGGTAATTAAGTCAAGAAAACCGTGAATAAATCGGTCCATTCCAAATTTTGTTTCACCATATTTTCTAGCTTGATGTTGAACCACTTTTTCACCAATATTGGTAAAACCTGCATTTTTTGCTAGTACAGGAATATAGCGATGCATTTCGCCGTTTACATCAATGTTTTTAACAACATTTTGTCTGTATGCTTTTAGCCCACAGTTAAAATCGTTGAGTTTTACACCTGATGTTTTTCTGGCTGCCCAATTAAATAATTTAGAGGGCATGTTTTTAGAAAGTACGGAATCGTAGCGTTTTTTCTTCCATCCAGAAACCATATCAAAACCATCTGAAATAATCATATTGTATAATTCAGGAATTTCTTCTGGATTATCTTGAAGATCAGCATCCATGGTAATAATAACAGCGCCTTCAGCTTTTTCAAAACCAGCGTGTAAGGCTTGCGATTTCCCGAAATTTCGTAAAAACTGAATTCCTTTTACGCTACTATTTTTTTCTGATAGTTGTTGAATGATTTTCCAAGAATCATCTGTACTGCCATCATCAATAAAAAGAATTTCATAAGAAAAATGATTGGATTGCATAACATTTGCAATCCAATCATGTAGTTCTTTTAAAGATTCTTGTTCGTTAAGTAGTGGTATGACTACTGATATGTTCATGTATGTGCTTTCATAGGTGAAACATCAAAAGTAAAGAATTTATTTAAGCTTCAACATCTTCTTTTTTAACAACTAAAGCAACTATAAGACCAACAATGCTAAAGCCAACAAGTTGGAATGCTAAAGATTGTAGAATATTACCTAGTGAGTATAAGTTTTCTTGCTTTTCCATTTCTTCAACTACTTGAGCTATAGATTCTTCTGGAGCACCGAAATTACGCATCATTTCAACTTGCGAAGCCAGAATTTTTTCTTGTAATATTCCAGCTGCGTCTGGATCAACAACATTAAATATAACATAGCTTACAATAGTACTAATAGCTATACCTACAAGAACTGTAATGAAGAAAGATGAAAAGGCACCTTTAAAGTTTATAAATCCATTTAATGAACTTCTTGATTTCATGGAAGACATAATCCCTAGAATAATGACCAAAATCATCATGGCAATTCCAAACCACCATTTAGTAAATAAATCCAGATTAATAGCATAAGCCATTACGGTAAGTAATGATAATATTCCGCCTAGATAAAGGCCGTAATTAATTGCAATTGATTTAGTAGAAGTTTCCATGTAATTAGTTTTTTTTAGTTAATTATAAAAAGTTAGTAAACAAATATAGCAAAACGTTACAAGAAACTATGTTTTAAATACCTGCTATTGTTTCTTTACAAGAACTTGATTACTTTTATTTCTTGAAGCGACAAGTAAGAAAGCTATTAGAAAATTATGCAGATATTTTAAGAATTTATTATTATGACTAATTAAAGATAAATAATTTGAAAAAGTATTGCATAGTTATTAAAATTGCTTAAATTTGCACCTCGAAAAAGTTAAGATATTAAAGCATTTAGCGATGAAAAAAGAAATACATCCAGAAAATTATAGAGTAGTAGCATTTAAAGACATGTCTAATGACGATGTTTTTTTAACAAAGTCTACAGCAAATACAAACGAAACTTTAGAAGTGGAAGGTGTTGAATATCCATTAATTAAAATGGAAATTTCTAGAACATCACACCCTTTTTACACTGGTAAATCTAAATTAATAGATACTGCTGGTCGTATTGACAAGTTTAAAACTAAATACGCTAAATTTAAAAAATAAATTTAGTCTTAAATATATTTCTAAAAGCCTTTCAACTATTGAAAGGCTTTTTTTATTTTTACCAAAACACTTTTCTCATGAACTATATTCTTTTTGATGGTCCATCTCGCAATAATTTATTGCCATTTACATACACAAGACCAGTTGCAGATATTCGCATAGGTATTTTAACCATTCGCGAGAAATGGGAGCTATATTTAGGTTCTACAACAACTACGGTAACGGAAGAGTATTTATCTGATAAGTATCCTATGGTTGAAATGGAACAGAATGTCATGATTAACGCGTCCTATTTACCAAATGAAGAATTGGTTACTATGATTAAGGACTTGGGTGAAAATCAGGCCATATTTAAAGATGAAGATGTGATTGCGTTTTTTACAAAAGAATCACAAGAGGAGATAGACTTTGATGCGTATGAAGCTATTGAATATTCCGAGTCCGTTTTAAAAGTCGAAAATACTTGGGATATATTCTCAAAAAATGGTGACGCTATTCAAGACGATTTTGAACTGATTACGAATAATAGACAATCTCAACCTATTCCAGCAACGGTTAACACCATGCATGCTGAATCTATTTTTATTGAAGAAGGCGCTAGTTTAAATTTTGTAACGTTGAATGCATCAAATGGTCCAATTTATATTGGTAAAGATGCTGAAATTATGGAAGGCAGTGTTATTCGTGGCCCTTTTGCGTTATGCGAACATGCAACTGTAAAAATGGCTTCTAAAATTTATGGACCAACAACTATTGGACCACATAGTAAAGTAGGAGGAGAGGTGACTAACTCGGTTATTTTTGGCTATTCAAATAAAGGTCATGATGGCTTTTTAGGAAATTCTGTTTTAGGAGAATGGTGCAATTTAGGCGCAGATACTAATAATTCCAATTTAAAGAATAATTATGCCGAAGTGCGCCTATGGGATTACCAAACAGAAGGTTTTGCTAAAACAGGATTACAATTTTGTGGACTTATGATGGGTGATCATAGTAAATGCGGTATAAATACCATGTTTAATACAGGTACTGTAGTTGGAGTAAGTGCTAATATTTTTGGTAGTGGATTTCCTAGAAATTTTGTACCCAGTTTTTCTTGGGGAGGAAGTAGTGGTTTTACAACCTATTTAACTAAAAAGGCTTTTGAAGTAGCTGAAGTTGTTATGTCCAGGCGTGACATAGAATTTACAGTTCAAGATGCAGCTATTTTAGAATATGTATTTGAAGAAACCAAGAAATTTAGAAGATAATAGTTGAAATAAATAAGATTTCGGTTTAAATTAATCTGTCTTTTTTACCCGTTTTAAATTTAATAAATTTATGGGATTGATACCTAATCCTGAAATATTTTTTCTGGTAAACCGTACGACTTCATCATAAAACATGGCAACCACAGGAGCAGAATCCATAACTAAACTATCCATTTTAGTGTAAAGTTGTTCTCTCTTTTTTGTATTAGTTTCAGAAAACGCTTGTTCATACAACAAATCAAATTGTTTACTTTTAAAATGCGTATAATTTGGTCCATTTGGCGCAAAATTTTTGCTGTAGTAAAGTGATAAATAATTTTCAGCATCTGGATAATCAGCTACCCAACTGGCCCGAAACATATCTAATTTACCATTAGCTTTAGAGTCCTTTAAACTAGAAGCCGGAATGACATTAACAGAAACTAAAAGTCCTGTTTTTTGGAGTTCCCGTTGAATGTATTCGCAAAAGCTTAAATAATTACTTGTGGTTGTAATGGTTATTTCTGGGTTTTTTATACCAGTTTCCACTTTAAATAATTCAACTAATTCTTTCGCTTTTTCGGGTTGATAGTTAAAACCAGATTTCTGACTGTAGCCAGGTAGCCCTTTTGGAATAAATCCGCCGTGAGCAGGTATACCAACTCCATTTCGAAGATAAATCATCATTTTTTCTCTATCAAAACCATAATTTACGGCTTTTCTAATATATTCGGATTGTATTTCCGAAACGTCAGAATCCATATAAAACGCCAAATATTCCGTATTTAAATAAGGACCACGAATCATATTAACATCATTTGTGTAATTGTCACGAAGCTGACCATTAGCAGTTAAAATTTCGTCTTTGTAGGACGCATCTAAACCAGAAACATAGTCTATGTTTCCTTGTGCGAATTGCAGAAATTCACTTTGTTTATCTGGAAGAAATGTTATGGAAACAGCTTCTAAATATGGGAGTTTTTTTCCCTGTTTGTCATGTTCAAAATAAGTGTTGTTCTTTCTGAAAATGAGTTTCAAATTTTCTTCCCAGCGTTTAAATTTAAATGGACCAGTTCCTATTGGGTTTGCTCTAAAATCAGTGCCGTAATGTTCTACAATTTCTTTAGGAACTACTGAACAATATTTCATGGTTAATAAGCCTAGAAATGCTGGAAATGGTTGTTTGAGTTTTATTTTGAAAACAGAATCGTTTACAGCATGAAAACTGTCAACCTTATTTAAAATCCAACTTCCAGGAGATGCAATTTGTTTATCTTTAAGTCGGTTGAAACTGTATTCAAAATCAGAGGCATTTACAGTTCTAGTAGAATCTTTCCCAAATAATGTGTGATTATGAAAATACACATTATTACGTAACTTAAATGTGTAGGTTTTACCACTATCCGAAACTATCCAGTTTTTTGCAATACTTGGTTTAATATGTAAACTATCATCCATTTCCACCAAACCGTTAAAAAGTTGGTTGGTAGCCCAAATATCAGCAATATCCTTGGAGAAAGCTGGATCTAATGAGCTAATATTTTTGTGCTCATTATACTTAAAAACATGTGTTAGCTCCTGTTTTTCAGACGAGCAACTCAAAAAAAATATAAAAATAATGAGGTAATATTTCATTTCTATGAGTAATAATATATATATTTAATAGTCGTAAAACTAAAACATTTAAAATTATGAAAAAAAATTACTATCTATTTTTAATTTTAGCATTAAGCTTTCTGCAAATAAATGCACAAACTCCTTGTTCGCAAAACAATAATGCACCAGTTTCAAGTATTATTTATACAAACCCTGAAAGAGCTAATGCAGAAGTTGCTTTTGATATGGTAGTTGATCCTGAAACACAATTCAGTTTAACAAGTGTTACTGTAAAAATGGCAACTGCAAACTTGGCAGCTTTAAATGCAACTGGCATTGTAAGTGTGTATAGTGATTTAGCAGGTATTCCAGGTACATTAATAGGATCTGAAACTATAACACCTTCGGTAGTAACAGATGCACCAATAAGTACATTTGCTATTTATACAGTTACTTTCGAGTTTGTAACACCTGTTATACTTGATAACTCTATAGTAACTACAGAATCTACTTTTTGGATTTCATTCAAAATGGGTAACGCAGTGGCTGGAGACACTGGTGTTACTGGTGGAGCACTTGTTTCTGGTCAGCCTTATGCTGTTATAAATGATACTTCAGGTGCTTGGGCTTTGGGTGATTTAGATGGTACATACACTTTTGAGGGTGTTTGTTTATTAAGCATTGATGAGTTTTCAATGGAGAAAATATCTGTTACACCTAATCCATCTCAAGATTTTATTAATATTAATTTTCCACAATCTATTTCAAGCTTTACTAGTGAAATATATGATATAACAGGAAAGTTAGTTTTAAAATCTAATAATACAGAACAATTAAATATATCAAAACTTCATTCAGGTGTATATATTTTAAAAATCCAGACAGATTCTGGAGCGGTAACTAAACGTATTATAAAGAGTTAAGTTGTAAATTGGAAAGAGGTTAAAGGCTTGCTTTATTTAATAAAGTAAGCCTTTTTTGTTAATTTATAAGTTGTTTTTGGATTCAAATAAATAGGTTATTTGTAAACTTTAAATACGAAGACCAACTGGTAGCATACTTTTGTACTGTCTATTTTTTCTAATAAATTTGGCTATTTCAGGACTTGTTGGAACAACACTTAAATTACGTTCTTCTATGTTTTTAAATACAGTAATTATAAATTCGTTTTGAAATGTTTCAGAAAACAAATCTTCGGGAATAATAAGCTTCGTTAAAAATATTTTTCGTTCTTGAAGGGAATATTCAATTTTAGCAAGTTGATCGTCTATTTTTAATTCAAACTGACGCAAAAAATCATTGTCAATGAGTTCATGTTCTTCTATCATAATATTCTTTTTAATCAATGGAATTACAGGGAGTGGAAACTATTTTTATATAGTTTTGTAAAACAAATTTACAAAAAAATATTGTCAATATTAATATTTATGGACTTTAATACCTTATGGATCAAGATATAATACATGTTTATTTTATGCCTGGACTAGCTGCTAACCCAACTATTTTTGAGCATATTAAGCTTCCAGAAAGACAATTTAAAATTCATTGGATGGAATGGCAGATACCAGAAGATAATGAAACAATATCTGATTATGCATTACGTTTATCAAAACAGATAACTGAAAAACATGTGGCATTATTAGGCGTATCCTTTGGTGGTGTTTTAGTACAGGAAATGAGTAAGTATTTAAAATTAAAGCGCTTAATAATTATTTCCAGTATTAAGAGCACGCATGAAATGCCTAACCGTATGAAAATAATGAGTGTTACTAAAGCTTATAAATTATTTCCAGCTTCGTTACTTGGAAATATGGATTTATTAGCAAAATATGCTTTTGGAGAAACCGTTAAAAAACGTGTTGAGCTGTATAAAAAATATCTTTCTGTAACAGATCCAAAGTATATTAATTGGGCTGTAAAGGAAATGATATGTTGGAAGCAGGATAAGCCACCCGAAAATTTAATTCATATTCACGGATCGCTAGATAATGTTTTTCCTTACAGACACATTAAAAATTGCATTACCGTAAATAAAGGAACACATATTATGGTGTTAAATAAATACCGTTGGTTTAATGAACACCTGCCACAACTTATTTTAGAAGGATCTGACGAATCGTGTTGAATTTTTTTATAACTTTAAACAAAAACTTACAGATATGAAATGGATGAAAAGAATGCTAATGATGGTTGGATTGTTGAGTTTAACTATCCTTTTTGTTTTTGCAAAACAGAACGCAAATACGGATGAAAATTTTGAGAAGCAACTTATTAACGATTACAATGTTTATGCTATACAAATCCCAGAGAATCTGGATTTTGCAGGTGAAGCATTACCATTAATCGATCCGGACATTTATGAGCGTATGGATCGTGAGTTATTAGTAAATACCTACTGGCAATCTAATGGATTGCTCATGTTTAAGCGTGCCAAAAAATACTTTCCTATAATTGAACCTATTTTAGCAAAACATGGTGTGCCAGATGATTTTAAATATTTAGCTGTAATAGAAAGTGGATTAACTAATGCGGTTTCTCCAGCTGGAGCAAAAGGTGTTTGGCAAATAATGCCAGCAACTGCACGCGAATATGGTTTGGAAGTTAATGATAATGTGGATGAGCGCTATAATTTAGAAATGTCGACAGAGGTTGCTTGCGATTATTTAAAAAAATCTAAAGAAAAATTAGGATCTTGGACTTTGGCAGCAGCTGCTTATAATGCTGGAATGTCAGGTATTTCTAGACGTTTAGAGGAGCAGAATGTTTCAAATTATTATGATTTGTTTTTAGGTGAAGAAACAGGACGTTATATGTTACGGATTGTTGCTTTAAAAGAAATAATGTCCAATGCTGATAAATACGGATTTAATTTTAGAGAAAAAGATTTATACACAAATGTACCAACTTACAAGGTAGCTGTAGATACCGCTGTTACTGATTTTACAGCGTTTGCTGAAAAATACAAAATAAATTATAAAATTTTAAAAATTCATAATCCGTGGTTGCGCGAACCTTTCTTATATAATAAATCTAGAAAAAAATATTTAATTGAAATCCCTAAAGATGGTTATTATCCAACAAAACCATAATGCTCGATTTTCTTAATGAAAATATATGGGTCATTATTGTTGTTCTGAATTATATTCTAGCAATTTCGGCTGCAATTACCATTTTATTTAAAAACATAAATCCCACTAAAACCTTGTCTTATATCTTGGTTTTAGTGGTTTTTCCTTTTTTAGGATTGATTGTTTATTATTTTTTCGGACAAGAATATCGTAAGAATAAAATATTCAACAGGAAAAATGTACTTAATGAAAAAATAGTGCAAAATTTGGGTAGAGATTTCGAATTAAGTGATAGTCAACTTCACAAATTAGATGAATTTTTAGATGAAAAAATTAAATTAGTACATCTATTAAATAATAATAAAAGTACACCTGTAACATTACATAACGAACTTCAGATTTTAAAAAATGGTCAAGAGAAGTTTCAATTTCTATTTGAAGATTTAAAACATGCAGAACATCACATTCATTTAGAATATTATATTCTTAAAGATGATAATATAGGAACACAGCTTATAGATATTCTATGCCAGAAAGCTTCGGAAGGCATAAAAGTGCGATTGAGTTTTGATGATGTAGGAAGTAAAATTTCTTCCAAAACAAAAAAAAGAATGACCAAAAGCGGGATTGAGTTCTATGCTTTTATGCCAGTTTTGTTCCCAAGGTTTACCAGTAAAATGAATTATAGAAATCATAGGAAAATTGCTATTATAGATGGGAAAATAGGTTATGTTGGTGGAATTAATGTATCAGATAATTATGTAAATTATAAAAATGGTGAATCTTATTGGAGAGATACGCATTTACGCATGGTTGGTGAAGCTTTAAAACCGTTACAAATTCATTTTTTAATGACTTGGGATTTTGTCTCTAATTCCAGTTGTAAAATTACTGCCGAGTTATTTCCAGATGTTCATATTAAAACTATAAAAGCAGTTCAAATTGCCGGTAGTGGTCCTGATACGGATTGGGCAAATATTATGGATGCCATGTTTGTAGCTATAAATACTGCTGAAGATTACGTTTATGTAACCACACCTTATTTTATTCCAAATGACGAAATTGTTACTTCGTTACAAATAGCTGCAAAAAGTGGGTTGGATGTACGTTTGTTAATTCCGAAAAATTCCGATTCTTGGACAGCAAAACATGCTACAAATTCTTATTTAGAACGTTTATTAGAAGCAAATGTTAAAGTGTATCGCTATACAAAAGGTTTTATTCATGCAAAAACAATGGTGGTAGATGATTTGTTTTCCACCATAGGAACTGCTAATTTAGACTATAGAAGTTTCAATATTAATTTTGAAATCAATGCGCTTATCTATAATAAAGAAACCAGCTTGGAGCTAAAAAATGTTTTTTTAGAAGATATTCAAGACAGTGATCAAATTACTTTAGAGAAATGGCAGGAACGTTCTAGATTCTCAAAAGTGAAAGAATCTTATTGTCGCTTATGGTCGCCATTATTATAACTTAACGTCTTTTGCCACGCGCTTGGTTTTGTCCGTAGTGTTGGGTTGGACCTTGAGAACGTTTCATGTTTTCTTTCATCATTTTAATCTGATCGGCAAGCATGTTACGTTTATCTAATTTTTCTGCCTCTTTAAGCAGTAATTTAGATTCATTTTTTCTGTTTTTGGTAAAAGCAATTCCAGCTAAATTTAATTTTGCCATAGCTAAATCATGATCCATGGATAGACCTAATCCAATAGCTTTTTTAAAATGCTTTTCGGCTTCATTCATATTAGATTGAGAAACCATAATACCATGTAAATAATAATAGTAACCTTCTTGCTTCTTAACTAAAGCACTACTTGGATTTTTAATTTTATCAAGCCATTTTTTTGCCCCTTCAAAATCTTGCTTACGTAATCTTAAAAATGCTATTAAGATAAATTCGTTTTTAAAATATAGAAATATAAAAATTAATGACAGTAAAATAAACATGATACCATTGCCAATATTGCCTTCTACAAATTGATAAATAGCATACCCAATGATGCCTAAAGCTATTATTAGTTTAATAATTTTATTGTACATAAAGTTTCGTTTTATAAGTTGTAATAGAATTTATTGTTGTTGGTATTTTTATTGAATTATTTTGCAAAGATACAGTGTTACCTTGAGTTTTAGAAGTCACAGTCATTGTTTTTACAACACCAGTTTTAAAATCTGCTAAAATCTGTGTTTTTTGTTCACCTTCTAAAACCATATTGTAATTGTCTTCAGTAGATTTTAAAGAAATATGAGCCGATCCTACTATGTCTAATGTTGGGCTAATAGCTTTAAGTGTCCAGTTGTTTTTAGCTTCTAATTCTCCAGAATAGGTGTTTTTCCAACTATCACCAATAGCAATTTTTTTTGTTGGATAAATATAGGTGAATTGCTCAAAACTTTCAGAAAGACTCTTGCTGCCAAACTCTTTTTTCATTTCTTCAATCATGATTTGTTTGGTAAATTCGTCTTCAATGCCTGAATTTTTCATCATGTTATTAATTAAGCGTGTAGTTCCACGAACACTAATAATATCGCCAGTTTTTAAAATTTCAATTTTGAGTTTTGTTTTTGTTAAACCAGAAAAAATGTTAGCTTCAATGTCATCAGATTCAAATGGAGCAGAAGTATCTACTGACATAATATTGCCATATTGATTGGAACTAGATTGTAGTTTAAAAAGATTGAAACTGAAATCCATTAAATAAGAACTATCAGTGACTGTTTTCACCACAAAAACAAACTTACTTTCTAAAATATTAGTCATTTCATGCATAGAGCCATCAATATCTTGTGTGATTATTTGATTAGCTTTTTGATGAACAACAATACTATCTCCAATTTTTAATTTATATTGCAACTGTGTTTGTGCATTGCTATTACTGCTTAATAGTGTGAATAGTAATATACTAGTCGCTAAAATTCTTTGCATTTTTTTTCCTTTCTTAAGGACTGCAAAGAAACTAAAATTATATCTAAAAAATATTTTTAAAATAAGGTTTGTTAAATAAAAAAGGGTTTGTATATTTGCACGCAGTTTTAGGGATAGAACCTAAATACGAAAAAAGATATTTTAAGAAGACTTTAAAGATATAAGTAATGAGTAAAAGAACATTTCAGCCGTCAAAAAGAAAAAGAAAAAACAAGCATGGTTTCAGAGAAAGAATGGCTAGTGCTAATGGAAGAAAAGTCCTTGCTCGTAGAAGAGCTAAAGGAAGAAAGAAAATATCTGTATCTTCTGAATTAAGACATAAAAAATAATGAATTAACAATTGTTAATATATAAAGGTGTTCCTAATTGGTAACGCCTTTTTTTATACCCAAACGTTAACTACTTTTGCAAAAACATTTCAAAATGCCTAAAAACAAAAACATAAATTCAGTTCTGCTTATAGGTTCAGGTCCCATAGTTATTGGTCAAGCTTGCGAATTTGATTATTCAGGAACACAAGCATTACGCTCTTTAAGAGAAGACGGAATTGAAACCATACTTATCAATTCTAACCCAGCAACCATTATGACTGATCCTACAATGGCGGATCATGTTTACCTATTGCCTTTAACCACAAAATCCATTGTTAAAATATTAAAAGAGCATCCGCAAATTGATGCTGTTCTTCCTACTATGGGAGGACAAACAGCTTTAAATTTAGCGATAGAAGCAGATGAAAAAGGTATTTGGGATGATTTTAATGTAAAATTAATAGGTGTAGATATTGAAGCTATTAATATAACAGAAGACCGTGAAAAATTTCGCGAACTGATGTTAAAAATTGGTGTTCCAATGGCACCTCAAGCCACTGCAACGTCCTATTTAAAGGGTAAAGAAATTGCTCAAGAATTTGGATTCCCTCTAGTTATTAGAGCATCTTACACGCTTGGTGGAGCAGGAGCTTCTATTGTTTATAAAGAAGAAGATTTTGATGAATTACTAACCCGTGGATTGGAAATTTCTCCAATTCATGAAGTTATGATTGATAAAGCCCTTTTAGGTTGGAAAGAATATGAATTAGAGTTATTGCGCGATAAAAATGACAATGTTGTCATTATTTGTACCATTGAAAATATGGATCCTATGGGAATTCATACAGGCGATTCTATTACAGTAGCTCCAGCTATGACCTTGTCCGATAAAACATTTCAACGCATGCGTGACATGGCCATCCACATGATGCGCAGTATTGGCGATTTTGCAGGTGGTTGTAATGTGCAATTTGCTGTAAGTCCTGATAATAATGAAGATATTATTGCTATTGAAATTAATCCACGTGTATCGCGTTCATCAGCATTAGCGAGTAAAGCAACAGGTTATCCTATTGCTAAAGTGGCTTCAAAATTAGCAATTGGTTATAATTTAGATGAATTAACCAACCAAATTACAGGATCTACTTCTGCTTTGTTTGAACCAACTATAGATTATGTTGTGGTGAAAATACCACGTTGGAATTTTGATAAGTTTGAAGGCTCTGATCGTACATTAGGACTTCAAATGAAAGCCGTTGGTGAAGTTATGGCTATTGGTCGTTCGTTTCAAGAAGCGCTGCACAAAGCTACTCAATCCCTAGAAATTAAACGTAACGGTTTAGGTGCGGATGGAAAAGGATATAAGGATTATGATCAAATTATAGAAAAGTTAACCTTTGCAAGTTGGGATCGTGTTTTTGTTATTTATGATGCCATCCAAATGGGTATTCCTTTGAGTCGTATTTATGAAATCACAAAAATTGATATGTGGTTCTTAAAGCAATATGAAGAATTGTATCATTTGGAAAAAGAGATTTCTAAATTTTCAATTGATACCATAGATCGTGAATTACTGCTTGAAGCCAAACAAAAAGGATATGGTGACAGACAAATAGCACACATGCTAAAGTGTTTGGAAAGTCAAGTATATACAAAACGTGAAGAATTTAAAATTAAACGCGTTTACAAATTAGTAGATACATGTGCTGCCGAATTTAAAGCGCAAACACCATACTATTACTCTACTTTTGAAAATGAAGTAGAGTTAGCCAATGGCGAAATAGCACCTTCAAATGAGAGTGTTGTTTCCGATAAAAAGAAAATTATTGTTCTTGGATCTGGACCAAACAGAATTGGTCAAGGAATTGAGTTCGATTATTGCTGTGTTCATGGAGTTTTAGCAGCTTCTGAATGTGGTTACGAAACTATCATGATTAACTGTAACCCTGAAACGGTTTCAACAGATTTTGATATTGCAGATAAATTATATTTTGAGCCTGTTTTTTGGGAACATATTTATGATATTATTCAGCATGAAAAACCAGAAGGTGTAATCGTGCAACTTGGTGGACAGACTGCTTTAAAATTAGCTGAAAAATTAGACCGTTACGGTATTAAAATTATTGGAACTACATATAAAGCATTAGATTTAGCCGAAGATAGAGGGAGTTTTTCAACTATTTTAAAAGAAAATAATATTCCGTATCCAGAGTTTGCCGTGGCTACAAATGCAGATGAAGCATTAGCAATTGCTGATGTTTTAGATTTTCCAATTTTGGTAAGGCCATCTTATGTTTTAGGAGGTCAAGGCATGAAAATTGTTATTAATAAAAAAGAATTGGAAGAGCATGTAGTAGATTTACTGCGCCAAATGCCTGACAATAAATTGCTATTAGATCATTATCTAGATGGTGCCATTGAAGCAGAAGCAGATGCTATTTGTGATGGTGAGAACATCTACATAATAGGAATCATGGAGCATATTGAGCCTTGTGGAATTCACTCTGGTGATAGTAATGGTGTGTTGCCTCCATTTAATTTAGGTGATTTGGTATTGCAACAAATAAAAGATCATACCAAGAAAATTGCTTTAGCGCTTAACACGGTAGGCTTAATTAATATTCAATTCGCAATTAAAGATGATGTTGTTTATATTATAGAAGCCAATCCAAGAGCATCCAGGACTGTCCCTTTTATTGCCAAAGCTTATGGTGAACCATATGTAAATTATGCAACAAAAGTGATGTTAGGTGAAAAGAAAGTAACCGATTTTAACTTTAATCCTAAGTTAGAAGGTTATGCAATTAAGCAACCTGTTTTTTCTTTTGATAAGTTTCCGAATGTAAATAAGAAATTAGGACCAGAAATGAAGAGTACTGGTGAGAGTATTTTATTTATTGATAGCTTAAAAGATGATGAATTTTACAACTTATATGCCAGACGAAAAATGTATTTAAGTAAATAAGAATAAAACTATTATGATTTTATTTTGATTGTAATTACTTGAAAAGTATTACTTTTATATAAAAATTGCATGTTATGATTAGAAAACTACTTATTATTCCTTTTTTAATAATGTCCTTTTGGTCGTATGCCCAAGTATCTGCAGGTCAAATAGATGATTTCGAAGATGGAACTGTTCAAAATTGGATTATTGGTTCTTCAACAGGCGCACCAATTAATGTTGCTACAGGTGGACCAAATGGATTGAATGATAATTTTTTAGAATATACATCTACTGGAGCTTCAGGTACAGCAAGTAGAATGGTGTTTTTTAATGCGAATTCACAATGGTCTGCTGATTTTGTTTCAGAAGGTATTGTGGAAATTCAATTTGATGCGCAAGCTTTAACAAATGATTTAAATCTGCGTTTAGCTTTTCAAGGACCTAATGGTACACGAATGGTTTCTACAAATCCTGTTTTTCTTGCGGCTGGAACTGGTTGGACAAGTATTGTATTGCCGCTTGATGCATCTGGTTTTACTGTGGTTCAAGGACCTGCTTCTGTTACTGCTGTTTTAAGTGCTGTTTCTACTATGCGTATTTTAAGTCATTCTTCCATAGATAATTGGAAAGGAGAGGAAATTGCTGCTACTTTGCGCGTTGATAATATAACTGCCTCAACAACATTAGGTCGTCCTGATTTTAAAAAAGAATTAGGTTTCACTATTTATCCAAATCCAAGTAAATCTAAATTAAATATTACTTTACCTGGGGCAAATAACTATTCTAAGATAGAAGTTTACAATATTTTAGGATCTCGTGTTTATCAAGGGAATTTAAATAGTTTAAACACATCTATAAATGTAAGTCAATGGAATACTGGCGTTTATTTAGTGAGGATTTCTAATACTAAAGAAACTATTTCTAAACGCTTTGTTAAGCAATAAGTTGCTTTTTACTTAATAATAAATGCTCACAATAAATTAAACTTTTGTGAGCATTTTTATTTTTACGTGTTTTTTTTTTTTACAATTTCACTAAACGTTTGGTTTGTGATGTTCTACCAGATGTTACTCGAACTAGATACATGCCACTTTGTAAAGCTGTTAAATTTAAAGTTGTATTTACTGTGCTGTTTAATGATTTATATAAAACACGCTTACCTGTAATATTAAGTACTTCAATTTCTAAAGTATTAGTGTTATTTGGTATTTTAACTGTAATGATACTTTTTGCTGGATTTGGTAAAATAGTAAAGGTTTTAAAAACCTCCTCATTAATGCTTGCCGTAGCATCTACTGTTATGGTTCCAGACATACTTCCAGCTCCATGAATACCACAAAAGTAATCGTTGTCGCCTTCTATTGTAAAAGTATGCGAAAACGTTAGCCCGATTCCAGTTAGTGTTCCACTATCAAAATTTTCGACAGAATTTCCAGGCATATTTTCAACCGTATGCGGAAATGGATCGGTCCATGTCCATACTACAATATCACCAACTTCTATGGTTAAATCTACAGTCACATTTCTTTCCCAATCTATATTATGGGTTGTTTGTGCATTCAAGCTAAAAATTGCTAAAAATGCAATTAAGAGTAATTTTGTTTTCATAATTTTTTTTTAATACTTCCTCTCAAGATAGTGTTTTTAATCTAAAATAATTATCTATTTTACAGATAGTTATAATTATGCTAGAGAAAGAGTAGTTAAAAAAAAAGGAATATCAAACCTGTAAGTATGGCAATTCCGAAGCTAATTAGGGTGCCAATTAAAATGTATTCGGTGAGTTTTCGGTGTTTACTTTCTTTTAAATCACCAAACCTAAAAACGGATTTTGCTGTAATTAAAAATCCAACAGCTTCCCAGTGGTTCATAATAATAAATATGAACACCAAAAGGCGCTCTAAAACTCCAATGTACTTGCCAGCATCTTTAAGTGATTCGTTGCCTTTTGTAAGTTTTTCAATATTCCATTTGCTAAAAATAGCTTGCATTATTATGGAAACGGGTTTTGTTAAAAATAATAAACATGTTAGTAGAAGTAGAACTGTTTCTAATGGTATTTCAGTAGTTATAAAGGCTGTATTTGTATAGATGAAATAGACTGTAAAAATGCTAATAATGTGTAATAGCTGATCCATAAAAAACCATTGACGTTTGGTTTTCTTTCTTTGAAGCATGAGCTTTAATGCATCTATAATTAAATGTAATCCTGTTATAATTAGCACTAATGGCCAATAGGAAACGTCCCAAATAATAAGACATAACAAAACCATGTGAATGGCAACATGCAAGTAGAGTTTAGGCGATTTTAATTTTCTCTTTTCTTTACTTTTTACCCATGATTTTGGTTGAAGTATAAAATCTCCAATTAAATGAGCCAATACTAGTTTTATTAAGAGTGCCATACTATAAGTTGCTTATTTTGTTGCTAAACAAAACGTTAAGTTCCAATATTTCTTCAAGATTTGCACGCTTCATACGTTTGCTTACTGCTTCCTGATTAATGCCAATTAGTTGAGCAATTTCAGTTTGTATCTTATTTGGATTTTCAATTTGTGTTTTTATAATTTCAGCAGAGTTTACGGTCCAATTGTCCATACTAATCAAAGTTAACTTAAAGTATAAATTTAAGTCTCTATTTAATGTATCATTAGGTGTTTTTATCTTTAAATTAACCTTGTCCTTTTTTAGATATTCCAATGTTTCCCCTGAAAACTGAAAAGCTTCTCCATTGGATTCGGTTACGGTTTCACCTTGATACGTTTTAGCGCCTACACCAATTGCTAATCTAACATCTAAACCTTTTATCATTCTAATACAAGCTTTAATGTATACAGCACTTAAAAAGCTGTTTTGTGGGTTTTTTAATTCAATTTGAAAACTATCTCCTCTGTATATTTCCCATAAACGTGTATCTGATTCCAAAAAGTTGAGCGCATCTTTAAGTAGCGGTAACCATATTTTTGGTTCTACGTTTTTCGAGTTTATGATATCGCCTGTAATTACGCTGGTCATAGATGTTGATTATTAATTATATGCCTTTATTTGTATATAACTTAAAATATTCCTAAAAAACGGAATAATTAAAAATATTCCATATTAAAGGAATAATCAAATATCTATTATTTTATTCAAATAACCAAATGAATGACAGTTAAGGTTAAAATAAGTGGCTTTAAATACGAAAATTAAAGGTCTATTTTAATATTGTAACCCTCTAATTCTTTCAAATAATTTTCCAGAATAAAATCTTTACTATTAAACTCAATACGCCTGTTTTTCTTGGTTTTATTTCGTTCTATAGCTTTTAAAAATCGTTTGACTTCTTCTAAAGAAGATAAAATGAGCCCTGGAACGGGAGAAGATTTACCAGTGTCATCTTTTGCAACCATAGTAAAATAAGACGAATTGCAATGCTTAACAAGTCCTGTTCTAATATTTTCTGCTTCTACCCGAATTCCAACAACCATAGACGTTTTTCCTACATAGTTAATGGAAGATTTCATAGTAACAAGTTCACCAATTTCAACAGGTTCTAGAAAATTTACGGTATCAACAGATGCAGTTACACAGTAGTTTTCGGAATGCTTGGATGCACATGCATAAGCAATTTGATCCATGAGACTCAACATGTAGCCAACATGAATTTTACCTCCAAAATTAGAATGTGAGGGTTGCATTAATTCTGCGATACTTATTCGAGAGCTTTCTACAGTTTTAAAAATCTTTTTCATATTAAAAACGCCTGTTGTTTCTTTCTACGTCTTCAACAACTTTGGTTATGAAATATTTAGTATCTCCTAGCCAAAATATAGTTTTATAGCGTTCAAAATAATGGAGTTTCACGTACTTCCCTTGTAAATCTGTTAAGTCTTTAATAACCTGTTTTTCGCTGTCTTCAACAGAAAATTCAAATAACTGAGCTTCAGAAACACCTTGACTAATTTCGCCTTCCCATGTTTTTACAATAACACCTTTACTGCTAAATTTAACGAGTTCGCCAGCGCGAATACCTTCACTATATGTCGCAAAATAGATAAAACAGCCATAAGCAACGATAACAAGTACTAAAGCAATTAATAATTTAGTTAATATATTTTTCATCATTATTTTTGTTTTTTATTCATCGTCATCAGACGATTGTGCTCTTTTTAAAATGGCTTCTGGAAGTGCTTTTTTAGCTTTGGCACCCAGTTTTTTTATTTTTTCAACACTAGTAATAAGGTTTCCTTTTCCATCAACCAACTTATTCATGGCTGAAGAATAATCTTTTTTAGCATCGTCAATTTTCTTCCCAACACCTGTTAAGTCTTTTACTAAACCTTCAAATTTATCGTAAAGAGCTCCAGCTTGCCTAGCAATTTCAATAGCATTTTGTTGTTGTTTTTCGTTATTCCACATGCTATCTACCGTTCTTAAAGTCGCTAACAGGGTAGAAGGTGTAACGATAACAATATTTTTCTCGAACGCCTTATTATAAATAGAGTTGTCTGCATTAATTGCTACTGCAAAAGCAGGTTCAATAGGAATAAAAAGCAATACAAAATCAGGACTTTCTATATCATATAAATCTTCATATTTCTTTTCAGACAGTTGGTCTACATGTTTTCTAATAGAATTTATATGCGCTTTAAGATGTATGTCACGCTCATCATCTTCTGCATTAACGTAGCGTTCGTAATCTGTTAATGACACTTTACTGTCAATAATCATTTTTTTGTTATCGGGTAAGTTTAATACAATGTCAGGAAGGACTCTCGTGCCATCTTCTCTCGTAAAGTTTTGCTGAACAAAATATTCTCTATCTTTTTCTAAACCAGATTTTTCTAAAACACGCTCAAGTACCAATTCGCCCCAATTACCTTGCATTTTACTATCGCCTTTTAACGCTCTAGTTAGGTTGGTAGCTTCTTTGGTCATTTGCTGATTTAAATCTTTTAAACCTAATAACTGTTCTTTTAAAGCAGAATGCATACTGATACTTTCCTTTTGGGTATCGTCTACTTTTTTTTCAAAAATTTGAATTTTTTCTTGAAGTGGATTCAGTATTTGTTTAATGTTTTCTTTGTTTTGAAGGGTGAATTTTTCACTCTTTTCATCTAGGATTTTGGTAGCTAATAACTCGAAATCCTTACGCAATTGCTCTTGTTGAATGATTAGCTCTTCATCACGTTTTAAAAGCTGCTGTTCCAAATTGTCATATTCAGAATTTCGACGTGCTAGTTCGGAATTTAGTAGTTCTTTTTCTTTTCGAATACTTTCTCTATCAATTTCAGTTTTAGAAATAATATCTTTAAAATCGCTTATTTGTTGATTAAAATAGGACTGTTGTTTTTGAGTTTCTTCATCAAAAGACAACTTTAAACTAGAAACTTGTTGTTGCAAATTGGTGTTTCTTTCCTCAAGCGTACTGGTTTCGCTTTTGTTTTTAAGTTTGGAAATGGTAAGTCCAATATAAGCGCCAATTGCTCCTGAAAAGATAATGGCAATAATGAGAATAATACTGTCGTTCATTGGTGAGTTTGAAATTTATTTAAAGGTAATTATATTTTTTTCGGTTATCAATTATTATTTAAAGGAACCACATATTTATGTTACTTTTTTGAAGGATATAATTTTATGTTTTTTGCCAAAATAAATAAAAACACTATAAATAAGTAAAGGCGAAATATGATGAAATAGCCTATCTATGGATGTTTTTAAGTGCCAGTCTAAATCTTTTGGTGTTACAATATAAACTAAAAAATATGCAACAATAATTACTGCAACAACTTTAAATACAAACGTAAAAGCGTATTTGTAATCTAAAATTAAAGCAGAAATGAGTAGAATGAAAACGAGAGGATTTTTAAAGACTACACTCACTAAAAAATAACCGCAAATGGTCTTGTATCTATCAAATTCAGTTACTTTATTTAAAGTGCTTACAGACGATTCATTCACCAAATCATTTATTGGCGCATAAACACCTTTAAAATATAGAGTAATTAATAAAGGAACCAAAGCGCCCATTAGAAATAAAACATAGTATTTTATGTTTTTAAGGTGTGAAAACGCAAAAAACACGGAAAAAACAATAAAGAAGAGAAAGCCTTCATTCTTTATCCAAACACTAGTTGCAGCAAAGAAACCGATTAATATTAAGAGTAATGGTTTCTCTTTATCTATATGATTTATTAAAACAAAGGGAATTAAAACAAAGAGACTTAATAGCGTATCTGCATATTGAAGACTTCCAAATAAGTGCAAAAATATTCCTAGGCAAAAAATAATATAGCATATGAGACCAATTTTTTTCAGTTGTAATTCTAAAAAAGAGCCTAAAACTAGTAGTGGTAGTCCAGCAGTTGTTAAATAAGAAACAAACAAAGGAACCATGGGTGATGTAGTGTTTAAAGATTTCCAAATACTCGCAATAATACTTGGAAGCATTAGTGGATAATCTGGATGCGTCCATGAAATATTATTTGTGAATAAATTAATAAATTGATCCTCAAAAACAAGAAATTTAGCGTGTAAAGACCAAATTGCCCACGCATCCCAACTTCCCCAGCGCGTACTTTTTAAAAAAAATAAAGCTGAAAAAATGAGAAAACATGAAAGAATTAAAATAAGTTCCCAATTAGAAAGTGTGGGTTTTTTGTCGGCTTCTCGTTTTAAAATAATTTTAATATTACGGAATTGAAATATGCAATATATACTTGGTATTATGGTAATTAATATTTGATAAACTAAAAAATCAATTCCTAAAAAAAGATGAATACTAAATGAAAAAGACAGAATAGATGCAGATAGACAAATAGATATTACCCATTTTAATAGCTTATTTTTAAACAATTTATGAGTGTCTAAAATGATATATAAAGAGACAATCCAAAATAAAATAGCTAGGAGTATCATATTTATTTCTTTAAAAGTATGGCTTTATAATAGTCGTTATCTAACGCTTTAACAAGAGTATCTTTTAAGTTGATTTTTTCTGAAGAAATGACTTTGGCATTTTTGATATTCTTGTCAATTACCATTAGTATATAAGCACCCTCTGGGATTTTAGTGTATGCTTCTTGATTAATAACTTTTGGTGCTAAAACAAATTGAGTTTTAAAAAATAAGGCAGGAGATTTTGAGTTGGAAAAGTAATACACATTAGGCGTTTCTAGAGATGTGTTTCTAATGTTTTCTGTGGCAACCTCAAGGAAATCAATATCGTTTTTTTTTGATATACTTTTGTAACTATAAAACAGGATACAGCTTAATAATAATAAAAAAAATAGTAGGATTATTTTTTTCATTTTTTAGCAAATAAATTATATTTTAAAATACAATATATGGCCCTAACACCATCTTTCCAGTTTATTTTTTTTCCTTCATCGTAGGTTCTTCCGTAATAGGAAATACCAACTTCATAAATCCGTATTTTAGGTATTCTGGAAATTTTAGCTGTTACTTCAGGTTCAAAACCAAAGCGTTTTTCTGTTAAATTTAAACTTTGTACCATGCTTGTATTAAATAGTTTGTAACATGTTTCCATGTCTGTCAAATTTAAGTTGGTTAACATGTTACTTAAAAAAGTTAGAAATTTATTACCTAAAGTATGCCAAAAAAATAAAATTCTATGTGGATTACTTCCCATGAAACGCGAGCCATAAACCACATCAGCAAAACCATTTACAACCGGTTTTAGTAAACAATTATATTCGTTTGGGTCATATTCTAAATCGGCATCCTGAATAATTAAATAGTCGCCACTTGCTTTAGATATTCCTAAATGTATTGCAGCGCCTTTGCCTTTGTTAACCGTATGATTAAGACTTACAATATTTAGCTCACTGTTATTAGAAATATAGGTTTCTACGCTGTATTTGGTTTTGTCTGTAGAACAGTCATTGATAATTATTATTTCTTTTTTTATAGAATTGATAAGTGAAACACTTTTAATTTTGTCTAAAATAAGATGAATAGTTCGCTCTTCATTATAAACGGGAATAATTATTGAAAGCTTATTGAGAGTCATTTAATTACTGCTTTTTTTGAGATTGAAGCTATTTTCTTGTAAATATATATAAAATTGATTCAGTAAATAAAACCTTACTTATTAATTCGGAAACTTCCCGTTTGGTTGTTAAAAGTTATTAAGTCTTTAGGGAAAAGCGTATCAAAAACACCTTCTGAAATTAAATTACATGGTGTATCTGTAATAACAGAATTATGAGTCATAACAACCATAGTGTCGCAAAGTTGGATGGCTAAATCTATTTCATGGGAGGAGAATAGAATGGTTTTGTTGGTCTCTTTAACCAATTTTTGAAGCAATTTTAATATATATGCTTTATGATACATATCTAAATGCGTTGTTGGTTCATCCAGAATAATCAAATCTGTATCTTGGGCTAAAGCACGAGCAATCATGACTTTTTGCAACTGCCCATCGCTTAATTCAAAACACTTTTTGTCTTTTAACGTTTCAATATTTGTTTGCTTCAAAGCCCTACTTACAACCTCTAAATCGGTTTCAGATAAATTACCAACCCAATTAGTATAGGGTTGTCTGCCTAATGAAACCAACTCAAAAACGGATAGATTTTTTGATGCTATTTTTTCTGTTAAAACCAAACTCATGGTTTTTGCCAAGTCTATTTGTGTAAACGTATCTAGATTCTGTTTATTCAGAAAAACAGATCCAGATAATTTATTTTGAACGTTGGTAAGTGTGCGTAAAAATGTGGATTTTCCAATACCATTTGCGCCAACCAAACCTATTAACTGTCCTCTTTGAAGTGCCATATTAATATTGGATGCGACAATAGTTTCTACCTTTTTAGAAGCATAACCAATGGTGAGGTTTTCTGTTTTAAGAATGATATGTTGTTGCTTATTATTCAATTTACTTTAGTATATTTTTTAATCTTTCTTAAAATAACATTTTACGTTTTCTTACCAATAACCAGATTACAACAGGAGCGCCAATTAATGACGTAATAGCGTTTATTGGTAAAAAATAATCGCTGGTTGGTAATTGTGCAATACTATCGCAAATAAGCATAATAATCGCGCCAAATAAAAACACGGCAGGTAATAATACTTTATGGTTAGAGGTTGTGAAAACTTGACGTGTTATATGCGGAATAGCCAAACCAATAAAAGCAATAGGTCCTGCAAAAGCAGTTATAGTTCCAGCTAACAAACTGGTAGCTAAAATTATAATTAGCCTAGTTTGTTTGATGTTTAAGCCTAGACTTTTCGCATAATTTTCGCCTAATAAAAGTGAATTTAATCCTTTTATAGAAAATAGGGTTAAAAGCATTCCGAGACTGTAAACTATAAAGAAAATACCGAGTTCCTGCCAAGATAAATTACCCAAACTTCCAAATCCCCAGAAAATATATTGTTGCAATTGCTCTGCGCTGCTAAAATAGGATAGGACGCTTACTACAGCTGCTGTAATACTGCCAAACATAAGACCAATAATAAGAATAGCCATAGTATCTCTTACTTTAGAAGAAACAATTAAAACGGCAGATAGTACTAAAAAACTCCCTAGACTTGCTGCTATAATAATACTCCATTTAGAAACAAAAAAAGTGGCATAAGTACCACCAAAAATACCTGCTCCTAAAATAATAAGTGCAACTCCTAAACTAGCTCCAGAGCTAATTCCTAAAACAAATGGTCCTGCAAGCGGGTTTCTAAATAAGGTTTGCATGAGTAAACCAGAAATACCTAACCCAGATCCGACTAAAATAGCCGTAAATGCTTTTGGTAAACGGTAGTCCTTTATAATATAGGACCAAGATTCGTGATTCAAAGTCCCAATAAAACTTTCAAAAATAGCTGAAAGGGGAATAGATACCGAGCCCAAACTAATATTTGCAAAAAAGCAAATTATCAGAATAATTACAAGCGTAATGAAAGCAAAAGTATAATTCGTATTCATAAAGGGTTAAAACCTATTCGTGCAAATATCGGTTTATTCTAAACGTTTAAAAAATTGCAATTCATAATTTTCAAGTAATTCAGGATGTGCAATTTTAACCAGATCTTTTAACACCAAATCGGGTCTTGCAGTTCCTAATTCATAATATGTTACACCACCTGTTTCTCCAGCTGTATTTACAAACGAGTAAATTTGCTTGTTCTTAAAAGGGTCAAATTCTGTATAGTGTTTGTTTGCTTTTTCTAGAGCTTCCAATGAGTTGTAATAGGATGGACTTATCCAAATATCTGCATCTTTGGCCTTATCAAAAACTACTTCAAAATTTAAAGCTAAACTTCCTTTACTCTCGGCATTTTCCCATAAATAATTAACGTTGGCATCTTTTAAAAGTTGCGCTTCAGGACTTGTTCCACTTGGTAAATACCAAATATCTTTATACATGGCTCCACTTAAAACACGTGGTTTATTTATTGTGTTTTGTGCTAGTTTTTTTGCGTCTAAATAATTGGTTTCAATCGTTTTAAATATGGTTTCAGCTTGTTCGTTTTTATTATAAAGTGCACCAAAAAATTTAATCCATTCGGCTTTTGCTAAAGGTGATGTTTCTACCCAATCACCATTGTAAATAACAGGAATACCTGATTTTTTAATTGTTTCAAAGCTTTTATTATTACCATCAATTCCAAAGCCAATCACCACATTTGGATATAATTCTAATAATACTTCGGTATTTAAACCTTCATTTTTTCCTAATTCTCTTACAGCTCCCGACTTGATTCGTTTTCGCGTTTTTTCGGAAGAAATATAATCAGTTCCAGGAAAACCAATCAGCGTGTTTTCAACTTCTAATAGTTCTAAAGCTGGAATGTGTGTTGTAGATGTTACCACCATTTTTTTAATTGGAATAGTAATGATGCCATCAAAATCTAATGTATTAAAAGTGTTTTTAGCAGCTTGTTCTTTAGTAAGTAAAAGGTAGCGATAGTTTGTGTCGGAATTTGGCCAAGGATTGCTAATGTTTAAAACAGAATGATTCTCGAAACTGTTAATACTAAAACCCGTGGCATAATCAATTTGCACAGCGGTTTTACTGGTATTGGAAACAGGGATTTCTTGTTTTGGCTTGTTCTGGCAATTCCAAAAAAACAAGTTCAATAATAATGTTGTAAAAACGACTCTTCTATGTAACATTTGTAACCTTTAGACTGTTATAAATCACGTAAATTTATTGAAAATATTTTATTATGCGTGATGGTTCAAATGTAACATTATATATAGTAGCTGGAGTTATAATCTTCCATTTTTTGGCAGGATTTATTTATCTAATTTATAAAATGAATAAGAAAAAATAGGCTTCATGGTGCTTATCTAAAAAGAATAATTACTTTTGCCATGAATTTGGTTTGATGGTAAATTAGCGTGTTTTTTGTTAATATTTTTTATAAAAAACGCTCACGATTACATCAATTAAAAGGGAATCTGGTTTAAATCCAGAACTGTTCCCGCAACTGTAAGCTATAAAGCTTCATGTTATACTTCAAGTCACTGTTCAAAATTGAATGGGAAGACCAACATGAAGACGCAAGTCAGGAGACCTGCCAATTTCATAACCTAAAAACGAAGAGCTTTCGGGTAAAAGGCTCCATGGATATGAAACGGCTTATAATTAGTACACTTTTAGTAAGTATTCCCTTTTTTGCATGGTCTCAAAGTGCTTTAGACTCGTTGCAGCAATTGGATGTGGTGGTTTTAAAAACCGATATGGGTTTAAATCGCTTTTCTAACACCCAAAAGACAGAACAACTTTCTGATACCATTTTATTACGAAGTGCGGCATCTTTAACGGATGTATTAAACTACAATTCCACTATATATTTTAAGGAAAATGGTTTGGGTATGGTGTCTTCGGCTTCATTTAGAGGTACAACGGCTCAACAAACGGCTGTTGTTTGGAATGGAATAAATATCAATTCACAATTTAATGGTCAAACAGACTTCAATACCATTAACGTTAGAAATTTTAATACTGTTACCATAAGAAGTGGAGGTGGCAGTGTTTTGTATGGAAGTGGTGCCATTGGAGGCAGTATTCACCTTAATAATACGTTGAAATTCAATCTAGGTTTTAACAGTAATTTGTTTTTGCGTTATGGAAGTTTTAATACTTGGGATGGCAGCCTTAAATCGGGTTTTTCGAATAAAAAATTCGCCATTAATTTTGAAGTCAGCCGAACCAATTCTGATAACGATTTTCAGTTTGTAGATTCTGATAAAAAAAACCTTAACGGTCAGTATTACAATCAGAGTTTTTCAGCGAATGTGGCATACAAGTTCAATGCGAAAAACACGCTTAAATTTTATAGTTATCTCTATGATGGCGAAAGGCATTTTGCGTTACTAAACCCAAATGAAAAACCGACTAAATATCAAGATTTCAATACCCGAAATTTAATGGAGTGGGTTGGTTTATATAGCCAATTTACATCGCGATTAAAAGTAGCTTATATAACGGAAAATTATAATTATTTTGAGAATATAGAAAGCTCATTTGCCACCGGAGCTGAAGCGAAAACTTTTATAGTCAAGCATGATTTGGCGTTTAAAGTGTCTAAAAACATACTACTTAATTCTGTTATTGATATTACCCAAACTGAAGCTGAAGGTTTATCAATAGAAACCGCAACTAGAACCATTACATCTTTCAATTTATTATTAAAACATAACATTACATCGCGTTTATTGTACGAAGTGTCTTTTAGAAAAGAACTAACTGATAATTATAAAACGCCTTTTCTGTTTAATGCGGGTATTAATTATAAACCGTTTCACTCTTATACTTTAACCTTAAATGGCTCGCGAAATTTCAGAATGCCAACCTTTAACGATTTGTATTGGGAAGGTAGCGGGAATGAATATTTAAAGCCCGAAGATTCCTACCAAATAGAAATGGGACATGCGTTTCAACATAAAGGTGTCTCATTATCTGCAACCGGTTTTTATAATGATATTAATGATATGATTCGTTGGATTCCAGCAGGCTCCAACTGGAATCCAATAAATACCGACCACGTTAAAACCTATGGTTTGGAAGCAGAATTAGAAATTAAACAGGATTTTCAGAATCATCAATTCACATTGGGAGGAAATTATGGCTATACCGTTTCAGAAAACCAAGAAACTAAAAAACAGCTTATTTATGTGCCAAAACACAAAGCTACAGGTTGGTTTAATTATGAATTTAAACATGTGTCTGCCTTTTATCAACTACTCTACGTTGGAGAGGTTTTTATACTGTCTGATAACAATCCAAAATACACAATAGATGCTTACACGGTTTCCAATATTGGAGCTGAATATGCTTTAGGAGCAAACAATCAATATGCTTTAGGGTTTCAAATTAAGAACCTATTCAACGATAATTATCAGAGCGTAGCAAACCGCTTCATGCCTGGCATTAACTATAACTTTTATTTTAATCTCAATTTTTAGAAACTATGAAATTCTCAATTAAATTTTTCGTCATTTGTCTCCTCTATGCAGTTGCATTGACATCTTGTAATAATGATGATGATTTTGCTAATATTCCAATTTCTTTGGGTGAATATGATAATGGTATTTTAGTCAGTGCGGAAGGTGGTTCAATTTCGGGATCAGTTTCTTTTATTTCTAGCGATTTTTTAAGAACGGAAAATACTGTTTTTAGTAATACCAACGCAGAGGAACTTGGTACGTTTGTACAATCTGTCGGTTTTGAAGGTGATAAAGCCTATATAGTTGTTCAAAACAATAACATTCATGTGGTAAATCGCTATACGTTTTTAAAAGAAGCAACCATAACAACAGATTTAAGTTTGCCACGTTATATGGCGTTTGCAAATGGAAAAGGATATGTAACCAATTGGGGAGATGGGTTTGACGCGAATGATGATTTTCTGGCTATAGTAAATCTAGAAACTAATAGAGTAGAATCCACCATTTCTATGGCGGAAGGACCAGAGCAAATGGTCGTGTATGCCAATAAATTATATATTTCTCATAAAGGTGGTTATGGGTCAAACAATATAATTTCGGTATTGGATTTAGCAACAAATACTATTATAAAAACCATTGCTGTTAATGATGTTCCAGACGACATGTTTATTAACAGTGCACGCGATTTAATTGTACTTTCTGAAGGGAATTTAGCTTGGACAGGAAATGAGTCAACAGCTGCTATTGCAACAATAGATTTGGATACAGACTCTGTAATACAGAATTTAGATTTTGCAGATGGTTTACATCCAGAGAAAATGGCCTACAGTAATGGAATTATTTATTACCATTTAGATAATGATATTTATATGCTTTCAGATTCAACTACAACATTACCTTCAATACCTATTATTAATTTAGGGACTATTACCACGTATGGAATGACAGTTAAAGCAGATAAGTTATACGTAACAGATGCAAAGGATTACAGTTCTTTGAGCGATTTATTGGTGTACGATTTAAACACAAATACCAAAATTCATACGTTTGAAGTTGGTTTAATTGCCTCTGGAATTTATTTTAATTAAGTATGGGTTACCTTTAAAAAGTAAACGGGTTAATTATCTCAAAAAGCCAGATTTTCTAAAGTTAGAAAATCTGGCTTTTTGCTTTTTATAAAATGTTAAAGAAATTAATTTGTTTGATCTTTATGAGTATTAATATATAATTCTTAAATAATTATGTCTTTTTATGAAAAACACATAATTATTTAAGAATTATGCTATGCATGCATAAAAAAAATAACATCGTTTTAACGAATAATTTTTGCCCTTCATCGATAAGAAGTTCAACCATAATGTTTAAACATTTTAATTGTAATATATTGACCAATTATTAATTAATTTAAACCAATTTAAAAATGAAAAAATTTACATTTCAAATTTTTGCAATTTTAGCTTTTGCCATTACATGGCAGGCTAATGCGCAATTTACCGAGAGTTTCGAGACGGAAATTCCAGCTACATGGACCGTCATTAATGGAGGCGGTTCAAATGCTTGGGTTCAGTCAAGTTCTCCTAATGGTGGTGCTCAAGATGGAGCAGGTGTGGCTAGCATAAGTTACAATTCCACTGCACACAATGATTATTTAATTACGCCTGCAATAGCGGTAACTGCTAATACGAATGACAGGCTTTCCTTTTATGTGAAATCGCGAAGTTCTTCTTTTTTAGAATCTTATGAGGTTTTGTTATCTACAACAGATGCTTTAGAGGCTTCGTTTACAACTGTCTTACAAGCATCAAGTGAAGCACCTAATGCATGGACACAACTTACTTTTAGTTTATCAGCTTACGTGGGTCAAACTATTTATGTAGCACTTCGTGCTACAGGAACAGATGAGTTCAATTTATATGCTGATAATTTTGTAAATGATGCAGCTCCTGCATGTACACCAACAGTAGTAGATAGTTCTACAGTAGTGGACGATTGTGGCAGCAGTCAGTTCTCGGTAGATGTAGTTGTTTCTACAGTTGGAGATGGTTCAGTTATAACAGATGGTTTAGGGGGTTCTTTCCCTATAGTTGCTGGAACAGTAAATGCAGGTCCTTACACCTTTGGTGATGTCATTACGTTAACCGTTGAACATTCAGATAGTGACTGTGATTTTGAACTTGGTGATTTTGAATCAGAATGTACGCTTCCAGGTGAAATATGTGAAAATTCAATTATTATTGGAGCATTACCTTACACTACAACAGATAATACGTCTAATTATGGCGACGATTATGGTAGTGCAGATGAGCCTTGTTCTACTTCTGGTTATCTTACAGGTGATGATGTTGTTTATAGTTTTACTCCAGTAACAGACATGTCAGTAAATATGACAACGTCTGGGACAGGTTCATGGACTGGTTTATTTATATACGAACAATGTCCTTTTGTAACTTGTGTGGATTCTGATACGCAAAGTAGTGGAAATCCAAGTATACCCGAAGTTAGTCTGGTAGGTGGAACAACTTACTATATTGTAATATCTACCTATCCATCACCGCAAAGTACAGCATATACGTTAGATATAACAGAAAACACTTGTACGGCTGCATCTGCAACTTTTACTGTAATTAGTGATTGCATTGTAAGTGGTGGTTTTCTAGTTGAAGTAGATGTAACAGATTTAGGGACAGCAACAGCCTTAACAATTTCAGACGATCAAGCAAACCCATCTCAACCTTTAACAGCTATTGGAACGTTAACATTTGGACCTTATGTAAATGGAACGGATGTTGTAATTACTATTAATGATGATAATGATGATGATAGTTGTACGGTAACAAGCTCGGCAATTACTCAAGCAGTTTGCCCTCCTAGTAATGTGGATTGCGCGAATGCCACACCAATAGCTTGTGGAGAAACAATTAATGCGACTTCTGTTGGTTCAACAGGTAACTCTGAAGATATTGGCTGTTCAATGGGTTCAAACGGACTTTGGTTCACATTTGTAGGAACTGGAGGAGATATTACAGTGGCTTCAACTGCAAGTTTTGATCATAGACAAGGTATAGCAAGTGGATCTTGTGGTTCATTAGTTAACATTGTTTGTGATGATCAAAGTACAGGAGCAGAAACACATACGTTTGCTTCTACTTTAGGTGAAACGTATTATGTATATATTGCTCGCTATTCATCAGGTAGTACAGTTACTGGAACTATAGATATTACTTTAACTTGTGCAGTTGTCCCAACTTGTACTCCAGCGGATGCAACAGCAACAGTTGTTGAAGATTGTGTAGCAGAAACCTATGTGGTTAATGTAGATGTAACAACAGTTGGTAATGCAACAGAAATTTCTGATGGAATAGCAACTTATCCTATTTCAGGTACAGGAATTATTGCTGTTGGACCTTATGCAACAGGAACACCAGTAACTTTAAATATCGTTCATGATGACGCTGATTGCGATTTCACTTTAGGAACTTATAATTTTGTATGCCCTCCAGTAAATGATGATATTATGAATCCTGTGAAATTAGAAGCAGGAAGTGCTGTTTGTGAAGACCCAGTTATTGGAACTAACGTTGGAGCTACAGATTCTGTTGAAGCTGGCGCATCTTGTGGAACACCTGAAGGTGATGTATGGTTTCAAATTGAAATTCCTAACACGGGAGAAATTACTGTAGAAACAAGTTCTTCTGGTGGTATTTCAGATACTGTAATGGCTATTTACTCTGGTATGCCAGGAAGTTTAGTAGAAGTTGATTGTGATGATGATGGCGGTACTGGTTCTTTTTCAAGTATTGCATTAACTGGTCAAACTCCAGGTAATATATACTATGTAAGAGTTTGGGAATATCAAAATAATGCTTTTGGTACGTTTAGTATCTGTGCATGGTCTCCTACTACGTTAAGTGTGGATACCAATGTTATTGAAGGATTCTCTTACTATCCAAACCCTGTTAATAATGTGTTGAATGTAAAAGCACAAACGAACATCAGCAATGTGACTGTTTACAACATGTTAGGTCAAGAAGTACTCCGTACGGCTCCTAACACGGTTGCGAGTGAGGTAGATATGTCTAACTTACAAACAGGTGCTTACTTTGTTAAAGTAACTATTGGTGGAGCAACAAAAACAATTCGTGTTATTAAAAACTAATAAACGAAGTAGTTATTAACTATATAGAAAAACCCAGACGAAAGTCTGGGTTTTTTGTTTTATATATTTTAAGGATATTAAAGTGTTTAGAATGGAATATTTAATTTTCTAACAACTAACAACTAACAACTAACAACTAACAACTAACAACTAAC
>TARA_R110002012_G_scaffold274954_1_pt1 | contig 52482 bp, 55 predicted proteins | sample TARA_R110002012 | Tara Oceans TARA_R110002012 (sample SAMEA4396515) | marine metagenome | biome: Westerlies Biome; feature: [DCM] deep chlorophyll maximum layer (ENVO:01000326); material: water (ENVO:00002006), including particulate matter (ENVO:01000060) such as... | depth 40 m
TGGCACGCATCAAAGCTAAATCGCCGCGGTAACAATGGCGCGGTTACGGACTTCACAAAATATCGTAAAGTTATTTCAATACATTCACTTAACATAATATGCCCAGATCTCACAAATTTTCCTTGACAGGAGTGCGCACGAAAAATCATCGTTTTGCGCATTCTTATGCCCCTTTAACAGAAGGTTAGATTTTGGCGGCCCCGGAAGGAATCGAACCCTCAACCTCGGACTTAGAAGGTCCTTGCTCTATCCAGTTGAGCTACGGAGCCGCTGAAAGCAGTCTGTAAAACAGTCCGCGATATTTTACTACTTGCTAAGCGCCTTAATTTCAAAGCAAAATTTACACTTGGCCAATCGATTAGAAGTTCCCTGCTCTAATCCAGCTGAGCTAACGGCCCGCATATGCGGCATCTATTCTTACAGAGCGATCCGGGAGTCAACGGCGCACAGGTCGTTTTCGGCCCCACCGTACCGTTTGTGTTAAACGGCATGACCATTAACGTTGAATGACGGCTAAATGTCGTCGAATGAACCTGGTTGCAGCTCCTCCCAGAATTCCTTGATCGCATTGGTATTGAGAGCGGACATCCAGCCGTGCCGCTCAAAGTCATCCCGTCCGTCTTGTGAACCAATCATGGACATAAAAAGCCGTCGATCGGCATCGCGCTGCGTAGGTGTCCTGGCGGCGGCCAAATCGCGTATGCGCGCCAAAAGTTTAGCCCGCGGGCTAGAAGGCTTAACAGAAGGGGCCTCAGTGTTGAAATCGTCACGCAACGCGGCCGTCAAATACCCGACGGGATTCTGGACACTGCTGCGACCCACCACATAACTTATTTTCTCGCGAACATGGTCTTCGCCATGTTCCGCAATCCATTGTCGCGCAAGCCGGTCGCTGACCCCGAGCGCTTGCAATTGGCTATAGACATCCGACTTGCGGGCCCCTGCCCCATCGTCAAGATCCAGGATTGCCAACTGCGGGTTTTCAGAAATCTTAAAGCGAATGTCGGTTACCGCCCTGCCCCGTTTGCGAATTTCAGGGACGATCACGATATTTGAAGTCTTGTTGACCTCGGCAACGGCCGGTTTGATGATTTTAGCGTTAAGCTGTTTATAAACTGCATAATACGCGCTGTCCTCGACCCCCATCAGGCGGCGAAACAAGTCTAGTGACCACCAGCCAGTGCTCCCTGTCCGCACAAACCGATAACAGTTTTCATACAACGCCAATGCATGCCCAGACGTAAAGCGGCGTTGAATGTTCAGGTTGATCAGGGCAAATACCTTGGGATCGTTTAGCTTGCTCGCCAATGCAGGTGAATACGCGTATTCGCAGACGCCCCCCTTGAGCCTTGCATAGCTCAGCAGACTGGACACCCCCCATTCCTGCTGCCCCTTCTCATCCAACATATCCCACTCGGCAACAGTCTCTGCCAAGCCACGTAGTGACTGTTTAAGAGTATCCATGTCATTAGAGTTATAGCCGATCATGAGGCATAGTGTCCGTGCGTCGATCATATAGACCTGCTGACTAGTAAGCGTGTCATAGGCATTTAGTAATAAAACATTGGAAAGCTTACGTTGCAGCAATGTGAGCTTTCCAGAGACATGAATCGCAGCGACGTGCTTTTTTACGGATTCCCTGCGCAGGGCTCCTGTTAACTTATCTTTGGGAATGTCCGTTTCGTGTCGCTTCATATCACGATCCTCTGCATACCCATTGTCTTTGTTTCGATATACTTCTGTACAGATAAAAGGAACCTATAGGCAAGACCGGTATAGGTGCCTTAGCTTACCTGATTACATTGCCGCGTCGTGCACGGCTAGCATTCATAGGTACCGGTCTACAGGATCCTGATACCGCGAAAATTATATTAAAGAGCCTAAATTGGCTAAATAAGACTCTAAATCTGCGGTTCCCGAGCAATGGTACCTGTCTTACTGCGAATCGGTACCATTTCTACCGTATCTAGGTACCGTTGACCCTGTATTTGGATGCTATTCGTCCTGTATTCAGGCCCCCAAACACGTGTAAGATTTTGATAAATAGTTATTTTTAAGATGCAAAGTAATTAAATTAACTAAAGACTCTACACTTATATGTGCTGTACTAAAGCGATTTACTTCGGTTTACAGGGAAAAATGAGATTCAATTTCACATGATGCTTCTGATGTGCGATAAATCATCATACAAGCGATAATCTCGCATACATCATCGAGAAGATATGACATTTATTCCCAAAGCTCCCACCCCATCATATTTTAACATTGATCCGGAGGCTGCGGCAGCACGTCTTTCAGAGCCTATAGATACTGCCAGATTCGCGAAAGCGGCAGCCTTTGCCACTAAGGGCAGGGATGACCTTTCGAAAAGGGGATATGCACCAGATGGCAAGAAGCGACTGCGTAAATTTTCTACGTGGGAAGTATGTCGATACCTTTTGGATGTGGCACCTGCCCACCTGCGACGTGTTTTAAAAGCGCATCCCGAATTGCCGCAAGGTGCTGGCGAAGCTGGCTCAAAATGGTTCGCGCTGGAAGATGTACTAGTACTCCGTGAATATTTTGCGACAGAGGGTGCTTCAAATAAGCAATATAAGTCATGGCGGCCTGAAGGGCTTCCTGCGAAAATTATTTCGGTCGCCAATTTTAAAGGAGGCGTCGGCAAAACCTCTACCTGCGCGCATTTGGCAATGTCCGCCGCTTTGGACGGGTATCGCGTTTTGGTTATCGACCTCGATAGTCAGGGTTCGTTAACCTCGATTATGGGTGGCGTGGTACCTGACGAATGGTCGACAGCGTTTCCCTTGCTTGCCAAGGATTTCGCGAGCCATCTTCAAGGTGAGAATGGGATTCGAGCCGCACGTGGCGAGGCTGAGCTTCCTTTGGATGAAACTCTAAAAGAGAGCCTTGAAGTTTCGCCGCGAAACCTTATCCAAACCACACACTGGCCGAACATCGATCTCATCGGGGCCCAGTTGAATTTATATTGGGCCGAGTTTCAGGTGCCCGTTTGGCGTATGCAGGTGCGATCTTGGCCATTATGGGATGCGTTGACCAATGCGCTTTCTTCTGAGGGCATACTGAATGACTATGACTTGATATTCATTGATACACCCCCTGCCCTTGGTTACTTAACAATTAACGCGCTTGCAGCGGCAGATATTTTGCTAGTGCCCCTAGGCGCGTCCTTCCTGGAGTTTGACTCAACCGGGCGATTTTTCGACATGCTCTATTCGACATTCGCCAGTATCGAGGAGGGCGAAAATCGCATTCGCCGCCAAGACGGATTAAGCGAGATGAAGTTCGAATGGGATGCAGTAAGGGCTTTGATAACCCGATTTGATGCAGGCCAGCAGACCGACTTGGCCAATGTGATCCAAGCATATTTCGGGGATTTCATGACGACATATCGCCAAGAAGTCACGGCGATGGTGGGGCAAGCAGGCGAGCAAGTGAATGGTATTTACGAGGCTGACTACCGAGAATTTAATCGCGATACCTATGTTCGGGGACGCGAGACATTTGACCGCACCTGGGCTGAAGTCAAAGAAGTGGTTCTTGGCACTTGGTGGCGTGATCTTCAGACGCTCAAGCAGGAGAAAGATAAACATGGCAAAGCGTAGGAAACTGGAAGCGCCTTCGGCAGATGAAATGAGCCGGATCGAAGAGGAGTTTCGCCGCGAAACCCCCATGAGGTCTTCGGCAGCACCAATTGCTCAGGTTGCTGCAGATACCGCCGGGGCATATGAAACCGGAACATTGGAAGAGCGTTCGCGCCGGGCCCGCGACACCACGGAGGCGCAAAAATTCCGTGAAGCTGATGCAGCGGGTTTGCTCATCTTGAATTTGCCTATCGACGTTATCGAACCTCAGTCTCTGCAGAGGGACAGGACTGTGTTAGATAAAGAGGCGATGGATGAGCTGGAGTATTCCATAAGTCTTCACGGCGTTCGTATGCCTATCGAAGTTTACGAAATAAACAGCAACAGAAATGACAAACAATACGGCTTGCTGTCTGGTTACCGACGCCTGATTGCGCAACAGAACCTTTATGCGAGAAGTGCGGAGGAGAAGTTTAAGTCAATTAAGGCGGTAGTGCGCGACCCATCTGCAATGGGGGGGGCGTTCGTGGCTATGGTTGAAGAAAATGAAATTCGCCAGGACTTAAGTCACTACGAACGTGGTCGTATCGCTGCAATCGCAGCGCAACAGGGTGCGTTTGCGACGACTGAAGATGCGGTGGCACAGATGTTCGCAGCAGCCTCCAAAGCTAAGCGTAGCAAAATTAGATCTTTCGCAATGATTTTTGAAGAGCTCGGCGATTTGCTCGAATTTCCGGAAAATATTAGAGAGAAAGATGGCCTTAGGCTCGCATCAGCTTTGCGAAATGGCGCTGAAATTGACTTACGAGATGCATTAGGGGAGGGGCATGCTACTGGAGCGAAAAGCGAATGGGCGACCATCGAGTCAGTACTGACGAAAAATTTCAATGTATCTCATGATCCAACCCGGGGCGGGCGTCCCAAGTCAAAGCCTTCCAAAATTGAGTGGATCGGTAGTGACAGATTTATCACTCCGTTAGGTGTGGCCGTACAATCTGAGATGGACGAGAATGGTGCCGTCATTCGATTGAGTGGCAAAGAGGTCTCTCCGGAGCTAATGCAAACGATTATGGCCACTATTTGTGAAGCACTTAATTAGCTTGCTTGGAATATTTCATTTGGTGATGACGGATAGCTACATCAACTCGATATCGGCTCGAGTTTCCTATGTTTTGAAGAGCTGATTAGCAACCTTTTTGGTAATCCCCCCTAAAATTAGTGGTGTTCAAAAGTAGAATTTTCTCGGCAAGATATCTGAGGAGATTTACGATGAAGAACGGACGATTTAGCGACGCGCAGATTATGGCGGTGTTGAAGCAGGCGGAGGGCGGTGTGCCAGTCTCAGATCTTTGCCGCGAGCATGGAATGAGCAGCGCCAGCTTTTATAAGTGGCGCGCGAAGTTTGGCGGAATGGATGCGTCATTGATTTCCGAGATGAAGGATATGGCGGAAGAGAACCGCCGTCTGAAGCGCATGTATGCTGAGATGAGCATGCAGAACGATCTGCTGAAGGAAGCGCTTGGAAAAAAGCGTTAAGGCCGTCTCTGCGACGAGAGATGGCCATGAATGCGGTCGCACGGCACGGCGTAAGCATCGCGTTGGCGTGCAGGACGTTCGGGATCAGCGAGACCTGCTACAGATACAGCCCAATCCTGAGCGATGAGAATGAAGAGATCGCCGATTGGCTGGAACGTCTGACCGCAAACAAGCGTAACTGGGGCTTTGGCCTGTGTTTTCTGTATTTGCGCAACGTGCAGGGCTATGGCTGGAACCACAAACGGGTCTACCGGGTCTACTGCGAGCTGGAGCTAAATCTGCGGATCAAGCCAAAGAAACGGCTGAAACGGGACAAGCCCGAGCCTCTGGTGGTGCCTGACAGGCCCAATGAGACGTGGTCGATGGATTTCATGGCGGACCAGCTTGCAGACGGGCGTTCAATCAGAACACTGAACGTTCTGGATGACTTCAACCGCGAGGGATTGTGCATAGACGTGGACTTCTCCTTGCCTGCAGAGCGCGTCGTGCGCAGCTTGAACCAGATCATCGAGTGGCGCGGTCAGCCGCAAGCTATTCGTGTGGACAATGGACCCGAATATATCAGTGGCACGCTCATGGCATGGGCCGAAAAACGCAACATTCGGCTTGAATACATCCAGCCCGGAAAGCCGCAGCAGAACGCCTACATCGAGCGATACAATCGCACAGTTCGCGGTGAATGGCTGGGCCAATATATCTTTGAAACTATCGAGGAGGCGCAAGACCAAGCAACCGAATGGCTCTGGACTTACAACAACGAGCGGCCCAACATGGGCATTGGCGGCATCACACCCGCCATGAAACTGAAAGCAGCCGCCTGAATTCTACGGCTGATCCCCATTAAAAATGGGGAGATTACCTTTTCAACTCGAAAACTTCACTGCTTAAGCGGGTTGCGTTGGAAGGTTGCCACATTTGGCTGCACTACAGTGACTGGTTGATTCTGCACTATTGATCTAGGCAAAACATTAATGCGCGAGGGGTATTCTCGGCTTTTAGCCTGATCATGATGTTCAAAGTCCTTCAAGCAGCCGTTTTCTAACGTCAGGATTTTATCTAGTAATTTAAGTGTTTCAGGGTTATGCGACATGATAATAGCGGTGCGATTTTCCTGTTTTAGATCTATTATTGCTTTATCAAATGCAACTATCCCGGATGCGTCTAAGTGTGTATAAGGTTCATCCAAGATAACTAACGCAGGAAGAAAAAGAAAGCTACGTGCCAGTCCGATCAGCTGTATTTGTCCGCATGACAATGGAATTCCATTACGCTCCCCGACTTGGGTCGAATACCCATGTGGAAGCGATGATATCATCTTATGTGCACCCGCTAGCTTAGCGGCGGCGATCACATCATCGGCTGTAGCGCTCATGTCAAATCGGGCGATGTTATCGGACACGGTCGCCGGTAAAAGCGCTACGTTCTGTGGCAGGTATCCGATGGTGCGTTCCAAAGACTCTGAAGGCCAGTCATGGAGGGGAATTCCGTCAATAAAAATTTCACCTATGTCAGGTCTGCTGGCTCCCAACATAATTTTTGCTAGCAGGGATTTTCCAGCGGAAGAATGACCAAATATGCCTAAACGGGTGCCGAGAGGGATGTCGAAGGAAACATCTTGCAATGGAGGTTTATGTAACCCGCGGACGCCTTGCGCTGGAAATACTGTTATACTCCTTACAGTTATGTGTCCTTTTGGCTTAGGTACGGGACCTTCCTTGAAGTCCGTATTCCCAGCGTTGTGAAAACTGCTCATCTTACGGTGTGAAGTAAAGGCGTTACCAACCTCGCGCCAACGGGTAATTAAGTGGTCGATTGGCGTCAAAACGCGACCTGATAAAATCAACACAGCCATGATCATCCCGGGCGTAATTTGATCCCAGATAACCAGCACCGCGCCGACGGTCAAAAGCACAGTCTGAAGCAGCGCTCGCAAGGTCTTATTTGCCGTAGACAGTAGCTCAGATGGCAAATTTGTTTTTTGCGAATAAGCGAGGAATTTATCTTGCATCGCTTTCCATCGCTTGCTTAGATGCCGTTGCATCTGCGTCGCTGCCAATGCATCAGCGGCGTTGCGCGATCGATCCGAGAATTCCTGCAGAATCTGTTGTTGTTGTCTAGCTGTAGAATACCATGGGCGTGATATCCTAGTGACAGTCAAGGAAGCCAAAGCACTAACGAGAATCGCCGCGATGACCACCCCGCCTAGCCAAGGATGAATAATAAGTAGAATCGTTAAAAATAAGGGAACAAATGGTAGGTCAAATATGCTGATTGCTAATGGTCCTGACAAAAATTTAGTTATTACTCCAAGGTGAACCAAAGGTTCAGAGTCATTGGGGGGCTTGCGGGGCCCTGAGCGTATCCAAGTGCGGAAGCACTCTTCTCCTAGATCAAGATTGACTCGCAGGGATATACGAGACAAAATCCGCTGTCTCAGCACGTCAAAGACAGCATAAAATCCATACAACGTGACGGCAATAGTGAACAAACCAAATAGGGTAGTAATTGACCCAGTTGGTATGACACGGTCATAAACTTGCAGCATGAATACTGAGCCGGTCAGTGTCAAAATGTTAATAAGTGCACTTAAAAGCAGTACTAAAAAAAAGCCTGATTTCTGGTGGTGGAGCAGACTTGAATATAGGTTTCGTGTTCCAGCTCCATCCATTTCTACACAGCCTTTCTAAATGTTCTTCGACTACACTGTATGGGCTTGGTAGGTTTATATTGGAATTCTTTAAATTTCGTATCGAAAGTGGCAAAATTTATAAATACATTATATTTCAGTATATTAACCTGGTAGCTTTAAAGGGGCAAACGCCGCTACTTGTTGTGAAACCGGGAATACTCATGTCCCTTTACTGTGCGTTGATAGGTAAAATTTGGTGCTCGTGGCCGCTGACTCAATGCGTCATTTGGCGAAGTGGAAAACGTGCCTTTAGTCCCTGTGGTGACAAGCCACATCCCCGCACCGAAGAAAAAAAATGTCAAACTGTAAATCGCACCCCAGATGTGTACAGTAGTTAGTGCGAAGCTAAGTCCAACCATGCAGATTACCCAAGCATGGCGATGGCAATTGATGTCGGGATGTTGATCGAAACTTCGCCGACTGATCCGCCACAATGCCCAAGTATACCCGGTAATAAGAAAACAGAACGCCGGAATTCCGAAGCGCATTGTGATCAATAGCCAGAAATTATCGATACTAGGTGTATGCATCCACACTGGCCGGAGCCAGTCCTTAACGCCCAGCCCAAAAACGGGGTGCATTTGAATATTCACGAGTCCCCAGTCAAATACAGTTGATCTCCAATAGGCGCTATGTGCAGAAAATGTTGCGTAGGTCATGAAGACTTGAAGAGGAGTACGGTTTGACGCCAAATCAACTGAAACGTATGCAGCCAAGAAAAGAATGAACAATAACAACCATTTCCGATGAAGATTATGAAAAATACACGCCCACCCAATGATCCCGATCTGCAGAATAATTGATAAAATCGCACCGCTGGACACCGAGAGAAGGGAGCCTAGCACTGCGCCTCCAAGTAATAGAGTTCGAAGCCATCGGTTGTACGTTGTTTTTAACCCTACAAAGCATAACGCAGCAGCCAAAGAATTAAAAAGACCCCAGTGAATTGGATGTTCGAACGATACTTGTACTCGCTCGATCCCAAAACGACGTTGTATCGCCAAATCAGTAGGGGGGGAGACCCAAGGTAATTGATCTAGGATCTGAATAAACACGGGAATGCCAGACAGCGCCTCGAACACAGCAACAGGCAGACAAAACATGATCAGAGCACCAATTAGCTTACACAGGGCAACAAAGCTTTTCTGATCACGAATGTATGCACGGCCAACCATGTAACCGCCCATAAATTCAAGCCCCATTGATCCGAAGCTTTGCAGTACCTCCGGAGTGTTATTTATAATTAGAGCAACACTCACCCAAGCAATATGGAGGGCAAAAAGGAGATCGGTGGCCAACAGCTTGCCATAACAGCCTCGAAGAAGGTTCACGCCAAGAGGGACAATTACCACAATTAAAAGAAGGCGAGTTACAGACAGGTGAAATGACCCAAGTTCAAAGCCGATTGGTAATATAATCGAAAAAAGGTAAACAAAAACCGGGAACGGAAGCGTTGAGCGCGGCTGATTATATAACCGGGCAGGGCGATTTCGTATTATAAAAGGTTTTGCTGCCCTCATAGTCACAAACCCTTTTTTGGGATGGATCAGCGTAGGTTACTTTGTGAAATAAACCTCTAAACCGTTAAATAATCATGAAATTTAAGCTCATAGGCGCTCGCATCGTATGTTCTGCAACAGCACGGGAGCGATGATATATCGGCGAGGTTGTAGAATTTAAGCCGGAGAGCGAGACTATGCAGATGTTAATTGGCGTTGGCGTGAAACTGGGGCAGTTCCCGATAGACATAAGTCTGGCAACACAAAACTCTGTCCTTGCGCCGCAGGTATCAGAAGTTAAGCAGGATGGCTGGCAAGCTGTACACACTGACCCGGATGCGGAGGCAGAACAAATGCTCACAGTTCAACGCCCAGGCTTCGACGTAAGCGGAACGCCAAATGTGGTAGACGATCCAGTCAGAGTGACTTCTCGGATTCGCAAAGCTTTCCCCAATCAAGACAGCTTGACCGACGCAGATGTCGCATTGGCGAAGTATATTTATTCCGGTGATATAATCGCGGGAGTAACCAACAACAGCACCCGACCTTACCCCAAGCCCATAGCAATGTGGTTGAATCATGATCTTGAGCACGTGAAGGCAGAAACCCATGTCTTACGTCTGGCGGTCTCTCATGCTTATGCGCGCAATTCTCAACCGGTGGCTGCGGTAAAATTTATTGTGAGTGATGGTGTTTCAGAGGTTACGCAAACGGTTTCCGAAATGGACACGGCGTATTTTGATGCATCAGGGCTTACAGTTCCGCATTTCTCCGCAAACATAAATTTTTCTACACTGAAAGACAGTGAGCTAGTGACCGTTGACGCTGTAATTTACCCTTGGGTAGGAGAGCCGTTTACAGTTTCACTAGATGCGGACCCATATCCGTCGCCCAATTTGACCACTCTGCGGCTCTGGAATGATTACACAGGAAGCCATGGAACGGGATATGCTTATGTAAACGTTGATAACGGCGACGACGCCAGCGGTGTCGTATCAGTGATAGCGGCAGAAGCCGCATTAACCCCATTTGTAACGATCCCATCAGCAGTTGCTGCAATAAAGGCGTTCAACGGCACAGAATTTGGCCGTAACAATGATGTTGGCGGGGGCATAGTACGTCTGACAGAAGGCACCCATGTCCACGGCAGCTTCAAAACTCAGGGGGGGAGCGATAATATTCCTATGGTCATTGAAGCTGCTGACCCCACCAAGCAAGCGACGACAGTGTTAACCGACGGGGGAAATAGCATTTTTAATGGTATTCCAACGTTTCTGAAGCTCCGCAATTTGACATTGCGTAAAACCGGTGAGAGCGTAGTTTTTCTGGACAGTGGCGCTAACTCCGCAGAAAATCTATTAATTGCGGAAAATTGCATATGGGATGCCAACGCGACATCCTATTATGGTGCGTGGGTCTATAGGGTAGGCCGTTTCATCCAGATCAATTGCGCAATTGGGGCGGGGGGGACCCGAAGCAAGGCAATTCGTTCTCTAGCGAAGCAATTATGGTTACAGCCATCGGATGCCAAAGTTGTGCAGGAACCATCACATATCATGCTGTTGGATGCTCCGACCTGCCAGAGTACACTTTGCGCGAAGCTTTGGGTGCGCGCCCTGCAATGACAGGAGTTTTTTTGGGCTGGAATACCTTTACGAATGGTTCCACGGCAAACCCAATAATAAGCGTCAGCGCCGCAATCGGACCACGTGGGTTCGCCTTTGTTGGTAACATTGTCGAAAGTTGGGGCACGGCAGTAAATGCGGGTTTGCGACTGAATGCTGACAGTGATGTGAGCCCTACGCAGAACGTCGTTTTACACCATAATACAATTGTCGGCGAACGTGCCAATCTATTGTATCTCGACGGTACCGAGAATGTTGACAAATCTGCGTATGTAAACTTTAATCTGTTTTCGCGCTTTAACGTTAAAGGCGATGTGTTTGCGGGGCAGGGTCAAAATGTCGGTAATTGGCCGGTCCGATATAAGGTGGGTTGGTCTTTTAATGCCAGTACAGATGGTTCGAACAACGGCAGCGATTTTAATCCTGGATCGTGGTTAGGCGAACTACCTTCCGACGGCGAGCTCGTTGGCATCGACCCAATGTGGACAAATGATGCCTCACATAGTGGATCCGGCGCTGGTGGAGGCGATTATACGCCCGTTGACGGGTCACTATTGCCGGTTTTGACCGTAGAAAGGGCCGCGTACGGTATTGATCTTTTCGGCAATGCTATGACCAGCGGACAATCACGAATTGGCGCTGTAATGTAGACCCTTTAGCGTTTGAGCACCCTTATAAGCTCGCGCGATTAAAAGCGCGGGCTTTTCTATATAATGCCAAGACAAAATCGCACAGATCAACGTTATAGGAGCAGCGTATACAATGTTGATACCTGGAGCCATCGGTCCCCAAAACCATATTACAAAACCTTGAACGGGAAAGGCGTAAATATACATTCCGTAAGAATAATCTCCGCTACGGTTGTAGTTCAGACAGAATTTTCCAGGAAGGTACGCCAGCCAAAACATCGAGTAGGTCAGCGCAAATACGAACGTTGGGTATGCCCAAGACGTCGCTTTGCATAACGCAAATACAGACCATAAAAGCACTAAAATCGGTAAAGATAGAGAAATTCTTTTGCGCCAGATCCAAAATGCCATGCCGACCAAAAATGGCAATGCGAGTACGTAGGTTTGAAATATTTTAGAATGAATATGCATCTCAATTTCTGGCAAAAAAGCCCAAGATAGGACATAGATGACAAGCATCGCAGACAAAAAGAGCCGCTTCTTAAACATTCCGGCCACGCCCAACAATAAGACAAGACCATAACAAGCGACTTCGTGGGCGAGGGTCCATATAGACCCCTCGATAGCAGGATAGGGAAGATTCCCGAAAACTCCGGGTAAGGTGAATTGGGGTTGAATTAACGTCAAGTTACGCAGAAAAAACTTCGTAGTTTGGGGGTCTTTCAAGTAATTCCATATTCCTAGTTCACTGGTGAGCGGCCCAATGACCAACCCGACAAAGACAAGCGATGCGGCAAGGCCGGGAAACAGGCGTGCAAAACGGGCTATCAAGAATGTTTTGGTAGAATAACGTTGCTCGAAACTTTTGGTAATCAGAAAACCTGAAAGAGAGAAAAATATTAGAACGGCAACTTCACCTAACGATAAACCAACAACAGAAGTTAAGGGTTCGACTGTGCCCAAGCCCCTGGAAATAGGCCATGCATGCGATATCAGAACGGCAAACGCTGCAATAAAGCGTACTAAGTTAAAATGATTGTAACGGTCTGAACAGACGTCACCGAGCACGATTTGATAACTTAACATGGCAGTAGGTTGAAAATTTGTATTCTCATAATTCCATAGAAAACGAATTTCACGAATATATGGTTAACTTTTGTCGCCGGCGGTAACAGGCAGAACTGGCTTGCTTAGGTAACTTCGTAGAGGTCGCATGTAACACCCTGTTGCGAATAAAAAGACCAATATCATCATATTGGTTATCCCGCCCAAGTGGTGAAATTGAGAAGTGCATACCAAAGCCAAAGTTGTTAGGGCCAGTATAAGCGGTATTATCAGTGGACGGACCGATAACTGCTGACGACGTAAGGCGAGGATCAAACCCACGGCAAACCCTGCCGCTTCGCCGATTGTACCGATCCAGATAACGGTCACGACATCGCCGCCATTGCGGGCAATCAGCCAAGCCACTGGTAAAAGCGCAACGCGAACGACATTGGCCATAATTTCATTTTTGGTTTGCGCAGCGGCAAGTGCCACGATCGCACACCCCCCTTCGAATATTCGAAACGCTTGAAGTATTGCGAACCAAATCAGAAACGGAGCAGCTGATTGATATTTGGTACCTAACATTTTCAATAAAAATGCTTCGCCGGTAAACGAAAAGATCACCACAAAGGCTGACCCTAGCAAAATATGTATTTGTAGCGTCGCCGTTGCTAACTCGGCATAAGATACATCGCCTCTTAATGCCGAGAGCTGCGGAAGGAAAAAGCTCATGGTCGTGCGTGAAATTACCAATGTAGGAAGCAAAGTCAGTGACAGCGCGATGGAGAAGAGAGCCAATGCCTCCAAGCCGAAATTATGTCCGATTATCGCCCGTTCTGCATTGAATACCAAAAACAACAACGTTCCACTCACCATAACCGGCCAGCCAAATTGGAGGCTCCGTAGAATGAATTTCGGATCGATTCTGAACTTATAAATACGGCTGGCGGCCCAATGTGACACCATCACCGAAAGCCCCGCCTGCACCAGAACAGCAAAAAGCAGTAGACGGTAATCTGAATATAGATAGGAAAGCGGGACCAAGGATATCAAAGAGCCGAGCGGCGGAAGAAGCGCCACTATAGCGGTGGGCAAATGTTTCATCTGACGCGCGAGGCGGTGTATATCTAGGTGTGTAAACCCAATAACCGCAGGTATTATCGCAATAGATTGGATCGCCCCCACCGTTTGTGGGATATTGAAAAACCAAGAAATCGGATGCGCCAATGCGAATATTGCGCAGCCCGTGATCAACCCTCGCAGGATGGAAACCCCTTGTAGCGCGTACTGAAACGATGTGCGGTTCCCATCCGGCGCTTGTACAATCTGTTGCTGAAACCCGAGCGCCGAAATCATTTCGACCATGGCAAGAACGAGAACCAGCACAGTACCAATACCAAAGTCTTCGAGGCTGATGAGTCGTGAAATTATGATTGTTCGCAACATCGTCAAAGCTGCTCCTCCGACGTTGCCTATCAACAAAACCCCGATAGACCCAAACATACCGGTCTGTTACGCGTGCTTAACGGCGCGAATGTAATACTGGATGGTGAGGAAGTTACGAAACGCACCTAAGGTCAGTGAGTTGAAGAGCTTTTTCTTACGACCCTCAAAGAAGCCGTAGCAATATTCAACACGCAGGTCGCCACGCGACATCAATGCTTTTGCGGTGTCTTTGACGAACCATCTTAGATGAGTCCGGTCGAGAATTCCGCTATCGACCAAGTCAAACCTTCCTTGGAAAATCAGTGGAAAAATCAGACGGTAATTTCGTACGTTTGGAATGCTCGCGATGATACAGCCCCCCGGTGCCAACATGGCGGACAATCTATCGACGACCGCCCAAGGGTCTGTCAGGTGCTCAAGTACGTCAAGGCAAAGAATTACATCAAAGAGCTCGCATGTTTGGGCTATCTCGTCCAATAATGTAGCGTCTTCGAGGTCGCCGCTGAAAGTGTGGTCAATTTCCGGCATGCAACCACTGGCAACCAAGTCAATGACTGTGGCAGCGTGTGCCCGCCTTGTTGCCTTGAGGTATGCGGAGCTCGCACCGATCCCACCTCCTACGTCGAGTACATTTCCACAACACAGAGGTGCCAGTTTCAACACTTCGTGTCTTACCAATCCGTGATACGATTCCTTTATGCTGTGTTTGCTGGTTGTCGTCGCGGCCGGATAAGTTGGATCATAGGGCATCGAATTTGTTCCATTGTTCTAGATGTCTTGACCCATCCGCACCCTTCAACAGAAGAACCATGCGTTTTGTGCGAAACAGCCTTATCCGCACAAGAATAAAATACGCCAACATGCGGTTGCGCAGTCCTGTGACACGAGTTGTCAAGATGATCTGTCCAATTACTGCCAAGGGTGACAGAGCCAATACTAAGGCTTTCAGGGCCCAATTTATGCGGCCCCAGACAGACCGGCATCCCACCCAGTCGTGTGTAAGTTGGCGATCCCACTTTACTTGCAATGCCTGAAGCGAAGAGCGGGCAGGGTGGTATACGACCTGGTCCGGTGAATAGCGAATCTGATAGCCTTTGAAGGAGGCGCGCTGGCCCCATTCGCGATCTTCGGCTACTATTAACCCCCTGAAAGCGCCTATCCTCTCGAAGACGTCGCGACGCACCACAAGATTGCCCGTGCCACAAAACCCTCGCCGCTTGATGTACCGATCTATGCGATAGGAAAATATGCTTTCATAGGCTTCAACCGCAGTAAGATGATGGGGGTCAATGCATGCAATCTGCACGTCACCTCCGGAAATCTGTACGCTAGGATCCCGAAAGCTATTTTCCGCTTCTGCAAGCCAAGCGAGATCTGGAAAACAGTCGGCATCTATAAACGCCAATAGTTCACCTGTCGCTTGGGCGGCACCAAGGTTGCGTGCCAGTCCAGGACCTTTCAAAGGCTGCGATATCAAAGTGACCCACGCAAAATCTCTGCATATTTCATCAGGAACTGTGTGGGACCCATTATCGACCACGATGACCTCGTCCGGGATTCTGTTACCCGCGCCTAACGCCGTCAGACACCTGCGCAATTGCTTGCCTTGGTTAAGGTGCGGAATGATTACAGAGATAAACTGGTGATGATAAGGGGGCTTTTCCATCCCTTCAAAAAAGGCGAAATTGGTAAATTTTTTCCTAATAGTTTAGTTTAACTGCGAAAACTGCGCCGCAACTGGGTGCCGATAGGGGCTATTAGGTAACTGAGGACTGTACGTTGCTCAGTATGTAGAAACGCCTCAAGGGGCATTCCAGCGATCAACTTGGTGGTTTTTGGCAGGTTGGCCAATTCCTCTTGCGATATTTCCAGCGCCACTCGATAGAAAACTTCACCGGTTAACCGGTCCGTAATCGCTTCTGGGGATATTGCGCTTACCTTACCGGTCAATGGTGAAGCGTTTTGCGGGGCAAGGGTGCTCAGCACTATCTGTGCGCTCTGGTTTTTGTGAACAAGGTTGATCGATTGTGGGGACACGCGCACTTCAAATTCGAACCCAGATTGTTGGGGAATTACATTCATCAGCGTCCCGCCCGCAGTCACAATGCCACCTATCGTGGTAACTTGCAGTTCGTGCACGATGCCATCAACAGGCGCGCGGATGTTCACGCGCTCCAACTGGGCCTGACGTGCAATGATAGCCATCTTCAGTTCGTGAAATTCCGCTGCTGTCTCGTGGCGATCAGTCGCAACCTGCTCTAGAAAGCGCTGCTCGTCCTGCAAAAGCTCCAGAGAAAATTCCCATTTGCGATGCTTTAGATTGGCAAGTTCCGACCGTCGGCGTGCCAAGTCGCCAACCAACGCAGCACGTTGGCGCCGTATTTGGGTCAACTGAGTTTGTCGCGAGAGGCCCTTAGCGACCAAAGCCACAGCGGATTGCAGATCTTTATCAAGATACATTATCTGCTGTTCCAGCGCTTCGACCTGTTCGGTGATACCTTTGGTTTGGGTTCCTATTGCGTTGACATTGCTTTCCATCCGCTCGCGCAGGCCATTGCGTATCTTGGCGCGGGTGGCAAAGATTGCTTGTTGCCCGGCAATAGCCTTGATTTTCTCAGGCTGAGTGACTTCAAAGGGTAGGCTTGGAAAATCGAAACTTATTTCCTTTGCATCGGTGCTTTCAGCTTCCAGCCTTGCGTGTTGGCTTAAAACGTCCACAAGCCGAGTGCGGGCCATTTCAAGGTTGATCTGCAAGAATGTCGGGTCAAGACGGGCAATAATCTGACCAGCTTGAACGGTGTCACCATTGCGGACGGCTAATTCTGACAAGACACCGCCATCTAATGATTGAACCACTTTCGGTTTGCCGGCGACATCAACCCGACCGCTGGCGATCACTGCGCCACTAATTTCTGTAGTAGCGGCCCACCCGCCGACAACGCCAATCAACAGGAATATGGATAACCCTGCGACGGTGATCAGGCCGCGTAGGCTGGTTTCAGGTTTCAAGAGTTTTGGCGCGTGCATTTGGTTTCCTTCCAACATTGGCAACGAAATAATCCATTGCCTCTGTGGTCAGAGAAGCCAGTCCGACATGGCAGGAAAGGGGCGAAATAACGGCATCAAAGTGGATCAAAACAAGAGGATCAAACCACCGCGTAAAGCTTGCCACCGCCATAAAATAGGTGAGCAATATATTAAGATGAGCAGTGTTTCAGGCAGCACGCTGGGAAAATACAATAATTTCAAGGGGGCTGGCTCTAATCTGGTCGCGCGTCTTTTTTTTTGAGCCCGCAATCATGGATGTTCAGAGCCGTATTTTGCGCCGTAACTCGGTGAGTGCGGGCAACAATTTAGATACCTTGGTTTTAAGTAAAAATGAGCCAAATATCCTTTAACGACTGTTAGGAGCCAAGGATAAAATTCTGTTTAACCCTCCTTTAAGCAAAATAAACTTTCCCACTCACAAGAACTGTGGTCATGTGAAAGAAAAAAGTAGGCAGGCAATGACGATATCTTATGCAGCGGCGAGGAATGCGCCCTTGTTGGCGATGGAAGACGAGAGGGTGTTATTGAAACATTGGCAGGTCAGTAAAGATCAATGTGCTCTTGAATCACTCGTGCTCTCTCACGCGAGAATCGTTTTTTACTGGGCTCGCAAATTAAGCGATGACCAGACAGAAAGAGAGGATTTGGTATCGGAAGGTATATTGGGGTTGATACACGCCGCCGATTTATTTGACCTTGACCGCGACGTGCGTTTTTCAACCTATGCACGGTGGTGGGTGAAGAATGCTACAATGACAGCACGGGACCAGCTCCGCGCTGTAGTGGAAACCCCTGCCGGTATTCAGAATTCGACGCAGCATTCCATTGATGATGATGACAGCTTTGCATCGCTTGCGTCAGACGACCCCAATCCAGAAGAAACTGTAATCGCCCAGTCCACCCAGAATCTTCTACGAAATTGCCTGCAAGATGCCATGACTGTTCTGGAGGACACCGACCGCGATGTCTTGTATTCCAGAACGCTCAAGCAACCGCCCGAGAGCATTCAGAGCCTAGCTGCCCGTCTTGGTATTAACAGCACCAAACTAAGGCAGGTTGAACGACGTGCCATGTCGCGGCTTAAGTTTGAGTTGGCGACGCGTGGTATTCTGACCAGTAAGGTGCATTGACATGAACTTTACTTTGCCCACCTCCATTACGGCCGCCAAACCGGTCGAAATAACAAAGTTTGGGAGCCAACCTTCAGGTGGCTTTGAAATGCTGCTGGCATCAGGGCTTCAGGGTGAAACGGCTTCAGCGGAAACAAATGAGCAGACCGGGTTCGCCAATCTTGATGGACAAGACCTAATCGGCGCTGAAGTGCAGGAAGGTTTCGCGCTTTTCCCTGTCCTTTTTGCAGGCCAGACAGTTTTATCATCAGGTCAAGGAATTTTGGGCGAAAACCTAAATGTCGAAGCGGCAAGTAACGATGGCCAAGCGATTGCTTCAATTGTGGCGTTGGGGTCGCAAGCGGTTGCGGCATCAATAACGGTTACGTCCCCCCTGATCGTAGGGACATTTGATGTGGTCCCGACAAGTGCCGGGCTGCCTGAGCAGGTTTCGGCTGGTTCTATCTTGCAGACCGGTTCAAACACGGGTGTGCAGGCCGTTATGGTCCAGACTACTCAAGCTTTTTCCACACCGGTCGCGCCTGGTGTAAATGCTGCTGAGACTGACGTTATGTCGACTGTGCCACCTAGCTTAATACAAAATCCGGTGCAAACTCTGACATCTGAAATTCTCAGCGATACGGCATCATCTGATGTATGGGGGCCTTCCGCAGCAAGTGGGCAGCTTGTACCTAGCCCGCCTTCCGAACTCTTTTCGCTCTCGGGCCTCCAAAACAGTTCTGGTGTCCCTGCGGTCGTCGCGGCGCAGGCCGCCCAGACTAGCGAGCCGAAAGTTAAAGGATTATCCGTTAACGGGACCAATGCTGAGCAGACAAAACTGGGTATATCTAGCGTGGGTCCAAAAATCGGGAGTACGGAAACCACCGTGCTGGAAACCGAAGCCGCTATCGACAAACCAGTGAAGGCACAGTCCAAAACAAGCGAAACTAGTTCGTTTCTGAATGCGTTATCCCCGGGGGGCAAGGCGACAGTCGAGGTCTTGCCTTTGATGCCATTGGCGGAAAAAAGCGAGATGCCCCGCGAGCTGGAGGCAGGTGGTTCACTTCTTCCCGATCAGATCAGCCAGATCAAAGCGTCTGGTCCGTTAGAAGCAGCGATCAAGCCACAGGCAAAGCCCTTTGCGCAGGCGTTGGTTGCACAGGTCAAGGCGATAGACATCAAAGAAGGGCGAACATCCGTAAGTCTGCATCCGCGTGGGTTGGGGCAGATTGAAATTGATATCGTCACCGACAAAGACAGTTCCTTGCGTGTGGTCGTGAGAGTTGAGAATCCGATGGTTCTGCAAACTTTGCGCGATGAACGCCAAATGCTGGCGACGGCGATGGGGTTGACCGACGCCGGGACTTTCGAGTTCGAACAAGGCTTTTCAGGCGATTCTAATCAGGATAAACACGGTCAGTCGACCCAGGCGCAGGGCGACGACGTTGGCTTCGCCGGCCCGATATCGGATATTCGCCACGAAGATGTCGTCGATGACGACCAACTAGATATCCTCACTTAAGGAGAGCTGAATCATGCTTACCAGCCCGACATTGCTTAGCAATATGACTGCGGCCAATAAGAACACGGCCAACGATTCATTGTCTCAATTGGGGAATGACTACAATAAATTTCTCACCCTGCTGACGGCTCAAATACAGAACCAAGACCCTCTAGAACCTGTGGACAGCACGCAATTTGTGGCACAGCTTGCACAGCTTTCGCAGGTTGAACAGGCGGTCCAGACAAATACGCAGCTTGAAACCCTATCCAGCCAGATCAGCGGCTTACTTAATTTAGGCGGTACCGACCTATTGGGTCGCGATGTGGCAATTCAATCAGATATGGTTCTGTTAAAGAATGGGACCACGGCTTCTACCTACGAGGTAGGAGAGGCCGCATCGGACGTCACCGCAAAGATTATCGACCCCTTAGGGCGCACTATTCGTACCATGACCGGACTGTCGGTTGTCGCCGGTACACAAAATCAATTGGGCTGGGATGGAAAAGACGATTACGGCAATCCTCAACTGGATGGGATATACACTGTCCAATTAGCAGCCAAAAATGCCGCTGGCGAAGGGGTCGACGTCCAAGCGTCCCGTAGTGCTCGTGTGGAAGATGTCAGGTTTCAAGAAGGTGAAATCGTTTTTGGTTTGGATGGGGGCGAAACCGCTTCATCCGTGACCATTAAATCCGCAAGATAGACTAAGTTTCGGTAAGTTATTCGCGAGCAGTCACATTGGCGTGGAAACTATTTAGCCGTGCAGTTCTGACTGCGGGAAAGCTGACATAGAGCTTCCGAACAATTTGCGAAGCTAGCTCTGCTTGGCGGGTTTCCTCATCGTGAGGTTGCGCTAAGCTTGGGTCAGTTTCGGCGAGTTCGGCAATAGCTGTTACAGTAGCATCACGTAGTCTGGCCCGTCCTTCTGCTCCGTTAAGGCTTTGAAATGCCGGAGCTCCCATAATGTAGACATCCATATCGAACACCAAGTGCAACACCTTGCGGCTTTGTATGATCTGCATGGTAAATTTGCCCAAGGGCATATTAAAGAGCAGGTTCTGCTTATCGGTCGCGTTGGAGCCAGATTTGGCCGCTTTGACTGGACGCAAATAGCCTTCGCCGAAATATCCCAACGCGCCGGCACCGATGATGCAAATGATCAGGATGAGATATTTCATCATTAATGCATCGTGTCAGTAGGGCAAGATAACTTCGAGAATATCCTGCCCGTAACGCGCGGTCTGAACGGTCGAAATTTGTCCGCGGCCACCGTATGTAATCCGTGCTTCGGCGATCTTGTCATAGTCGATAGTGTTATCGACGTTGATATCGGACTGGCGGATGATGCCGGCAATACGAAGCTCGCGCAGTTCGGCGTTAACCTTAACCTCTTGTCGACCAGCGATAACGAAATTCCCATTTGGCAGAAGCTGGATAATCAGCGCGGCGACCCGCAGACGGATTGATTCATTGCGACGTATAGAGCCTTCGCCATTGGCCGACGAACTGCTTTCCAGCCCCAAGACTTTGCCGCTGCTAGTTGAGGTGTTGAAATCCAGTATATCCGGGTCGGACACTCCTTGCGAAGATGACCGGCTGCGTCCCGTCGCATTTTGCAACTGAGCTCGATCGTTGATATCAATCAGTACGGTGACCAGGTCACCCACGTCTTCTGCGCGACGGTCTTGAAATAGCTGTGGGGTTCTTGCGCCCCATAGGCTTGCGGCCTCTGCGCGTTTTGGGGGTTGAGCCGGTGCAGGGATCGGCATTGGAATGCTGATCCTGTTGACCTCGCCCATTGCCTCGGGGCTAAGTGACAGGTCACTGACCGTGGGGTTATGCGTTTCTTGAAAGTCTCCGCATCCACTGATTGTCAATGCAATAACTGTCAGCACAATACCTGCGCGACGCGGGAAACGAATTTTTCTCATTGTATAACCTCGACGACACCAGCGGCTGTGGCGATGGTGGACAATGCTTTGTTACTTGAAAGGTTGACCACGCGAAGTTCCTGGCCCTTGGATGCATCGTCCAAGGCTCTGCCTTTCGCCGTGAGCTGCAACCCACCGTGAGTAAGTTTTATCTTTACCTTTTCCCCGCGGCTGATGATGCGAGGGGGCATCACAGAATTGCGCGGAACGGGCCGTCCGGCCACTAGCATTCGGCGCACCTGCTGCCCGACAAGATCTTGGATGTTTTCGATCGCATAGGTACCAATCCTTTGCAGCGGCATTGCGACCAGGGCCACGTCTTCGCTACGAACAATTTCATCTGGCGCAATACGTTTTGTTGGGACCGGAACGGACAGAGTAACCATTGCTATCCCCCAAACCCGCTGTGTCAGATTGTCTTCTGTCGCAACATTGGCGATGAATTGCCCGGTGTCCGCATCTATCCAGAATTCCTGTATAAAGTTACCACGTTCGATCATGCCTTTTGCCATCCGGATATCGATTTCGGCGTCGGCCGGCAGCGTTGCACCTAGTTCGGCAATCGTACGTTCTTCGATCAAGTCGGGTACGGATGCGCTTTGCGCCGCCGCGGATGACATGAAAAAGCCAGCAGCAAGAAGCTGTAAAACCATCGCCAAAGCTGCCCTATTACGCATCATCCTGCTAAGTCCTATTACTTGATTTGGTTGGTGGTTGTCATGATCTGATCAGCGGTCTCAATGGCTTTTGAATTCATCTCATAGGCGCGCTGCGCTGAAATCAAATCCGTGATCTGCTGGATGATATTCACGTTCGATTGCTCCAGATACCCTTGGCGCGTAATGCCGACGCCGGGTGTGCCGGGCGTCAATTGCACTGCCTCACCAGAGGCTGAAGTCTGTTCCATCAGGTTGTCACCCACCGGCTTGAGACCGGCTTCGTTCAGGAATGTCGCAAAGTTAAGCTGTCCCAGTTCTACTGGGTTAGGGTCGTTTTCAACATATGCCATCACCACACCAAATTGGTTGATCTCCACTTGGCGGGTCAGGTCGGGAACAACGATGGCGGGTTCAACTTCGTACCCGTTAAGCGTTACCAGTTGGCCTTGGGCGCTAAGTTCAAAATTGCCATCTCGGGTAAAAGCCTGGCTGCCATCGGGGCGGTTGATGACAAAATAGCCGCGCCCTTCGATTGCTAAATCCAACTGATTTTCCGTTTGTATCAACCCGCCTTGCGCGTTGTGACGAATAACCCCTGCGGCTTGGACGCCCAGACCGATATCCGTGCCTACGGGGCGGGCCGTCCCGGATTCTGAAGTTAAGGATCCGGCACTGCTGAAGCTTTGATAAACAAGGTCCTGAAATGCAGCACGACCGCTTTTGAAACCGGTCGTATTGGCGTTCGCGATGTTGTTGGCGATAACATCCACGTTGGTTTGTTGTGCCAGCATCCCTGTTGCCGCGATCCCGAGTGCTTTCATCGTATGCTCCTTAATAACGCGATTATACGCGCCCAAGTTTCTGGATTGCTGTCCGCGTCAGGTCGTCATCCGACCCCATTAGTTTGACTGCATTGTCATAGGCGCGCTGGATGTCGATAAGTCGGGTCATTTCAAGGACAGCTTTGACATTACTGCCTTCGACAAAGCCCTGTTTGATAATAGGTGCCACAGACTGTTGGGGCACACCGGCATCGGCTGGCAGTTGATACATGCCACCGCCGATGGGCAACATGGCCGCTGCGTCGTCAATGGTTACCACCGCAATTGACCCCAGCACGGCACCCGCTTGGTTAGTCAATGTGCCACCGGTCGAAATCACGACGTTGTCCCCTATGTCATCAGGTAATTGAACGGGCCCGCCACCGGCACCTAAAAGCGGCATGCCTCCTGACGTCTTTAGCTGCCCGTCGACATCCACCACTAGGCGACCATGACGGCTATAACCGGTTTCGCCTCCGGGCAGTTGGTAGGTCAGCCAGCCCTCGCCTGAAATCGCTATGTCCAACGGGTTGCCAGTAGGGGTAAGCGGCCCGCTTTCCAGCTCCAGATAAGTACCCTTGTCGCGTACATAGCTAACACTTGAATCTCCGCTGCCGTTGGGCACGGATTCAATAAGTGGGTGGATCGCCTTGTAGCCCGAAGTGGAGGCGTTGGCGAGGTTGTGCGCTGTGGAGTCCATGTTGCGTGCCAGCGCGGTCGCCTGAGAGAGGGACACGTAAGTGATATTTGTCATTCAGCTCTCCGCTAGGTGGGTGGACATCAAAACAATGCTAAGGCGTGACATTCTGTTGCAAATATAAAATTTCACGAATACAAGAATAAGGCAAGTTTTAATTATAAATTGAAGGATTGATGTGCCCCGATATGCTTACATAATCGCTTGTAATGCGGCATTATTGTTTGGGGTATCTTCCGCTGTGCTTGGCGCAACCACCACTGATCTTGTAAAAGCGCTAACCCCCGATGTGGCGGCGCTGCAAAATGGGTGGCGCAAAGACATGGATCTGAATCGCTGGTCTGCCGCCGGTTTTCACAATGACCTCAAGCAGCAGATAGAGACGCTGAGTTCTGCGCATGGGTCGCGCAACGAAGACATAATGCTGAATCTAGCCGAGCTTTATATCACGCATATGCTTCTTTACGAGGCATCTTCGGTGCTTACTGGCATTACCCCAGTTGGGAGGGACGCCATCCGACGGCATCGGACCTTGTCGGATGCCGTGCGGTTACTCGAAGGGAAGCCACCTGCCGAAGACGCGCCTGAACATAGTACTTCTCCCCTTGCGCTCCCCAGCCGGCCAGACCGCGCGTTCTGGGCCAGCTTGGACGCGATTTCGACCTCTGATGTTTTATCCTTGTCTCTCAACATTGAGCCAAGTTTCGCGGGTTTAAGCCGTCAACCTGCGGCTGTTATTCGCGCGACGCTTCCCGTTCTTCTGGAGGCGGCAATTGAGTTGGATCGTCGTCAGTACGTGGACGCGGCTTTGCGTTTGCTAGATGAACAGCAAGATTTATCAGCAGCGACGGCAGGCGCTTTTCTGCGTGCCCGCGCCGCTGAAAAGCGGGGCAACGACACGACGGCGTTAAAGGGCTATCTAGATGCGGCAAGCGGTTGGGACCAATACGCTGTGCGGGCGCGGCTGGCCATAGCTGATATGTCGCTGCGAAACGGAAGCCGAGGGGCGCTGTTGGCGGCTCAGAATGCTTTGGCCACCGGTTCAGAGGCATGGCGCGGCGGGCGGTACGAGCTTGAGGTTTTGCGCAGACTGGGGCGGGTTTATCATGCATTGGGCAATGACGCCGAGCATGTTTTGACCTTGGGAAAGCTACTGCTGCGCTTCCCCCATAGGGCAGAAACCGCCTCTATTCAGGAAGAGGTGCAGGGGCTGCTCAGGAATGTCTACGATAAAGGCAGCAAGGGGCAGTATCCTTTGTCAGCTTGGATGGCGTTGCACCTCAAGTTAATGCCGTATTTTAGATATCTTGATGGATTCACCGACCAGATAGAAACATTTGGCGATTATGTGCTGAAGTTGGGTGCGACAGATCTTGCGGCCAAGGAATTTCGGCGAGCAGCCCGAATTTTGCAGGAAAGACAGGAAGAACGGGATAGCTCGTTCAATCAAACTATTTTTAGACTGCATTTGAAACTGGCTCAGACGCAGTCGCGGGCAGGCTCTTATGCGGATGCTCGATTGACACTCGAATTGATGGATATCGATGATGCGGGCGCGCTCGAGGAAGAATTCCGGATCGTGCTGGCGGGCATTCTGGCCAAGCTAGGCGATAGGCCCGCGTTAATGGATGCTAAAGTAAAAGTACCGAGCAGCGATTACCTTCGTAATCTGGGGCTGGCGTTTTCCGAAGAGCAGCGTTGGACGCAAGCAACGGACGTGTTGCTGCGCTTGTGGAACAAATACCCCGAGGATTTTTACTTGCAAGATGCGACACGTCTGTTGATTGCCGCCTACCGATCAGAGGATGTTGAAACGTTGGATCTGGTCACGCGAGCATACCCTAGCCTCACATCATCCAACGCTTTGATATCATTAGCTAATAGCATAAGTGAAGAGCGCGATAGCATTTTTCCACTGCGTGCGGACCGGGCAGCCGAAAGCCTCGGTCGCTTGGATCAGGCATTTGAGAGCATTGCTAAATCTGGAATATCACCATGAAAAGATAGACTATTTCTTGTTAGGCAAGTATAGTCACAACGATAGATGGCGTTTCTTTAACCTTCCTTAAACTAAACTTCTTACATATCTACTTAAGCAAGAATATGAAAAGCAAAAATGGGGTGAGACCATGAGTATCTCTAGTGCGCTTCAAACCGGTGTCAGTGGGTTGCGCGCCAACTCAAAGGCCGTGGGCAGCATTTCTGAAAATATCGCAAACTCGAATACCGTCGGGTATCGCCGCGGCTTCGCGCAGATGGTGACCACGACGGCTTCCGGCGGGAGCGCCGAAGGGGTGCTTTCGGTCGAGGCCGTCAAGCAGGTTGATATTGCAACTGCGGGTGGCTTGATTTCGACCAATTCTCCCACCGATCTGGCAATCGGCGGCAACGGCTTTTTTGCCGTTTCCTTGAACCCGAACGATAAAGTTCAAACCAACTATATGCTCACGCGGGCTGGTTCGTTTCTCCCGGATGAGCAGGGGAACTTGAAGAACGCGGCAGGGTATTTCCTTTCCGGCTATCCTTATGGCTTGGACGGTTCGATCGGGTCGGTTGACCGCAGTTCCTTTAAGCAAATGGAAACGGTCAATGTCGGTAACGTTAATCTGTCCGCAGGGGTGACCACGGCGATCAAGTCGTTTGGTAATTTGCCTTCGCAGGATACCGGTCTGGCGACACCGGGTGCGCCATTTGTCACATCATCTGAGCTATTCACCGCCTTAGGGGAAAGTCAGCGCATCAGTTTTTCATGGGCTCCGACAGCAGCCGCCAATACGTGGGACTTGTCGATCTCTGACCAAAAAGGCAATGCCTTAGGCGGTGTCACAATGGAATTCAGCAACTCTGGCCCAGCTGCCGGTTCGCCGCTGAACTATTCGAATGCGATTTCCAGCGCCACTGCGCCTGCCGCATTTTCCGTAGACGGCAATACCGGGGTGGCCACAATTACGTTGGACAATGGGGTTGTGCCGCAAGAGATCAATATCACGCTCGGCAAGCCTGGGGCGTTTGACGGCGTTAGCCAATTCGCAGGTGACTTTAGCTTGTCATTCGATCGGGATGGGTCAAGCGTTGGTCAATTGATACGCAGCGAGATTTCGGAAGACGGGACGTTGTTTGGTATCTTTGATAACGGCATGCGTCGGGCGCTATATGATATTCCGGTCGCGACGGTAGCCAACCCCAACGGTCTGGTCGAAGTAAAGGGCAACGCCTATCGTCTGTCGGGCGAAACCGGATCTTTTTCCGCTTTACAGGCCAATTCCTCAACTGTCGGTTCCATTAATGCCGGTTCCCTAGAGGCCTCAAACGTAGATATCGCGCAAGAGATGACTGATTTGATCAAAGCACAGCGCGCTTTCTCGACCAATGCCAAAGTAATCACCACGGTTGATGATATGATGGACGAAACAACGCGGCTGAAACGATAAGCTTGGCCGGACTGGAGTAAGATATGAGCCTGTCAGGCGCACTTAATTCAGCCTCGTTGGGTTTGCAAACAACGCAAGGGTTGTCGCGGATAGCAGCCGACAACGTATCAAACGCGATGACGCCCGGCTATGTTCGGCGTCAAGGCGTGCTCGTCACGCCGGGTGCGGGGCAGGGCGGTGCGGTTATCAGCGAAATTCGGCGCGAGGTTGATGTCACCTTGCAGAGAATGTCGCGGCTAGAGAACGGCAAAATGGCGCAGTACCAGTCCATTCAAGAAGGGCTGACAGGCTATACATCTTATCTGGGGCAACCTGGTGATGGCACGTCTCCGGCGGATAGGTTCAACGCATTCCAAAACAGTCTGACAACCTTGTCGAACCTTCCCTCCTCGAACGGGGCGCAGGCGGCGACTGTGTTGGCTGCCGAAGATTTGGCCCGATCAGTGCGCGGTGCCGCGGTGACACTGGGTTCCACTTTAAACGATGTGAACATGGAAATCCGCTATGAGGTCGCCGATTTAAATCAAGCGTTGTACCAATTGCGAGACCTAAGCAGCAGCCGACGCGAATTTGCTGCGGGGTCGCTGGAAAGTGCCAAATTCGACGAGAAGATGGACACCGTTCTAGATCAAATATCAGGCATCGTTGACACACGCGTGACCACCTCGGCAAGTGGGTCTATCAGTATTTATACTTTAAGTGGTGCCGCGTTGCTGGAGGGTAACCAGGTGCATGACGTCACCTTTAACCCAAGCGACGGCACTTTGATGGCCGGGGCCCAGGATATCACTCCATTTAAAGAGGGTGTTCGCGGTTTGCGATATGGAAGTCTTTCCGGATTGTCGCAGCTCAAACGCGAAATAATCCCGCGGTTTGAGCAACAGTTGGATGAATACGCTCGCGGGCTTGTCCAGTCCTTTGAGAACGCCGACGCCAGCCTCGTCGCAGGCGAACCGGGATTATTTACGGATAACGGCTCAGCGTTTTCAACCAGTAATAGCGTGGGCCTGGCAGGGCGCTTGCAGGTGAATGACAAGCTTTTGGCCACCGGCGCGCTGGAAGTCTGGCGATTGCGCGATGGATTAGGTGCGTCAGCACAAGGCCCTGCATCGGAAACCAACCAGATTAATGCCTTTATAGCGGCATTGGACAAACCCTTATCTTCCGCTTCCGGTACGGGAATTCCGACCGACGTCACCATCCGAGATTTTGCCGCGGAAATGATTACCAGCCAAGCTTTGGAGCGTGTAAGATCTGAAAACGATTTCAACGCCGCAAGTTCCGCCGCCGAAGTTGTTATGTCGGCAAGGCGGAATTCCGAAGGGGTAAACATAGATGACGAGATGCAGCAGTTGATTTTGATCGAACAAAGCTATGCTGCTAATTCCAGAATTTTGACCACCGTGTCTGATATGATCGACACGTTGATCGCAGCCGTGTGAGGCACCAACAATGGTTTTGGGTATAAGGTCTTTTTCGACGTTTCAGATGAACCTGTTCAATAGGCAAAGCGTCCAGCGGGCAACCTCTGAACTTCAACGGGCCGGGCAGGAAGTGTCTACCGGCCTTAAGGCAAATATTTACGAGAGCCTCGGTCCAAGCGCCGCCTCGGTGACGAAATTGCGCGGTCGCGAAGACGCAACGCAAACCTTTATCACGTCGAATAGCCTCTTGGGAAACAAGCTAACGACGATGCTTGCATCGGTGGATAACGCACGCGAAGAAGTGCAATCGGTGCTTGAGATAGCAGTTTTAAATGCATCCCGGCCGACTAATGGGGCAGAGGTTCTTCAGTTGCAGGCTCGTGCCGCGCTGGAAGGAATGGTCGCCGCCATGAATGTGACGTTTAACGGCGATAGTCTTTTTGCCGGATTGGATTCCGACAAACCAGCCTTAACGCGGTGGTCCGATACCAGCGCTGTGACTGGGCGTACGCCGGAAAGCGTATTGCAGGAAATAATAGGTACAGGACCAACGGATGCTGCTAGCGCAACGCAAATTGCGGATAAAATAGACCAAATTTTCCAATCTCAAGACACTGTCGACCCAAGTCGGAACTTTGAAGGCACCTTTTACCAAGGGTCGCGTAACCTTGATGCCGGCGGACAACCAACCAAACAAATACGGGCCTGGGTAAACACCGGCCAAGAGGTCGTATTTGGAAAAAGAGCCAACGAAGAGGCTTTCCGCGCGGCATATCAGGGATTGGCGATGTTGGCTGCTACAGATGTCAGCACTTTGGATGAAGCTGCATATTCTACGTGGATAGGACGGGCTGTGGACACTTTGGCCGTCGCGCAAAAGGGGATGCTAGATATATCCGCAAGGATCGGTTTCAATCAACAAATCGTAGAGAAAGCGCAAACCCAGCTTACCGATATGTCGTTGGTTCAGCGCACGCAGATATCTAATTACGAAAGCGTCGACCCCTATGAGGCGATCACGCGAATGAACAATCTGGAAACGCAATTGCAGGCCAGTTACCAAGTTACGTCGCGGCTCTCCAGCTTGTCTATTCTCAACTTCCTGCGTTGATCACACGACCTCGGTAGGTAATTCAGGTGAGCTGAGCTTATAGCCGCGCCCGTGCACTGTTTCTATGTACTGCCAACCGCTGTGTGAGGCTGACGCCAACTTTTTGCGGAGCTTACAAATGTACACGTCAATCACTTTATCAAAGGGCTGGTCGATGCTGGCACCGTATATGGCGTCGTATATGGCATCTTTAGATATCACTTTGTTGGAATTCAAAGCGAGGTGTTGAAAGACTGAATATTCCCGCTTTGATAATTTGATGCGACTACCAGAAACGATAGGATCACGACCGTCGAAATAAGCGGTAAGTTCACCGACAATCACACTTTCGGCAGCGTGCCCATAGTGACGCCGAATGATGGAATTGGTCCGCGAGAGAACTTCGGTGCCGCGGATTGGGCTTACAATCACGTCATCGGCACCCAAGTTTAACAGATCCGAAGTGTCTTTTGCATTTCGGAAGTCGCGCAAGACGATAACCGGATTGACGCACCCTGCTGATCGCAAAGCGCGAATATGCCCTCGTATGTCGCTGCATTCTCCCAAAAGTATGGCATTGGTTTGCTGGCCGGGCTGAAGCAGTGGGCCCAGCCCGTTTTGGAAAAAATCTTCGGTGACAAATTGCAGTTCTATTCCCGCGCTCCGTAGTTCCGAAGTAAGGCCGACACATCGTTCCTGCCGCTGTTCAAAAATATACATTCGCATATGCTTTGCCCCAAAACCTTATTATTCCTATCGGTACCAAGTATATTTGACTAGGGCAACAATTAATACCTGTTTTTACTTGTATTCAAACGTGTATTCGTCGATTGTATCAAGGATAGATGAACTGTTCTTGATAGTGGGAGACCTGTCGATGGTTGCGTGCCGGCGAGCCACCCTCGTAATTCGCAGCGTTCTGGCATTTGCGATGCTGGCGCTTTTGGCCGCTACGCCTGCGGGTGCAGAGGTTCGGATAAAGGACATTGCGCATTTTGAGGGTGTTCGCGAAAACCACCTGATCGGATATGGGTTGGTCGTCGGCCTTTTGGGGACGGGGGACAAGCTGACCTCGAGCCCGTTCACGCGTGAATCCATTCGTGGAATGCTCGAGCGGTTGGGCGTTGCCAATCTGGATGGTCAGACGCTCAAGACCAAGAACACGGCAGCGGTCATGGTCACCGCCAAGTTGCCGCCTTTCGCGCGCCGCGGATCCCCAATAGATATCACGGTCTCGTCTTTGGGGGACGCGACGAGCCTTAGGGGTGGGACGCTTTTGATCACACCTTTGACCGGTGCCGACGGCGAGGTGTACGCGGTTGGGCAAGGGGCGGTTGCGGCTTCAGGTTACCGTGTGGATGGCAACGCGGCCAGTGTAGTCGATGGCGTGCCGACAATCGCTCGTATTGAAAATGGCGCTATCGTTGAGCGTGAAATTGAATTCAGCCTCTTTCAACTAGATAGCATTCGAATTGCGTTAAACACCCCCGATTTTACCACTGCTGATCGTGTCCGCGAAGCGATTGCCAAGCAGCTTGGATCAAGTCAGGTTGAGGTGCTTGATTCCGGCACGATCGAAGTGTGGGTTGGTGATAAGCGTGATGCTCCTGAAACTATTATGGCGGTTGAAAATCTTTTGGTGACACCTGACACCGTGGCTCGCGTTGTCATTGATGAGAAATCTGGAACAATTGTCATGGGTGCTGACGTGCGCATTGCGCAGGTTGCGATCAGCCAAGGCGGCCTGACGGTCCGAGTAAGAGAGAACTACAACGTCAGCCAGCCTTATCCGGTGAGCATGGGGGGAGGCACTGCTGTTGTCTCAGGGGCCCCGATTTCTATTGGAGGTACGACCGTGGTCGTGCCGGAAACGGAAATCGATATACAGGAAACTGATGGCAGCTTTACGATTTTGAAGGGGGACGTCAGCCTTCAAGAGCTCGTCGATGGCCTGAATGCTATCGGTGTAGGGGCGCGCCAAACAATCGCCATTTTACAAGCGATCAAAGCCGCCGGTGCGTTGCATGCCGATCTGGAGATTATTTAATGATAAGTGAAGTTCAGCCGTCGCGCCCGGTTGCTGGCTATCAGCCACCGGACCGGGCTGCGGAGACGGGTAAGGAATTTGAAAAAGTGTTCCTCACCCAGTTTGTTGATGAAATGATAAAGACGGCAGGCCCGGCCGTCTTTGGCGGAGAGGACCAGGCGGATATGTGGCGGTCGTTTATGTCGGAGGCCGTGGCCAGTCAGCTGGTAGAGCAGGGTGGGTTGGGTTTTTCAGGAAGCGTTACACAGATGCTTGATGCGTATGGCCAAGCTCAAAAAGATACCATTGTGAGTGATGATTAATGGAGCGTAAAACCTTTCGTTTTAGCCAGCGCGCGAACGCTTCCGCATCAAGCAGCCCTAATCAACTGGCTCTGACGCCAGAGGATGAAGATAACCTGCGCGGCTATGTCGATAAAATTCAAGAAACCATCGAGGTATTGGAGCGAGAAATCCAAGCGATCAAAGGCGGAGATCTGGGGATTGTCAGCACTGTGTTTGATGAAAAGGCGCGCCTTTTGAAATGGCTCGAGCTACAGACCCCTCTTGTTGAGCCATTTATCAACCAGCCAATCGCCCAGCAGTTGGAGATTAAGCACCATCTTTCCCGGCTTAAAAAATATGTGGAAGAAGATAGCACGATGCTATCGCGCATGGCTGTCGCCGCTCGAACGATATTGAGAGAGGTGGAAAAGATAAGTAATCGCAATGAGTTAGATGGAAACTATGGAAAGTTGGGCCAACGTGTATCTGGCCAGAGTGGTAACAATATGAGGGTCGATCAAAAGTATTGACCCGATATGTTCGCGAGCTTTTCTATTTTTGTTAACCATCCGTTAACTTGGTAGGTTAGGTATATTCAGTTAGCACTAAGCTAATATCAGTCAGAAGACTGGAATAATACGAGAAGCAAGGAGAACATTAAATGTCGTCCATTCTCACAAACAGTTCCGCAATGAATGCCCTGGCCACCCTACGTGATGTGAATCGCGGGCTGACCGATACCCAAAGCCGCGTTTCCAGCGGTTTGAAGGTTGCTTCGGGCAAGGACAACGCTGCCTACTTCGCCATCTCCGAGACGATGAAGGGTGATAGCGGCATGTTCAAAGCTATCAACGAAGGTATGACCGCTACAAAGAACTCCGTTGCCACTGCACGTCTTGGTGCTGAAACGGTTACGGGTCTAGCTCAGCAAATGGTTGAACGTATCGCCTTTGCCCAAAGTGACGGTGTGAACAAGCAAGATGTTCAGAACGAACTGGTTGCTTTGGCGAAAAACATGCAGTCAGCGATTGATCAGGCAACTTTCAACGGCGACAATCTTGTTGATGGTAGCAACTTTGACACGACCACCACTCCTGGCACCCCGATCCCTAACTCGATCAACGTTGTCAACGGTGTTAAGCGTGATGCAACCGGTTTCTCTGTCACTAACTTCTCGTTTGAGGCAGTAGATCTTCAGTCTATCCAAACCGCACTTGCGGCAATCGACGTTACTAAAACTGATCCCGCTGAAATTACAGCTGGTACAGCTGGCTACAGCACGATGGCTGATAAACTGAAAGAGGCCGAAGGCCAGCTTTCTGCATCGATCACGGCAACAACATCTTTGGGTATTACTGAAAACACCCTTGATGGCCAAATGCAGTTCATCGACAGCCTGACCAACACGCTGGATTCCGGCGTAAGCTCTATGGTTGATGCGGACATGGAGGAAGAAGCAGCACGTCTTCAGGCTCTTCAGGTTCAGCAGCAGCTTGCGACACAGTCCTTGTCGATCGCAAACCAGGCACCTCAGAACATCCTGAGCTTGTTCCGTTAATTTGGTTTGACCTCATAATGACAACACCTTTCCCGCCAATTGGCGGGGAGGGTACTCGAGAATTGCGCTGAAATAGGCATAGCTAAGCTATCAAGGTCAACTTACTGGCCGGGAATCGCACTATGGACGATGTTTGAACGTTCGCGTTCCTCAAAGAACGCTCGAAGCGGGTCATCCATCCCAGCCTCAAGCATCATCCTGTAGGTTTCTGCAAATCCTTCTGCGGCAGGCGTCTTGTCGCCGCGTCCCTGCGACAGAAACGGACTTGCGGTTTTAAAGAATTTTATTGCTTCGTCGGTTTCAGGGTCAGAGCCAGCTTTGTAGGCCCCTAGTCTGATAAGATCTTCCATGTCGGCATAGCGCCCAAGAGCTTTGCGCGCAGCTTTGGTAATCTCGTACTCTTCAGGTGAATGACAGCCGGGCAGCATTCTTGATAAGGATCTCTGCAAATCGATCGCAGGGAACCGTCCCTGTTCCGCGATTTTTCGATCTAACACCAAATGGCCATCGACGATTCCGCGTACAGCATCAGCGATAGGTTCATTCATATCATCGCCATCGACGAGAACGGTGTAGAGCCCGGTAATATCACCCTCACCTTCTGTGCCTGGGCCAGCTCGCTCCAGAAGATGGGGGAGTTCGCTAAAGACTGACGGGGGATACCCTCGAAGGGTTGGGGGCTCTCCTCGGGCGAGCCCAATTTCACGCTGAGCCATCGCAAAGCGAGTGACGCTATCAAGTAAAAGCAATACCTGTTTGCCGGTCGATTTGAAGTACTCCGCGACGGCCGTCGTCGTCAGGGCGGCTCGCTTGCGCAGCAGCGGTGCTTCGTCACCTGTTGAAACCACGACAACGGCGCGGGCCATGCCGGCAGGCCCTAAATCTTCTTGGATAAACTGTTGCACCTCGCGGCCACGCTCTCCGATCAGGCCTATAACGATCACGTCTGCGTCGGTATTCCGCGCCAACATCGCCATCATGGTCGACTTTCCAACGCCAGAACCTGCAAAGACGCCCATTCGCTGCCCGCGGCATATCGGCGTGAATATGTCGATGCATTTAATCTGGGTTTCAAGTTTCGCGCCGACCTTCTTCCGATCAAAGGCACCTGGAGGGTCCGACCGGAATCTGGTTTTGCGCCGCGGTCGTCGGGCCCGATTATATTGAGTCAGCGGGCGGCCAAGCGCATCGACGACAGTGCCAATCCATGTTTCGTCGGGAAAAACCATATCGTCATGTTCGATCAACGCCACTTCATTCCCGACCGACACGCCTTCCCACGTGCCAAAGGGCAGAACGCATAGTTCACTGCCTTGGGCTCCGACAACTTCGCCATCTATGTGCCCTGCCGAGGTATGCACCCGACATAGGCTTCCGATCTGCGCTAGAGCTTCCAGCCCGCCAACAGTCAATGTCATGCCGGTGATCGAACGCACAGTGCCGGAAACGCTCGAGCTTGAGCATGAATAGATCGCATTTTGTAGGTTTGAGAAGGTATAATTCAAAATATACTCTTTCGAAACTGCTCTATTCTTGCTATATATCAAGAATAAATTATGAGTCTAGCATGAATACAGAATCAACATCATTGTTCGATCTTGCCCCGAAGCGCCTGCAGTGGCTCGCGACGCGACAAGCTGTGGTGTCCGAGAACATCGCTAACGCTGATGTGTTGGGGTACCGTGCGAAAGACGTGCAAAGCTTCGCCAGCTATCTTGGTGATGCGGACAGGGCAAGCGGCCTTCAGGATGCAGAAGTCGTACAGGCCGACGTGATGGCGAGCCCGAACATGAGTGGTAATAACATCAATCTTGAAGAGCAGATGATGGAGGCCAATAGTACAGCAGGCCAGTTCAAGGTGGCTGCGAACCTGTACCGGAAAGCCTACCAGATGATTTATACGGTTGCCGGCAGACGCTAATTTAGGGGGATTGCGACGTGGATGCACTTTCGAAGATATCAGCGACTGCCGCAAGTGGCATGCGAGCGCAAGGTGACCGCCTAAGAATTGTGTCGGAAAACCTCGCCAACTCCAGTTCCACTTCGCAAACTTCTGGCGGTGACCCGTATCAACGGAAAACTATATCCTTCGAAAGTGCCTTGGACCCAAAGACTGGCGCAGCCATTGTTCAAGCTGCAAGCGTTGATCGCGATCAGACTGATTTCACGCTGCGCTATGATCCTTCGCATCCGGCAGCCGATAAGAATGGTTACATCAAGATGCCAAACGTCAACCCGCTCATTGAAATGAGCAACATGCGCGAGGCCGCGCGAAGCTATGAGGCTAATCTAGCCATGTTGGACAAGGCCCGCGATATGCGTCAGCAACTTGTCGAGCTTTTGAAGTAAGGAACGCACATGACTGATTTTTCCGCTGTCCGTTCATCCTATGTGCAAGCTGCATATGCCAAGACGGTTAAGGGCGAAGCACGTATCGACGCAGGCGACGCGGCCACGGCACCCAAAGATTTCTCGTCTATGGTTGGGCAAGCTGCTGCTAACGCCGTAGAGTCTGTTCGCGAAGGCGACAGCATGGCGATCAAGGGTTTGACCGGGCAGGCGAGCTTGCAGCAGGTCGTACAGGCAACGATGGCGATGGAGCAAACTGTTCAAGTGTCTGTCGCGTTGCGTGATAAATTGGTTGAGGCATATCAGGATATTATCCGTATGCCCGTCTAACAGGCCACGCGATCGTGCCCTACTTGATCGGAGGTCCTTTGTGGATTCTGTCGCCGTCTATGAAGTTATACGACAGACATTGATAGTAACCTTGCTGTCCTCAGCGCCTGTTCTGGTGGTGGCGCTTGGCGTCGGACTGTCTATCGCGTTTTTTCAGGCCTTGACACAAATTCAGGAAATGACGCTGACTTTTGTGCCCAAGATCGTAGCGATTTTTATCACCGTAGCACTTAGTACGCCGTTTATATTTTCTACGCTTCTTACTTTATCAGACCGCATTTTCGATCTCATTTCTAATGGTGGGTTTTAGAGTGCGGGTAATTTTAACAGGTCTTGCGGTTATAACTTTGGGGCTGACCATGCCTGTGGTAGGGGTTGCAGAGAAGCAAAGTTGGGTCGAGTTCTACAAGTCCTCTTCATCTCGGGCTGACGTCGAGACCGCGCCAACCGTCGCCAACCCGGCCCAAGTTTGTATCAACGAAATTCTCGCGGCCGAACAGCGCTATGGTATTCCCGATAACCTTCTTCTTGCCATCGGCATTCAGGAAGCGGGTCGCCAGATGAACGGGCGGCTGGTCGTGTGGCCTTGGACTGCTAACACAAATGGCAAAGGCGCTTTCTTTGGCAGTAAGCTCGCATTGGAAGCCTATGTGCGCGATATGCAAGCGCAAGGCATCCGGTCAACTGATGTGGGGTGTATGCAAATCAACCAGCGTTGGCATTCGGATCAATTCGCCTCACTGGAGGCTGCAACAACGCCGGCTGACAACGTTGACTATGCGGCGCGATTCCTGTCCCAACTTTATGGGGAGACACATGACTGGTGGCAAGCTGCCGGGCGATACCATTCGTCCAATGAAGCTTACAGTTCTGTCTATCTCCGAAAGCTGGCCCAGAATCAACGCATCGCCCAATCTCATTTAGCAATATCTTCGTATCAAAACCCCGAGTTAGTCGCCGCAGTACAACAGGTTGCCCCCCCCAAAGAGGCGGTTGGATTTGGATGGAGCGCTGATCTGAGCAATGCCAATTCCGGCCAATCCGGAAATGCTTTGTCTATATATTCGACCCGATCGCTAGAGCCTATCTTGCCCATATATGCAGAGGTCAACTGACATGGCTACGCCAGACACAAACCCACAACCCTTCAGCTTTGCAAAGATGGGTGGGGCAAATCGCGATATCGGTTTTGCGATTGGTATGGTGCTTATACTTGCGATGCTATTTATCCCGCTCCCGGCGTTTTTCCTGGATTTGGGCTTGGCTATCTCACTGGCGCTATCAGTCTTGATCCTGATGGTTGCGCTTTGGATCGCGACACCTCTGGAATTTAACTCATTTCCGACCCTGTTGCTGGTTGTTACCATGCTTCGGCTTGCGCTGAATGTTTCTTCCACACGGCTTATTCTAAGCGAAGGTCACAACGGACCGGGTGCCGCGGGAAACGTAATTGAAGGGTTTGCCCAGTTTATTCTAGGCGGCGATTTCATAATTGGTATTATTGTTTTCACCATCCTCGTTCTGATTAACTTTATTGTTATCACCAAAGGCTCAACCAGAATTGCAGAGGTCGCCGCCCGGTTCTCGCTTGATGCGATGCCCGGTAAGCAGATGGCCATTGACGCCGATCTGGGTGCTGGTGCCATCACTGAAGAAGAGGCAAAGGGCCGGCGTAAGATCGTTGAAGAAGAAAGCTCTTTCTTTGGGGCCATGGATGGTGCGTCAAAGTTTGTGCGCGGTGATGCGGTTGCGGGCCTCATCATTACATTAGTTAATGTATTTGGTGGGATCCTGATCGGGATGATCAGCCATGGGCTAAGCATCGGTGACGCCATGAGCAAATACACGGTGTTGACGATTGGTGATGGGTTAGTCACGCAAATTCCGGCGCTTGTTGTGTCGCTTGCCGCAGGACTTTTGGTGACAAAAGGCGGTACCATGGGTGCGGCAAACGAAGCGGTACTTGGCCAGCTCAGCAATTTTCCCAAGGCGCTGTATATGGCTGCGGGCCTGACATTTTGTATTGGTTGGCTGCCAGGGTTTCCGTTGGCTATTTTTCTGCCCCTTTCAGCTGCGATGGCAGGCTTTGGCTATTTCATGCAAAAGACCACTTTTGATCGTAAAGCCCTGGAACAAAAAGCTGCCGACAAAGCGGCAATCTCTGTAGAATCTGCTGAAACACAACTGGCTGATATGTTGCGGGTGGATGATGTAAGGCTTGATCTAGGCTCCGCATTGGTCCCGATGATTACTTCGGTGAACGCCGCTTTACCCGGAAAGGTCAAAAGCCTTCGTTCGTTGTTCATCAACGATTTTGGATTTGTCCTGCCGCTGGTCCGCATCAAGGACAATGCTGAGCTCCCGTCCAATACCTATTCAATTTCGCTGCAAGGTGTCGAAGCTGCCAGAGGCGAGGTGGATCCGATGCTGATGATGGTTATTAACCCTACAGGTCAGGAAATTAATCTTCCAGGCAAGCGTACTCGTGAACCGACGTTCGGGCTGGAGGCAATCTGGGTCGATGAAACCCGCGCATCGGAAGCGGAGCTGATGGGCATGACGGTAGTGGACCCAGAAAGCGTCATCACGACCCATCTTACCGAAGTCATCAAAGAGCATATGCCGGAAATTTTGACCTATGCGGCGACCCAAGAGCTGATCGAAGGTCAAGACAAGGATTACCAAAAGTTGCTATCCAGCAGCTCTGATAGTGGGTCAGCCGTTATGTTGCAGCACGTGTTACAAGCGCTTTTGGCGGAACGTGTCTCCATTCGTAACTTGTCCAAGATCATTGAAGCGGTTGCAGAGGCGAGTGCTACTTCCAAAAACATCCGAACTGTAATCGAACATGCCAGAAGTAAGCTATCCAAACAGATATGCCAGTCCTTGAAAGACCCCCAAGGATATGTGCCAGTAATCAACCTTGATGGTGAGTGGGAAAGAGAGCTGACCAGTTCCATTTCAAAGGCGAACGGAGAGGAGTCGTTCTTGATGTCACCGTCACGTGTTCAGGAATTTGTCTTGGCAACCCGTAAGGAAATTCAGAAGTTCTCGAGCGCCGACGAATGGCCCGCGCTGTTGGTAAGCCCGCAAGCTCGGCCTTATGTGCGTTCGATTCTTGAAAGGGTTAGCCCGATGACACAGGTGATTTCTCATAATGAAATCCATCGCAAAGCATCGTTGCGAACAGTTGGCACTGTAGGGCAGTGATCTGTGTCGATTGATACGTTCATCACCACTCTGTTTTTTTCGTTTTTCGTTGTTTTTGCCCGCATTGGTACCGCCATGATGTTCATGCCGGGTTTTGGAGAAGTGCAGATACCCGTTAGACCTCGTTTGTCGATGGCAGTGTTGGTAAGCTTGTCGTTGTTGCCTTTGACGCCGGTATCAAGCGCTTTACCGGATAGCCCTGTTGCCGCCGTTGCACTTTTGGCAACTGAAGTAACTGTTGGTCTTTGGATCGGGCTCAGCGCGCGCATCTTGCTTTCGGCTTTGCAGTTTGCTGGGTTTCAAGCGGGGCAGGTGTCGGGGTTGGCAAACGCATTTGGCCCAGTTTTCGGTTCATTCGAAGGGGCAACGATGGTTGCGACGGTGCTATTGATGGGCGCGGTGACCCTGATATTCGTGACCGATACCCATCACTTAATTATTCGCGCTTTGCTTTCCAGCTATCAAGTTTTCCCCCCCGGACAAATCATCTTGGGGGATTTGACGAACCAAATACTAAAAGTTGCCAGTCACAGCCTCTACATAGGGACGGCCATTGCGGCACCGTTTTTTGTTATGGGGGTCATTCTCAACCTTGGTATGGGTTTGGCTAATCGGATGATGCCTCAGTTGCCGGTTTTCTTTGTCGCGGCACCGCTGTTGATAGGGGCCGGTCTTTTGATTCTTGCGATCGCAACGCCCGCAATGCTTGATTACTTTCTTGAGCAGTTCCAAGAATGGTTAATGGGTTTTAGGATTTAACCGTGGCCGGCAATAGTGACAGTACCGAAAAGAACCTCGAGCCGACTGAGAAAAAGCTACAGGACGCGCGAAAAAAGGGCGACGTACCTTCTTCGAAAGAAGCGGGCAATATGGTCGTGGTGGTGGCTCTTTTGGCGATCGCTGCTCTTGTTTTGCCGCTTCAGGCACCCAAGATCGTGGCGGCCTTGATCAGCCTGATCGAAAAAGCGCCAAGCCTCACGGTTGCCACCGGGGCCCCAGGTATCACGCGTCTTGGGCAAATCTTGAACGAATTTTTCATGATATTGATGCTGGCGATACTGCCTATCTTCGGGGTGCTGTTGCTAGGCGGTGCCATCGGCGCGGTAATACAGGGGGAAACCGTAGTCGCCGCAGAGCGTATCAAGCCAAAGCTATCCAAGTTATCACCATTCGAGGGTATCAAGCGGCTCTTTTCCGCGAACGCGATGGTCGAGTTCGTCAAGAGTATTGTCAAAGTGCTGGCAGTAGGCGGATTGGCTATCTGGGTCACGAACGGCGCGGTCAGCCGTATCTGGGCTATTTCAGGGTTCATACCTGAACTGTTGCCTGGTTACCTGACAACGGCAGCGGTAAAATTGTTGTTTTCTTCGGCGATCTTGCTCGTGCCCATTGCGATCGCCGATATTTTGTGGCGGCGGTTCGACTGGCGGCGCAAACAACGGATGAACCAGAAAGACCTCAAGGATGAACAGAAGGAATCAGAAGGCTCACCGGAAATTCGCCAAAAGCGTGCCAGAAGGCGCCAGCAGCTTTCTCAGCAACGTACAATTACGGCAGTGCCATTGGCCGACGTGATTCTAACCAACCCTACTCATTATTCGATCGCATTAAGGTATAATCCCGAAAAGGATATGGCACCCGTCTGCATCGCTAAGGGCGCGGATAACATGGCGCACCGCATCCGCGAAATTGCCGCTGCAAACAATATACCCATGGTCGAAAACAAACCGCTGACACGTTTGTTATACGATGAGATTGACGTCGATCAAACCATCCCGGTTCAACATTGGGAAATCGTGGCTGAGATAATCAGCTTTGTTTTTGACTTACGGAACAATAAAATACGCAAGGCACCGCCCGGCTCTTCCTTGCGTACAACGCCATACTAGCTCACTTTAGCTTGATGCCTGTCAGATTCTGGTCACCCGGAAGCTGTGAGCGTTCTAGAATGATTTTCGAGACCGCACGCGCGCGGACTGCGGGAATCTTAGCAAGAATCGGGGCAGCGGTCCGAGGTTTCATTGTTCCTAAAATCATGATCGTCGTTTCGATGTCCAGATCGTCCATGATCCGTGCGGCATCCGTCGGCTTCATATTGGTATAAAGGTCGATTAGACGGTTCAGGTCATCGGTTTGTGCAGCATCCACGCGGGCCAGCAAATCTTCGATCGATGTTTTCAGTTCGGTCAAAGACGTTTTTTCAATTCCCAGGCGCTCTTGGGCCAGTGCAAATTCTGCACGCTGGTTTTCCAGTTCAGCGCGCTGCTTCGCGACCAGATCTCTTTCCTTGTTTAAGGAAATAAGAACATCTTCGGGCGCTTCGCAATTCTCTGTTGTCTTAGGCAGGTTTGCGACCAGTGGCGGTATTTCGTTTGAGAATTCCGGTGGTTTTTCCTTGGCTGCCACGGTTTGAACAAGGCTCGGAGGATTGGAGATACCGGTGTCCTTGAACATTGGGAGTTCGGGAAAAGACATTGCTGCCTTGGCAACAAGGGTGAGTGCCAAGCCGCCTACAATTACTTTACCATTTAAAAGACTGAAGATTTGCATCAGTTACCCTTTAGCTGCGGAGGAGTTTTCAAAGAAAGCCCGAACCATTTCTTTTTTATCGCGCACAACCCGTACGCCGGTAGGCTCCGGCTCCTCTGATTTTGTAGGTGCACGGCGACTTGCAAAAGCAGCGGCGTTTGGTTGGCGTACTGCTGGTTTCGGTTCCTCTGCCGGCTCAGGCTCGCGTTGCGCGACTTCAATATTCTCACGCATGTTGTGAACCGATTGTTCGGACTTATCCACGGCAGATGAAAACTCTTCTACCAATGGCTGAAGCTCTTTAAGCGTGGCCATAAGGTGCCGAAGTTTCATCGAAACCATGTAGCCATAGCCAATACTGCCGATCAGCAAGACCACGATCAGGCTATCAATTATCGTCGCTACCATCTTCGTGCTCCTCCAGGATTTCCAGTTTTTCGGTGATTTGCACTGCTACATACCCGTTGTTGCGCTTGCCCAAAGACGCCTTGAACATGGGCGTATCTGCGCAGATTATCGACGCTTCCCGGCCTTCTTCGATGCCGATGTCGATAGTGTCGCCGGGCTTCCAAGACATGATTTTCTGAATTGGAAAAGCTTGCCGCGCCATCACTACCTCTAGATCCATTGTGGCGCGTTCGATCTGTGTACCGATCAGTTCCTGCCAAGAATTCTTAGATTCCATACGGTCGCCAAAGTAGATTTTACCCAAATCGGGTAGAATCTGTTCAAGCGCATCATAGGGGATGACCAAATCCATGTTGCCTGAGTGTCCGGCCATTGTAAGCGTCAGGCGCATACGGGCACAAAGGCTCGCTTTCTTTGCAATAGCGGCCCCGTCCGTATCCGTCTCAACCCGGTCGAGTTCCAGATTGGCAGATCCGACTACGGAAAGGGATCGCTCAAGCTCTGCGAATATGGCGGAAGCCACGCGTTCACCAAAACCCAGTTCTATCGCAGTGAAGTCATCAGTATTGTCGGTGTCTATATTTTTGGCCGTGCCACCCAACATCAGTTCAACACATGTCATAAGTACGGTTTGATCAACGACAAGCATGATCTCACCCACGAAGGGCTTTCCGGTACCGATGGCTAGAAAGGTCGGCACGGGCAATTCGTCAATGATCTTGCCCATTGGCGTATAATCCAGTGACGTTAAACTTGCTTCACACAATGCACCTGTCAAATCGGGTAGAGCCGATATCAAGTTTTCCACCAACCGCTCTGCGATAATATCCAGCATGGGCAGCCGGTCGAACGTAAAGTCCGACATCCGAATGATTTCATCAATCAGATTGACAGTCGAGGCGTCTGAGGGACGGTCTGATGTTACTTCGCTCATGTCGCTTCCCTATTGCACAATCAGGTCTTTTATCAGGATTTCCTGAGGTACGTCGCTGCCAACTGCGGCCCGAGCCCGTTTCAACAATTCCGCTTTTACAAAGAGAATCCCGGCCATTCCGCGCAAATCATTTTCTGTAAGCCCGCGCAGGTACCCGTTGAATAGATCTCGAATAAGGGCCTGACGCTCAGCCATCAATGCGCTTGCCCCTGATTCAGGGCGATATGCCACCATCAGATTAACCTTGAGAAAAGCGGTAGTCGGTGCCCCCGTGCGATCGAAACCTTGAATGTTGGTAAGCATCTCCCCCATATCAAACAAAGAGTTGTCCAGAGCTTCGGCCTCTTCATCGGCTGCACCTTCGCTCGCGGCAACCTTCCCACTCTTGGTTTCATGGGAGCTATCGCGGTTTTCGGATTCCTTAGGTGATGATTCACTATCCTTGGCGTCGGCTTTGTATTCGGGCTCGAATGCTTCGGCATCTTGCATGAATGCCATCCGCGCCAAAAAGAATCCGCCGCCCAGTGAAATCAAGCACATGACGGCGGCGGCAAGCAGCATCTTGCGTGAACCCCGCGGTCGCCCGGCGTCTTCAGCGGTACCCTCGCGCTTCGAGGCGGCGGGTTTCTTTTTGGGTTTCGTCGCCATGGCTAAACCTTGTCTAAATACTGTCTACATCCTCTGCTTTCGCCATGAAAAATACAAGGTTAAAATTTGTTTAATACTTGCGTTTGTTCATGAGTTGGTCAATATATCTTAAGAAATTGGTCATTTGAGGCGCTCCATGCAAGGATTAATCGAGAATCTAAAATCCTTGGGAAAAACCAAGTTGATGATCTTGGCGGGCACAGCCGCCGCAGTGGTGCTATCCTTGATATTGGGTGTCAGCGCCGTGACGCGCCCCGACTATGCGCCGCTGTATTCAAGTCTCTCCGTGACGTCCGCAAACTCGATCGAGGCAACGCTGACTAACGCAGGCTTTAGCGTTTTGTTGTCTGAAGATAGCTCTCGGGTATCCGTGCCGCGGTCTGACGTGGTGAGGGCTCGCATGATTCTTGCCGAAACAGGTATGCCTGTCGATGGGGACCCCGGTTGGGAGCTTTTTGATGAAAGCAGCGGTCTCGCGATGAATTCGTTTTTGCAAAAGATCAACCGATTGCGGGCGATGGAGGGGGAATTGGCGCGTTCGATCCAGACATTGGACGGAATCGCATCTGCGCGGGTGCACCTTGTCCTTCCGGATCGCGAGCCGTTCTCCCGCGAGGCCCCGGCACCGCGTGCATCTATCATCTTGCGACCAGAATCGGGCCGAGCAGTAAACCGCAAGCAGGCTGTCGCCGTTCGCAATTTGGTCGCATCTGCGGTAGCAAGCCTTGATATTTCAAATGTCACCGTACTTTCTGCAAGCGGGGAAACTATCCTTTCTGAGGGGGCGGATGGAACGGGCCAAGCTGGCGTTCAATCTGCGAAGTCCAGCATCGAAGACCGCCTTTCTCAAGAAATTCAGAACATCCTGACCGCGCGTGTGGGTGGGGGTAATGCACGCGTGCACGTCAATGTTGAGTTAACAACTCAACGTGAGGTCATTGTCGAGCAAAGCTTTGACCCCGATCAGCAAGTTGTGCGGTCTACCGAGACTAAATCCGAAGATCAGATTGGGTCTAAGGACAATGGCAATGTCGGCGTAGAGAACAATATTCCGGCTGCCCTAGCCGGGGGCGGCGGGGCAGCGGGCTCCTCCACCAAGCGGTCCGAGGCAGATGAAATCATCAAGTACGAGATCGGGAACACCCGGCGCGAGATCGTGCGCGAAGCCGGCGATGTGCGGCGCATGTCGGTCGCCGTATTGGTAAACGGCATTTACAACGTTGACGGGTCCGAAGTGATTTATGCCGAGCGCAATCCCGAGGAACTGGCGCGCCTATCTGAATTGGTGAAATCGGCCGTCGGCTTTGATGACGGACGGGGCGACAGTATTTCAGTCGATAGCATGCGCTTCATGGATTACTCGATGGACCTGGGCGACCCTATCAACAAAACCCTAACTGATGAACTGACTGATAACGTTGTCCCTATCATTCGCGGTATCCTAGCGCTGCTTGTTGTTGGCTTGATCATGATCTTCGGTGTGCGGCCGCTACTGCGCAAATTTACCGAAGCTAATCAGTTGAATGATTTTGTAGATCCTGCCCTTTCCGCCCCCAATGCTGCTGACGCCGGTGCTCTTGCCGCACCTGTGGCAGAGGGCAAGCTTCCGAAGCTGCCAGCGGCCGAACCCAGCACGAGCACTGATGCTGGAAACGCCGAAGCGGTTGCATCTGCTGGTGCGGATGGCGTTGAAGATTTGGAAGCGGCTGAATTTGTTAGAAAAGAAGGCATTCGTGGCAATCTGCACCGGAAAAAGATTGAGACCATACAGCGCCTAGCCGATGAGAAACCTCAAGAGGTCTTGCGTGTTATTCGCTCGTGGCTCCCTGCGGAGGCAGAAGCATGATTAATTTGTTTGATCGAAATTTTGACGTAGATGCCAGGCGTGCCGTGCATGGAGCCGCAGCGGATGACGCAGAGATGAATCTTCGGTTAGCAGAAGCACGCAAAAGTGGGTTTGATGCCGGCCGCACTGTAGGCAAGCAAGACGCAAAAGCGGAATTCGAAGCGGAAGAAGATGTTCGGCTGACACACGAGCGTGAACAAATATGCGCAAAACTTGACGAACTCATTGCCACGGATGAGATGCACTGGCGGGATATTGAGAACGATATCGTGGAGCTGTTTTTGGGCATTGCGGACCGAATTGTCCCTGAATTTCTTCTAACCTACGGATCGGATCTTGCGATTGAGCGTATTCGCCAGAGCGTAGCTTTGGTGCGTACTGATCCCGTTTTATCTGTTCACGTAAGCCCAGATGTTGCCACAGCCCTTAATGAAGAGCCTGTAGCATGGATGCCGCCGACCAATGATGCCGTAACAGTGAAAGTAGTCGCTGACCCAAAACTTTCCCGTGGCAGTGCAAAGGTTCAGTGGAAGGGCGGAAAGCTTGAATACGATATCGAAGCTGCAACTAACGCAGTTCACGCCGCCTTGGCCGAAGCATCTCAGCAGTTTAAGATAATCACGAGGGAAACCGAATAATGCTACATAATGAGCAGGAAAAAATTCAATCCGATCATCCTGAAGCGCAAGTTTCTCAAGATGGTAAGGCCGACATCAAGTCAGCAGTGGGTCTGGATGGCAAGAGTTTGGATGCGATATTCGGCGTGAAGTTAGAAGTACGCGTTGTGCTTGGCCGTAGTCGTATGCCGATATCAGAATTGCTGAACCTCACCAAGGGGTCCGTAATCGAACTGGATCGTCGGGTGGGTGAGCCTGTGGATATCATGATCAATGACCGAATGGTCGCCCGCGGGGACCTTGTCCGGGTTCAAGGGGATATATTGGGTGTAGCGCTGCGCGAGATCGTCAAAGATTTTGTTTCCGAAATCTGATGATGCTTAAACCAGCGATACATTTCAGCCATAAGCTGGTTTTTGTCATCGCGTTGTCAAGTGCTGCATATCTGGTTTTGGCGCAGTCAGCCGCCGCTCAGGAAGCAGATTTTGGCAGTATGATACGCGACTTGTCATCAACATTTGGCAGCGTCACACCAGGCAGCGATCAAGGGGCCAGTTTATCTGGCCGACTGATTCAGCTATTCGCGATCGTCACTGCGCTGAGTATCGCGCCGGGATTGCTGGTCATGGTCACTAGTTTCACCCGGTTTGTCATCGTCTTTTCGATGTTGCGACTGGCGCTTGGGCTGAACCAGACTCCGCCAAATATCGTCTTGAATGCGATGGCACTGTTCATGACCTTTTTTGTTATGCAACCGGTGTTTGAAGACGCATGGGAGAGTGGTTTGATCCCGTTAATGGATAACGCTATCATCGAAGAACAAGCCATCCGCAATATCTCCGAGCCCTTTTATAATTTCATGCTGGTTAACACGCGTGACAAAGATTTGCAGCTATTTAGTGATATCGCGAACGAAACGGTGGCACCTGCGGATGGTCCAACAACCTTGCCAAGCTGGCGGGTGCTTGTGCCATCTTTCATGATTTCTGAGCTTCGTCGTGCCTTTACTATCGGCTTTTTGATATATTTGCCATTTGTTGCGATTGATTTAATTGTCGCCTCAATTTTAATGAGCGCGGGTATGATGATGTTGCCACCTGTGCTGGTGTCATTACCATTCAAAGTCATCTTCTTTGTACTGATTGACGGCTGGTATATGCTTGCTGGGTCACTGATCCAATCCTATGCTTCGGGTTAAATGTACAAGACAGGTAATTAGCCGTATAAACCAAGTATAGTTTGCGATATTCTTTGGTACACCAGAAACAGTCAACGACGGGATTCGGCGTAGAAATGAACCAGTTTGTTCCTCTTCGCAAACATCGGCATATGTCGGGTGCACAAAAATCCGCAATTTTGTTTTTGTGCCTGGGCGAAGAGCGTGGCGGTGCCATTATGCAGCAGCTCGATGTGGGCGAAATCCGCCAGATTACCGCCGCAATTTCCAACATGGGCGAAGTCGATGCTGGTATCGTCGAAGAAATCATTGCCGAGTTTGATCAAAAGGTGAACCATACGGGCAGCGTCGTCGGGTCTATTGAGGCCGCGCGGGGGTTGCTGAAAGAGTTTTTGCCTGAGGATCGTGTCGCCGAGATATTACAAGAAATCGATGGTAAGAAGATTGATAACGTCTGGAAAGACTTGTCTGACCTGGACGAAAACGAATTGCTCGCCTTTTTGCGCAAAGAGCATAACCAGACCATTGCTGTTATTCTTACGCGTCTGCGGCCTGATGTTGCAGCCAAAGTGTTGCCTTTGCTGGGTGTAGACCGGGCTGCCGAGTTGATTGAACGGATCATGGGTATGGAAAAGTTACCCGTTGATACGATTCAAAATATCGAAAATACGCTGCGCGAAGATGTATTGGCAAAGGCGGGAAACAGCGCTGGAGCACGCATCGAAGGACAGTTGATATCGATATTCAACAAACTTGATGAGGATTTGCTTGCAAGCTTATCTACGACACTAGAGCAGCGCCAACCCGATAAGCTCTTGGCTATAAAACAAAAGATGTTCGTTTTCGACGACCTGATAAAATTTGATGCGATGATGCTGGGCAAGGTGATGCGTGAAGTTAGCGGTAATACTCTGCCGCTCGCCCTGCGCGGTGCCAAGAAAGAATTACGTGAATACTTTCTCGCATCTTTACCCTCGCGATCGCGGGACATGTTGCAAGACGAAATGTCGTCAATGGGGCCGGTTAAGTCGAAAGACGTAAAAGAGGCTCAGGCTGAACTGGTACAAGCGGCGTTAAAGCTGATGTCGGACGGGATTATCGCCTTGCCTGATAACGAAGACGACTTGATGGCTGACGATCCGCTTTGATCAGCGATATAGCCGCGAAGCAGAAAAAGTCACTGCCGTAATATCAATAGTAAAGGGCACGAATTGCCCGCCCATATTAAAAGATTGCAGCAAACTAAGAGCCGTATTGTTTGATTGGAATGTCTGAGGATTCAGTACATCTGAAATGGCGGCGAATTTTGTAATTAAGCGTTGCCGCTCGTCCGGATCGGACAATTTTTTCAGGTCAAACTTTTCAGTAAGCAACTTCTTTTGTTTGTCGATATCCAACGATGACATTTCTTTAGGAAGACCTAGAGCGACTTGAAAAAAATTGGTCAGTTTCTCGTCGCTCAGGACTTGGAACCAGTTATTTATACCGCTGAATTTATCGCGAAACTGTAGGATGGTGCCTACTGTTTCATTTTGACTGTCATTTTCGACTATGTATTGCCGATTATAAAATTTTGCGACTACAGCATCCTGAAACTTGGAGGCGCTCAGATTGGGAACCTGGGGGCCAGCCTCTGTTGTAAATCCAAGCGCGAGATGTAATTCGCGAAATCGACTGTCAGAAAGGCGGTTCATCAAGGAGTCAGGTGCGACAGGATCCGATTCAAGCATTTTGCGGATCAGACCTTTTCCGAATATCTGTTCCTCCAGATCAAAGGCGCGCATGACGAAACTATAGACTTCGTAATCCGCAACAAGCTCTTTAGGCGAGGTGATAGTCCCAATTCTTTCGCGAAAAGCTTGCTCCGCCCGCTTATTCGCCGGGTCTTTGCTCATGAGGTTCATTTGCTTTTCGCGGGTGGCATCAATTATCTTCAATGCGGTAGAGCTTCCCAAGCCTGAAATACTGAGCATTGACCGTCCTATTCTGCCGCGGTAGCGACGCTCTTTTGCTGAATCATTTCAAAAAGTTTTTCTTCATATGACATCAGTGGACGCAAAGTGCGCATAGCTTTATATAAATCCCTCGTTGAAACATGCGCGGCCGCCTCAAAGATATGGTCTGCCATTTCGTCATGAAATACAGGGACCAATTCGCCCAGTCTTTTCTGAATAATAGGGACCAGCTTTTCGCGCGTAGCTGGATCAAGAAGGGCGGTCTGAATAAAGAAGTACACCTCTTTTACCGGTGTGCGCTGTTCATCTTGGCCAAGCAGGTCTGCCTCGCGGATGATGTCTGCGTGGCTTTCGATAACAAGGACCTGACGCCTGTCGGCGTTGCGCACGACACACCCGTTAATCAAGACTCGTTCATTGGGTTTTAATGTCAGTCGCAATGCCATAAATTTTACTCCGCAGCGACCTTGATGGAACGACCGCCGAGCCCGTCGATAATGTTTCGGTTAATGTCGATGAGCGGCTTCACGTTTCTTGAGCCGGCAAGCACACCTTTGGTGTGATTTTCCACCCATAGTGAAAGCGAAATGAGCGCTGCGCGCAGTTCGGCAGTTAATCCGTTTTCCGCATCGACCAGATCCGCTTTGAAAGTCAGCCAGATTTTCTGATTTTCCCAAAGTATATCTCGCAAGCCATCTGCAAGTATTTTTAAACGTTCAGGCTTATCTTGATTAGAATCAAATGCTTCGCAAGCACTTTCCAGCCGTGATGTAACACTTGCCAGAATTCTTCTTTCAATTTGCCGGGGTTCTTCTGTATGCGAAATGGTCCGCTTATATGCGGTTACACTCATCTTTCTTTGCCTTTTTCTGCCTCACATCAACTGTAAAGTGTACCAGTTAAGGGAAATTTAAAGAATCCCTAGTTTGAGTAAAGCTTGACCACTTTTTGCCAAAGAAATCAAAAATATGGCAACCATGTCACACATGTTTGTAACTGCCAGCTTCCGCTGACGGTCGTACGGTTTACTTTTGCATCAGGGGGCCCGTTCCATGAAATTAATGGATGTGAAGTGACGGCTTCCCGAACCGATTACCGGTATAGCCCACGCTGCGCACTGCCCAGTCATCGTCTATAAAAGCAGCCCCCATCAATGCGCTTTTCTGTTCGAAAGAGGCCAGCGACACAATGATATTTCCGATAGATTGCCCCAACTGCTCAGGGGAAATCTGATCGGAGCCTGCTGTCGATCGTGTCTCAACAAGGATGATTGCGTCTTCGCTTAAATCAAGTCCGAACTCTTGTTCCATGACGTCCGCCACGGTTGCGCCGGGAATGATTTCCTCACCCGCGTACATGGCAAAGGGGGCGAAATGGTCATCTCGCCCATGAATGACGAACCTTGTTAAGGGTGCGGCCAAGAGCGAGTTCAATATGCGCCCTAGGGGCGAAACGTTCTGAGCTTCCGTGAGCTCTAAACGGTTGCTCCAGATGTGTTCCATTAGTTCAGAACGCATAATATAATTTCCTCATTCGTGTTGGTACAACCTCAAGGTACCCGCCTATCACAGCGATTTGAATGAACGATTTGTTAATATTTTGAGCCGAATTGTTGATGGAGACTTAAGCATAAGCCGTTACTCTAGACCTAGGATATTTAGGGGACGCGCCCTGTAAATCGACAATTTTCCTTGTTTTTCAGCAACCAAATGTAGTGTAGAGCTGTTATAAGACCACTATCTTTGGTATGTAGGGCAAAATGTAGAATGGTAAATATGCTTGCGTAGATTTACATTTCTATTGTTGCTTTGTGAAAAAATATGAGCCCGGCTTGGGGTGCTCGCGACGTCAAATTTGGGAATCGGTGGCGAGAGAACGCTCGTTTCGCCATGGCTCAGCTTAGCTCAAAAATGTTCGCGCCGCCGGTGCACAATCGGTAGCCGCTAGATCGCACGGTCGACACCGAAATTCCATCTCCAAAACTTTTCGAAAGCTTTTTACGTAGCTTGGCAACGTGAACATCAAACTTCCGGTCACCGTAACGCCAAGGACGCGCATCTACTGCCAGGCTCATCTCGTCACGAGACACAATTTTTCCGTCCTGTGCATATAAGACGCGCATAACTTGCGCCTCGGAAACTGTGAGACACGCGCGAGATGTGATGTAAGCTTCTGCATCCCAATCAGTTGTGCACTCCGGTAAGAGCTCGGTACTCGGTGTTTTTGATAGGCGCACCATCAGCCGCGCCGCAAGCTCGCGCAGATTGCATGGCCAAACAACGACATCCGTGGCACCTGCAATGAATGCATCGCAGCCAAACTTGCCGTCAGCCTGCTGCATGCCGATTATCACTAATTTGGTTGAGCAGGCACGTAGTTGTCTTATTAATTCAAGTGCTTGCAAGACATTTTGGGTCATATCTACAAGAGCCAGATGCGGGGCGGGCTCTCGATTCATCCGTCGGGCGACATCGTCCGCACTCATGCACCCGTCGAATTCGAACTTCAATATCACCGAAAAAAGATAGCTAAGCGAATTTTTGATAGCCGGATCAGCGTAGACCAAAAAAGACGTAGTGTTTCCTTTTTCATTCGACACTGGTTAACCGAGCCTCCATTTTGAAGCCCTACACTACACAGATCCCATATCAGGTTCAAAGGGTAAGAAGCGGATAGCTATGTGAACCGCCCCTTGTTTCCCGGAGAGCGTTTGTTTCGAATGTTAGGCTGCTTTTTCATTTGGGTTCAAGGTTGCATAGAACATCTCCTCTGCTTCGTGCGGCGTGACATATCCGATGGCGCTGTGCAGGCGCTTGGTGTTGTA
>TARA_R110002012_G_scaffold64308_4_pt1 | contig 52144 bp, 49 predicted proteins | sample TARA_R110002012 | Tara Oceans TARA_R110002012 (sample SAMEA4396515) | marine metagenome | biome: Westerlies Biome; feature: [DCM] deep chlorophyll maximum layer (ENVO:01000326); material: water (ENVO:00002006), including particulate matter (ENVO:01000060) such as... | depth 40 m
CAATCCAAAAAGCTACATCTTTTTGATTTGTACTTAAAACTTCAATTATCTCTTTTTGTAGTTCTGGTGTTACGCGCTCATCAGCATCTACAATTAAAACCCAACCATGCTTTGCTTGCGGAATTGCCCAATTTTTTTGTTCCGCATGGTAACTGAATTGACGTTGAATAACAGTAACATCCAATTCTAAAGCTTTTTCAAATGTGCCATCTTTACTAAAGCTATCAACCACAATAATTTCATCTGCAAAATGCACAGAATTTATAACAGATTCTATATTGAGAATCTCATCCTTGGTTATAATAATAGCTGTTAGTTTTTCCATATTAAGAACTGAACATTTTTAAAAACCGATTTAGCTTTTTATCAAATAAATCTGGAGTAAATTTATGATATAATTCCATAGCATTTGGTTTCATGTCTTTCTCTGTTTTACCATTGTATAATTCTGGTTTATAATCTTTTAAATGTACGGATTCATTCACGTTTTCTTCTTCAAAAATATTCCAAGTATCTTTATGTATCCAAGTTGAGAAAATTGTAAACGTTTTTATATGAAGTGCTTTTGCCATATTTACGGCACCACCTTCATTTCCAATTAAGGCGTGACAATGGGCTGTGAGTGCTAAAAATTCACGGAGACTTTTTCCAAATAAATTCAGAAAAATATGCTTTTGTGTATCAGGTTTACATAGGTTAAATATAGCTTGTGCATCAGCTTCCTGCTTCGGTATATAATTAAATAAAATCTGGCCATTTGTGGTGTCTACAATTTGGTTAATTACTTGCGCCATGTATTCAAACGGATAGGTTTTACTGGAGCCACTTCCTAAAACACTAATCATAATAAGCGGTTTATGAAGGTTTATCCCGTTTGATATTAAAAACTGTTTACTTGTTTCAAGTTCTACTGAAGTTAAATAAATTTTTGGTTTGGAAGAATTAATATGAATATTCAAAGGTTCCAACAACTGTAAACGATTAACGATAGCTAAACCACATGCTTGATCCGTTTTATTAACACGTTTTATGTTATGATGATATATGAAAGTTGAATAATGTTTATAATATGATATTTTAGTTTTAGCACCCGAAAAAGAAGAGATTAGGTTACTCGATAGTTTAGAATACACATCAATAACCACATCGTATTTTTTACTTTTTACCGATTTAGCCAATGACCAAAGAGCCATTTTACTTTTTTCGGCTTTAGGCGTAAAGAAGATGAAATTATCAATAAAAGGATTGTTTTCAACAACAGGAAATGTGTGGGAATTGATTAAATAATCCAATTGCGCATTTGGGTAATGCTCACGTAAGGCCTCAAATAAGACACTTGATGTGAGTACATCACCAATCATTTTTTGTTGTATAACTAATATTTTCAATTAAAGTTCCTAATTTGATTATTTTCTTATAACTAATATTGTTATTCCTTTAAAAAACTAATTAAACAGCTACATCATACTCACGCAGTGCATCATTTAAAGATGTTTTTTTATTTGTGCTTTCTTTACGTTTTCCAATGATTAAAGCACAAGGTACTTGAAATTCACCAGCTTTAAATTTTTTGGTATAACTACCAGGAATAACTACCGAACGTGCAGGAACAATACCTTTCATCTCAACAGGTTCATCACCAGTTACATCAATAATTTTAGTACTCATGGTTAAAACCACATTGGCGCCTAAAACGGCTTCTTTTTCTACTTTAACGCCTTCAACAACAATGCAACGAGAGCCAATAAAAGCACCATCTTCAATAATAACTGGCGCAGCTTGGAGCGGTTCTAAAACACCACCAATACCAACACCTCCAGAAAGATGTACGTTTTTACCAATTTGTGCACAACTGCCTACTGTTGCCCAGGTATCAACCATGGTTCCTTCATCTACATAAGCACCAATATTTACATAACTTGGCATTAAAATAACACCTTTAGAAATGTAAGCACCATGTCTAGCTACTGCATGCGGAACCACTCTAATTCCTTTGTCTTTGTAACCCGTTTTTAAGGGGATTTTATCATGATATTCAAAAATACCAACTTCAAAAGTTTCCATTTTCTGAATGGGGAAATAAAGAACAACCGCTTTTTTTACCCATTCATTTACTTGCCAACCCTTGTCAGTTGGTTCAGCAACACGGAGTGTTCCTTCGTCTAATAAATCAATAACACTTCGAATACTATCAATAGTAAGCTTATCAGTTAATAATTCGCGATTATCCCAAGCGTTTTCTATAATTTGTTGTAGTTGTTTCATAATATTTGTACTAAAAATTGAGCATTTAAATATATTGTTTTTGCTCTTTTCACAAAGATAAAGTTATAATTGAATTCTTTATTATCGATTGCTTTTAAAAAATGCATATTCTCATTCTGTTTTGGTTTTAAATGGTAACTTTGCAACTATATGGGACGTATACTAGCAATAGATTTTGGAAAAGTAAGAACAGGAATAGCTGTTACTGATGAACTACAAATAATAGCATCTGGATTAACAACGGTAGAAACCAAGAAGCTGATAAGCTTTTTAATGGACTATGTTAAAACCGAATCTGTTGAATTGTTTGTGGTTGGCGAACCCAAACAAATGAATAATCAAGCTTCCGAAAGTGAAGCGCTTATTTTACCTTTTTTAGAAAAATTACAAAAATCTATTCCACAAATACCTATTGTACGTGTGGATGAACGCTTTACATCTAAAATGGCTTTTCAGACTATGATAGCTAGTGGTTTATCTAAAAAGAAGCGCCAAAACAAAGCATTGGTTGATGAAATTAGTGCAACCTTAATTCTTCAAAGCTATTTAAGTTCTAAATAACTGTTTACATAAAATATAAATCAATTTCGATTTTTCAGAGTACCTAGTGAAGCTCAAATTTTCATTTTTAATCGTATTTACCGTTAATCGGATGGTCTGGTTTTTTAACTGTTTTTATATTATTTTGAAGTTGTTTTTATACTGCAACGTCCATAGTTAATAAGGGGTTTCAATGGTTTTTGAATAAGAGGTTGTCGATTAAATACCATTTGATAAGGTCTACTAACATTGCGTTTATCGATGAAATGCACGGCTTTATCTTATCAACGATTATATCTCGTGTTTCAACAAATTAATTATATTCTTACCGTTTATCGATGTTATATTTGTCCTGTTCAATTAAAGCAACATAACAATGAAACAGTTTTTATTAATCGGAATTTTTACAGTATTAAGCTTAACAAGCATGCAAGCACAATCTTCAATTAAAGCAGAGGATGTTAAAATAACCGAGCCAACTTCAGAAGTTACTACTGATGTAAAAACGGATTCTATTGAGTTAGCTGCTAGAAAGAAAGATATTTTAACCAATAAGATTGAATCAAAATTAAGCGGAAAAATCAATTTGTTTGTTTTAAAAGAAACGCGTTTAGTTTGCTAAAAACAGTTAAATTTTAAATATACACTATATGACTCCTTTTTTAAAGGAGTTTTTTTATGGGTATAATTAAGAAGAATTGTATTTTTGCATAGAATTTTTAGAAATTAAAATCCATGATATTACCCGTTATTGCCTATGGCGATCCTGTCTTAAAAAAAGTAGGAAAAGAAATAACCAAGGATTACCCAAATTTAGATACCGTTTTAGAAAACATGTATGAAACCATGTATAATGCACTTGGTGTTGGTCTAGCTGCACCTCAAGTCGGTTTGGATATTCGCTTATTTTTAGTTGATACATCTCCATTTGCAGAAGACGACGTGTTTACTGAAGAAGAACAAGTCTTTTTAAAAGATTTTAAGCAAACCTTTATTAATGCTAAAATTTTGGAGGAAACTGGAGATGAATGGGCTTTTAATGAAGGCTGTTTAAGTATTCCAGATGTTCGCGAAGATGTATTTAGAAAGCCTACAATTACCATTGAGTTTTATGATGAAAATTTCGAAAAACACACCAAAACGTTTGACGGTTTAGTAGCACGTGTTATTCAGCATGAATACGATCATATAGAAGGAGTTTTATTTACTGATAAATTATCATCATTAAAAAAACGTCTCATAAAAGGGAGACTTTCTAATATTTCAAAAGGAAAAATTAATGTGGATTACCGTATGCGTTTTCCTAGTCAAAAAAAGAAACGATAATATTTGTTTAACATCAGCAAACGTTTGATATTTGCCCTCTTTAAAATGAAAATATGAGTTTAGAAAAAATATTATCAATAGCAGGAAAACCAGGATTATACAAAATGATTGCCCAAACTAGAGGAGGCTTTATTGCTGAATCGTTGTTAGATGGTAAAAAAATGTCGGTTGGCATTCATCATAATGTTAGTATTTTAAGTGAAATTGCTATTTATACACTTACCGAAGAAAAACCATTACGCGAGGTTTTTAACTTAATTAAAGATAAAGAATCTGGTAGCGAAACATCTGTAAGTCATAAAGAAAGTAAAGATAAACTTGAGGAATATTTTTTCGAAATTTTATCAGATTATGATGAAGATCGTGTGTATGCTAGTGATATTAAAAAAATTATTCAGTGGTATAACTTACTTCAAAAAAATGACTTATTAGATTTTGAAGCTGAAGTTGTAACTGCAGACGAAGAAGAATAAAACCATTCGTTATTCTAAAAACATAAAAAATCCAGTAGCACATAAGTGGTACTGGATTTTTTAGTTTAGCATATTTACTAAAACAATAATATAATTGTAATTTTATTAAAAAACAGATTATGAATACCAGAGAAGATCAACTAAAAGCTTTCGATAGATTATTAACCATTATGGATGAGTTGCGTGCGCAATGTCCTTGGGATAAAAAGCAAACTATGGAAACGTTACGTCACTTAACCATTGAAGAGACTTATGAATTAGGCGATGCTATTTTGGATAAAGATCTAGAAGAAGTAAAAAAGGAATTAGGCGATGTGTTGTTACATATTGTGTTTTATTCCAAAATAGGAAGTGAAACGAATGATTTTGATATAGCTGATGTTTGTAATGGAATTTGTGAAAAACTCATTCACAGGCATCCACATATTTATGGTGACGTAAAAGTTGAAAATGAAGAAGACGTTAAGCGTAATTGGGAAAACTTGAAACTTAAAGAAGGAAAAACAAGCGTTTTGGAAGGTGTTCCAAAAAGTTTACCTGCTTTGGTAAAAGCCAGTCGAATTCAAGAAAAAGTTGCAGGCGTTGGATTTGATTGGGAAGAACCACATCAAGTCTGGGAAAAAGTAGAAGAGGAGCTTCAGGAATTTAAAGACGAAGTGAAAGCAGGAAATTGTGATGCTATGGAAAGTGAGTTTGGCGATGTCCTATTCTCTATGGTAAACTATGCACGATTTTTGAAAATTAATCCTGAAAACGCATTAGAGCGCACGAATAAAAAATTCACCAAGCGATTCCAATATTTAGAAGCAAAAGCGAAGTCTTTAAACAAAAACTTAAAGGACATGACGTTGGGTGAAATGGATGTTTTTTGGGAGGAATCCAAAAAACAGTAATTGAAAACCGTTTTTAGGTTTTCACATAGCTCAATTTTTTGGGAGGAATCCAAAAAACAGTAATTGAAAATCGTTTTTAGGTTTTCACATACCTCAATCTTTTGGGAGAAAGCTAAAAAGCAGTAATTGAAAATCGTTTTTAGGTTTTCACATAGCTCAATTTTTTGGGAGAAAGCTAAAAAGCAGTAATTGAAAACCTTTTTTAAATCTTTAATTTTCAGGTCAGTTTGAGCGTAGTTGAAAATTTATGGTTATGGAAATTTCTTTAATTTTATAAAAAATATATAATTCAAAACATCCAAAACTATAATCTGTCCGTATATAAATCAACTGCACGTTTCAATAAGTAGATTAATAGCATAATCACAAATATCTTTCCAAATAACGTACATGTAGGTAGATTTAGTTGTTTAGGTTGGGACAAAACAGCTAGTAGTTAGTTTAGTTAGAAAAAATCCTGCTTGACGTTTTATACGACAAGCAGGATTTTGTTTGTAATGAGATTTTAATGTGAATTTTATTAATAGAGCTCTTTGATTTTACGCAACTTTGTTTTCCATAAATTCAAATCTTGCTTGTGCTTTTCTATATTTTTATGAACTTCCTGAACTAATGGATTTTCATCATTTACATTTTGGAAGAATTGTAAATTATTTTCCAACTGATTAATTTCTGCTTTTACCTCGTTTATACGCTTTCTAATAAACTCACGCTCATTATCTAAATGTCGCGAATCTTGAGCGTTGTTAAGCGATTCTAATTTGTTTTCAAACTTAATTATTTCGGCTTCGTTTTTACTTAAATTTAGTTTTTTGAAAACACCATCCAATGCTTTATTCAATTTGCCTTCAATGTAGCGTTTGTTAGCTGGTACATTACCAACTGTTTTCCAATTCTCAATAAAGGTTTTTATCGTGGCTAAATCTGTTTCTTTTTCACCAGATAATTCCATGGTTTTTAGCTCTTCTAATAATTGAGTTTTTTTTGTATAGGCTTCGTTTCCTTCGGCATTAACAGCATCTTTAGCTTTATGTAAACGATCAAAATAATAGTTGCAAGCTGTTTTAAATTGCTTCCAAATCTTGTCGCTGTTTTTTCGCGGAACATGACCAATTTTTTTCCAATCGCTTTGAATTTTTTTCATCAAGGCAGATGTGGTTTCAAAATCGTCATTGTCTTTATTATCTTCTGCTATTTGGATTAAATCCATTTTCTTTTGAAGATTATCAAACTGCGATTTCTTTAAATTTTTATAAAAGGCATTTTTTCTTGTATTAAAGTCTCTAACAGCATCTTTAAATTTTGCCCACGTTTCTTCATTTACTTTTATTGGAACCTTTCCAGCACTAAAAAATATAGTTCTTAACTGCTCAATATCTTTTATGCTATTTTGCCATCCATTGTGAGAGTCGGCACCTTTTTCGCTAATTTTATTTATTTGTTCAATAATTTCATTTTTCACTTCTAAATTCTTCTCATAAACTTGGTCTAATTCAGCAAAATGAACTTGACGTCTGTCATGAATAGTTTTTGTAGCAGCTTTAAATCGATCCCAAACCGCCTCTCGATGTTCTTTGTCTACAGGTCCTAATTCTTCTTTCCACATTTTGTGAAGAACCTGTAACTCTCTAAATGAGCGATTCAAATCTGCATCTTGTGCTAACTCTTCAGCGCGCTCAATTATTTTTAGTTTTTGATCTAAATTATGTTTAAAATCCAAATCACGTAAATCCCGATTTAAATGCAGGAAATCATAAAAAACTTCTACATGATGATGGTAACTATTCCAAGCATTGTTGTATTTGTCACGTGGGATTGGACCTGCTGTTTTCCAACGATCTTGAAGGTCTTTAAAATGTTTGTAAGTGGTATTTATATTTTCTTCATCATTGAATAATCCTTTTATTTCTTCAATAATTTGAAGTCTGTTAGCCAAATTATCTTTTAGGTTATTCTCAATATTTTTATGATGTGCATGTAATTTGCCTTTGTAATCTTTGTAAATATCCTTAAAATTCTTTTGTATTGGACTTGAAAAAAAGAAATCTATTTCATTACCTCCTTCGTTTAAAAACTCTTCTTTTTTCTCGTCAAGTAAGGTGTTGAATTGCGATTTAAATTCCGTTCGAATTTCTTCTACTTGTTTTTTAATGGCTTGCACTTTATGGTTTGAAACCAAATGTTCTAGCTCGTTTACCAATGCTTCCATGGACATCTTATCATAGTCTTTTTCTTCTATGTGATGTCTGTCTGCATTGCCTTCATCTTCTGCGTCTTCTGCGTTAGATTCTTCAATTTCATTAATTACTTCATCTTGTACTTCGGGATCAGTTTCGTCTGTTTTTTCATTATCAACAGGTGTTACTGTTTCCGTGTTTTCAATTGTTTCTGAAGCTGTTAATGTGCTAGTAACTTCCTGATTATCTTGGTCATTTTCAGTAGTTTCAGGTTGTAATTCTTCTGGTTTTCCATCTGCTTTTGGCAGGTTATCGTGCTCTGACATTTTGTAAATGTGTTAGTTTTTTAAATAACTCTAGCGTTAAAGATAACAACAACTACAATAATTACAAAAGGTTAATCCGTATAAATCATGTAAAATGTGCAATTAGTACTTGTTCCAAATACGCCAAGCTTTTTCAGCCTGCCATTTTAGCATTTCTAAACCGTTAATGGTTGCAGCATTTTTAAGTCTACCTTCTTTTAAAAATTGTGTTTCTTCTGGATTGTAAATTAAATCGAAAAGAATATGGTCTTTTGTAAGAAATCCGTAAGGTATTTTAGGAGCATCAGTAATATTTGGGAAGGTTCCCAAAGGTGTACAGTTTATAATAATTAAAAACTCTGAAATTATGGATGGCGTTAATTCATTGTAGGTTAAATATGTTGAATTTTCAGGTGTTCTTGATACAAATTTATAAGATATCCCTAATTCTTTTAACGTAAACGCAATGGCTTTGCTGGCACCTCCAGTTCCTAAAATTAAAGCGTGTTTATGTATGGGCTTTAAAGCTGGTTTTATGGATTTTTTAAAACCATAATAATCTGTATTGTAACCTATTAATTTTCCTTTTTTATTACGTTTAATAGTGTTTATAGCACCGATTTTTAGTGCTTTCTTGTGCACTTTATCCAAATAAGGAATAATAGTTTCTTTATATGGAATGGTGACATTTAAACCTAAAATTTCTTTGTTTTTAAAAATGGTTGTAACAGCTTCTATATTTGGAATGTCAAAATTTTCATAAAACGCATCTGTTATGCCTTCCGAAGCAAATTTTTGACTGAAATAATTTTGAGAAAATGAATACGAAATATTCCTACCGATTAATCCGAATTTACGCATGTTGTTTCCGTGTTTTTTGTCCGTAAAATTCTAAAGCTAGAACAATGGCAATTCCAAGAATTATATAAGCTAAAGCGAAATAGGTTTCCGTATTAAGTTCAGGAAAATAGCGTTCGTAATTTTCAATAATTTTTTTTCCAGATGAATCTAAAATAGTTGTTCCATCTGTCTGTAATTTAAAGAGTGTTTTTTTCCATGGCCAAACTACACCTAATGAACCTACAATAAATCCTATTATAGTAGCAATAGTGATGCTTTTATAATGTTTAAGAATATAGCTTAATACATGTGAAAAAGTAACAAGTCCAACAAAAGAACCACATGTAAAAACGGCTAATATTTTTAGCATACGTAAGCGTAACGCATTTTCAATAAAACTAAAATCACCCTGAATAACTTCGGCAAATGTATCGAATAAGGCGTTTACAGAATCCACTAATAGCAATACATAATTACCCAATAAAATTAGAATAAATGAGCCTGAAAATCCTGGAAGCGTCATGCCAGAAACACTAATTATTCCACAGAAAAATACAAACCATAAATTATCGTTTTCCATAGCTGGATCTAAAAAACTAATACTAATACCTAAAATAATTCCGATAGAAAGTGCTAAATAGGTTTTAAAATCCCAATCTTTAAAATCTTTACTTATGTAATAAATAGAGCCGATAATCATTCCGAAAAAAACACTCCAAACATAGAGTTCATAATGTTTTATAAGATAATCCAGTACTTTAGAAATGCTGAAATAACTGATAATCATACCTAAAAAAAGCAAGGTTAAAAACCGGCCATTTATATATTGATAAAAGCTTTTAAAGCGACCGTTAATTAATAGTTTAAAAGCTTTCCTATTTATCTTTTGAAGCGAATAAATAAACTCCTCGTAAAAACCAGCTACAAAGGCAACCACACCTCCAGAAACACCAGGAACCTTATTGGCAGCTCCCATTCCTAATCCTTTTAAGATTAAGAAAATTTTGTCTGTGAAGGTTCTCGTGCTTTGCATTACTTAACTTTTTTTCCGAAGCGTTCTAGAATAAAAATGGTTAGGAATCCCATAATCATTAGTAAAGTAGCAAGTAGTATTTGTGGATCCAGTCCGTTGTTTTGAGCTGAATACACATTGGGTAAAATACTAGATTCCGAAATCACTTTGAGCGAATCAAAATCCGCTAACTGTTGTTGATATATGGTTAAATTTCCTAAAGTTGTAATATCTGATAATGGAGCAACCAATCCAGTTGTTTTTTCCATAACCAAATCGGTTAATTTCCAAGGCCAAACCTTGTTAAGTGAACCAAAAATAAAGCCAGTTAGCAATGCTAATGTTACGTTATGGTAGTTTTTAAATAGCCATTTTAGCACGTGACTAAAACTTAATAATCCTACCAAAGCACCACCAGCAAAAAGAGCAATACGTTTTAAATCGAAATCATGAAAGGCATCACTTAATGTTTTATATGCGCCTAAAATTAAAAGAATAAAAGAGCCTGAAATACCTGGTAAAATCATAGCGCAAATAGCAATAGCTCCTGCTATAAATAAAAATAAAGGAGATTCGTTATTTGCAGAAGAAGGCAATGTTGTAATATAAAACGCAACAACAGTTCCAATAATTAAAGCCATTATAGTTGGTGCATGCCATTTATTAATTTGTTTTCCCACAAAATATATACTGGCTATAATTAATCCGAAGAAAAATGACCAGATTAAAACTGGGTGGTATTCTATGAGGTATTTTGCAAGCCTCATAAAGGACACAAAGCTGATAATAATTCCGAGTAATAAAGCAATTAGAAAATTTCCATTAAAAGCTTTCCAAAAAGCAGAAAAACCTGATGTTTTAAGCTTTTTAAATAGACTTAAATTAACATTGCTTATTGTTGTTATTAATTCTTCGTAAATACCAGAAATAAAAGCAATAGTTCCACCTGAAACGCCAGGAACAGCATCCGCTGCACCCATGGCAATTCCTTTAAGGGAAATTAATAAATAGTCGGATAAACGTCTTTGCATGATTTAGTTTTATGTACAAGAAATCAAAGGTAAATAAATAAAATCAGACGTGTAACTTATAGTTTTGCTTTCAGTAGTGATTTTACGGGTTGCGATTTATAAATTGTTGGAAACAACTCTTCAATGATAAAAGCAAATTCCGCATTAAAGCGCAAACCATTTTTTAAGTGGTACGATCCTTTTTCTGTTTCCAAAAGCAGATAATATAAACCTGCTAAACGGAATTCTATTTCGGCATTTTCTGGATAGAATTCAGAGGCTTGTATTAAATTGTAAACAGCTGCTTCAGTCTCACCTAATTGGTGTAAAATATCACCACGTGTTAACCAGGTGTTCAATTCGTGATTCCCTAATTCTAATGCTTTTTTTAAACCACGTTCGGCTTCCTCTAAAAGCTGTAAGCGTTCATTAATTTGGGCATATAATTTCCAATAATGAACGTTTTCACTATCAATATTAATTGCTTTATTAATATAGTAAAGTGATTTTTGATAGTTTTTCTGACGGTTATAAAATTTAGTAATAGCAATCCAGCCTTTATCTAAAAGTGGATCTTCTTCAACCGTTTTGTAGAAATATTGAACAGCCAAATCATTGTTTCCTAATTTTTGATGACATAAACCAATCCGTAACAAGGCAAATGATGTTGGATCGTCTAATGTAAGTGTAATTGTGTAATTTTCTATGGCTTCTTGAAACCGCTTTAGTTTTTCGAGTACTTTTCCTTTTTCAAGGTAAGCACCAATAAAACAGTCGTCAGAAATTATAGCAAAATCAAAAGCTGTTAAAGCTTTTTCGTAATCTTTTAAATCGAAATACTGTTTTCCAAGTTGATGCCAAGCAACTTCACAATACGGATTTGTTTCTAAAAACGTATTAAGATATGTGATGGCTTCTTCGTGTTGATCCAAGAAATCAAAACAATATATCATGTTATGCAAAGCGGAATAATCTTCTAAATCCGATTCCAAACATTTCATGAAATTAGTTTTAGCTTCTTCAAACTGGTCCAGAAACAAATGCTCCATGCCTATTAAGGAGTAAATGTCAATAGGATCTTCTGTGAGTTCTAGCGCTTTTTCTAAAACTTCAATAGCTCTAACATGGTCGTCACGTTTGGATAAAATATTAGCTTTTTGGATGTATATTTCTTCATTTAAAGGTTCCAAAGCATACAACTCATTAATCAAGGTATCTGCTTTTTCTAAATCGTTTTCAAACACGAAAATTTCGACTTTAAACAGTTTTAAATTTGTAGACGTTGGATGTTGCAACAAACCAAGCTTAATTGCTTTTTTAGCAAGTGCAATTTTACCGTGATTTAGATAATGATGAATGATATTCTCAAATTCCTCGGAGTCGAAAAACAAAATATGGTTCGTTTTTAGCATCGATTCAAATCGAGTAAGAGATATGTTATTGTTGTCGTTTGGACGTAACTCCATAAGCAAATTTATATAGTTTTTCCTTGAAATAAATGTAAGGTTCTAATTGGCGTTTTAGGCTAAAAGGTTTAAATGTTTTTAACAAAGTAATCAACAATTAAGCCAAAAAAGGCCATGAAATCTTGTTAAGCAGATGTTTATATGGTTTGATTTGCTTGAATCTCGTCAAGAATAGTCGTGATAATTTGACAACCTTTCATGATTTCATCATTACTAATAGTTAAAGGAGGTGTAATTCGGATTGCTTTTGTTTCAAATAACAACCAGAATAGAATAAGTCCAGCTTCTTGCGCTTTTAATACAACCTGGTTTGTAATATCTGCAGAAGGTGTTAATGCTGCCAACATTAAACCTTTTCCGCGAATTTCTGTTATAAGCGGATGTTTTAAGTGTTTTTTAATAAGCGCTTCTTTTTCTATAGTTAGTGCTATTAAGTTTGTAGAAACCACTTCATGTAGAGTGGCATGAGCTGCAGCGGCAATCACGGGATGTCCTCCAAAGGTGGTAATATGTCCTAATTTAGGATTGTCTTGTAAGAGTTTCATTAAGTCAGTGGAAGCTGTAAAAGCGCCTATTGGCATTCCACCTCCTAAACCTTTTCCGGTGACTAAAATATCAGGAATACAGTTGTAATGTTCGAAAGCGAAAAGCTTTCCAGTTCTACCAATACCAGGTTGAATTTCATCTAAAATGAGCAAAGTTCCAACTTCTTGACACCGTTTTTTAACCTTTTCTAAATATCCATTTTTTGGTTCAATAAAACCTGCACCTCCTTGAATGGTTTCTAAAATAACACCAGCGGTTTTAGTGGTAATATTTTGAATATCAGCTTCGTTATTAAATGTGATAAAACGCACATCTGGAACTAATGGACGGAAAGCTTTTTTACGCTCTTCAAAACCCATAACACTCAACGAACCCATGGTATTTCCATGATACGCATTGTGAGCCGAAATAATTTCGCTTCTACCTGTGGCTCGTTTCGCTAATTTTAAGGCGCCTTCCACAGCTTCTGTTCCTGAATTAGTTAAATAGGTGGTTTGTAAAGATTCTGGTAAATGTTTAGCTAATAATTTGGTTAGTGCAACTGGTTTTTCTTGAATGTATTCGCCATAAACCATAACGTGTAAATATTTGTCTAATTGATTTTTTATAGCCGAAACCACTTTAGGGTGTTTATGTCCTAGAGTGCACGCAGAAACACCTGCAACAAAGTCTAAAAAGGCTTTATTGTCTGCATTATATATATAAGAGCCTTCTGCATGAGAGACTTCCATTGCCAAAGGATGTGGTGTTGTTTGCGCTTGATATGTATAAAAGTCTGTTTTCACAATTAATTATCGTCAGAATTTATAGATTCGCCAATACTTGGTTTTTTCTTTCTTGTATCCGTTTTTTCTTTTTTAACGTCTTGAATGGGACTCAAAGCTTCTTTTGGTATATTTCGAGATGCCTTTGATTTTTTAGCCTCCTGGCTATCATCATCCTTTAACGTAGGCTTATTTGTGTTATTATCCGCTTTTTCAACACGCTCTAATAAAGCTTCATCAAAAAACTCTTTTTGTGGCACATAGTCTTCCAGGCCTTTTATTATAGGTAAATTAAGTGGTGGATCATCACTAAATAAGTCTTCTACACTTTTTGGTCGTTCCTCATCACGCCAAACAAAACCTCTGAGTAATAAGGCATTTTCAGGGAACTGGGATTCGGGAGTCATAACCGCATCAGGTTGCTTATAGCGAATAAATTGTTCAATATCACCTTCGGAAAATAGAATAGAAATACGTCCAGATTGGGCTTTGTCAATACCAATTAATTCCTGCTGGTCATTACGACCATAAAAAATGGATTCGGCATTTTTATCAATATCTACTTGACGCAAATTATTTTGTTCATCAAATAAACCCACTAATGTTTTCCCTTTAACTTGATTATAGCCATTTTTACTAATCGTATCTCTGCTAACAACGAATGCATTTTCAAAAACAAAAAGCGAATCTATTTTTTCTGATTCTGGATTTGATTTAATATGAATTGTATCACCTGTCATCTGATTTTCTAAATTCCAAATTACAGGATCACGACGTTTAGCAAACGCATCTTGAGATGCTAATCGTCTTAAATTAATTAATTGGGTTAAACCTGTTGCATGATTTACATGAACCGAATCTGCTTTACCACTCATATCCGATTTATAAAACTTGGCGTTTCTAAAACCGCGTGTGATTCGTTTTTCTGGTTTTCCAGTTACCATCAAGGTATCTGCATGCATATAAATGGTATCGTTTTCTTGAACCGTAATCGCTAAAGCCCGTTTAGTGATAAAAACGGAATCTTTCCCTTTATATATTTCCGCATAATGTCCTTTTATAATACTTTTATTTGTTGTGTCTGTAACTTTAATATTGTTGGTTGCAGAAGCGAAATTTCGGCTATTATCAAAGTACATACTATCGCCTTCAAAAATACGATTGTCATAATCTATTCGTGTTTTCTTGATGCCATAACCTGTTTTATTTTCGGTGTCATAAAATCCTTTTTCGCAATAGGTTTTACTTTCATCAGTGACAATAGTTGATGGTCCAAATAAATAGGCGTGACCCGTTTCTGAATAAAAATCCAATTGATTGGTGTTAATTATGTAATCTGGATTATCCAAAACCACCTTGTTTACAAATTGGTATTTTTTGGCGTTCATATAATAGCGACCAATTTGGCTGGTAATGGTTCCCGAGGAATCACGTACCACACGACCACCACTTTTGTAATAGGATTCCTGTTTTAAGCGATCAAAATAGAGTGTGTCAGTTGTTAAAATGGAATTAGGTTCTTCCAATTCTACTTTGCCACTTGCAAATGCTAATTGGGTTTTTCCGCTATATTCCACGTATTCGGATTTCATGTTTATGGTATCGCCTTGCTTCATAGTTACGTTTCCGTAAGCTTCTACAAAATTTTCGTTGCTATATAGGTTTGCTTGATCGCACCACATGTCTATACCTTCATGAATAACGTGAACTTGGCCCGAATCATCACGAGTCATGACTTTTAAACCAGGCTCTACGGCATCATCAAAATTCAAAAAACCCGAATAGACAATTTGAATTTGTTTTTGCTCTTGGGCTGATGCTGAAGTAAATACAAACAGGCAGCAGATTAAGAAGCTATATATAAAGATTGATTGTTTCAAATTATAAAATTTGCCTCAAAAATAATGATTAAAACGGAGTGATGGGTTTGTTTGTGAAATTTTTAATAGAATTGGAGAATTTAAGTGGGTTTAGGAAATGAAAAAACCTGTCAAGATATTTATCCCGACAGGTTTTGTTTTTTATGAGAAGCTTCGTTTTACTATTAATGACACATTAAGTGTAAAAATACAACTTACATGAAAATTGTTTGTTTTCTGTCTGGACCAACAGAAACTACTGTAATCGGAATTTCTAATTCTTTTTCCAAAAACGCGATATAATCGTTTAACTCTTTAGGGAATTGCGACTTGTCTGTCATTTTTGTTAAATCCTCTTTCCAACCTTTAAATTCAGAATAAATTGGTTCCACATTTTCTGGTTCTATATTATAAGGTAAATGCGTAATGGTTTCACCTTTGTACTTGTAAGATGTACAAATTTTAAGGGTTTTAAATCCAGAAAGGACATCGCCTTTCATCATCATTAATTTGGTAACACCATTTACTTGACAAGCATATTTTAAAGCCACTAAATCCAACCAGCCACAGCGTCTAGCACGCCCAGTAACGGCTCCAAATTCGTGACCAATTCGTGCCATATCTGCACCTATTTCGTCAAATAATTCGGTTGGAAATGGTCCAGAACCAACACGAGTAGTGTAGGCTTTAAAAATACCATAAACATCACCAATTTGGTTTGGTGCAACACCTAAACCTGTACATGCACCTGCAGCAGTTGTATTACTTGATGTTACAAAAGGGTAGGTTCCAAAATCAATATCTAAAAGTGAGCCTTGAGCACCTTCGGCTAAAATAGTTTTACCTGCTTTTTGGGCTTGGTATAAATATTCTTCTGAATCAATAAATGTTAATTCTTTTAAACGCTCTACAGCTTCAAAAAATTCAGTTTCTAGTTCTTCTAAATCATATTCAATTTGAACGTTGTAGAAATCAATCATTGCTTCATGCTTATTAGCAAGTGCACGATATTTGTCCTTCCAATCCGCTAGTTCTAAATCGCCAATACGAATACCATTTCTTCCAGTTTTATCCATATATGTTGGTCCTATACCTTTTAAAGTCGAGCCAATTTTAGCTTTTCCTTTAGCGGTTTCGCTAGCAGCATCCAACATACGATGCGTTGGTAGGATAATATGTGCTTTTCTAGAAATGATTAATTTCTTTTTGTAATCAATTTTAAACTGATCTAATCCTTCTAATTCTTTTACAAAAACAACTGGGTCAATAACCACACCATTACCAATAACATTAATGGATTTGTCGTGAAAAATTCCAGACGGAATGGTTCTTAAAACGTGTTTAATACCATCAAATTCCAAAGTGTGTCCTGCATTTGGTCCGCCTTGAAAACGGGCAATAATGTTGTAGTTGGAGGTTAGTACATCAACAATCTTTCCTTTGCCTTCGTCTCCCCATTGTAATCCTAGTAGTAAGTCTACTGCCATGTTGTAAAATATTATTTAGTTGTTTTTTTGTTGCCGTAAAAGTAGAGTGAATGATTTGTGATTTCAATATCAAAAACCTCTTCAATTGTTTTTTTTATGGATTGAATTCGCGGATCGCAAAATTCTATAACTTCACCAGTATCTGTTAAAATAACATGGTCATGTTGCTTATCAAAATATGATTTTTCGTAATGTGCTTGATTTTGCCCAAACTGATGTTTACGTGCCAAACCACATTCTAAAAGAAGTTCAATAGTATTATATAGGGTTGCACGACTGACACGATACTTTTTGTTTTTCATGTTTAAGTACAACGATTCTATATCAAAATGTTCTTCGCTGTTATAAATTTCTTGCAAAATGGCATAGCGTTCAGGTGTTTTACGATGCCCTTTTTCGCTTAAAAAGGCTGTAAACACATTTTTAACTATCTCTTGGTTTTTTGTATCGGTTTTAACGCTCATAATCGGCTGCAAATTTACACATAATTTTAAACTCTTTGTACTTTATCAATACCATTAATTTTTTTTAGGTTTTCCATGAGCTTTTTAAGCATATTATTGTTTTTAACAACCACATTTATTTTCCCAGAGAAAATACCGTCATCACTCTCAAAACTGATACTTTTCATGTTTACGTGCATATTGGATGAAATGATTTTAGTAATATCATTTACTAATCCTAAATTATCTATTCCTGAAAGAATAATTTGCGCTGGAAATTCTTGTTGAGAAGAATCTATCCATTTAGCTAACATAATTCTGTAAGCATAATTGGACTGCAAACTCACCGCGTTTGGACAATTTTTTTTGTGCACTTTTAAGCCATCATTAATGGTTAAAAATCCAAAAACGGGATCGCCAGGAATAGGGTTACAACAATTGGCAAATTTATAATCTAACTTTTCTTCTTCTTTTCCAAAAACAAGCAAATCGTATTTGGAGGTAATTTCATCTTTTTCAAGTTCTTCTTTAGGAATATTCTGCTTTCTGGATATTTTATTTTTAATATAAATCATAAACGCATTGCTTCTTGACGAGGCATACGCTTTTAGCATGGTATTATCTATGGATCCAATTCCTACACGATAAAATAAATCTAAACTTGTTTTTAATTTAAAGAAATTTACTAGCTCATTTATTGATTTTTCATCCAGAATTATTTTTAATTGCTTTAATTTTCTTCGTAGAATTTCCTTGCCATCTTCGGCAACAATTTTCTTGTCTTCTTTTAAAGCCGATTTTATCTTACTACGTGCTTTTGCAGTTGAAGCATAATCTAGCCAGTTTGGATTTGGTTTGGCATTTTCAGAGGTTAAAATATCTAACCGGTCACCACTTTTTAATTCGTGACTTAGTGGAACTAGTTTGCCGTTTACTTTAGCGCCACGTGTTTTCATGCCAACTTCCGTGTGAATGCTAAACGCAAAATCTAATGGTGTTGCACCCTTTGGCAGTGATTTTAAATCGCCTTTGGGTGTGAAAACAAAAATTTCTTTGGAATATAGGTTCAGTTTAAATTGCTCTACAAAATCAACAGCGTTGGTTTCTGGGTTCTCTAGTGTTTCCTGTAATTTGGAAATCCAGGTATCTATACTGTCATCTTCTTTTTCGTTACCTTCTTTATACTTATAATGCGCTGCATAGCCTTTTTCGGCTATTTCATTCATACGTTCACTACGAATTTGAACTTCTACCCAACGACCTTTTGGGCCAACAACTGTAATGTGTAAGGCTTCATAACCGGTAGATTTTGGTGATGAAATCCAATCTCGTAATCGAATAGGATTAGGACGAAAATGATCTGTAACTATCGAGTAGATTTTCCAAGCAAGAAATTTTTCATTTTCCGGTTCACCTTTATAAATAATTCTTACGGCAAATTTGTCGTAAACTTCATCGAAAGTAACGCCTTGATTGAGCATTTTTCTACGAATAGAAAAAATAGATTTTGTACGGCCTTTAATAGTATATTGCAATACTTCTTTATCCAAAGATGTGGAAATAACATTGCTAAACTCCTTAATATAAAGGTCTTGTTCTTCTTTGCTTTCCTTTATTTTATTGAAAATATCATAATACACATCGGGTTCAGTATATTTTAAACCCAAATCCTCTAATTCGGTTTTAATATTATATAGACCAATTCTATGTGCTAAAGGCGCATAAATATATAAGGTTTCCGATGCTATTTTAATTTGCTTATCTGCACGCATGGAATCCATGGTTTGCATATTATGTAAGCGATCTGCAATCTTTATAATGATAACCCGAACGTCATCATTTAAGGTAAGTAGCATTTTTCTGAAATTCTCCGCTTGCATGGAAACGTCCATATCTGTGTCCTTATTTAAGGACGATATTTTGGTTAAACCATCTACGATTTTAGCAACGGTTTCCCCAAAAAGATCTTCAATATCTTGAATACTGTAGTTTTCGTTATCCTCTACAACATCATGAAGTAAAGCTGCTGTAATAGATGTGGCATCTAGACCAATTTCTTTGGCAACTATTTTAGCAACAGCAATTGGATGAAAAATATAGGCTTCGCCAGATTTTCTACGCTGATCTTTATGCGCATCCATAGCCACATCAAAAGCTTTTCTAATTAGGATTTTATCCTCTTTAGAAAGCGTTCTGTAACTAACGCGTAAAAGCTCTTTATACGCTTTGGCAATTGCGGCATTTTCCTTTTCAATATCAATGTCTGTCATAAAAATAAAAATAGTATAAAGAATATTAGTTTACAACCCTTTGTGGTTTATTTTTTTATGATTTATGATTTATGGTTTACGGAAATTCCATTTTCAGCAAAATTTTTAAAATCTTTTAAATAGGTCTTTATCTGATTTTTATATGTGCTAGGCATGATAAGTAGCATCATCCGCATTTTAAAATTGGTGGGAATAATTTCGTTTTTAGATGTCCATAGTGTTTCAGAATCTGAAATGGCTTTAAAATGATTTTCTTGAATACTATATAATCCATTACTTTCATAGGCAATATGAAACTCTTGCGGTAATTCGTTTTTTGAAACGGTTTGAATTAGAAAAAACTTTTTTTTATCCAATGTATAATGCAAACGTATTTTGGATCCTGTTTTGCCTGGTGTTCCATAAATATGGTCATAATCTGTAAGTCCCAATTGCCAATGTTTTAGGTTTTTAGCATTAACAAGTATATCTGTAAATGTGGCTAAATCTAAATGTATGTGGATTTCTGTAGTAAAAGTCATTTCAAAAAGGTAGTTTATACTTATAAAGGTACAATTATTATTGGTTTCATTACCTACAAAATCTACATACTAAAAAACTTTAATGTCCGTTTGTTAATGCGACTTGCTTTATGGGTTAATATTCCTATTTTTGCAAGAATTCAAAAAAACAATTTTCTGATGTTTAGATATTTTTATGTTTTAATATGTTTTGTGTTTTTTATTAATACACATGCTCAAAATGCTGATAAACCCGTTTTATTCACTGTAGCTGACACACCAGTTTATGCTGAAGAGTTTACAAGAATATTTAATAAAAACCTAGATTTAGTCAAGGATGAATCGCAAAAAGATGTGGATTCCTACCTGAAACTATTTGTAAATTATAAGTTGAAAATTAAAGAAGCGCAAGCAAAAGGGTTGGATACCATGCCGTCATATCTACGTGAACTAGGTAACTATAAATCGCAATTGGCTAAAAATTATTTAACAGATACCAAAGTTACAGAAGCACTTGTAGAAGAGGCCTATAATCGTTCAGTAAATGAAGTAAAAGCGAGTCATGTTTTAATTATGTTGGATGCTAATGCATCTGCTCAAGATACATTAAGTGCCTACAATGAATTGTTGAAATTACGAGAGCGTATATTAAAAGAAGGGTATGAGTCTGTGCAGAAAGAAGTTCATAATGGAAAAACGGTTTATGCTGAAAATTTAGGGTATTTCTCTGCTTTTAAAATGGTTTATGATTTTGAAAATGCAGCATATTCCACAAAAGTGAATGAGGTTTCTATGCCATTTAAAACGCGTTTTGGTTATCATATTGTTTCTGTTGAAGACGTGAGGCCATCAAGAGGTGAACGCACTGTAGCACATATTATGATTAGTAATAAACGCGATGATAAGCTAGAAGATGCTGAAACACGAATTCAAGAAATTTATAGAAAAACACAACAAGGCGAGTCTTTTGAGTCGCTTGCCAAACAATTTTCTGAAGATAAAAGTTCCGCATCCAAAGGAGGTGTTTTGGAAGCCTTTGGTGGTGGCCAATTAAGTTCTACAGAATTTGAAGATGTTGCTTTTGGATTAAAGAATATTAGTGATATATCAGAACCTTTTGAAAGTGGTTTTGGATGGCATATTATTAAACTACTAAACAAATCTGAAGTTGAAGATTTCAATTCTATGAAATCTGAATTAGAAGCTCGTGTTAAGCGCGATTCACGTTCGCAACTAATTAACACCTCTATAGTAAATACGTTAAAAGAGCGTTACAATGTAAAAGATAATCCAGAAGCTTTGGAGTATTTTGTGTCTATTATGAACGAGGGCTATTATTTGGGGTCTTGGAAATTACCAGAGGGTTTTTCAGGCAGCAAAACATTATGTATTATAGATAAGAAAATTATAACGTATGATAATTTTGGTCAATATCTTTTTAAAAACCAACGTAGAGCTGTTCAAAAGAAACCGTTCAATGTTTTAATTAAAGAGAATTACAATACTTTTTTAAATTCGAATTTAATGACGTATCAAGAAGATAATTTGGAAAATGAAAGTGAAGATTTTGCCAATATTGTTGCCGAATATCGAGATGGATTGTTATTGTTTGATTTAATGGAAACTGAAATCTGGAATGCATCAAAAACAGATTCTGTTGCCTTGCAAAATTTTTACAATACAAACAAAAGTAACTATAATTGGAGTAAACGTATTGATGCTGATGTAGCTTCTTCATCAAATAAAAACACGCTAAAAACCGTTAAAAAAATGATGGAAGCAGGACAAACGCCTGAAGAAATTAAAGAAAAACTTAATATTAATGGTGTTGTGGAAGTTATTTTTACGTCGGGAATTATGGGTAAAGAACACCAAGCATTAACGGCTGAAATGACTTTTGAAACAGGTGTTTCTAAAATTTACAAGCACGAATCAGCTTTTGTGGTTGCAAATATAAAAGACGTTTTACCAGAGTCGCCTAAAACTTATGAAGATGCTAAAGGGCAAATTATTAGCGATTATCAAGTGGTAAAAGAAAAGCAATGGTTAGAATCTTTGGAACAGAAATTTCCAGTTCGTATTAATGAATCTGTTTTAACAGAGGTAAAAGCTGAATTAAAAAACAACTAATTGAAATACACTTATTTCGCCATATTAATTTGTTTCTTTTTGCTCGTTTCGTGTAATTATTTTTACAAACATGAAGACGATCAAACCGCTGTTGCGCGTGTTAATGATGTGTTTTTATACGCAGTTGATTTACAACATTTGTACACCGAAAACATGAGCCCAGAAGATAGTTTGCTTCGTGTAAATAACTTTATAAACCGTTGGGCAACACAGCAATTATTAGTTGCAGGAGCAGAACGAAATTTAAGCGAAAACAAACTTCAGGATTTTAATAGATTAGCCAGGCAATATAAAAATGATTTATATGCAACTTCATATTTAGAGGCATTGGTTCGCCGAAGTATTGACACTATTATTACCAAGGATGAAGCTGAATTATATTTCAATTCTAATACAGATGTTTTTACACTTAAAGAAGATTTAATAAAATTTAGATATATTCATCTGGATGAAAACCGATTAGATTTAGTCGATTTAAAAACAAAATTTCAACGTTTTAATAATCAAGATAAAAAGGAGTTGGATTCTATAGCTATTCAGTTTAAATCCTATTCACTAAACGATTCAATTTGGATTAAGGTTACTCAAGCCATTAAAAAAATTCCAGTAATTACAACTGAAAACAAAAATGAATTGTTAAAAAAATCTAATTTTATACAACTCAAAGATTCATTAGGCCTATATTTGATGCAAATTGAAGATGTTTTGGAACGTAACAGTCCAGCACCATTGGATTATATTAAGCCTACCATAGACCAAATCGTTATCAATAAACGAAAACTAGAACTCATTAAAGAATTAGAAAAAGATATTACAAAAGATGCAATTAAAAATAAACAATTTGAAATCTACAATTAACCAGATGCGTCACTTATTTACGGTATTAATCATACTTATTTCTGTTAGTATTCAAGCACAAGAAATTATTGAAGACGAAGCGCCAATTACTATAAAAAAAATAGATACAACACTTTCTTCTGGAGCACAGAAAATTGATGGTGTAGCAGCAGTAGTGGGTGAGTATGTTATATTAGATTCAGATGTAGACGCCAATATTTTACAATTAAAAGCACAAGGCGCATCATTAGATGGCGTAACACGTTGCCAATTATTTGGTAAACTATTAGAGGATAAATTATATGCACATCATGCCGTTCAAGATAGTGTTGTTGTATCAGATGCTGAAATTCGCTCCAATGTAGATTATCAATTACAACAGTTTTTGGCCCAGTCAGGAAAAACGATGGAAGAGCTTTTAGAATTGTACAATCACCCAAATGAAAAAGCATTTAGAGATGAAATGTATGAAATAAATAAGAGTCAGAAATTAGCAAGTGAAATGCAAAAGAAGATTCTCGCAGAGGTAGAAGTTACTCCAGAAGAAACGCGTCAGTTTTTCAATAAAATTCCCAAGGAAGAACGTCCTACATTTGGTACCGAATTAAAGGTGTCTCAAATTGTAATTGAACCAAAAATTACCGAAGAAGAAAATCAACGTGTCATAAATCAATTAAAGCAATTTAAGGCAGATGTCCTAGAAAATGGTGCAAACTTTCGCTCTAAAGTCGTTTTGTATTCAGATGATAAAGCTTCTATTCCTCAAGGTGGTATGTATACTTTAAATAGAAAAGTGCCACGTATGGTTAAGGAGTTTCGTGAAGTAGCATTTTCATTACAGGAAGGTGAGATTTCTGATCCTGTTAAAACAGAATACGGTTACCATATTATTTTTCTAGAAAAAATTAGAGGTCAGGAATATGATGTGCGTCATATTTTATTAATCCCAAAAGTGTCCGATGCAGCAGTTGCTGAAGCTCGTGAGGAATTAATGAAAATTAGACAACGTATTGTAGATGGTAATATTAGTTTTGCCGATGCTGCTAGAGAATCAAGTGATGAAAAAGAAACGCGAAGTGAAGGTGGGTTTTTAATTAATCCAGAAACACAAGATTATAATTTTGAATTAACCAAAATAGATCCAGAAGTATATGGACAGATTCAAGATTTAGATGAAGGCGAAGTTAGTTTGGTGCTAACCGATCAAGGTCGTTCTGGAAACATGAAGTTTAAGGTTATGATGGTTAGCGATCGAGTTGAAGAACACGAAGCTGATTACGCGCGCGATTATTTAAAAATTAAAGAACTAGCACTAAACGAAAAACGTATTAGAGCTATTGATAAATGGCAAAATGAGAAAATCATGGATACCTATATTAAAATTAATAATGAATATAGAGATTGTGAGTTTTCTAGTAACTGGTTAAAACAATAAATATGTCTGATGTTGCTGCAATTGAAAGCTTCGTAAAAAAATATAAAGATTTAAAAGCCGAAATAGCCAAAGTTATCATTGGTCAAGATGCGGTTGTAGATCAAATTCTAATCTCCATTTTTTCTGGAGGACACGCCTTGTTAATTGGTGTGCCAGGTTTGGCAAAAACGTTAATGGTAAATACCATTTCCCAAGCATTAGGACTTAATTTTAAGCGCATTCAGTTTACACCAGATTTAATGCCTAGTGATATTCTAGGAAGTGAAATTTTAGATGAAAACAGAAATTTTAAATTCATAAAAGGACCTGTTTTTTCTAATATTATTCTAGCAGACGAAATTAATAGAACACCACCAAAAACACAGGCCGCTTTATTGGAAGCTATGCAAGAGCGTTCAGTAACGGTTTCTGGACATCATTATAAATTAGATTTACCTTACTTTGTTTTAGCAACTCAAAACCCAATTGAGCAAGAAGGAACATATCCCTTGCCTGAAGCGCAATTAGACCGTTTTATGTTCGCTATTAATTTAGATTATCCAACCTTTGAAGAAGAAGTAGCAGTTGTAAAAGCAACCACTTCCGATGTTCAAAATAAAGTTAATCCGTTGTTTACGGCTCAAGAAATTGTAGATATTCAACAATTATTACGACGTATTCCAGTAGCCGATAACGTTGTTGAATATGCTGTAAAAATGACGGGTAAAACCAGGCCAAATAGTCCGCAGGCAGCAGATTTAGTAAAAAACTATATAGATTGGGGAGCAGGACCAAGAGCGTCACAAAATCTTATTTTGGCAGCAAAAACCCATGCAGCAATTCATGGTAAGTTTTCGCCAGATATGGAAAATGTTCAAGCCGTTGCCTATTCTATTTTTAAACATAGAATCATTAAAAACTATAAGGCAGAAGCGGAAGGTATTTCCGAAGAACAGATAATTACCAGTTTATTTTAAGTCGTTCTAAATTATTTCTTCAAAAGTAACAGGACTAGTAATTGTTAATTTATTATTTTTTAAACATTAAAAGTAGTGATATGACAATATGCCTGCTAAAAAACCATCATTTCTTGAGCATTGTTTAAAGATATTCCGATATCGTTACATATTTTTAAATCTTCTTTAAAATTTGTATTTTTGCACTTCCATTAGTTTGGACATTAATAAGATTATTCACCATTTAAATAGAGTATATGGCATTCGATATTGACATGATCAAAAAGGTTTATGCAAATATGGCTGAACGTGTAGATAAAGCACGCGACGTTGTTGGTAAACCATTAACACTTTCAGAAAAGATTTTATACGCACACCTTTGGGATGGCAATCCTACAAAAGCCTTTGTAAGAGGAAAGGATTATGTGGATTTTGCTCCAGACCGTATTGCTTGTCAAGATGCAACAGCTCAAATGGCTTTATTACAATTTATGCAAGCTGGCAAGCAAAAAGTAGCAGTGCCAACAACGGTACATTGTGATCACTTAATCCAAGCAAAACAAGGAGCTGTAGCCGATTTAAAACGTGCCAATGAAACGAGTAACGAGGTTTTCGATTTTTTAGCTTCAGTTTCTAATAAATATGGTATCGGATTCTGGAAACCAGGAGCAGGTATTATTCACCAAGTTGTTTTAGAAAATTACGCCTTTCCAGGAGGTATGATGATTGGAACCGATTCCCATACAGTTAATGCTGGTGGATTAGGAATGGTTGCCATTGGAGTAGGTGGTGCAGATGCTGTGGATGTTATGGCTGGTATGGCTTGGGAATTAAAATTTCCAAAGTTAATAGGTGTTAAATTAACAGGTAGCTTAAATGGTTGGACATCAGCAAAAGATGTGATTCTTAAAGTAGCTGGGATTCTTACAGTAAAAGGTGGGACAGGTGCTATTGTGGAGTATTTTGGTTCTGGTGCTAAAAACTTATCATGTACTGGTAAAGGTACTATCTGTAATATGGGTGCCGAAATTGGAGCCACTACATCTACGTTTGGTTATGACGATTCTATGGAGCGTTATTTACGTGCAACAGATAGAAACGATATTGCTGATGAAGCAAATAAAATCCGTGAGTATTTAACGGGTGATGATGAAGTATATGCAAATCCTGAAACTTATTTTGATCAAGTAATTGAAATAGATTTAGATACATTACGTCCACATTTAAATGGACCATTTACACCAGATTTAGCAACACCAATTGGTGAGCTAGGTGAAAAAGCTAGAAAAAACGATTGGCCTTTAAAAGTTGATTGGGGATTAATAGGATCTTGTACAAACTCGTCTTACGAAGATTTAACGCGAGCTGCATCTATTGCTAAACAAGCTGTAGATAAAAAAATTAAAGCGAAATCTGATTTTGGTATCAATCCAGGTTCAGAGCAAATTCGTTTTACTGCAGAACGTGATGGTATTTTAAAAATATTTGAAGATTTAGATGCTACCATCTTTACAAATGCTTGTGGACCTTGTATTGGTCAATGGGATAGAAGTGATAGAAAAGGTGATGAAAAAAACACAATCGTACATTCTTTCAACAGAAACTTTTCAAAACGGGCAGATGGTAATCCTAATACACATGCCTTTGTAGGATCACCAGAAATGGTAGCTGCTATCGCAATTTCGGGTCGCTTGGATTTCGATCCAATGAATGATACCTTAATAAATGAAGATGGTCAAGAAATTAAATTGGACGAGCCAAAAGGTTTAGAGTTGCCACCATTAGGCTTTGATGTAAAAGAGTCTGGTTATGTGGAACCTGTTAAAGATGGGAGTGGAGTAGATGTGTCTGTAAGTCCAACTTCAGAACGTTTACAATTATTAACACCCTTTACACCAATTGGAAACCAAATTACTGGAGCTAAATTATTAATTAAAGCTTTCGGAAAATGTACAACCGACCATATTTCTATGGCTGGACCTTGGTTGCGTTTTAGAGGCCATTTAGATAATATTTCAAACAACATGCTAATTGGAGCTGTTAATGCTTTTGGCAAGAAAACAAACTTTGTTAAAAATCAATTAACAGGTGAGTATGGTGGTGTTCCAGATGTAGCAAGAGATTATAAAGCTAAAGGCATTTATTCTATTGTTGTTGGAGATCATAATTATGGCGAAGGATCATCTCGTGAGCATGCAGCTATGGAGCCAAGACATTTAGGTGTTGCGGCTGTTTTAGTAAAATCGTTTGCACGTATCCATGAAACAAACCTTAAAAAACAAGGTATGTTAGGATTAACATTTGCTAATGAAAGTGATTACGATTTAATTCAGGAAGATGATACCATCAACTTCCTAGATTTAGATACATTTGCACCAGACAAAAAACTAACATTAGAGTTTGTTCATGCAGACGGCTCTAAAGATGTTATAAAAGCAAATCACACCTATAACCAAGCACAAATTGATTGGTATAATGAAGGCTCTGCTTTAAACTTAATTAAAAGAGAGAACAACGCTTAATTTTTTAAGTTTGTTTTACATATATAAACTCCTGATAATTTATTTATTCAGGAGTTTTTTATTGTTTGTAATTTGCTAGTTTAGCAACAAATTAACTTTACTTAATACTATGAAGAAACCGAAGTTTACAATCAGTAATATCGTTTTTGTTATCATTATTGCTTTGTTGATTATTCCACAAACACGCCAACCCATACAAATATTTCTTCATAAAGGTTTGGCACTAATAAGTCCGTCAGAAATTAAAATAGATAAGCGTAAAAATTTAGAAAGTTATGATAACTGGAATTTAGTAGATTCTAAAGGACTTCCTTTTGATTTTAAAGAGGCAGCAGGCAAAGTTGTTTTTGTGAATTTTTGGGCCACCTGGTGTCCACCTTGTATTGCAGAAATGCCAAGTATAGATAATTTATATGCCGATTATAAGGAAGAGGTGCTTTTTCTTTTAGTTTCTAATGAAAAAACGGATATTATTAACGACTTTAAAAGTAAAAACAAGTATCATTTTGAATTCTATAAGTCGGTAACCAATGCTCCAAAACAGTTTCAAACTAACAGTATTCCTCAAACTTATGTTATTGATAAATCAGGTGCTATTGTAATGGATAAATCGGGTGCCGCAAACTGGAATAGTGATTCTGTAAGAAAATTATTGGACGATTTGTTAGCGTCTGAATAACACCTTAAAAAACGCGCTGATAAAATGCCAAGAAAATAAGGAACGCATAATTTTTACATCTTCAGCAAAAGATGATTCTTCATCTAAAAAACGAAACATAGTTGAAATGGAATTTTTGGCATAAAACTGTTCAAAAATCCAAACACCTTTATCGTTATTTGTTTTTAAAACGTTTAGAAAAATTTTATCGTAGAATTTATATTTCTTTTTAAATAGATTATGCGAAGGTTGTTGACCATTTGTAATATTGGAAATAATGGTCGCTACATTTTTTTCTGTATGTTTAAAGGAATATCCCGTTGACGCTTTTACCCATCCACCAGCTGTACCAATTTTTGTTACAAGTTTCGTGTTGTATTTCCAAAAAGGAAAATCCGTCATGGGAATATTTCCCATTTCAGTTTCAACTATTTTGTAGTTAATTATGTGTAAGTGATTTTCAATGTAGTTTTTTATAGCATCATCATAAACGGACTCGGTTACCGTTTCAGGTGTAAAAAAAGTGTATTCAATTAAAGCACGATTTTCAGAAAACGGTAACACATAAATAAAACTCGTAGTATCTTTATATTGAAATCGGTAATCCATCATGGTTATGGATTCTGGATTAAAGTGCGCAGTTTCTGTTTCAATTATCCAACCTTTAAAATGTTGTTGAATAAGCGTAAATTTTGAAATTTCTGTATGGTATGCTTTTGGAATCCGACTATCAAAAACATGATTCGTAGTGTACGTGTTTTTTTTACCTTTAATTAAAACGCTTGTTGATTCTGTTAGAGAAACTATGGAATCTTTTATGAAATGTACATTTTTAAATGGTTGTAGTTCTGCTTTTGCCCAATTATAAAAATCAATAGATCGGATAGTTTTATACGTGTAGGGGTTTAAAGGAAGTGTAAGCGATTTGTTTTTGGAATAAAATAGTGTTTTGTGCCAAGATTTCTCGGTAATGGCATCCCATGGACTTGAGCCAATTTCCCAAAAACTCCATGTTTTATCATTTGTTGTTTTATTAGAAGGATCAATTAAAGCTATTTTTTTCTGCTTCAATCTATCGTTTTTAATAAAACCCAAAGCGAGTTGTAATCCAGCTAGACCATTTCCAATAATAATATAATCGAAATGATTTTCGTTAGGCATGACACAAGTATTTTGATGCTATTTTTTAAAGTATTTAAAAGGAACAAATAGCATCCCGAAGCATTCACTGTCTTCTTTTCCTAAATGTTTATGGTGCATTTTATGGCCACGACGAACTCCTTTAGCATACCAATTATTAGCATTTCTGAAAAGTTTAAATCGTTGGTGGATAAAAATATCGTGCACAAAAAAATAGGCGCAGCCATAAGCAAAGATCCCTAAGCCAAGAGGTAAACCTGCCCAAAAACCAGCATATCGCCATAATAGAAATAAGCTAATACTAACTACGGCATAGAAAATAAAAAACAAGTCGTTTCTTTCAAACCAATTACCGTGATCCTTATGGTGATGATCTTTATGTAAACTCCATAAAAAGCCATGCATGATGTATTTATGTGTAAACCAAGCCATGAATTCCATAAATAGAAAGGTTCCAAGAAAAACAAGTATCCATAAAATAATATCCATCATTTTTTACAATAAATTTAGTTGATATTTTACATAACTACGCGTTAATAACTCTATTTTTTTATAGTTAGGAACACGAATTCTAGTATTTTTAATTTGTAATGCTGGTGTTTTCTTTAATTTTTTTAATAACTGACTATAATATCTATAGGCAGTAAAAACGCCAAATTTAGCTTCAATAGGAAGCTCTTTGATGCCTTGAAGTCCTATTTCAAAATCGCGTTCAATTTCTTCAATTATAATTAATTTGGACGCCTCGTCTAGTTTAGATAAATCTGTGTTTGGAAAATAGGTTCTACTTAAATCTTCATAATCACTTTTTAAATCTCTTAAAAAATTCACTTTTTGAAATGCAGAACCTAAATGCATAGCCGAATCCTTTAAGTTGTTATACTTTTCATTATCGCCTTTTACAAAAACCTTTAAGCACATTAAACCAACCACATCTGCAGAGCCATAAATATATGTATTATATTCATTTTCTGTTAAATACGTTGTTTTGTGTAAGTCGGTACGCATACTTTTCATAAACGCTTCCACCATGTGTTTCTCAATACCATATTTGTGATAGGTATCTTGAAACGAATTCAATATAGGATTTAAACTTATTTTTCTTTCTATGGCTAGATATAAATCATTTTCAAACTCATTCAGAAGTGTTTCTTTATCATAGTCATGGAAACTGTCTACTATTTCATCTGCAAATCTAACAAACCCGTAAATATTATAAATATCATGACGAATGGTGCTAGATAGCATTTTAGTTGCCAACGAAAAAGACGTGCTGTAGGTTTTTGTTACCGTTTGGCTACAAGACTGAGACACATGGTCAAAAATTGATTTCATTTGTTAGTGTTTAATTAATTTAGGCTTTTGCACGTAAATCATGCTGATTTTTAGCTTAATACTAGTTTGCATGATGTTTGTTAATAAGCTCGGCAACCAGTTTTCCAGAAATTAATGATGGTGGTACACCAGGTCCAGGAACTGTTAACTGGCCCGTAAAATACAAATTTTTTACTTTTTTACTTTTTAATTTCGGTCTTAAAAAAGCAGTTTGTAATAATGTGTTGGCCATTCCGTATGCATTTCCCTTGTATGAGTTATAATCTTTAACAAAATCATTAACACAAAATGACTCTTTAAATATAATATGATCTCTAACGTTTTGAGATGTTAACTCCTCAAAGCGATCCATTATTTTTGAAAAATACGTCATACGTAATTTGGTAGTGTCTTTTAGTCCAGGTGCTAGTGGAATTAGAAAGATGCCAGCTTCTTTTCCTTCTGGAGCAGCATGATTATCTGTTATGGACGGAAAACTTGCATAAAATAATGGGTTTTCTGGCCATTCAGGTGTATCGTAAATAGCTTCAGCATGTTTATCAAAATCTACATCAAAAAATAATGTGTGGTGATTTACATTTTTTATTTTTTTGTCGAATCCAACATAAAACAGGAGTGATGATGGCGCAAATGTTTTATTGTTCCAATATGCTTCAGAATATTGCTTGTACTCTTGATCTAAAAGTGTTTCGGTATGATGATAATCAGCACCACTTAAAACAACATCACTTAAATACGTTTTGCCACTAGAAATAATACCTGAAGCCACTTTATTTTCAACAAGGATTTTTTCAATTGGCGCATTAGTTTTTATTGTAACGCCAAGACTTTTGGCCAACGTTTCTATAGCAAGAATAACTTGATACATTCCTTTTTTAGGATGAAACGTTCCCAAGCCAAAATCGGCATAATTCATAAAACTATAAAACGAAGGTGTATCGCTTGGTTTGGCTCCAAGAAACAATACAGGAAACTCGAGAATTTTAACCAAACGATCGTTTTTAAACTCTTTACGAACGTCTTTTTTAATAGTACTAAAAAATTGTCTTATTTTTTTAAAAGTTTCGGTTGTCACCAATTCAAATGGAGAAACACCAGGATTATACACTAAATCTTTAATGGCAACATTATAATTGTCCTGTGCTTTATCAATAAACTTTTGAAGTGTTTTTGAGCTACCAGGTTCCTCTTTTTCAAAGGCAATACAAATTTTTTCCAGTGTATCTTCAATAGTTATATAATCATCCTTGCCATAGTATACAGAGTAGGCAGGACTCAACTTTTCTAATTTATAATATTCAGAAGGGTTTTTATTGAAATCGGCAAAAAACCGTTCAAAAACATCAGGCATCCAATACCATGTTGGACCAATGTCAAATGTAAAACCGTCTCTAATTAATTGTCTGGCACGTCCACCTATGGTGTCGTTTTTCTCAAAAATGGTTACATCATGCCCTGACTGCGCTAAATAACACGCTGCAGCTAATGATGAAAACCCTGAACCAATTATTGTAATTTTCTTTTTCATATGTTTAACAAATATATAAAATTGTTAAACAAAAACTTCTCTTTTTCAAATATATTTATCTAAATCTTGGATAGCATGAAATACTTTCATGGATTTGTCTAATTTACTCGTATTAATATGATTTATCATACGACCAAATATCCAGAATTCATTATTGTTCAAAAGTAATTCTTCTTGAAATTCTTTTAAATAATTTTCTAGGTCTTCTACTTCAGGTTTAACGGTAAAATATGAAATGAAGGTGACGTTTTTATAATGTTTTAAAACGTCTTTTAAGCTTACAATTGGTACGCTTGGTCCTAGATAAACTGTATGATAATTTGACTTTGATAATTTATAATTAAGGAAATGTAAACCTAAATCATGAATTTCATTACTTGGTAAGAAAAGAACAAAGGTTTTCTCTTTATTTTCAGGTTCTTCATATTGATGTTTTTCAATATTTACCAATAGTTTTTGCTTAATTAATTCTGAAATAAAATGTTCTTGTGCTGGTGTAATGGTGTTAGTTTGCCATAGCAATCCAATTTCGCTCATAAGCGGAATAAAGACTTCTATAAATATTTCAGAAAAGTTTTTATGAAGAGTAAGTGTATCATACGTTTTTAAAAATAGCGCTTTATCAAAATTTAACATGGCTAATTTAAACATATTAATAGCATGATCATCAGCATAATCTTTGGCAGAAAGATTTCTAACTGTATCCGAAATAGCCACGTCATTTATTTTGGCAATTTTAGATATCTTGAAACCATTATTGTATAAGAATGTGATATTTAGAAGTTTCTGTAGACTTTCAAGGCTATAGAATCTAATATTAGTATCTGTACGGTTTGGCTCTAAAAGATTGTAGCGTTTTTCCCAGATTCTAATTGTATGTGCCTTAACACCTGAAAGATTTTCTAGATCTTTGATACTGAAGTTGTTCTTTATGTTGTTCATATTTTCTTATAAAACATTAAACAAAAATAAGAAATTAAATGAATAAACAATTAAAAACAGAATAAATAATTTTAAATGATTAGGTGTTTGAACCAAACAGGATGGAGTTTTCCTTTTTTTATTTTGTACTTAAAATAAAGTAGACTTAATAAGTGCGCACGAGAAGACTCGAACTTCCACGGACTAATGTCCACCAACCCCTCAAGCTGGCGCGTCTACCAATTCCGCCACGTGCGCATTATACTAATGAGTAAAAATAAAAAAAGTTAAGCATATTGCTTAACTTTTTTTTAGTGACCAGGCTGGGGCTCGAACCCAGGACCATCTCCTTAAAAGGGAGATGCTCTACCAACTGAGCTACCTAGTCATTTTGTTTCTCTGTAACGAGGGTGCAAATATAAAACGTTTAATTAATAAAACAAGGCTTTTTTTTAATTTTTTTTTGTTTTTTTGTTGACCCTAATCGTATCTTTTTAATAATCAATTTTTAAGCTATTTATGAATATTATTTTATTAGGTTATATGACATCTGGAAAATCTGTAATTGGCCAAAAATTGAGTCAAATACTTAAAAAACCATTCCAAGACCTAGATGATTATATCGAAAAAAAGGAAGGTATCTCCATTTCTGAAATTTTTAAAACCAAAGGGGAAATATATTTCCGCAAAATAGAAGCGAAGCATTTAAAGGGTTTTTTAATGCAAAAGGAAATGATTCTGTCATTAGGAGGTGGTACGCCTTGTTATGGAAATAATATGGAGCTTATAAAACAACAAGTAGACTCCAAAAGTATTTACTTAAATGTTTCCGTAATGGAATTAAGCAAACGTTTGTTTCATAATAAAGAAAACAGACCGTTGGTTTCGCATCTAAAATCAGAAGAAGAGGTTTCAGAATTTGTTGGAAAACATATTTTTGAGCGGCTAAACTTCTATAGCCAAGCTGATATGACTATTAATGCTAATAATAAGCCAGATGAGATTGTTGAAGATATTTTATTGAAATTAATTTAAAGAAGCCTCAAATACATTACCTTCTAAAACAACATCCACATGTTCATGAAGTGAGGTTGATAAGGATATACCTTTAAAATCCGCTTTTACAGGATATTTTTTATGATTTCGGTTAACTAAAACAGCTGTTTTAAATTGCTTGAGTGGTACATTTAGGAAATGTTTAACTCCATATATTAGTGTCGTACCAGAGTTTAATACATCATCAATTAAAATAACTGATTTATTTGTGTATTCTGCAACAGGTAACGAAGTTGAAATTGGATTTAAAGGATTTTTTTTGTCTATTTGAACGCGACACAAAACTGGCTTTATAGTAGAAATTTTTAATAAAACGTTTTTAAGTTTTTTAGCTAAAATGTAACCATTAGCATCAATACCTGCTAAAATAATTTCTTCCTCATCTACATTGCTTTCATAAATTTGATAGGCAATACGTCTTATTTTATGAACAATTTGGTCATGATTAAGTATGGTGTTTTTTTCTGCTGTTTTCATAAAAACTGTTTTTTCAAAGATAGTAGAGATTATTATAATTTCATTTAAATATCCGATTCAATTTCATTTTCATCACGATATTCTTCAATGTCACGACGGTCTTTTTTAGTAGGCCGTCCAGTGCCTTTTTTGCGGTAATAATCTTTGGAGTATTTTAATAAATCATTCGCAGCAAAGGCTTCTTTTGGTGTGGTGTCTGTTCTGTAAATATCAACTAATTTAGCACCTACGCGGTTTGGCGGTAAATCATTAATAGTTAAGGTGTAATTAATTTGATCTTTCCTAACTTCAATTTTATCAGTAGCATACACATCACGACTTGGTTTAACGGCATCACCATTTACTTTTACATGCCCTTTTTTACAAGCAGTTGTTGCTATCGTTCTTGTTTTGAAATATCTAACACACCATAAAAATTTATCAATTCGCATATATAAAGTCTAAAAACTACGTTAATGTTCTTGTACAAAATTATTTAAAAATTGTATCTTGCCAACAAAAATAAGCAATAATGAAATTAAGAAAAATTTTACTTCTGTTTATAGCGGTTTCTGCTGTATTTACTGCCTGTAATAAGGACGATGAAGAAGTTTTTGTGCCTGTACCATTAAGGGATGCCAATGAAGTTTATGATGAAGATATTGAAGAAATAGAAACATACCTTCAAACGCATTTTTATAATTATGAAGAGTTTGAACAAAATGCTCCTTACAGCTTAGCAAATGATACGTTTCAGATTGTATTCGATACTATTGCTGGTAATAACGCTGATAAAACGCCATTAATGGATATGGTAGATTTTAAAATTGTGCCTTCTGGAGACATCGATTATAAATTATATTATTTAAGTGTTCGTGAGGGTTTAGGAGATGTTATTCATTTTACAGATCAAGCAACACTATCTTATAAAGGTATTAGTGTTACGGATAACTATTTATTTGATAGTTCTGTAAATGAATCTCAGCTAAATCTAATTTCGGTAGGTGCTTTAGCAGGAGTTATTCCTGGTTTTAGGGAAGGTATTTTGGAATTTAAAACGAGCGATGGTTTTACAGATGATTTTGATGGCACTACAACCTATCACAATCATGGTATTGGTGCCGTATTTATTCCATCCGGATTAGCTTATTTTAATCAAGCCCTAGCAGGTGTTCCAGGTTATACGCCTTTAATTTTTAAAATTGATTTATACAAACGAACCATTTTAAATCACGATGGTGATGCCATTCCTTCTTACAAAGAAGATCTTGATTTGGATGAAGATGCTTATGATGACGATACAGACGGTGATTTAGTTCCAAATTTTTTAGACAATGATGACGATGGTGACGGATACTTTACCAATGACGAAGTGGAATACGGAGAATATGTTATAATGACTGGTGATCCAGAACCTATGTTTGCTGAAAATGAGTTTGAAAGTTCTCGTGATGAATTTAATGGCGTTATTACCATTCAGACCGTTATTGTAACAGATAGAAACGAGGATGGTGTTCCAGATTATTTAGATATTAATACGATTCCTGAATAAGATATTCGAGCATTTTTGTAAACCAAAAAAACCGCAAATTGCGGTTTTTTTGGTTTTATAAATCAACATAAAGACTAAAGTAGAAGTGATATACTTAAAATTAGTTGATCTGGTCGTGTATCAATTCTTCCAATATTAAGTCCATTGTTTGTAGCAAAAGTAGCTTCATTGTCACTAAATCCGCGTTCATAGCGAATATCGAATCCTATTTTCTTTAAACTAAAACCTACGCCAAAATTAAGGCCTACAGTAAAGTCGTTTTCTAGGTTGTCAATATTAATATCATCAAACTCGCTATCTATAATATATTGTAATGAAGGACCAGCAAAAACATTCAGAACTCTTAAAAACCGAACACCCACTAAAAGTGGCGCATCAATTTTTTGCATTTTAAAATCGCCTGTGTCATAATCACTCTTGGTACTTGTGTAAACCAATTCTGGTTTAGCAAAAATTTTACCACCAGCTTTATAGAATAACCCAAAGTGATAACCTACATTTCTATCAGGTTTCTCGGCAGCACTTAAAGCTGAATCATAATAATTACCATTTGCATTGTAATTTAAACCTCCTTTAAAACCAAAACCGCTGGCAGTTTGGGCTGTTGCTGTGCCTGAAAATAAAAAAGAGGCAAACAGACTTAAAACAAGATATTTCATATTAATTGTTTTTTATTGATTACCTCTTTTAAACGAAAAAAGGAATCGTTTATTTTCTTTTTATTACAGTTTCAACTGCTTTGATAATGGCTTCAGCATTTAAACCGTATTTATCCATTAGTTGAGCAGGCGTTCCAGACTCTCCAAACGTATCATTTGTAGCTACAAATTCTTGAGGCGTTGGATGATTTTTCGCTAATACGCGAGAAACGCTTTCACCTAAACCTCCTAAATAGTTATGTTCTTCAGCAGTAACGATACATCCTGTTTTTGCAACAGATTTTAAAATAGCTGCATCATCTAAAGGTTTTATTGTGTGAATGTTTATCACTTCAGCAGAAATACCTTTTTCATTTAAAGTTTTGGCAGCTTCAAGTGCCTCCCAAACCAAATGTCCTGTCGCAACAATTGTTACATCAGTCCCATCTACTAAATGAAGAGCTTTCCCAATTTCAAATTTTTGATCTTCTGGAGTAAAGTTAGCAACACTTGGTCTTCCAAAGCGTAAGTAAACAGGTCCTTCATGTTCTGCAATAGCAATAGTTGCTGCTTTAGTTTGGTTATAATCACATGGGTTAATAACGGTCATGCCTGGCAACATTTTCATTAAACCAATATCTTCTAAGATTTGATGTGTAGCACCATCTTCACCTAACGTTAAACCAGCATGCGATGCGCAAATTTTTACATTCTTGTCGGAATACGCGACACTCTGACGAATTTGATCGTAAACACGACCTGTAGAAAAGTTAGCAAAGGTTCCCGTAAATGGAATTTTTCCACCAATAGTTAATCCGGCAGCTAAACCAATCATGTTTGCTTCAGCAATACCAACTTGAAAAAAGCGTTCTGGATGATTCTTTTTAAAATCGTCCATTTTTAAAGAACCAATTAAATCCGCACAAAGCGCCACGACATTTTCATTCGTTTTTCCTAGTTCGGTTAATCCAGCTCCAAATCCTGAGCGTGTATCTTTATTTCCTGTATTTGTATATGTTTTCATATTTGTGTCCACAAAAGTGGAAGTCTTTTTAATTAATAATCGCCTAAAGTCTCCGGGTTTTGTTCTAAACCTATTGCTAATTGCTCGTTATTAGGTGCTTTTCCATGCCATGCATGTGTGTGCATCATAAAATCCACTCCATTACCCATAACCGTTTTTAATAAAACACAAACTGGTTTACCTTGTCCTGTTTTACTTTTAGCGTCAGCCATTCCTTTCAAGATAGCGTCTATATTATTGCCTTCTTCAATCTCTACAACAGTCCAACCAAAAGCTTCAAACTTACCTTTAATGCTTCCCATTGGTAAAACGGTATCTGTAGAACCATCAATTTGCTGACCGTTTAAATCAATTGTCGCAATAATATTATCCACGTTATTACCAGCAGCATACATCATAGCTTCCCAGTTTTGACCTTCTTGAAGTTCGCCATCACCATGTAAACTATATACTACATGCTTGTCGCCATTCAATTTTTTGGCTTGAGCAGCTCCCAAAGCCACAGACATGCCTTGACCTAAAGAACCAGAAGCAATACGAATACCAGGTAAACCTTCATGTGTAGTTGGATGCCCTTGCAAACGTGAATTTATTAAACGAAATGTATTTAATTCTTCCATAGGAAAATAACCTGAACGTGCTAGAACACTATAATAAACTGGCGAAATATGACCATTTGATAAAAAGAATAAATCTTCGCCAATTCCATCCATATTAAAATCGTCTTTACGATCCATGATATCTTGGTATAAGGCTACAAAAAATTCCGCACAGCCTAATGATCCTCCTGGATGACCAGAGTTTACTTTGTGTACCATACGTAAAATATCTCTACGTACTTGGGTTGTTAAATCTTCTAATTGTTGAGTTTTTGACATCTGTGTGTTGTTATTTTTATGCAGCAAAAATAACGTTTTATCTAGATTTAAAAGAAGAGATTTTGTGCATTTATTAACGATTTCAATGCATTTGCTAACAATTTTGTTTTTATTAAGAAGGACATCATAATATCTTATTTATATTTGCCCTCTCATGATAAATTGAATATGACATTTGACTTAAAAATTACTGACCCGAAAACAAAAGCTAGGGCAGGAAAATTAACAACCGATCATGGTGTAATTGAAACACCAATTTTTATGCCTGTTGGAACCGTTGCAACCGTTAAGGGTGTGCATCAGCGCGAGCTAAAGGATGAAATTAATCCAGATATAATTTTAGGGAATACTTACCATTTATACTTACGTCCACAAACTGATGTATTGGAAAAAGCTGGTGGTATTCATAAATTTATGAATTGGGATCGGAATATTTTAACCGATTCTGGTGGTTACCAAGTGTATTCACTATCTGCAAATAGAAAAATTAAGGAAGAAGGCGTTAAATTTAAAAGCCATATTGACGGAAGCTACCATACTTTTACACCTGAAAATGTTATGGAAATTCAACGAACCATTGGTGCAGATATCATCATGGCTTTTGATGAGTGCACGCCATATCCTTGCGATTATAAATATGCTAAACGATCCATGCACATGACACATAGGTGGTTGGATAGATGCATAAATCATTTAGAAAAAACACCATTAAAATATGGTTATGATCAAGCTTTTTTTCCCATAGTTCAAGGAAGTACGTACAAGGATTTACGTAAACAATCTGCTGAATATATTGCTAATGCTGGTGCTGTAGGAAATGCTATTGGAGGTTTATCTGTTGGTGAGCCTGCGGAAGAAATGTATGGAATGACAGAAGTAGTAACCGCCATTTTACCAGAAGATAAACCACGTTATTTAATGGGCGTTGGAACACCTATAAACATTTTAGAAAATATTGCTCTAGGTGTTGACATGTTTGACTGTGTCATGCCAACTAGAAATGCTAGAAATGGCATGCTTTTTACGGCACACGGTTCCATAAATATTAAAAATTTGAAATGGCGTGAAGATTTTTCACCAATAGACGAAATGGGAATTACCTATGTAGATACCGAATATAGCAAAGCCTATTTAAGACATTTATTTACAGTAAATGAATTATTAGGAAAACAAATTGCTACTATTCATAATTTAGGCTTTTATATGTGGTTGGTTCGTGAAGCTAGAAAACATATATTAGCAGGAGATTTTTCTACTTGGAAAGATATGATGGTAAAACAAATGGATAATAGACTTTAAGAGCTAAATATAATAGATTGTAATTTTTTTATGAATAATAATTTAAACATAATTGTTCGTTTCTTTTGGATAGGATAGGTGAGGATGAAAATACTTGATTGGTACATATTAAAGCGTTATCTCTTCACATTCATTATAATGTTGTTGCTGTTTATTCCTATTGGAATAACGGTTCACCTTGCTGAAAAAATTGGTAAAATATTAGAAAACGAAGCGCCTTTTGGAGAGGTTATGCTATACTTTTTAGACTTTACAATTTACTTTGCACATTTACTTTTCCCTTTATTTTTATTTCTATCCGTAATTTGGTTTACATCCAAATTGGCTAATAATACAGAAATTATTGCTTTTTTAAGTTCTGGTGTTTCATTCACTCGCTTTTTAAGACCCTATTTGTTTGGTGCATCTTTAGTATCTATTTTGGCATTAGCATTAGGACTTTATTTAGCACCAGAAGCCAGTAAAGGGTTTAACGATTTTAATTATAAATATTTAAAAAACAATAAGAGCGCTGTAGATAATCAAAATGTGTACAGACAAATTAACGATAACGACTATATATATGTGAGTAGTTTTGATGCCAAGCAAAAAATGGGACAGAATTTTACGTTGGAACATTTTGAAAATGATAGAATGATTTATAAAATTTCAGCTAGTTCTATTCGCTTTGAAGAAAAAGATTCTACTTACAGATTGCTTTCCTATGTAAAAAGAACAATTGGAGAAGGCGATGATGTTTTAGAAGTCAGTAGGCGTGAAAATGTTAAATTCGATTTTGATTTAGAAGATTTAACACCTGTAGAATATATAGCCGAAACCTTACCTTATGGCGAATTAAATCGTTTTATTGAAAAAGAAGAAGCGCGTGGTTCATCTTATATTAGTCGCTATAAATTAGTGAAATATAGAATTTGGAGTTTACCAGTTTCTGTATTTATTTTAACCATCATTGCAGTTGCTGTGTCTTCCATAAAAAGACGAGGAGGAATGGGTGTAAATTTAGCTTTTGGTATTTGCATTGCCATGATCTTCGTGTTTTTCGACAAAATATTTGGTGTTCTAGCTTCTCAATCAGATTTTCCACCGCTTATTGCCGTGTGGTTTCCAAACATATTATTTGGTATATTGGCTGCTTACCTATTATACAATGCTAAACGATAAATTAAAGAATTACGGACATTTACATGTTCTGGTTTTTATTGCAGGTTTTACTGCTATTTTAGGGCAGTTAATCTCTATTGAAGCTGTTTCTCTTGTATGGTATAGGATGCTTTTAGCACTGATTTTTATGGGTGTTTACGTGTATTTTTCTAAAGCAAAAATTAGAATTTCATTTCAATCTATACTCAAGTTAGGTTTTGCAGGTATCGTAATAGCCTTGCATTGGATTACGTTCTTTGGTGCCATTAAAGTCTCAAATATATCCATTACACTCGCCATGTTTTCTACTGGTGCTTTTTTTGCGTCTTTTATTGAGCCTTTAATTTATAAACGAAAACTTATAGGTTATGAAATTCTGTTTGGAATACTCGTTATAATAGGAGTCTTTATCATTACGCAAAGCGAATTACACTATTGGTTAGGTATTATTTTAGGAATTATTTCAGCCTTTTTATCATCGCTTTTTGCTGTTTTAAATGGAAAGTTTTTAGAGAAACATTCAGCTACAGTTATTTCGTTTTACGAGTTTATCAGTGGTGTTCTATTTATTAGTCTGTATTTGTTGTTTTCAGGTACTGGCTTCACTCCAGAGTTTTTCGCACTCCACCTATCAGATATTATCTATCTTTTAATTTTGGCATCTGTTTGTACGGCTTATGCTTTTATTGCTTCGGTTTATGTTATGCGTTACATTAGCCCATATACAGTTGTGTTAACCTATAATTTGGAACCTATTTACGGCATTATTCTAGCGGTAATTATTTTTCCTGAAAAAGAAAAGATGAGTACTAATTTCTATATTGGAGCCGCTATAATTATTGGTGTTGTGCTGTTTAATGGTATCTTGAAAAACAGTAGGAAGAAACGTCAAAAACGAGCTATTTCAACTTAATAAGTATACTAATTATTCTATATATTTGGTAATTAGCACTTTTAAAAAAAGCATTATGCATGCCTAATATTTCGTCTTTTTACTTCGGGATAAAATGAAAAAAATATGTAGGTTTGTAGGCTAACTAATTTAAATTAAAAATTCCTATGGAATATTTAGAATTTGAACTTCCAATTAAAGAACTAGAAGATCAGTTGCAAAAATGTCAGATAATAGGTACAGAGAGTGATGTAGATGTAACCGAGACATGCAAGCAGATAGAAAAAAAACTGATTGAAACTAAAAAAGATATATACAAGAATTTAACGCCTTGGCAACGTGTGCAAATGTCACGTCATCCAAATCGTCCCTACACACTGGATTATGTAAAGGCACTTTGTGGAGAATCCTTTTTAGAACTTCATGGAGATCGGAATGTAAAAGACGATAAAGCCATGATTGGAGGACTTGGTAAAATAGGCGACCAAAGTTTTATGATTATTGGTCAACAAAAAGGATATAATACTAAAACGCGACAGTATCGTAATTTTGGGATGGCAAATCCGGAAGGTTACAGAAAAGCATTGCGTTTAATGAAATCTGCTGAAAAATTCGGTATTCCGGTTATTACCTTAATCGATACACCAGGTGCATATCCAGGTTTAGAAGCCGAAGAACGTGGACAAGGTGAAGCAATTGCCAGAAATATTTTAGAAATGACACGCTTAAAAGTGCCAATTATAACCGTTATTATTGGTGAAGGTGCTTCAGGTGGTGCATTAGGAATTGGAGTAGGAGATAAAGTTTTAATGCTTGAAAATACTTGGTATTCCGTAATTTCTCCAGAATCTTGCTCGTCTATCTTATGGCGTAGTTGGGAATACAAAGAACAAGCAGCTGATGCCCTAAAATTGACCGCAACTGATATGAAAAAAATGAAGTTAGTAGACCAGATTATTAAGGAGCCACTTGGTGGAGCACATAGTGATCGAGAAACAACTTTTTTATTTGTTCGTGATGCTATTTTAAAATCTTTAGAGGAGTTCAAAAACTTATCACCAAAAGAATTAGTAAAAAATAGAATGGAAAAATATTTAGATATGGGTGTTTTTAAAGGCTAATCCTTTTTATACCATACTACCTTAAAATCTGAAATTTTTTATTTCAGATTTTTTTATGCTTATTAACAATAAATTCAACTTATTAACAGTTAAATTGTTAACTTCTGGTTAACAACCAAACTTCAAAAAAGCTATCATAATAGCTTCGTTTTAATTACTTTCGTTCGTATGAAACAACCGAATCAAATAAAGGGATATCCCGTAGATAAAAGCACGCTTATCAGTCTAGAAAAAGGCAAAATCCCACCACAAGCAATTGATTTAGAAGAAGTTGTACTTGGAGCAATGATGATTGATAAAAAAGGTGTTGATGAGGTTATTGATATTTTAAGTCCAGACGCATTCTATAAAGAAGCACATCAGCATATATTTGAAGCTATTTTTCAGTTGTTTGAAAACAGTGAGCCTATTGACTTATTAACCGTTTCTAGTCAGTTAAAGAAAAACCTGAAATTAGATTTAGCGGGAGGCGATTTTTACCTGATTTCTTTAACCCAAAAAGTATCTTCTTCTGCACATATTGAGTTTCATGCACGTATTATCTTACAGAAATTCATTCAACGTAGTTTGATTAAAATTTCAAGTGAAATTATTGAGGATTCTTATGATGAAACACAAGATGTTTTCGATTTATTAGACAAAGCCGAAGCCAAACTATATGAAGTTACTCAGGGAAATATTAAAAAATCCAGTGAAACAGCTCAAAGTTTAGTTATTCAAGCCAAGAAAAAAATTGAAGAAATATCTAATAAAGATGGTTTAAGTGGTATTCCTACAGGATTCACAAAATTAGATAAACTAACTTCAGGATGGCAGGAAAGCGATTTAATTATTGTGGCTGCACGTCCAGGTATGGGTAAAACAGCTTTAACATTATCCATGGCAAGAAATATAGCCGTAGATCAAAATATTCCAGTTGCTTTCTTTTCATTGGAGATGGCTTCTGTACAATTAATTATGCGTTTAATTTCTAGTGAAACAGGCTTGTCTTCAGAAAAACTGCGTACTGGAAAATTAGAAAAACACGAGTGGGAACAGTTAAACGTTAAGGTTAAAGGTCTTGAAAAAGCACCTTTATTTATTGATGATACACCTTCACTTTCTATTTTCGATTTACGTGCAAAAGCAAGACGTTTAGCATCTCAACATGGTATTAAATTAATCATGGTAGATTATCTACAATTAATGACGGCAGGTGGAAGTCAAAAAGGAGGAAACCGTGAACAAGAAATTTCTACAATATCTCGAAATTTAAAAGCACTCGCTAAAGAATTGAGTGTTCCTGTAATTGCTTTATCACAATTATCACGTGCTGTAGAAACTCGTGGTGGAAGTAAACGTCCTTTACTATCCGATTTACGTGAATCTGGAGCAATTGAACAAGATGCAGATATTGTGAGTTTTATTTACCGTCCGGAATATTATAAAATTGATGAATGGGATGATGATGAACGCTCTCCAACGGAAGGTCAAGCTGAATTCATAATTGCAAAACACAGAAATGGTGGTTTGGATAACATCCGATTGAAATTTATTGGTAATCTTGGTAAATTCGATAATTTAGATGATTTTGACACACCTTTTGATCATGAATTTCATTCTAAAATGAACGAAGCTGCAAATGATAACACATTTAAAGCTGACCATTTCCCATCGCCAAATGACGCGTTTGGTGCTCCAGATGATAATGATGTTCCTTTTTAAAGCCAAAAAACTAGCTTTTTTTTTTAGTTGTTAAATTCTAATTTTACTTAAAATTAGTTGTCTCTTATTAGTAGGCAACCCATGTTTTTCGCTTAATTTTGCATTTCTATTAAATAGAGGCCTTTTATGAACCAGTTGCGTACCACAAACATATTATTAACAATCATCGTAATTCCGTTGGTGTTTCTTTTATTGAAAACACTCTCGTTCATATTTATTCCGTTGATTTTCTCCATGTTTATAGCCTTATTATTTTTACCACTCATGCGTTGGTTGGGTAGAAAGAAAATTCCACGAGCAGTTAGCATTATTATTGTAGTATTATTAATTGCAATTGGTTTAAAAATTGGTTGGGAATTGGTTAAAGTTTCTGGTCGTGAGATTTTAAATTCTGAAACTGAATTTTTCGTGAAAGCTGAAGAAAAGTTTGATGCGCTTTTGTTATTAGGAAATGAAACATTTGGAGTAGAAGTAGATAGCAAAGAGAGTCTCTTTAAAAAGTTTATTCACGAAGAAACCATAGGTGTTACTATTGATTTTGTCCGGAAAACCTTAACCATGATTTTGATGACCGTTTTTTTCGTGGTATTGTGGTTGGCAGAATCCATTAACATTCAGAAAGTAATGAATAGTACGCTTCTTAAACTAAAACATACGTCTGTAAAAACGTTTATTAAAATTGAAAATGACTTAATGACGTTTGTTAAAGTGAAGTTTGCCGTTAGTTTGGCTACAGGAATTGGGACGGGTTTGGCTTGTCTGTTTTTTGATGTGAGTTTCCCTATTTTCTGGGGTTTATTTGCGTTCTTAATTAATTTTGTACAAATGGTTGGCTCTATAATAACGGTTGTATTGCTTTCAGCTTTTGCCTTTATTGAACTAGATCCAACAAGTACGTTATTCTTTTTTGTAGTTTCTATAACAGGTGTTCAAGTTCTTTTTGGTTCTATTTTAGAGCCCATTTTTATGGGTAAATCCTTCTCGTTAAATGTCATTACCGTGTTAGTTATGTTAATGCTTTGGGGATTTCTTTGGGGAGTTCCTGGCTTAATTATGGCAATACCAATTACGGTTTTCTTAAAAATAATGCTAGAACAATTTACAAGTACTAAAGTCATTGCTACCTTGCTTTCAGGCAAACACTAGTTACTCTAAATCTAGGTTAAAATTATTTTAAATTAATTTGAAAGGTCTATATTTTCTGTATCTTTCAACTATGAAAAAGATTACTATTCTTCTGCTGTTTTTATTCACCTTAAATTCCTTTGCGTCCTACATTTTAATTCCTATGGATGCAGAAGGACAGAAAAATCATTTAAAAGCTTACGGTATAACCTATTGGACTTTAGATAATCAATTAAAAGTAAATTGGCTGTTAAATTATAGAGGTGGCTCATTTATGCTTCCAGATACGGATCGTATACGTCGGGAATGTCAAATTCGGGGTGTGTCTTTTGAAGTGCTTTCCGATGCTAAAGCAGAAGCAATTCTAACTGAAATAAGTAGTCCAAGTAAAAATATGGAATCTGTTGTGCTTGAAAAAGCACCTAAAATTGCGGTGTATTCGCCTAAAGGAAATTTACCTTGGGATGATGCCGTAACTATGGTGTTAACATATGCCGAAATTCCCTATGAAACAATTTATGACGAAGAAGTACTAAATGACGCCTTGTTATTATATGATTGGTTGCATTTGCATCACGAAGATTTTACGGGACAATATGGGAAGTTTTATGCTAATTATAAAGCAGCCTCTTGGTACATTGAAGAGAAAAAAGTTGCAGAAGATTTGGCTAAACGTTTAGGTTATGATAAAGTTTCCGATGCTAAATTAGCCGTAGCAAATAAGATTAGAGATTATGTAATTGGAGGTGGCTTTATGTTTGCCATGTGTAGTGCAACGGATAGTTTTGATATTGCTTTATCTGCTGATGGTGTAGATATTTGCGAACCTATGTTTGATGGTGATGCAAGTGATGCTAACTACCAAAGTAAAATTGACTACAATAGAACCTTTGCTTTCAAAGATTATATTTTAGAACGTGATCCAAATGTCTATGAGTTTTCATCCATTGATATGACTACTAAACGCCAAATTCCAAAAATGACGGATTATTTCACACTTATGGATTTTTCAGCAAAATGGGATCCTATACCAACCATGTTAAACCAAAATCACACTGCTTTGGTAAAGGGATTTATGGGACAAACAACATCTTATAGTCGTGAGCAAATTAAGGCGAATGTATTAGTTTTAGGCGAAAATAAGACGAATGGTGAAGCCAAATATATTCATGGTATTAAAGGAAAAGGTTTTTTTACCTTTTATGGTGGTCATGATCCTGAAGATTATACGCACAAGGTAGGCGATCCTAAAACAGAACTTGATTTGTATCCAACATCTCCTGGATACCGATTAATTCTTAATAACGTGTTGTTTCCTGCTGCTAGGAAAAAGAAACAAAAAACTTAAATGAACCCAATTCCGAGCGCAATTGAAATAACTATCAGTAAAATAGCTACAAGTTTTTGAATAAAAACTAGGGTAACTTTTTTTAATAGTCTATTTCCAAAGTAAGCACCAAGTATAGCGGATAAGGTAGCGCATAAAATAATGGTAATATTGTCCAATAAGCCCGAATTTAATATTCGTGAAGCATAAACAGATAATCTTGTAAAATCTACAAATGCTGAAATAACCACTGTTGTTCCAATAAACATCTCTTTTGTTAATCCAGAATTTATTAAGAAAGCACTTCTTAAAGCTCCTTGATGTCCAGAAAGACCACCAAAAAAACCACTTAAAAAGCCACCAAACGGTAAATATTTTGATGGTATTTTTTGTTTTTTAAGATATGGTAGAAACTCTAAAATTGCAAATGTAATAAGTAATACGGCAATAATTAGTTTAATGGGTGTTATTGTAAACAGTCTCTCGCCAATATAATAACTGTAAATAGTAGGCAAGCTAGTAATGTTTATTAATAAGTATGCTCCCAAAAAAGATGCCAATACAGCTGGAATACCAAAGCGGATTAACACGCTTTTATCAGCTTTTCTTCCAACTAAAATCAATTTGTAAACGTTGTTAAAAAAGTGAACAACACCTGTTAAAGCAATGGCCATTTCAATTGGGAAGAATATAGAGAAAACAGGTAAGAGTATAGTTCCTAGACCGAAGCCAGAGAAGAAGGTGAGTACAGATGCAATAAACGCAACTAAACAGATTAAGATATATTCCATATTCAAAAATAATAATTATATATATAAATGACATCTAGTTTAAACGTCTTAACTCAAATATAATATCGAGCTTAAATAAAAAAATCCGATTCAATTAAGAATCGGATTTTTAATAAGCGAAATATGTTTTACAATAGGCGAAACGCCTTACTTTACTTTATTTACTACAGCTGCAAATGCTTCTGGGTTATTCATAGCTAAATCAGCTAAAACCTTACGGTTTAATTCGATATTATTAGCTTTCATTTTACCCATAAACTGTGAGTAAGACATACCATGTTGTCTAGCTCCAGCGTTAATACGTTGAATCCATAATGCACGGAATGTTCTCTTTTTGTTTCTACGGTCTCTGTACGAATATTGCATCGCTTTATCAACCGCATTTTTTGCTACTGTCCAAACGTTTTTACGACGTCCGAAGTAACCTTTTGCTTGTTTAAGCACCTTTTTTCTTCTGGCTCTTTTGGCAACAGAATTTACTGATCTTGGCATAATTTTAAATTTTTTTGTAGAAGGCGACCTTTTTCAGATACTTGTTAGAGCCTAACTCCAGGGTTTATAAATAATTCTAACCGAACGATTTTACAATTATTTTAATCGTAATTGTTCCTTAATGCTGTTAACATCGTTGTCATGTACTAAAGTACTATGAGTTAATGCTAACTTACGCTTTTTAGATTTCTTTGTTAAGATGTGACTCTTAAAAGCGTGCTTTCTTTTAATTTTACCAGTACCAGTAATTTTAAATCTTTTCTTGGCACTAGATTTGGTTTTCATTTTAGGCATTTTTCTTCCTAGTTTAAGTTATTTCGCTTACTATTTTCAACCTGAATTTCAGGATTTATTTTGATTTTTTAGGAGCAATAAACATCGTCATTCGTTTACCTTCCAGTTTAGGCATTTGTTCTACTTTACCTAAATCTTCTAAGTCTTGCGCTAAACGCAATAATAGAATTTGTCCTTGTTCTTTAAAAACAATGGATCGGCCTTTAAAGAATACAAACGCTTTTAGCTTTGCACCTTCTTGTAAAAACTTCTCGGCATGTTTCTTTTTAAATTCGTAATCATGATCATCAGTTTGAGGACCAAAACGAATTTCTTTAACAACAACTTTTGAAGCTTTCGCTTTTAAAACCTTTTCACGTTTCTTTTGTTCATAAAGAAACTTTTTATAATCCATCACTTTACAAACAGGAGGATCTGCTTTTGGCGATATTTCAACAAGGTCAAGCCCTTGATCATCGGCTATTGCCAATGCTTCTTTTGTTGGGTAGACACCTACTTCAACATTGTCACCTACTAAACGCACTTTTTCAACTCTAATTTTAGTGTTGATTTTGTGCTGATCTTCTTGATTTACTCGACGAGGAGCTTGTCTTCTTCTACGTATTGCTATGGCCTTATAATTTTAGTTTAACTTAATTTTTTTATTAAAATTTCTTTAATGTTTTGCTTACTTCTTTATTTAACATGTCTGTGAATTCTTGAACAGTAATCATGCCAAGGTCTTCACCACCATGCTGACGAACAGAAACTTTGCCTTCTTGTTCTTCATTTTCACCTACAATAATCATATATGGGATTTTTTTAATTTCGGATTCACGAATTTTCTTACCCATAGTTTCGTTTCTATTGTCAATTAGGGCGCGAATTTCGTCATTTTCTAGCAAATTTAAAACTTTTTTCGCGTATTTTTCATATTTCTCACTAATAGATAATACGATAACTTGGTCAGGCACCAACCACAATGGGAAGTTACCTGCTGTATGCTCTAATAAAATAGCTACAAAACGTTCCATACTACCAAATGGCGCACGGTGAATCATAACTGGTCGGTGTAGCTCATTGTCACTTCCTTTATAGGTTAAATCGAAACGTTCTGGTAAGTTGTAGTCAACCTGAATCGTGCCTAATTGCCATTGTCTTCCCAAAGCATCTTTAACCATAAAGTCCAATTTTGGACCATAAAAAGCGGCTTCGCCTGTTTCTACAACAAAATTTAAATTTTTGTCTTTGGCGGCATTTAAGATAGCAGTTTCGGCTTTTTCCCAATTTTCATCACTACCAATATATTTTTCTGGATTTTCAGGATCTCGTAAAGACACTTGAGCAGTAAAATTTTCAAAACCTAAAGAACCAAATACATATAATACTAAATCAATTACATCCTTAAACTCTTTATCTAATTGATCTGGCATGCAAAAAATATGGGCATCATCTTGAGTAAAACCTCTTACTCGTGTTAAACCGTGTAATTCACCACTTTGTTCATATCTATATACGGTACCAAATTCAGCAAAACGTTTTGGCAAATCTTTATAAGACCATTGGCTACTATTATAAATTTCACAGTGGTGTGGACAATTCATTGGTTTCAGAAGGAACTCTTCACCTTCTTTAGGAGTTAGAATAGGTTGAAAACTATCTTCACCATATTTCTCATAATGTCCAGATGTAACATATAGTTCTTTCTGTCCAATATGAGGTGTCACAACCATTTCATATCCTGCTTTCTTTTGTGCTTTTTTAAGGAAATTTTCCAAACGTTCACGTAAAGCAGCACCTTTAGGTAGCCATAACGGTAAACCTTGACCTACTTTTTGTGAGAATGTAAATAGTTCAAGCTCTTTTCCAAGCTTTCTATGATCTCGTTTTTTTGCCTCCTCTAGAAGGTGAAGGTATTCTGTTAATTCTTTTTGCTTCGGAAATGAAATCCCATAAACACGGGTTAGTTGTTTGTTATTTTCATCACCTTTCCAATAGGCTCCAGCAACACTTAATATTTTAACGGCTTTAACAATTCCAGTATTTGGAATATGTCCACCACGACATAAATCTGTAAATGTATCATGGTCACAAAAAGTGATAGTTCCGTCTTCTAGGTTTTCTATTAAGTCAACCTTGTAATCGTTTTTATCTTTATAATAAGACAGTGCTTCTTGTTTTGAAATTTCACGCATATTGAATTCGTGTTTACCACGAGCTATTTCTAGCATTTTATCTTCAATCCGTTTAAAGTCTTTATCAGAAATGGTTTCGTCATCTAAATCAATATCGTAATAAAAGCCATTATCAATTGCAGGTCCAACCCATAATTTAGAGGAAGGGTATAGTGCTTCAATAGCTTGTGCTAATATATGTGCAGAAGAATGCCAGAATGCTTTCTTTCCTTCATTGTCATTCCAGGTATATAGAATTAAAGTGCCGTCTGTTGTTAATGGTGTTTTGGTTTCTACAATCGTATCATTAAATTTTACCGAAATAACGTTTCTAGCTAATCCTTCGCTGATGCTTTTAGCAACGTCCATTGGAGTTGTTCCTTTATCAACTGACTTTATACTTCCATCTGGCAATGTAATCTGTATCATTATATATAGTGTAATTATGAAGCACAAAGATAATAGGATAAATATTTACATACAATATATATATAGGTATTAATTTGTAAAAATACTTTTATATGTTTGAAGAGTTTATATTCGTAACAATCATATTATACAATAAAGGTTATTTTAGATTAGAGA
>TARA_R110002012_G_scaffold299067_2_pt1 | contig 52059 bp, 49 predicted proteins | sample TARA_R110002012 | Tara Oceans TARA_R110002012 (sample SAMEA4396515) | marine metagenome | biome: Westerlies Biome; feature: [DCM] deep chlorophyll maximum layer (ENVO:01000326); material: water (ENVO:00002006), including particulate matter (ENVO:01000060) such as... | depth 40 m
GCAAATCAGTCATTCGATATTGATGAAAACAGTGCTGAGAATTCGGTAGTAGGATCAGTTTCTGTAAACGATGCAGACGGTAGCACTACTTATGAGAACTGGACGATTACAGCTGGCAATACGAATGAGGCTTTCCAGATTGATACCAATACCGGTGAGCTATCAGTAAAAGCTACTGACTTGGATTATGAAGCAGTAGGTTCTTATACTTTGACCTTAACAGTTCAAGATGGAGCGAACACTTCAGCAGCAGGAAATGTACTAGTTAAAATCAATAACTTGAATGATAATGCACCAGTAATCACAGCGAATCAAAGCTTTAGCATAAATGAAAATTCAGTAGAAAATAGCTTAGTGGGTACTGTAAAAGCCACAGATGCGGATGGTACCCAACAACAATTTACATGGAATCTAATTAGTGAAGAAAATGAAAAGGCTTTTGCTATTGATGCAAACAATGGAATTATCAAAGTATTGAATTCTTCTTTGCTTGATGCAGAAAGAAAGACTCAATTTGTAGCAGAGGTAATCGCTAGTGATGGTGTTCATCAATTCAGTTCTGAAATAACCATCAATGTTTTAAATATCAATGACAACGAACCTGGAATTGCTGAAAATCAAAGCTTCACAATTGAAGAGAATTTATCTGATGAGACTAATATAGGTCAAATAGTGGCTTCAGATGCAGACGCGGCATCCGTACTTGGGAATTGGGAAATTTTGAGCGGCAATACTGATGATGCATTCGAATTAGATCCAAACACGGGGGTTTTGAGTGTAAATAATAGTGCTGCATTGGATTTTGAAACTAGAAGTACTTACACATTAAATGTGAAAGTAACCGATGGTGAACTAGAAAGTAATGTAGCAGTAATTGCTATTCAAATAACAGATTTGAATGATTTAGCGCCTATAATTGAAAATAATATAAGTTTCTCTATTGCAGAAAATGAGCCAATAGGAACTGAGTTAGGAATGATTAGAGCTACTGATAAGGATGGTAATACTGAACTGACCAATTGGACAATAATTTCAGGTAACGATCAAAATGCATTTAGCATAAATGAGAATACTGGTTTGCTTCTAGTTAATAATTCCGGTGCGCTAGATTATGAAAAAGTAAATCAGTTCACTTTAGGAATTACTGTTTCGGATGGAATAAATACTAGTAATGTAAGCGAGATTAGTGTTGCAATTGAAAATGTCAATGATAATGCACCATCATCATTAAGTTTAAGCAATACTCAACTACATGAAGAAGACGCAAGCGGAACAGAAGTAGGGTATTTCACCACTGCTGATGCAGATGTAATTGATAATTTTACCTATCAACTGGTGAGCGGAGAAGGGGATGATGATAATGATTATTTTCAAATAATTGATGATGAATTATTCACAAATAAACCATTGGATTTCGATTATAATAGCAGGCTGAAAATACGAGTAAGAACAGAAGATAGTGGTGGCAATGCATTTGAAGCTAATTTCAGCATCACCGTGACGGCTAATATGGAAATCGAACTAAGTATTCCAACGGCTTTCACACCCAATGGCGATGGAAGCAATGATACTTGGGAAATCGATAGAATGGGCAATTACCCTAAGAGTACTATTAGAATTTATAATAGTGATGGAATTGAGGTGTTCAAAAATACTGGATACACCCAACAGTGGGATGGCTACTATAATGGAAAATTAATGTCTATTGGTAATTATTACTACATCATTCAACTTAATGATAGCACTGGTAAGGTTTATAAGGGCAGTGTAATGATCATTAAATAATCACTTTAAATGAAGATGTGAAATCAATATGGAAATTCAGCTTCGATTTTGAAATACAATCGAAGTTGAATTTCTAACAAAGATTCCATATCACCATAAAAATATAAATAAGATAATCATGAAAAAAATCATCATATTAATCGTAATAAATGCTTTATCAATTGGATTGATAAAGGCACAAACAAACCCTCTGTTGGGTCAATACATTCAAAATTTACCTGCTTATAACCCTTCATTGGCGGGGGTGAATGACTTTCTGGATATTAATGCTGGTTTTCGCCAACAATGGGTTGGTTTTCAAAAAGCGCCACAAACTAATTATCTGAGTGCTTATAGTACCTTGAAGTTTGATGGAGACAAAGAAAGAAGCGAATTTGCACAATCCTTAAAGCATGGAGTCGGAGGATTTGTGATTTTACAAAATCAGGGCTACTACAGACAATCTGAGGTGTCCTTTACCTATGCTGTTCATGTTCCTGTGTTTAAAGGAACTTATTTTTCCTTGGGTTTGTCGCCAAGTTTTTACAATAATCAAATTGATTTATCGGATTTATGGGTGAAAGATCAGTCCTCAGACGAAACTTACCAATCGGTAATGGAAAATGGGTATTCCAATACGTTTTTACACACTAATTTTGGGATTTCTTTGTACTCACCTGATTATTATGTTTCCTATAGTTTAATGGAAGCCTCCGAATTACAACTGAGTGGTAATGAAGAAACCAAAAATAATATCAGTAACGGCAGGCATCATATTATGGGAGGTTATCGATTTCAAATTAATAAAGACTTTGACATCATTCCCAATACGTTTGTCAGGCTTGATCAAGCAAGACCTGCTTTTTACGAACTGGGAGTCCGTTCTCAATATCAAGGAAATCTTTGGGCTGGGCTTTCCTACAGAAATGATAATACTTTGGTTAACATGTTGGGTATTCATTTTAAAGAAAAATACAAAATAGGATATGCCTTCGAATATAAATGGGGAGAGGTTTCTCAATACAACAGTGGTTCACATGAAGTTGTGCTAGGAATAAGATTGTTTGACCAGAACAAGCCAGGTATAAGTATGTGGTAATACTTATTTTTGATAAATCAGAAAAGCCGGACACAATGTATTCGGTTTTTCTTGGTTTAATTATTTGAGCGGAGCAATGAGTACACTTTCACCATAAAAATAAATCGAATTCAGCTAAATCACCTAATGAAGAGGTGAAAGTATACCTGACTTTTCAAAATTTCCGATGATTTATAACTTAAATTCAAGATGTTTACAGGAACCGGTTAATATCAGGATCTTATTGTGATCCTAGTAAAATGGTTCTAATTAAACTTTTAAAACATTGTATTTTAGAAATAATAATTATTTGCGGCTTTCCTATTTTCTCTTTTTAAACATTTTAGTTTTTTGCTTTAAAATTCGTACTTTATATTCTAGCGACTGAAAGCTAGGTCTGAGAAGTGGCCACGCTAGTCAGAATTATAACTGTGGATCCTTAAGAATTAACTGTTTATTAAAGATGAAAAAGCCTGATTACAGCAATTTTTTCTATTTTAATCCGCTTCCCTCATTGACGTATGATGTGGATGATCTTCATATTCTTGATGTTAATAAGGCAGCCATTGATCATTATGGATATTCACAAAAAGAATTCCTTGCACTTACTATAAAAGACCTACGACCGCCAGAAGAAGTTCCCAAGCTTATCAAGGCCCTTTTAAATACAAAAAGAGTAGAAGGAAATATCTATATCGGCATATTTACTCACATCAAAAAGGATGGCACGCTTATTCAAATGGAAGTCAACGGGCACAAGCTTGATTTCAACGATCGTCAATGTATGCTAGTGGTTTGTCAGGATGTAACCGAGCAAAAGCAGAAGGAACAGCAAAAAGAATTATTGGCGGATATCAGTTTGGATTTTTCCTCTGCAAGTGACCTGTTTTCTGCTTCAAATGCCTTATGCAAAACCATGTGTGAATATGGTCAGTTTGACTTTGCGGAATTATGGCTGCCTAATATTGAAAATACCCTTGTTCAATTAATTGCCAAAACCTCTGCATCTCCTCAAGCAAATGACTTCTATAAATTAAGTGACAATGTTAGGTCATTTAGACTTGGAGAAGGACTGCCTGGCGCAGTATGGGAAAAAAGATCAACATTGTTATGGAACGGTATCAACAAGAAATCTCAATTTTCACAACAAAAGGCAGCAGAAAAAGCAGGCATACAAACTGCATTGGGTATTCCTCTAAGATTAAACGATCAAATTGTAGGAGTGCTTCTGATAGGGACTCAGAACAAAGCGAATTATTTGAAAAAATACATCCAGCTTTTTGAAGAACTTGAACATTTTATAGGATCAGAAATAAACCGTAAGAGGCTGGAAAATGAATTAAGCCATTTATATGATGCAATTCCTGATATAGTGAGCGTAGGAGATTTTAAAGGACGATTCTTACGCATTAACCAAGCAGGTTGTGAGCTCTTAGGGTATGAAGAAGAAGAGATCCTTTATCAGAGCTTAGAGAAATTTATTTACCCAGATGATTTGCATAAAGCCTATAAAGAATTGGAGCGACTAGAAGCAGGCGAGAGTAATTTTGGATTTGATGTACGCTTTTTAACAAAATCAGGCGAATTGATATGGTTGAGCTGGTGCTGCAAAGCAAATGTTGATGAAGGGCTGATTTATTCTTCAGCTAAGAATATTACTCAAGAGAAAAAGTTAAGCCAGCTCAATAAACAAGCAAGTGATCTGGCCAAAGTTGGAAGCTGGGAATATGATTTCATCGAAGATGATCTTTTTTGGTCGGAAGAGGTACACCGGTTGCACAAAACGGATCCAAATTCTTTTAACCCAACTATTGAACGCGCAATTGATTTTTATAGGGAAGAACATAAATCATTTGTTGAAGATCAAATTTACAAAAGTATCAATGAAGGAGTTTACTTAGATTATGAAGCTGCTATAATATCAACTAGAAACGAAGAACGATGGATCAGGGTAATAGCTAGCCCCGAGTACATTGAAGGAAAATGCGTGAAGTTGATTGGCAGTTTTCAGGATATCACTGATCGCAAGGAAGCAGAATTAGGAGTAGTTAGAAGTGAAGAAAAGTTCAGGACTATTTTTGATATTGCTACCTTGGGAATAGCACAAGTTGATCCTTTAACAGGAAAAATCAGCTTAGCTAATTCCTATTACGAAGCTATTACTGGTTATAACGTTGATGAGCTCTTGAATATGTCTTTTGTGGAACTTACGCACCCAGATGACAGGGAGAAGGATTGGGAATTATTCAGTAAAGCAGCTCATGGAGAAGGGGAATATAGAAATGAAAAGCGTTATGTAAAAAAAGACGGGACTATTGTTTGGGTCCGCCTACACGTAGCCTTCATTAGAGATGAAAAAGGGAAGCCCCTTAAAACGGTAGCAATTTGCGAAGACATCACTGACCGCAAGGAAGCTGAAAGCCGACTGCAAAATTTATCGGACAATATACCTGGCGTAGTCTATCAATACTTTATTCACCCCGCTGGCAAACATGAATTTAAATATGTGAGTAGGGGAGCAGAGAAAATTTGGTCCTATAGTCCTGAAGCAGTCACAAAAGACCTTGATTTGGTCTGGAATCAAGTAAAAGATGGAGGTGATTTTCAGGCAGTAAAAAAAAGCATCACAGACTCAATAGATAATCAATCGAAGTGGTCTATGAGATATAGAATTATTAGGCCCGATGGCGAAAAGCGCATTATCCAGGGTCTAGGAACCCCTGAGTTTTTCGGAGACGGAACAGTGGTATATAATTCTGTAGCGCTGGACATTACGGAAGAAGTAAAAAACGAAGAACTATTGGAGCTGGCAACTGATTTGGCCAGAATTGGTAGCTGGGAAATTGATATGGTGCATGATAAATTATACTGGTCAGACACCGTTTACGAGTTGCACGAGATAGATCCTGATTCCTTTGAGCATGATCTTCAAGAAAGCATCAATTTCTATAGGAAAGATTTTCGTCAGTTGGTGAATGAAAGAATAACGAAAGCGATAGAGACCGGTAAAGGTTTCGATTTTGAAGCGGTAATTATTACAGCTAAAAAACAGGAACGTTGGGTGCGGGTCATCGGGAATGCGGAATTCATAGATGGAAAATGTCAGCGTGTGTACGGAAGTTTTCAGGACATTCATGAGCGGAAAATCACAGAGGCACAAAAGAATAGTTTATTGGAAACTTTGGAAAATAGCTTGAATGAAATTTATATGTTTGAGCCTACATCACTACAGTTTAGTTATGTCAACAGAGGAGCCTTACTAAATATCGGCTATTCAGAACGCGAAATGAAGTCACTTACTCCCATTGATCTGAAGCCAGAGTTTACAGAAGCATCTTTTGTTAAGTTGGTTGCACCTCTGATCAATAATGAAAAAGAGAAAATTGTTTTTTTCACAAACCACAAAAGAAAAAATGGAAGCCTTTATCCTGTTGAAGTACATCTACAATTAGTGACAGAAACCTACAAAAAAACATTTTTAGCAATTATACTTGATATAACAGAGAGAAGAAAAGCTGAAGAAAAACTTATTGAACTAAATGATTCTTTAAAGAAATATACTAATGAATTAGAATTGACTAATCAGGAGTTAGAGCAATTTGCTTATATCGCTTCTCATGATTTACAAGAGCCTTTAAGAATGGTAACTAGTTTCATGGATTTATTAAAGAGAAAATATGAAGATCAGCTAGATGATAAAGCACTTCAATATATTGGTTTTGCTACTGATGGAGCTAAGCGTATGAAAACGATCATATTGGACTTATTGGATTACTCTAGGGCTGGGAAATTGAATATGTCTCAAGTGAAGGTCAGCACGAAAAAAATTGTAGATGACTACAAAATATTAAGAAAAAAGGCAATCAGCGAAAAAAATGTTAGGCTGGAGGTTTATAATTTACCTACTGTAAAGTCTTATCCAGCACCCTTGACCCAAACGATCCATTGCTTACTTGATAATGCCATTAAATATTCAAGAAAGGGAGTACGTCCAATTATAAAAATTGATGCCGAAGAACTTGACGGTTTTTGGCAATTTAAAGTGGAAGACAACGGAATAGGAATTGAACCTAAGTTTTTTGAAAAGATTTTTATTATTTTTCAAAGGCTTCATAATAGAGATGAATTCTCTGGTTCTGGTATAGGTTTGGCTATTGCTAAGAAACATGTAGAATCCTGGGGAGGAACTATTCGATTAGAATCAACTAGAGGGGAAGGCTCTACATTTTACTTTACTATACCAAAAGCTTGATGAGAAATATTTGGCAAAAATATAAGGATACTATTAGAAGGAATTGTTCTCTAAGCAATGTAGAATCTGGAGACAGTGTAAATTATTGGCGAAACACCTTGTTTTCCACCACCATGATTTTTGTACTGCCTCTTTGTTTCGTTGCGTTAGTCCCGTCTTTGTTTTTAATCACATTTGAAAATAAAGAGTATATAACATTACTGCATTTTGTCACTATTGGCCTTATGCTATTTATTGCATTTGCGCCAAGCGTTAAAGTAAAGGTGAGGAAATTGATTTTTTCTTTAACCGTATATGCTTTTGCCGCCATGTTAAATTTTTTTACCTCGCCTTCTTCAGGTTCGGTTTTGATTTACTTCTATGCAGCATGTGTTTTCTCTATCATTATCTTTGACAATAAGTATGCTTATTGGTGGAGTCATCTCGTATTGTTAATATCGGTAATGTTTGGTCTTATTATACATTTCGAGTTTTGGGATTTTGAGTATAATGTTGATATGAGTTCTGTCAATGAATGGGTTGCCGTTAGTTCTAATGTTATTTTCGTTTGCTACCTGTCATCAGCGCTCATTCCTAAAATTTTCATTGGATTAGAAAACCATATCAATGAGCAGAACAGACTAAGGAATGAACTTGAGAAAAGTCAGGATGCATTACAGCTTAAGAATGCTGAACTTGAGGAATATGTATTTGTGGCATCCCACGACCTGCAGGAGCCTTTAAGGCTGGTATCTAGTTTTATGGATAAACTGAATACCAAATATCAAGGTCAGTTGGATGAAAAGGCACTCCAATATATCCATTTTGCTTCAGAAGGGGCAACACGGATGAAGCAGATTATCCTGGATTTGTTGGATTATTCAAGAGCAGGCAGAACAACTGAATCTCTTGAAAAGGTTGATGTGAATCAATTAGTCTCAGATTTTATAGACTTAAGAGCAAAAGTTATCTCTGAAAAATCGGTAACTATTGCTGCAGATGAATTGCCAGTTTTGCATGTCAGAAAAGATGGGTTTACTCAGGTACTGCACTTGCTACTAGACAATGCCATTAAATACTCAAAAGAAGGAACAGCTCCTCAGCTCGAAATTGATGCAACAGAAAAAATAGAGGGATGGCGCTTTTCAATTAAAGATAATGGTATTGGAATTGACCCTAAGTTTTTCGATAAAATATTTCTAATATTTCAACAACTGCATAACCGTAATGAATATGGAGGTACAGGTGTCGGCTTATCTCTTGCCAAGAAACATGTAGAATCTTGGGGAGGTAAGATATGGGTTGAATCTAAAAAAGGTAGGGGCGCAATTTTTTATTTTACTGTGCCAAAGTAATTTATTATCTGTAATTTTACGTCTGTTAATCATCCACCTTCATAGAATTGGCACGAAGCCAAATTTTTGCTTATCTTGAATATGCTCATTCGAGCAACTTTTTATATTCATTGACAAAAGGTGCTGCCATTTTATGAAATGTAACATTGTAATTTTAGATCAATATGAAACCAGCTAATATTTTGTTAGTAGAAGATAATGAAGGGGATATAATTCTTACTTTAGAAGCATTTGAAGAAAGCAAAATTAAAACAGAAATCAATGTTGTTAAAAATGGCGAGCAAGCTTTAGATTATGTTTTTCAAAGAGGAGAATACTCCAATGCGGCAAGGCCCGATTTAATTCTTCTTGATATCAATATTCCCATTTATAATGGCCATGAGGTTTTAAAGAGCATAAAAGAGAATAAAGATTTGAAAAAAATACCTGTGGTAATGTTAACTACTTCTTCCAATCCCAAGGATATTGATAAGGCTTATGAAAACCACAGCAATAGTTACGTCAAAAAGCCTTTAGACATGGACGATTTTTTAAAAGCAATACTTCGAATAGAGGAATTCTGGCTTCAATTATCGACCCGTTCCTCTTCATAATAGGAATGGAGATAAAGAAATACCTGATAAAATTGCTACCTCAATTATAGATGGTAATGAAGGGGATATTGTTCTGTTGAGTCTTTCCTGTATGAGAAATTTCAACAGATAGTTACTAAACTCAGGAAGGACAACAAAGATATGAAAACTGCTTAGGATGGTTGGTGCTCATTACTGGTAATATTTCTTTTTGAATTCTTTTGTGTGAAGTAATAACTCTTGCGTCCTTACACAAAGATAATTGATTAACTTTCCGATTCCTGCGAGTATCTATTTCTTCACTGAAATAATCATAAAATAAATCAGAATGATGTTTTACTTCCGTGACACTAAAAATATCAACAATACGCAGTAAGCCCTCTTGATTAGTTCACGAATTTCTCTATTAAATAAATCTGTCTTCTGCAATTAATCCTACGAGCATTAATCCTGTAAGGAATATCAGATCTAAAACCAGTATGAATTGGAAGTTCGTTCGCAGTATCAAGGGAATCTATGGGCCGGGCTGACCTGAAATTATAAAACATTTGTTAGGAGTACATCTTAAGGGGAAATACGAAATAGACTAAGTATTTGAATATATATTGGGAGAAGTTTCTCAATACAATAATGTTTTATTGATATTACTTGAAAACAAATAGAATAAAAAACCCCTTAAAACTGAATTTAAGGGGTTTTTGTGAGTATTTAAACTCTAATAGTCGGGGTGGCAGGATTCGAACCTACGACCTCCTCGTCCCAAACGAGGCGCGATACCGGGCTACGCTACACCCCGAGATTTTACTGTTAATCTCTCTTTTGTACTAAGAACTTTCTGCGGAGAGAGGGGGATTCGAACCCCCGGTACGCTTTAACACGTACGCATGTTTAGCAAACATGTGGTTTCAGCCACTCACCCACCTCTCCGGGCTTTGTTTAACTCAAATCCCCTCCTCGTTTCCGAAAAGTGATGCAAATATAAAGGAAGTTTTCCGTCTCTACCAAATCAGAATCAAAATAAATCTAACTTTTTTTAGATATTGTTTTCATCCCGCTGTATGCCAGTAAATTAATTCTTCAATATTTATTAAATCACTTTTTCATTTTCAATGCTCATTAATAATATGAATTGTCTACCTGACGGTTTGAAATGTCTGAGGTATAAAAATCCGTTTAATATTAATCCTGAAAATTATAACAAGACATTCTTTCTGTCGTTTTACAAATCTTAGAACCAAATCAATGTTGCCCTTTACATTTGCTTTTATATTTTTGTAAAAATTTAAATCTATGACTTGGATTCACTCCCTCGGGGCGGAAGAGATTATATTTATAATTATTTTTTTAGTACTCTATCTGACTTATACCTTTCGGGTTTTTTCTGTAGCTAAAAGAGTTGGTCAAGCCTATTCCAATATTTTGCCAAAATTTTTGTTAAGGTCTGCTGTATTTACTTTGCTTATTATTTCCCTGTTAGGACCTTCCTTTGGCGATGATAAAAAGGAAATTAAGGCAGTAGGGAAGGATATTATGATAGCAGTAGATTTATCCGCTTCCATGGATGCTTATGATGTTGCACCCACTAGACTTGAAAAAATTAAATATGAATTGAAAAACATAGTCGATGCTTTTAATTCTGATCGGATTGGTTTGCTAATTTTTTCGTCTGAGGCTTTTGTTCAATGTCCATTAACATATGATCAAAATGCTCTCAATCTATTTATTGAGACATTGAATACAGGTTTGGTTCCAGGAAGCAGTACAGATTTTGGAGGGGCTTTAACAATGGCACATGAAAAATTAACGTCAGAGGAAGGCCCTTCTAATCAGCAAAAATCAAAAATCATCATCCTTATTAGCGATGGTGAGGATTTTGGGGATGACACGGAAAGTGCAGTAACCAAAATCAATGAGTCTGGAATTCGATTGTTTTCACTAGGAGTGGGTACTGAGGAAGGTAGTAAAATCAGAACTCGAAGAGGGTTTAGAAAAGATCGAAGTGGAAATGAAATAATCACCAAATTAGATGCTCGATCTTTAAAGAATCTTGCAGATGAAACAGATGGCGAATATTTTGAGATTAATGAAGGTGAAAATGAAGTGGGAAGGTTAATTGCTACCATTAATAATATAGAAGGGGAATTAAAAGATGCCAAAACTGTTGATGTATCAGCTAATAAATATTTTTATTTTTTGATTGCAGCCATCATTTTGCTGTTATTAGATTTAGTAACCACACTTAAAATAATTAAAATATGAAGAATTTTGTATTGATTTTACTAGGGTTTTTTACTTCTTTTCAACTTGCTGCTATTGATCCTGTAGGAAAAATAGCCAAGGCAAATGCTGCCAAAGAAAGAGCACAACAGGCTTTGAAAAATGGCAATTATGAAAAAGTCGTAGAACACTATACTTACCTTTTAGATTCGTTGGGATATGAAAGTCCTGAGGCTGAATTGAATAGGGCTCACGCCTATTTTCAGTTGAAGGATACAGTCAATGCATTTGATGCTTATAGGAGGGTCTCTGATGTTGAGAACGCCAAATTAAAATCTAGATCTATGCTACAAATGGGTAATCTTTCTGAAATGCAAAAGGAATATGAAAGTGCCCTGTCTTTTTTTAAAGAGGCTTTGAAAGCAGATCCTAGCAATAGTAAGGCTCGTTATAATTATGAGTTGCTCAAAAAGAAAATGCAAGAGCAAGAAAAGCAAAATCAAGATCAGAATCAAGACCAAAATCAAGAGAATAAAGATCAGGAGGAACAAGATCAAGAAAATAAGGACCAACAAAATAAGGAAAATCAAGACTCTGAAAATCAGAAGCAAGACGAGAATCAAGAAAAGAGCCAAGAAGATAAAGAATCGGAGGAGCAGCAACAGAAAGATGATGCTGAGCAGCAAGACGGGGAGCAAAATAAGGAGGAAAAAGGAAAAGAGCAGGAAGAGCAAAAGCAACAGGAACAAAAAGAGGGAGAGGAACAAAAAGATGGGGAAGAGCAGGATATGAAACCAAGTGCGAAACAGAAGCTAGAAGAAATGAATATTTCCGAAGAAAAGGCTCAAATGATATTGGAGGCCTTAAGAAATAAAGAGTCTCAATATTTTCAGCAATTGAGGAAGAAAGCGACCAAAAAACAAGATTCGGGCAAACCTGATTGGTAATTTTGATTCAGGTTTTATCCCAAGCTTATTTTAATTAATTTTACATTGAAACGACTAAAATAAAATTGTAATGCAAGAAGTATATATTGTGTCCGCAGTAAGGACACCAATCGGAAGTTTTGGAGGAAGTTTAGCTAGCCTAAGTGCTGTACAACTTGGTTCTGCGGCTATTAAAGGAGCTTTATCTAAAGCCAATGTAGACGCTAAAGAAGTGAATGAAGTATTCATGGGAAATGTAGTGTCTGCTAACCTTGGACAGGCCCCAGCCAGACAAGCGGCTATAGGTGCTGGAATAGGCTTTAATGTTCCGTGTACAACCGTAAATAAAGTGTGTTCATCCGGAATGAAATCTGTGATGTTCGGTGCTCAGAGTATCATGTTAGGTCATGCTGACACTATCGTTGCAGGTGGAATGGAGAGTATGTCTAACATTCCTTACTATATCCCAAAAGCTAGATATGGCTATAAGTACGGAAATGGCGAATTAGTTGATGGTCTTTTGAATGATGGTCTTTGGGAAGTTTACAATAAATTTCCAATGGGGAACTGTGCCGACAATACTGCCAAAGAGATGAAAATTACTCGTGAACAGCAAGATGAATATGCGATCAATTCCTACAAGAGAGTTGCAAAAGCTACTGAAGACGGAAGCTTTAAGGAAGAAATTGTTCCTGTTGAGGTTCCTCAAAGAAAAGGTGATCCCTTGGTAATTTCTGAAGACGAAGAGTTCAAAAATGTTAGATTTGAAAAAATACCAGGCCTAAGACCAGTTTTTGCAAAAGACGGAACAGTCACTGCTGCAAATGCTTCCACCATCAATGATGGTGCTTCAGCATTGGTTCTCATGAGCAAAGAAAAAGCTGATGCTTTAGGTATAAAGCCAATTGCTAAAATCAGAGGATTTGGTGATGCCGCACAGGATCCACTATGGTTTACTACTGCTCCTTCTCTAGCAATTCCTATTGCTATGAAAAGAGCAGGTCTTAGCAAAGAGGAAGTCGATTTTTATGAAATTAATGAGGCATTTTCTGCTGTAGCCATTGCTAATAATATGGAATTAGGTTTAGATCCTGAAAAAGTTAATGTATTTGGTGGTGCAGTTGCTTTAGGGCATCCTTTAGGAGCTTCAGGTGCAAGAATTATGACGACTTTGCATTCTGTCCTTAGCCAAAAAAATGGTAAAATAGGTGTAGCGGGTATTTGTAATGGCGGTGGCGGTGCTTCAGCTATTGTAATTGAGAAATTGTAAAGGCATTCCCTTGTTTGATGATTTTATATTCATCTACACAATATGGAACTTAACTGACAATTAAGTCATTCTACAATATTTTAACAGCTTGTAAGTTATCTTTGCAAGCTGTTTTTCATTAACCAGATTAATAATTTTTCATGCGAGCTTTCCTCTTCCCCCTTTTTCTCTTTTTGTTTACAACTCAATTATTGTGCGCTCAAGAATTGCAAAAAATTTCCAATTATTATGATAGCACTGATCGTACCTCAACCAAAGAGGTTTACTTCATTGCCAATGGAGATACTAGCCAAATCCAGGGGGAGTATAAGAAATATTACGAAAGTGGTGAACTGATGGCCACGGGTATTTTTAAGGATGGTAAAGAAGATGGTGTTTTTGAAATGTACTATCCTGACGGGACTTTAATGAGAACGACTAACTTTGTAAAAGGAAGTCGAACTGGAAAAACAATAGTTTATGGTAAAAAAGGTAATACTTTGCAAGAAGCCAATTTTAAGAATGATACCTTAAATGGTAAACTCAAGCTGTATTATCCAGAAGGACAACTCAAAAGCGAAAGTGATTTTAAAAATGGGAAGCCTGATGGGGAAGTCTTGGAGTATTTTAAAGATGGAATCTTAGCCCAGAGAATTAATTATAAAAATGGAGAGCCAAATGGTATCAGCCAGCGCTACTACCCCAATGGGAAGATGAAAACCGAGGAGCATTACGTAAATGGGGAATTGAGTGGTGAATTTAAAACTTTCTTTAATAATGGTCAGTTGGAAACAGTTTTTGAAAATCAAAAGGGTGTAAAGTCTGGTGAATTTAAAACCTTTGACAGAGCAGGTAATTTGCTTTTAATTGGTTCTTATAAAGAAGGTAATTTAGATGGTGAAAACATTTCGTATTATTCTGACGGAACTGTAAAAGTTGAGCGCAATTACAAAAATGGCTTTCTTTCAGGGAATTTTTTAGAGTACGATAGCAATGGAAACTTACAAGTGAAAACTGTTTATTCCAATGAAGGAAATGATAGAGAAGTTGAAGAATTGTGGCAAAATGGTAAGCTGAAGTCGACTCAATACTTCAAAAGTGATGAGCCGTTTGGGGAGTGGACATTTTATAATGAAGATGAAGATTTAATAAAGATCGAAAATTATAGTAATGGCCAATTGCATGGGATGTATGCAGAATATTATAATGGGGGAGGACTTAAATATGAAGTAAATTATCAAGTAGGTAAAAAATCTGGATTGGAAATATCTTACTATCCAGACAAGCAAAAAAGGGAAACTACTATTTATAAATTTGGAAAAGCACATGGAGAATACTTTCAATATCATGAAAATGGAAAAGTAGCCATAAGCGGAAAATATGCTGGCAACAAAAAAGTGGAGGAATGGAAATACTTTAATCAAGCTGGTAAATGGTTGAAAACTGAAATTTACTTCAACGATAAACTACAAGAAACTAAATTTGCCGAAGAAGAGAATTAAGGATGCTGTATTTAATTCTACTTGGTTAGGAAAGATCCTATGAATTCAAATGGGTTGTAGGAGAACTTAGAATGCAGAGTTGCGAACTGCATCTTTTTTCACAGAAAAAACCTGCAAAGTGATAATAATTGAGTGAGCGAAATATAAATGAATAAGAATTACAGTTTATACAATAACGCCAAATAATCCCTTTTTACTTTTTTACTAATCAGATTGTAATAGGTAAAGCCGCCTAGAGAGTATAAAATGACATCAATCCAGTCGGCCGTATATGTGGAGGGTTCTACCATTGGTAGAATTCCTTCAAATAGAATACTATAAAACAATACCACGATAGTTATAGCCTTCTTATCTAAGTGATAAAGATCCCTCAGGGGATGAATCCATTGAATTATTTGTGTACTTAGACCAAGGATTACCGGCATGCAAAGAAGGTCGTCAAGATAGGCATGGATAACAGGGACCGTAAAACTAAGCCAATTCTCAATCATCTGATTGGTCAAAAACAAAATCATGGTAATGTAGACCAATGGATTTTTTAGGGTCTGAAAAGTCATAATCATATAGGTAGAACAGCTGCTAACCAAGCGAAAAATCCAACTATCGACATAATTACGATATATGAGATATTACCAGCTTTTTTAGAAAACCTAATAAACGCATTATCATCTTCTCTGATGGTAAACATCCATTTATCCAGCTGTTCTTGTTTGTATTTTTTGATTTGTTCTAGTCTTTCTTGTTTAGGGTCTTGTATAGGTGCTCCACAATTTGAACATTTCTGCTGCTCCGAACCTTCAATATTGTTCCATTCCCCACAATTTTTACACTTAATTGAATTCGCCATATGAAGCTATACGGTTTGAGTCCTAGGCAGTTTTATAAATCCCGATTGCTAAAAGAACCCATCCAGCTATTAAGAAGACGCCTCCAATAGGCGTAATTGCTCCTAATTTAGAGATTCCCGTGGCGCAAAGTGCAAACAGACTTCCAGAAAAAATAATTGTTCCCAACAGGAACGAATATGAAGCGTAGCTTAATAGTCGGTGTTGAAAATGAAGCATCAAAATCCCTAATAGAATCAAGGCCAAACTATGGTACATTTGATATTTGACAGCAGTCTCGTATGTCTCTAGCCTTCCCGCTGCGCTTAAATTGTCTTTTAATGCGTGAGCTCCAAAAGCTCCTAAGATGACTGCTATTGCTCCTGAAATACTACCTAAGATGATAATTAATTTATGTGTCATATTTGCAATTATAAATTTCAGTGGGAGATACTCTGAAAAACTTCCAGTACTATCCTCCAACAGTCAATACTACTTTTTCTTTCTTTCTTCCTTCCGTCTCTGAATTTCTTCCTTTATCAATGAAAACTCTCGACTGCTTTGACCTGCAACTGCTGTATTTTCTTCTGCTCTTCTGAACAAATAGGGCATAACTGCTTTTACCGGCCCATATGGGACGTATTTGGCTACATTATAACCTTTGTCAGCAAGGTTAAATGAGATGTTGTCACTCATGCCGTAGAGTTGAGCAAAATGTACTCGCTGGTCACTAGGCTGAATACCATGCTTATCCATCATATAAGCTAGAAAATAGTTGCTATATTGATTATGAGTACCGTTAAATACGTAAAAATTATCTAAGTTTTCAACACAATACTCCAAGGCAGAATTATAGTCTATGTCAGTTCTTTCCTTCGAAATTTGGATGGGATTAGGATACCCCATTTCTTCTGCTCTTTCCGCTTCCTTTTCCATATAGGCACCTCTTACTAATTTTGCACCAATGAAGTAGCCTTTCTCAGATGCTCTTTTATGTGCTTTTTTCAAATTCTCAAACATATCTGCACGATACATTTGGTAAGTATTATAAATGATGGCAGTTTCTTTATTGTATTTTTCCATCATTTCATACACTACCTCATCTATTGGATCTTGCAACCAGCTTTCTTCTGCATCAATTAATACTCTTACATTTTGATCATGAGCTGCTTGACATATTTTCTCAAATCTTTCAATATTCCTTTGATGGATTCCCTCTTCTTTCTCCGTCAATTTCTGACCGGCCTGAATTTTTGTGAAGATTTTCCCTAAAGCAATACCTGATGGTTTAAATACACAAAAGGGGATATTATCATCATTAGCAGCACGATCAATCGTTCTCAGGATTTCATTCATAGTTTTATCAAATCCTTTTTCATTTTTGGCCCCTTCTACGGAATAATCTAAAATGCTTCCTATTCCGTGAGAAGACAGCTCATCAATAGTGCCTTGGCTATCCTTGATAGTTACCCCTCCACAAAACTGGTCATAAACCGTCCAGTAGATCAATTTGCTGATGGGTAGATGCAAAGCAAATCCTAGCTTCACAAAAAATTTACCAATAGCTACTAACCATCCTTTCCCCATTAAAGTGAAAAGCCAATATGCTTTTCTTAATTGTCGATCTGACTTGCTGGTGAAGGCAATGGATACATCATCAAAAATTGGGTTTGTTGTTACTTCCATACAATTAATTTAAGTCCGCAAATATAAGGAAAACGATGTCACGTCCTTTTTGTTAAATTGATTAAATTGCATCTTTTTATTAAAAATTTTATGAAGATTAAAAATTGGTATTCAACAGGGAAACCGTGGGTAATTGCTGGCCCTTGCAGTGCGGAAACAGAAGAACAGTTGATACAAACGGTTGATGGATTGGTGGAGAGTGGTATTACAACTATTAGAGCAGGGGTTTGGAAGCCAAGAACTAGACCTAACAGCTTTGAAGGTGTAGGTGAAATGGCTTTTCCCTGGATTAAAAAGGCTAAAGAGCTATATCCACATTTGCAATTTGCAATAGAAGTAGCTTCTGCTGAACATGTAGACTTAGCATTAAAAAACGATATTGATATTTTATGGGTAGGAGCAAGAACTACTGTTAATCCTTTTAATATTCAAGAGATTGCGGAAGCGGTGCGAGGTGTTGATGATATCCCTGTTTTAGTGAAGAACCCCATTAATCCGGATTTGGCTTTATGGGTTGGAGCATTGGAGAGATTTGATGCTGTGGGAATCCAAAAACTAGGCGCAATTCATAGAGGTTTTTCTACCTATCAAGAAAGTATCTATAGGAATATTCCTCTATGGCAAATTCCAATAGAACTTAAGTCACGTTATCCTGAAATCCTTCTGATCAATGACCCAAGCCATATTGCAGGCAAAAGAGATCTACTTTTTGAAATCGCACAGAAGGCAATGGATTTACAGTATGATGGTCTAATTATTGAATCACACCGTAATCCTGATGAGGCATGGAGTGATGCTGCTCAGCAGCTGACTCCATTAGCTCTTAAAGAAATGCTAAACCAACTTAAAATCCGAGAGAAGAGCTTTCCAAATAAGGATTTTAGAAATGAGTTGGAAGGGATAAGAGACCAAATTGATGAAACAGATAAGGAATTGTTAGAAGTGTTATCTAGAAGGTTGGAATTAGTTAAGAAAGTAGGGCAGTATAAAAAAGAAAAAAATGTGGCTATATTTCAATTGGAACGTTGGAATAAAATTCTAGAAAACCGTCCTTTATGGGGAGAGAAATTGTATTTGGATGCTCAATTTGTGAAATCTGTTTATCAAAGTATTCACGATGAGTCCATAAGGATCCAAACTGAAATCTATAATGAAGAATAAGAAGAAAATTTATACGCTGGGACCCAAAGGTTCATTTCATCATCTTTCTTGTGTTGAATATTTAGGTGGCCAACAAGAAATAGAATTTTGTGAAAGTTTTGCTGGGATTTATGAAGCAGTTCAAGCTGGACATCTCGGTTGGATTGCGCTGTATAACACTTTAGCTGGAGTCGTTGAAAACCATGAAAATGAAATTAACAAGAATTTCACCTTGCTAGACGAGATGGAATATGAGGTAAAATTGTGCGTTTGTTCAAAACCGCAAATAAAACTCAAGGATATAGTGAAACTATATTCCCACGAAAAAGCCTTTGGAGAAAGCAAAAGATTTATTGCTGAGAATTTCCCAAATGCTACTTTGATTACCTGCTCTAGCACTTCTCACGCAGCAGATAAAGTGTCTAAGGAAAATGAGCTAAAGGCTGGAGCGATTTGTCACGCAGAAACTGCGTCCTTTTATGGTTTAAGCATTGTTTCAAGTATTCCGAATAAAAGAAAAAATCTGACGAGTTTTGGATTGTTTGCTGGGTGATTTCGGAAACATTGCGCAGGGAATTTGTCTACTTCAAATTCGGGGCAGATTTCCTTTCACCTTTTAATTATTAGAATGAAAACCGATAGTGTTACCTTCCGTATCCATGCAAATGCTACAAAATCCATGCTCACCAATAGGCTCTTTTTGCTGCAATAATTGTCCACCAGCAGCTTCAACTCTTGCTGCCTCTTTTCCACAGTCCTCGCTAGTGAAATAAATTAATGTACCACCACTACCAGGTTTTATCTCCTTTGTTTTACAGAGGGCCCCACTAATATTAGCATCTGATTCATTCCAGGGAAAGCTTACCATTTCTAAGTCTCCAAATCCACCAGGTGTTTGCATCGGAGTCATTTTTATTTGCAATACTTCTTCATAGAATTTTTGAGCCCTGCTCATATCTTCCACATAAATTTCTACCCAAGTAAATGGATTCTTTGATTGTGTTGCCATCTTTTTGTTTTTTAAAGAAAAAGTGAATAAATATTAATAATATCAACTGTTAACTAAATCCCTGGTTTCTTCTTGTTTTAAACCTTTTGCATGTAAAGTAATTCCGTACTCCAAAAACGCCTTTAAATTGGTAAGCCAGAATGTCCAGCCGGTGCTGCATCCTACATAAATTTCCATTTTACTTTTTTCATCAGTAGGGATGCTGTTTTGAGTTAAAATCACCTCTGTCTTCCCATCAATTTCATTAAGTTGTATTGTTACCGTTCCACCGGTTCCAAATGTGAAGGATATCAAATCTTTTCCATTAGCTTCTAAAATGTCACCTTTTTCAGTAAAGTCCCAATTATTCCATTTCCATGTAAATGTATCTCCCTTCTGCACAAAATCGTCAGGGGTTCTCTGTCCAGCATCGAAGTTGAAACTTGCGCTTTCTAGAAACCATTTTTCAATTTTCGATTGAGTTGCCCAACATTGATATACGAGGTCAACAGATTTACTAATAATTATCCGTTTAGAAAATGTGTTCCAGTTATTCATTCCGGTGGTATTAAATGTAATTAAAATTGTGAGTCATTATACTGAGCCATTCACTAAATGCTTGTTTTTACTTCAGTCGAGAGCAGTTTCAGTATGCAATTTAAGGTGAAAAGACTGCAATAGATGGTAACTGTCATTCAAGACTCTAAAATCTTTTTTAATTCCTGTAAGCCATATTCAAAATCAGCTCCGAGCATAGCTTCAAAGTCCATGGCTAACAACATTAAGTTCATCGGATAATCCATTCTACCTTTGAAGCCCCAGATGACTTTTGTTTGATTGTCACCAACAGATTCTACTTCTATATATGCTTTTTCGGAAGATTCAAATGGTTCGAAAAACCTCAAAGCATAATCTATTCTTTTCCCTTCTTCAATACTTAAGATTTCTTGCTCCCCAACTCCAACATCGCTGCTGTCACTCTCCCAAGAGGACATGAACCCTACAGTCCCATCTACTCCTTTATATTCTTTTTTCATATGTGGATCCATGGTACTCCACTTGCTGAAGTTATCTTGGTTTTTTAGATACTTCACGTAATCAAATACTTCTGATTGACTTTTATTTATTACAATTTCTCGCTCCACAGCATAGTCCTTTTCAGTAAAAGCACCTACAATTAAAGCCAATATGATGAAACCTAGAATGGCAATTCCTATAATTTTTAAAATTTTCATATGTAATAGTTTAAAAAGTGTAATCGAAAATAAAGATTTAATTTGAACGGATTGATAATATGTTATTCCTGATCCTTCTCATCTTTCTTTTTTTAGATTGTTAGTAGTAAGTTATTAAGCATGTCACAGCTAATAATAAGGTATTTTTTAATGATATTTTGAATTAGTGTTATAAACCAAATAATAAAAGCTAACGAACGTTAGATAAGGGTGTTATAGCTATTTTTATAAAATAATTTAGAATTGTATTTTGTTTTAAAGAATCATCATTTTACATTTGAAGCATGAGAAAAACACAAGGACGTTTTTATTTTTACTTTTATTTTAGCCCGTTCAGGCGAGTCGGTCCTTGTTATGCTATGTAATTTCTAAATTAAATCATACTGCAAGCCCGATTCGAGAGAGTCGGGCTTTTTTTTTGCCCGTTCAGGATTGAAATGCTACGGGATCAAATTTTAATCGAATTGAAACAGGAATAGTAAAACAAGAAAATTATGAATACTTTAAAAATGAAAGATTGGGGCTTGGGACTAGGAAAGCACGTGGTAATCGCAGGCCCATGTTCAGTTGAAACTGAAAAGCAAATAGATGAGCTTTGCAATAGCTTTGAACGAGAACCGCAAATTGGAATGTTTAGAGGTGGTGTTTGGAAACCTCGAACACGGCCAGGTAATTTCGAAGGCTTGGGAGAAGAAGCATTACCTTGGCTTCAAAAGGTCAAGAATCGTTTGCATATTCCCGTTTGTGTGGAAGTTGCCAATGCCAATCATGTAGAATCTGCTTTAAAGCACGGGATAGATGTATTATGGATCGGTGCTAGAACAACTGTGAATCCATTCTCAGTACAAGAGATTGCAGATTCTTTACGAGGGGTTGATATTCCAGTAATGGTTAAAAATCCAATCAATCCAGATTTAGCCTTATGGGTTGGGGCTTTAGAAAGGATGTACGATGTTGGTATCAATAAATTAGCTGCAATTCATAGAGGATTTGCTGATCCTTATGACAAAATTTACAGAAATAAGCCGAATTGGAATTTAGCTATGCAGTTAAAATTGGAGTTACCTGAAATAGAAATCATTAATGACCCAAGCCATATTGCAGGGAAATCGGAAATGGTACAAACTGTAGCTCAAAGAGCTTTAAATTTTGGAATGGACGGACTAATGATAGAAACTCATCCAGATCCTGCAAAGGCCTGGTCAGATGCTCGACAGCAGTTAAACCCTGAGCAATTATTAACACTTCTGAAGGAGATTTCTTTTCGTGAGAGAATAGATTTTGAAAATCAAATTCCTGAAAATTTGAAAGAAATGCGTGATTCTATCGATCATATTGATCAAAAACTAATAGATTTACTATCTGATCGATTTCATTTGATTGACAAAGTAGGGGCATACAAAAAAGCACATGACTTATCAGTTTACCAAGTAGGCAGATGGAAAGATGTTTTAGCTAGCAGGGTAGCGTTAGGTACTGAAAAAGATATGAGTGAAAAATTTATGAAAAGCTTACTGGTCGCCATACATGATGAATCAATCAAAAGACAAGAAAAGCAGATTGCTAACAAAGACGTAGAACCTTTAACCATTATATGAGCAAAGTATATTTTGAGAAAGTTAGCTATATAACGGAGCTTCTTGCTTCAGGTCAATACTCTCAGGTGTTTGTATTAGTAGATGAAAATAGCAAGGAGTATTGCTATCCTATACTTAAGGAGTATTTAGAGCCTCATAAATTAATTGAAATTTCTTCTGGAGAGAGAAATAAAACGCTTAGCAGTTGCAATTTGGTTTGGAGTGCACTAACTAATGCCACAGCGGATCGGAAGACATTACTTATCAATTTAGGTGGAGGGGTAATCACTGACATGGGAGGATTTTGTGCAGGTACTTATAAGAGAGGAATTAGATTTATAAACATCCCAACCACTTTATTATCACAAGTGGATGCAAGCGTGGGAGCTAAAACCGGTATTGACTTTCAGGGCTATAAGAATCATATCGGATTATTTTGTGAAGCAGAGGCTGTATTGGTAGATTCGGTATTTCATGATACCTTACCTCAAAAGCAATTGATTTCAGGTTATGCTGAAATGCTTAAACATGGCTTAATAGCAAATCAAAAGCATTGGCAAGCTTGTCTTGATAATGGTAGTAATAGTTTCGGGAACGAAATAATACAACAGTCAGTAGCAATAAAAGAAGAAGTTGTAAAAGCAGATCCTACAGAAAAAGGATTAAGAAAAATATTGAATTTTGGACATACGATAGGCCATGCAATAGAATCTCATTTATTAGGTACAAGCAGTGAATTATTACATGGAGAGGCAATAGGGATCGGTATGATTGCAGAAGCTTATATAAGCAAATATAAAGGATTACTAGCTGAAAGTGAGTTTCAGATTATAGTAGAGGAATTAAGGAAAATTTACAGCAGTCCTAAAATTGAAAAAGCCTCTTTAAATAATATAAAAAGGCTTTGCAAGCAAGATAAGAAAAATGAAAATGGTAACCTCAATATGAGTTTACTTCAGAATATTGGCACAGCAGTCTATGATATTCCTGTTGAAGAGGAAGTGATAGATCAAGCCCTAGCCGAGATATTATAACTTCATTTTTTCACGAAAAGTCTTAGCACTGTGAATAGCAGAATCACTTAAATCATTAAGCCAATCTGAGTCTAATCCTTCTTCAGTGTGTCTTTTGATATTTCTTAATCGATCTGTTACAGTTCTTGTAACTTTTTTACCATTTTTACTGCTTAAAAAAGCTCCTGCGGCAACAACAGCAGCCGCACCTGCTAAGAATGAAAAAATTGATTTACTTGTGGCACTCATTTTATTTAAATTTTAAAGTTGACAGCTTTATAACGTTCAACTTATAAAAACAGTTTAAACCAATAAAGATTATTTTGAATTATTTTATAAAACAATATAAAAATTCTACCAATCAGCAAATTTGTTCTATCAATTTGCCCAGCTCGAAAAGCGAATCTAATAGATTGCTGATAATGAATGCTCTTTCAGGGGGTAAGATTACCATTGAGAACCTTTCAAGTGCAAGAGACACACAGACCCTTATTAAATTATTAACGGCAGATTTAGACAGCCAGATTTTTGATGTGCTAGACGCAGGAACTGCCATGCGGTTCTTAACTGCTTATTTTGCAATTACTACTAAAAAGGAGGTGATATTAACAGGTACTGAACGCATGCAAAACCGTCCAATTGGTACCTTGGTGGATGCTCTTCATTCAATTGGAGCAAATATAAGTTATGAAAATAAGGATGGTTATCCTCCATTGAGAATTAATCCTTTTCAAGAGCAGATTAGCTCAACACTATCAATTCCTGGTAATATCAGTAGTCAATATATTTCTGCTTTGCTGATGGTGGCACCTATTCTACCCAGTGGGTTGGAAGTGGAAATAGAACCTCCGACCTTCAGTAAACCCTATATTGACATGACTTTGGGTCTGATGCATTTATCAGGAATTCGATATTCTCAAAATGGAGACTTTATCAAAATAGCTCATCAGGGATATCAAAAAAGTATGCGAATTGTTGAGTCAGACTGGTCAGCTTCAAGTTATTGGTTTTCTATAATTGCTCAATCTAAAATTGGTAAAAAAGTGCTTTTAGAAGGGCTGAAATCAGAAAGTTTTCAAGGTGATCAAGTAATAAAAAGCATGGCCAGAGATTTTGGTGTAAATTTTGAATTTAAGAATGAAGGACTGTTAATTGAAAAGCATAGCTTAGCTTTAAAAAAAGAACTAAAATTGGACTTCAGAAAATGTCCAGATCTAGCCCAAACCGTTTTGCCTTGTGCAGCTTCCTTGAAAATCAATTTGGAAATGACAGGTTTGGAAAGTTTAAGGATAAAAGAAACAGACAGAATTTTGGCTCTTCAAAATGAGCTAGCTAAGTTCAATTGCCAATTAATTGAATCAAAGAAAGGGGTTTGGAAGCTTAAAACCAGTGATTTCTCGATTAAGAGCGAGCCTATTATCGAAACATATGAGGACCATAGAATGGCAATGGGATTTGCTCCACTAGCAATAAATAATGCTTTGCAAATAAATGATATTGAAGTAGTCAATAAGTCCTATCCTACTTTTTGGGATGATTTGCAATTATTCGGATTTGAGTTCATGCAAAAGTGAATTAAAATATTTTGGGGCTTTTAACATTCGACTTCCATACCAGCTAAACATTTCCCCATCCACAATTTTAAACTTTGCTTTAGGATATGTGGTAGTTAATTGTTCAATATGTTTAGTGTGGAAAGGGAAGGGTTCAGAAGAAAGAAAGATATAGTCTGGATTCTCCTTAATGATTTCATCCATATTTATTTCGGGGTAGCGTTCCTTGGAAATAGTATTCGTGAAGCCAGAATAGCTAAGCATTTTTGAAATAAATGTATCTGGACCAGCCCACATCCAAGGGTTTTTCCAAATGCAATAAGCGACTTTCTTTCTTTGATGCGCTATATGTAGAGAGTCAAAGTCCAGTTTTATTTGTTGCGTTATAGTCCTTGCTTTTTCTTCAGTATCTGTTAAAAGCCCTATATCGATCATCATTTGAATTGCAGTACTAAAATCAGTGACATCCGAAACATAGACAGGGCAATTTTTTGAAAGTTTGTCAACGAAGCTCTTCACATTCTCTTCTTTGCTGGCAATTATTAAATCAGGATTTAAGTCTTTTATTTTTTTAAGGTGCTGCTGTTTTGTACCGCCAATAATTTGTTTTTCATTTCTCCAACTCATTGGATGAACGCAAAATTTTGTGATGCCGCTAACTCTTTCTTCTAAGCCTAAATCATACAGAAACTCAGTTATTGATGGGACCAAGCTGATTATTCTCATAGGCTTAGAATTTAAGCTTAAGTGATTACCGATTTGGTCCTGAATTTTTACCATATATTTTTTATTTAATGAATGAATTGTCAAAAAAAAAGCCTAGTCTTTTTGGACGAAGCTTTGAGTAAAATAGTTATTAATTTACTTAAATTGCTATTCCCATGTTTACCAACTGACTTGATACTTTCAAGTTGCTATTGTCAAAAGTGGCTTGATTTATTTCAAACTTCAATTTCCCACCGGCTTCTCTAAAATTAATAGAAGATCCTTTTTTACCTAATCCAGGCTTGTCCGTAATGATTAACGTTGGCTTTGTGTCATATTTTCCTAAAATATCTTCAAAGTCCTTACTTTTATTAGATGCTACGTATAGAACATGTGCTGCACCCATTTGAGCAACATCTGATACATTTACAATATTGGTATTTTGACCTTTTATTTCCCTTTGTCCATATAACTTGAATAATTGATTGTATACATCATCATCCCCATATACAGCAATTACGAAATCACCAGATTTAGTTTCAGAAGGCCACTCTACGTATTTAATAAAATTAAATATCAACATGGTGTGAATTTCATGCATTGGTCTCTGTGCATTGACATTAAGTGAGTTAAAGCCAATTGAAACACAGAAGGCAATTATAAATATTTTAAATGTACGTTTCATATCTTAGATATTTTTCTCCCTATTTATAACAAAATTACTACTATTCTTTAGAAAATTATATTTTTATAAAGAATAAAGCATCAAATTGTAAAATGATATTAAAATATTATAAGTTTTAATTATAATATTTTAATTTTAATGAAAAAACCCTAGCAATGAGATCTAAACGAGTCTCCAGCTAGGGTAAAAAACTAAACTAAATCACTATATTTTATTAAATCAATATTCCCATGCTGGATAATTGATTTGAAACCTTCAAGTTATTTCCTTTTATGGATTCTTGGTTGATTTCAAATTTTAATTTTCCGTTTATTTCTTGAAAATTAATACAGCTTCCTTTCTTACCCAAACCATTTTTATCTGTAATCATTAAGGTAGATTTTCCTGTAAATTTTTCTTTTGCTGTGTCAAATTCTCTGCTTCTGTTGCTTGATAAGTAAAGAACATGAGCATTATTAACGGCACTAACATTATCTACATTTACCACTTTAACAGTCTGTCCTTTCACGGTTCTCTTTGCGTAAAAATTTTGAATGGTAGAAGCAACGTCTTCATCACCTACTACTGCAATAACAAAATTACCTGATTTGGCATCTGCTGGCCATTCCACATATTTAATAAAATTAAACATGAGCATAGAATGGATTTCATGCATTGGTCTTTCTCCTGATTTTAAAGAAAAACCAAAAGCCATTAATGCGACTACGATAAATACTCTACTGATTCTTTTCATTTTGTGTTTATTGATAATTTACTCTACAAAGGTAGGATTATGATTTTTATCAGTAAATCGAAAAAGCCTCAATAGCTTTCAGGAGTAATATTTTGATAAATTAAGACAAATCGTATCTAAAATTATGCTTGTCTTTAAGGTTTACAATGAATGAATGTAATAAATTAATAACTGATTGTACATCCTTGCTATGTACCATTTCTACAGTCGTATGCATGTACTTAAGTGGAAGTGATACCAAAGCAGACGGAACGCCCTCGTTACTGTACGCAAATGCATCAGTATCAGTGCCAGTAGCTCGGCTTGCTGCTGATCTTTGAAAAGGAATATTCCCTTTTTCCGCCAGCTCTATCAACATCTTTAAAAGATTGTTTTGAACTGCCGGTCCGTAAGTTAAAACCGGACCTCCACCAGACTTCTGATCACCGCTTTCAATCTTATTGTATAAAGGTGAATGAGTATCATGACATACATCGGTTATAACGGCCACGTCTGGTTTGATGTGTTGTGCTATCATTTGGGCTCCTTTTAATCCCACTTCTTCTTGAACAGCATTGACTATATATAAAGCAAAAGGAATTTTGTCCTTATTTTCATGGATTTTTCTTGCGACTTCCGCTATCATAAATCCACCGATTCGATTATCTAGTGCACGACCAACAATGTAATCTTTATCTTTCATGTACATGGGCTCGTCATCAAAAGTAATAACGCAACCTACATGAATTCCCATTTTTTCAACTTCTTCCTTATTATCGGCTCCAACGTCCACAAATATATTTTTTAATTCTGGTTTGATGTCGTTTTCTTTATTGCGGACATGTATGGCTGGCCAACCGAAAATTCCTTTGACCACCCCTTTTTCAGTATGTATATTTACTCTTTTTGAGGGTGCAATTTGGTGATCTGAACCACCATTCCTGATTACATAGATATAGCCATCATCGGAAATATAATTAACAAACCATGAAATCTCATCAGCATGAGCTTCGATCACCACTTTATATGGTGCATCTTTATTGATAATTGCCGCTACAGTTCCGTAATTGTCCTGAATGAACTCATCTGTATAAGGTTTGATGTAATCTAGCCAAAGTTTTTGGCCACTGGTCTCAAATCCCGTTGGTGCTGCGTTATTTAAATATTTAAATAGAAAGTCTTCTGCTATCTTATCCATAATTGAATTTTACAAGTTTAATCTTGCTAAGATAAGCGTTGGAGCTAGTAAAAGGTTACTAGATATCCGTAAATTATGAAAATCGAAAGATTAAGTTCTGCCTGCAACTAAAAATGGGAATAAGAAAATCCCTGCGATTATGCTAAAGGAAAAGCCAACTGCAAAACCTAGCAATCTAAAAGGAAGTAGTATCAACCAAATTATAGGGTAAATAAATAGCACAATAATTGCCAAAGGCCAACATATTACTAGTAGTATACACCAAAGTAAGAACTTTATCATGATTTTAGTTAGTTTTTAAAAGCATAATTCAATTGTTGTGCCAATAGCTCATATGTCTATATCTCAGCTATAATGTACATGGATGCTTGAATCAGTCTTAAATACGGACAGTCGATCGTTCGTATTTGAACACGAGGGATGACCTATTTAATTGAAAATGACGAGTGAATGTCTTATTTAAAGGGGCCTTTAGCGTGCTGGGTTTTCAACAAAAAAGCCCATAAGTACTTAAAATAATTATGGGCTAAAATTGATGTGAATTTGGCATCTAGAATTAAGCAAATCCAAGCCGTGACCTTTTTCTACGTTCTAGTATTGAACAATTAACTCAAATTATTGATTTTTATAAATTTTTCCTTTTTTCATTACAAAATCTACTGATTCCATCGTCCTGATATTTTCCGTAGGGTCTTCACTTACTGCAATTATATCAGCAATTTTGCCTTGTGAAATTGATCCATATTGGTCATAAACATTTAGAAGCTTAGCTGGAGTTACAGTTGCAGAAATAATGGATTCCATGGGTTTCATTCCTGCTTCTACCATATAGCCAAATTCCTTTCCATTATCACCATGTATAAATACCCCAGCATCGGTTCCGAAAGCGATGTTAACACCGTATTTGTAAGCTTTGCTAAAAGTATCTTGAATCTTTGGCCCTATTGCTTTTGCTTTAGGAACTACGACTTCTGGGTAATAGCCTTCAATTTCTGCTAACTCCGCTACACTTTTGCCTGCTGTAATGGTCGGGACATAATATGTATCATATTCTTTCATCAATTTCATAGTTTCTTCAGACATTAAAGTACCATGTTCAATGGTTTTGATTCCAGCCCTTATGGCACGCTGCATTCCTTCATCCCCATGAGCATGAGCTGCAGTTAGCATTCCGTAATCATTCGCAGTTTCTACAATAGCCTTTAATTCATCTTCAAAGAATTGAGGATTTTGACCACTTTTAGCCATACTTAAAACACCACCAGTCGCGGTGATTTTGATAACATCTGCTCCGTTTTTATAGCGTTGTCTGACTGCTTTTCTTGCCTCTTCCGGACTATTCACAACACCTTCTGCAGGCCCTGGATTTCCCATTAGGTCATCCTTATAGCCATTAGTTGGGTCTGCATGACCTCCTGTTGTTGCTATTGATTTTCCAGCAGAATAAATGGTTGGCCCATCTACAAAGCCTTTATTTATTGCATCTCTCAAGCTGCTGTTAACTCCACTTCCACCCAAATCACGAACCGAAGTAAAGCCTGCCATCAATGTTTTTTTAGCATATACTGTGGACTGAAAAGCAATATCGGCATCATTTAAAGTAAATCTTTTGATATACCCATCCTTTGAGGTTTCGCTCTCTAGGTGCACATGCATATCGAATAATCCTGGCATTACTGTTTTTGATTTTAGATCAATGGCCTGAGCACCCTCAGGTGCTTCTACATATCCATTTTTAATAGACTGTATTTTATCGCCCTCTACGATAATGGTCATTTCATTTAAGATTTTGGATTTCTCCACATCTATTAATTTTCCACAATGCAAATAGCTTGTTTGTGCACATAAACTGGTGCTTAAAAAGCCCAATATTAAGACTTGTAATAGCTTTTTCATATAATGTTAATTTTACGTATTATTTTTATATCCAATATTAAAGTAAATCATCAGGGTTAGTGATATATAATGATAATTCCTGATCACTTAACTCAGGCTTTTCATCTTCGTCTTTAGCCGTCACAATAGAGTTGGTCATGCTGCCAACTAATCCTCTGTCCAACCCCATTCTTTCTGCAATTATTGCACACATTTGAGCCTCGCGCTCATCCAGTTTGTTATCGACCAACATCATTTGAATATATTCATATAGAAAAATGATTTTTTCTTTAATCGTTTCCGGTTCATGAAAGGCTAGAGTTGATGAGTCTTCTATGATGTCATCAACCTCTTTTTCAGTGACGTCATTCTTTCTACCTAAAGCATAGAGGTATCTTTTTTCTTCTTTTACGAAGCGATTATCAATTTTGGCTAGCTGATATAAATGGATTAAATGGGAGTGTATTTTTTCAGTAGTCAATGCCAACTCAAATTTCATGGTTTAAAAAATCATCACATCAATGAGCAATATACAAAATGTTAGGGAATTATTGATTGAATTACCTTATATTGAAAATCATGAATTTTTTGGCGCATTTGTATCTATCAGGTGAATTGGATGAAGTTAAAATTGGCAATTTCATTGGTGATTTTGTAAAAGCCTCCGACATGGAGAATTATACTGAAACCATTAATAAGGGCATCAAAATGCATTGGGCAATAGATGAATTCACAGACCATCATTCTGTTGTGCAAAAGAGCAAAGATAGGTTAAGGCCTAAATATGGTCATTACGCAGGTGTGATTGTAGATATTTATTATGATCATTATTTAGCCAGAAATTGGAGAAATTATCACGACCGGGATTTAAGGGTATATGTTGATCAGCAGTATAAAATGTTGGAAAGCTATATCAGCATATTGCCCAAAAAGGTCCTTTATATGCTTCCTTTCATGATAAAGCACGATTGGTTGTACAACTATCAATATTTTGAGGGAATTGAACGGGTTATGCATGGTATGGCAAATCGCTCAAAGTTTAACTCCAAAATGGAGCAGTCGGTTGCTGAATTGAAAAAGCATCATAAAGCCTTTGAAGTGGAATTTGAATTGTTTTTTAGTGAGCTGATCAATTTCTGCCATGATTTTTTGAAAAAGAATTAGTATGTAAACAAAGTGTAAGTTTAGATGCTTTATGTTGTAAGTATTCAAACAAATTGAAAGTTATTTACTATGAAAAAGTATTGCTTGCTGTTCATCTTTTTTATGTTATTTTTTACAATTGAAGGATTTGCTCAAAATGATTCTCTCTTAGAAGCATACAAAAATGATGTAAAAGTTAGAAAAACGGGGATGGCCATTTTAGGCACATGGGCTGTTGGAAACATGATTTCAGGAGCTATTGGAAGGAGTCAAGGCAGCGGGCAGACTGCTTATTTTCATGAAATGAACCTGATCTGGAATGTAGTGAACCTAGGAATTGCAGGTGCAGGTTATTATTTCACAGCTACTGGCGAAATACCAGAAAATGCTTCCGTATTATTAGACGATCAAGTATCTTTTCAAAAAACATTGTTATTCAATGCGGGTTTGGATTTGGCTTATATAGCTGGCGGATTTTATTTGATTGAGAAAGCTAAAAATACTACCAACAGACCAGAAAGATTAAGAGGCTATGGTAAATCGGTGATTTTACAAGGTTGCTTTCTTTTCGTTTTTGATATTGCTCTGCATACTATCCACAGCAAGCACAGCAGTCAGATTTCTGATTTTTTATCACATGTGCAATTAGGTCCAAATCAGGTAGGAATAGTTTTAGGCTTGTAAATTTATCTAATTTTTTTTAGCATCGGCACAAGCGAGATTCTTGCGCAAGTTATATTTGTAGTTAAGGTATGTTGCAAGTTCAATAATCCGCTTAGGCATTTTTAATATCTTTTATCAAGCCAGTCCTTTTAAATATAAATTGAACTCTAAAGCCGAGATCGGTTTAAATTCATCAACTTCCAAATCCTCTTTGATGTCCTCATCAAATTGCATTTTGGTTTTCTCTAGTTTTTTGTCAGGATGAACAATTAATTCCAATCCACTGAAGTCCATAGGATTCAATTGTACTAGGACTATATAGTCATCAAAAACTCTTTTAAAATACTCATGGACTACTGCACTGCTTTTCATAGAATTTATTCAATTATTAAAAATAGAACGTCTTTATATGTAATAAGGCACAAGCGAGACGCTTGCACCAGCTGCCAAAGTTGCATAATGCGGTACAAGTATAGTCAAAGCGCCTACCTTGGGCCGCTTAAACTACAATGTTCACAATTTTCTTGGGCACAATAATCATTTTCTTGATTGGCTTATCTTCAATCCATTTTTGCACTTTAGGATTTTCTAAAACAGCTTTTTCAATATCTTCTTTTGCTGCATCTAGAGCAAAAGTCATATTATCTCTGTGCTTTCCATTGACCGATACAGGATAAGTATGAGCATCTTCTTTAATGAAATCTGGATTAAAAGTTGGCCAACCTGCTTCCGAAATACTACCTTCATTACCCAATAGTGACCACAGTTCCTCACAGATATGAGGAGCATATGGAGCTATTATCCTCACTGTATCACTTAATACTGTTTTATTATTGCATTTCAATTCAGTTAATGTATTCACGCAAATCATGAAAGTAGAAACTGATGTATTGAAGGAGAAATACTCGATATCATATTCCGCTTTTTGAATGGCTTGGTGCAAGGCTTTTAATGCTTGCTTTTCTGGCTCGCCTTCTGCCACTTTGAAATTACCATCTGCATCATGAAATAATCGCCATAGTTTCTTTAAGAATTTTGCAGTTCCGTCAATTCCATTAGTATTCCAAGGTTTAAACTGCTCAAGTGGCCCCAAAAACATTTCGTAAAGTCTTAAAGTGTCTGCTCCGTACTTTTCAATCACATCATCAGGATTGACCACATTGTACTTGGACTTAGACATTTTTTCTACTTCTGCACCGCAAATGTACTTCCCGTCTTCAAGGATGAATTCAGCATCTGCATGCTCGGGTCTCCATCTTTTAAAAGCTTCTAAATCCAAGGTATCGTTATGTACAATATTGACATCAACATGAAGACTTTGTGTTTTGTATTCGTCTTTTAGTCCATGAGAGACAAATTTATTCTGACCTTCAATTCTATAAACAAAATTACTTCTTCCCTGAATCATCCCCTGATTAATCATCTTTTGGAATGGTTCATCTACGCTGATATAGCCTAAATCGTAGAGGAATTTTGTCCAGAAACGAGAGTACAATAAATGTCCAGTGGCATGTTCTGAACCTCCGATATATAAATCTACATTTTCCCAATACTTTTGCTTTTCTTCATCAACAAATGCATCCTTATTTTGGGCATCCATATACCGGAACATATACCAACTAGAACCTGCCCAACCTGGCATGGTGCTTTTTTCTAAGTTATATCCTTCCTCTGTCTTCCAGTTTTTGGCTCTGGCTAAAGGAGGTTCACCATCCTCCGTTGGTAAATATTTATCTACTTCAGGTAATTTTAATGGTAATTGGTCTTCTTCTAATAAATAAGGAATATCATTTTTGAAGTAAACCGGAACTGGCTCTCCCCAGTAACGCTGACGACTGAAAATAGCATCTCGCATTCTATAGTTAATTTTAGCATAACCAATTCCTTTATCTTTCAAAAAGTCAATAGCTTTCATTTGAGCATCTTTTATATTCAGGCCTGATAAAAAATCAGAATTGATGATTTTATCATTTTCCACGACTTCTACGATAGGTAGCTCAAAATGCTCTGCAAATGCTTTATCTCTATCATCATCGGAAGGAACGGCCATTACAGCACCTGTTCCATAGCCCGCTAATACGTAATCGCCAATCCATACTGGTATTTTTTCCTCGGTGAAAGGATGTATAGCATATGCTCCAGTAAAGACTCCTGAAACACGCTTTACTTCAGTCATTCTTTCCCGTTCAGAACGATTTTTAGCAATGTTTACATAATCTTTTACTGATTCCTTTTGTGCTGAAGTAGTGATTTTCTCTACTAATTCATGTTCTGGAGCCAATACCATGAAGGTCACTCCATAAATAGTATCAATTCTGGTGGTAAAAACCTCTATTTTCTCCTCGCTCTTAGAAAGTTGAAAACCTAATTGAGCACCAACTGACTTCCCAATCCAGTTGCGTTGCATTTCTTTCACAGGCTCTGGCCAATCCAATTCTTCCAATCCTCTTAGCAGGCGATCAGCAAATGCTGATATTCGCATACTCCATTGCATCATTTTTTTTCGCTCCACAGGATGTCCTCCTCTTTCGCTATATCCGTCTTTGACTTCATCATTGGACAGTACTGTGCCCAAAGCCGGACACCAGTTCACTACTGCTTCCGATAAGTACGCAATTCTATATTTTAGCAGAGTTTTTTGTTTTTCCTCTTCAGAGTAATTGAACCAATCTTCTGCTGTAAAAGGCTCAACTTCTTCATCGCAGGCTGCTTTCACCAATTGGTTACCAGTTTTCTCGAAGTGCTCTTCTAGCACTAGAATATGTCTTGCCTTATCATCTACTTTATCATACCAGCTATTGAATAATAGCATAAATATCCATTGTGTCCATTTATAAAAAGAGGGATCGCTAGTACGAACTTCTCTATCCCAATCATAGGCGAAACCAATATTTTTCAGCTGTTCAATGTATCGATTAATGTTTTGCTCTGTAGTGATTGCAGGATGCTGCCCAGTTTGAATAGCATATTGTTCAGCAGGAAGTCCGAAGGAATCAAATCCCATAGGATGTAATACATTAAAACCCTGCTGCTTTTTGTAACGAGCAACAATATCTGAAGCAATATATCCTAAAGGATGCCCAACATGCAATCCTGCTCCCGATGGATAGGGAAACATGTCTAGTGTATAGTACTTTGGTTTATTAAAGTTGTCTTCTGCTTTGAATACTTGGTTTTTCTCCCAGTAGGCTTGCCATTTCTTTTCGGTTTCTCTGAACTGATATTCTGACATAATGCTGCGTATATTAATCTATTATTGATTATGATTAAATGATAGAAAGTGCAAAATTAAAGCTTTTGACTTGGGAAGGAATAGATTACGGTAATCTTTTCAAAAAAAGGCATAAAAAAAGGTGCCCGTGAGCACCTTTAATCATTAACCAACTAATCACTAAACTAAAACTAACTAAAAAATTTCTTTACAATAGGATTTGGTTCTTCAAGCTGTTCGTTTTTGAACTCTTGCTTTTGAGCATGGCCTAAATTAGCATTAAGCTGTGAGCCTAAAAGAAAAATCAAAATGCCGACTAATATTCCAATGGCTAAGAAAACATTTCGGCTCAAATTTTTACTCTTTTCCATTTTGTTCCTATTTATAAACTTCTTTTACAATGATTATGCCAAACCCTAAAAAGTTGCATTGATATTTTTCTTTTTTATTAACGAGATAAAAATTACCTTCGTATTAATAATCAAAAAACTTATGAAAAATATATTTGTATCAATTCTAGTGGTTGCTGTAGGATTTACAGCATGTAGTCAAAAAGATAGCTCTGAAAAGACTTCTGAAGCGGAAGAAAAACAGGCGGTTGAAATGGAAAAAACCGATGCCTTTTTGGGTGAATCTTTTAGTATTGAAAATGAAATTCAACTAGCTAGTTTAGTGAGAGAGATGGATTCAAATGATTCTGTTATGGCAGTTGTTGAGGCTAAAGTAACGGAGGTTTGCCAAGCAAAGGGATGTTGGATGAAAGTTGATTTGCCAAACGGAGAATCAATGAGAGTAACATTCAAGGATTACGGCTTTTTTATGCCGAAGGACCTAGCTGGGAAATCAGTAAAGATGGTAGGGACTGCTAAGAAAGAAGAAACTGATGTGGAAACCTTAAAGCATTTTGCTGAAGATGGTGGAAAATCTGAAGAAGAGATTGCTGAAATTACTGAACCAAGAATGGATTATAAATTTGTGGCTTCTGGAGTTAAGTTAATGGATTAATTTCACTTTCTTTAATTTCTATTTTCAAATACCTATAAATGAAAAAGCAGTCAGATTCTATAATTTGACTGCTTTTTTTAAAAACTATTATATCAATTTCATCTATATAATTCTCTACTTTTATCCCTACTAAAAAGTTTTCGAAAGCGAAATCCGGATAAGGTGCTGAAGCCACCAATCAATCCAGCGACAACGCCTGAAATTATCACCATATAAATCCCATCGCTTAAATTAAATAAGGCGGCAATTTTATTGGAAAGCATACCGCTTGAATCATTATGGATAAGGAATGCTTGGATTAACCATAAAATGCCAAGCCCGATAAATCCGCTGAAAAATGTACTTAAGTTCTTCCCTGCTATAATTGCTCCTGCGAAAAACGCACAAATAGCCATTGACCACCACGGAAAATAGAGCAATGAAAAATGAGCTGCCACTACAATTATTATAGTTCTGATGATAAATTTCATTTTGCTTTAGGGGTTAATGTTTGAGTGAAAATAATATTTTGCAGGTCGGAAGCATTAGCTTTATTTTCCAATTCGTAATATTCACCGTTGCTCCACTTTTCAATTAAATTATCATAGTAGTAACTACCAGGATTCCCAGATTGGCCTCCCGGATATACACCATATGCTTTAATTGGTTCTTCCAATGACACTAACATTCTCCAAGAAGGACCATGTCTCCCGGAAGTGGCATTTAAAATATGCTTGTTTCCTCCGATTTGAATATTCTTGGTGCTAAAAGGAGCTAAGCGAGCAAGATGTTGGACCGTAGTATTTTTGAAATTGCTCCAAGTCAGTTCTTTATCGTTGGTTGATTTCCAATTTTCAATGGAATCAACAGCTGAAGTAAAGCTCATGTGAAAGAGGTCATTGATACTTTCCTTTTTATCAGTTTTTTGATAATCTATATAAGGATCAGTAATACTATCTTTTAAAATCTGAATAGTAACAGGTAATTCCGGTCTTCTAACAGCATTCTCTAGTCCATAAAATTCATCCCATAAATTACGATACAAGTTATCCCATAAAATTTCAAAGTAGGCTGGGGCTGTCATTTCTTGATCCGCCATATAATTCCAATTGGATAGTGCATCAAATGCGGTTTTTTCCTCCTCATTCATATTATTTCGGTTTAGACTACCCAAGATGTTAGGTAAAATTTCAGATGCCATGAGCCAAAAATTGTCATTTTGCAAACGCATCATGTCTTCTACCGTGATATTTTCAAGTGTTTCTAGTTTTCGGTTTAATCTTCTATTGCGATAATGCTCATACCCTCTATCATAATGATAGTACGGGTACGTGCTATCAACAGGGATTTGATTGGCAGAACTTAAATAAGCCTGTTTAGGATTTTTCATGTGAGCATTGTGTTCTCTTGGGATAAAACCAGCCCAATCCATGTCTGCTCTAGAGCCATCCATTATAAATTTACCCTGCTCTTCCCATCTCAAAGGGAATTTTCCGTTGATCCATAAAGCTATATCACCATGAACATCTGCATAAGCAAAGTTTTGTGCAGGGCAATCGTAAAAAGTCAAAGCATTCTTATAGTCATCATAATTTTTAGCTCTGTTGAGAAGATGAAATGTCAATTGTTCGTTTGATGGGTCGTGAGCTGTCCATCTCAATGCAAAATTTGACTTATTATTTTCAGATCTGAAGTTTTCATCATAAACAATAGGGCCATGATGAGTATAAAAAATGGTGTCAAAGTAGTTTTCATCGCCACGAATTTCGAATTCTTGGATTACTTTTTGGGTTTTTAACCATTTACCATTGTAATAATATTCTTTCTTATCATTATCTTTGAAAGTAATGTGATACCAGTCTCTTACATCTCTGGTAGCATTAGTAACGCCCCAAGCAACACTATCATTGAAGCCAATTATGACTCCCAAAGCTCCCGGCAAAGTGGATCCATAAACATTAACGGAAGGAGAATTCAAATGCATCACATACCATATTGAGGGGAGATTAAGCCCAAGATGGGGGTCGTTAGCAAGGATTGGTTTTCCAGTAGATGTTTTACTTCCATGAACAGTCCAATTGTTACTTCCGTTTTGCGGATCAGGTTGTGGAGCTTTATTGTTGGGAAAAACCAGAGGGAATTCAATAGAATCAGGTCTTTCAACAGTTTCTGCTGCAAAATCCCATTTCCTGCTTTTAGGAATTACAGGGTCGAAATCTTTGTAGCTATCAGGGAATAAGAAATCGAATCTTTCTTTTCCTAGCATTTTTAATAATTGAGTGTTTTCTGCATCACTATCACCACCGGCTAAGTCATTTGCCATATACTTAAGTAGTAGTCCTGACTTTAAATTGGTCCATGGTTCAGGCCGATAGTCCAATAATTTATATTCAATGGGAAGGTCTTTGTATTCTAAAGAAGCAATGTACTGATTGATACCTTCAGTATAAGCATTTAAGATTGGTCCAATGATCGGATCTTCAGCCATTAGTTTTACAGCTTTCTCAGCTCCATAAAGCAGTCCGTTTCTTCTTTGATAGCGGTCGAAATCCAGTGCATCTTTTCCAATAATTTCTGAAACTCTTCCACCTGAAGCATGTGTTTGAAATTCCATCTGCCATAAGCGATTTTGTGCCGTCACGTATCCTTGGGCCATGTACAAATCATGGTCATTGTTAGCATAAACGTGAGGAACTAAAATGGAATCGTAATAGACACTGACTTCTTCATTTAAACCTGTGATAACAGGGTTCTCTTTAAATGTAATATCTTGGTTTTCGGAATTAGCCCAAAACCCATTATAAGGATCGAGAAACTTTCCTAACGGAGGAACCTGTCCCCATTTATTATTTAAGCCCACAACCAGAGCCAATGAAATAAGAAAGGGGAAGATAAATTTTATGAAATTCATAGGGAATGAAGCTTTAAATCAATGCCTAATGTATAAAAAATTGGATTTATAATATAATGGATGGCTATAAAATTTAATGAGAGGGTTTGAAACCTATATAGTAATATTGAGAATTCAGGAATTAGCTAAAATATTCTCTAAATAAGACAATTTTATACAGAATAATATTTAAACTGTCAGATCACTCCTAAACTAATAATATTTGAAATTATGTGCTAGCCTATCTGAAGGTTTAGTAGCAATCGAATTCGTACAACATAATTTTCTGTCTTTTAGATTTTTCACCTATTTGGAACTTTAATCTCTATAGGGTAAATAGCTAGAGTCGTTCATACAAAGAAAAAATAGTAATGCTCAAAAGATTAGAAACTAGAGCTTTTGATAGGGAATATTTAATTGTCCACTCTAATCTATTCGTGTCTCCAAGTAATGTTCTGCAACTCCATACTCTTTTTTTAAACCTTCGATTTTGGCTTCGATTGCTTCAATATTGGGAGATTTACTTGCCTTTGTTGCCACTAACATTACATTTTTTCTTGTGTGTTCATTAGAGATGAATTCGAATACTTTTGTGTTGTATTGGTTTTTCTCTAAAATGAGCGCCCGTATGGTATCGGTTACCATCTCAAACTGGCGTTCTTGAAAAATACCGTATTTAAGGATAGGGTTTTCCTGAGTTGTCCCTTTAACACTTTGTCGTACTTGCTTATGGCAACAGGGGGCACAAATAATTAGCGATGATTTAGACCTTAAGCCTTTATAAATCGCATCATCAGTGGCTGTATCGCACGCATGAAGGGCTATCAGTACGTCTATTCTATCCGCATTGTAATTTTCAATTCGTTCTGAAATAAAGGATAGGCTACTGTATCCACATTTTTTGGCGACCTCATTGCAATAGGTTACTAGGTCCTCTCTTAGCTCTATCCCAGTTACTTGTATATCCAACTGGCGGGTGTTTCGCAAGAAATCATAAAGAGCAAATGTTAAATAGCCTTTGCCAGATCCCATATCCACTATATTTACTTTCTTGGGCAGTGGGGTAGATTTAAGCAAATCATCAATGATCTCTAAATACTTATTAATCTGCTTATACTTGTCGGCCATTTTAGGGATAAGTTTTCCTTGCTTATCCTTTATTCCCAAATGAAACAAGAACTCACTGTCAGAAACCCGCTTTACTTTATGCTTGTCATGATGTACAGGAAGCTTGTCACTGAAGGTTGGTGGGATGGTAGCAATCGATGTTTTGCCCTTTTTATTAATTCGAATTGCAACGTCTTTCTCCAATGTAAACAAAGTAGCAATACGAAAGGAAGAGTTCAACAGAATTGCCAATTCGTCTATGGCTCCATCTAAGGAATAGTTTTTTACCTGATCATTCGTCTTGAATCGGTAAGTGAAAGAGATCATTTTTTCTTTTTGAATCTCTACTTCACGAAGGTATACATTTTCTAAATCTGCCGACTTTCGTATTGGTTTACTTAAAGTTAGCTTTACAAAAGTATCCGCTGTTCTAGCTTGTTTAATTTCCTGAAAGAATTGTTGCGTTTCATTCATCTTATTTGCAAATCTACGGAAGCTAACATTCTTAACCGAATCGAAATTAATTAAAGAACAGATTTACTCTTTTCAGCAGATGGGCTGCCCTGATTGAATTCCATTAATATGCTCATAAGAGCAAAAAAAAAGCAGACCAATCGATCTGCTTTTCGTGTCTCTCCAAATTGCTTGCTACTATTGGTAATAAAATCTTTCGTGAACGATTTTCCCGTCTTTCCATTTTTGCACGCCAACTTGCTCCATATTTACGCGGTTACCATCCTGAAAAGTAACATCCATAGAAGTTTCATGCATTACTATACCCGCTTCCTCATCAGAAGTGATTGCGGTTACTTCCATTCCGTGAAATTCTTTTATCATACCTAAAAATTCCTCTTCGTGCTTTCTGCATTCAGCTTTGCCTGTCCATGTTCCTCTTGGTTCGGTGATTACTACGCTTTCTCCATAGTATTTATCGAATGCATCTAATAATTTTCCTTCACCTATTAGGTTGTAAATGTCTTGTGTTTTTTCTCTTAGAGTCATAATATTTTATTTAATGTCGATACAATATATGTATATACATGTAAATATAGAAAAGGTTTTAAAAAGATAAATTTTTTATTAAAAATTGCTACTAAATATCCGCCTTAGAATATTTTATATCAAATAGTCCTGCTATCGCTTCTAATTTATAAGGTAGAAATTACTCCGTATTTTTTAGATGACTTAACTGCCTACGGTGGCCCTAAGTAAAATTATTCTTCTAAAAACCAAGAAAATAGGGCAAATGCCTTATTGAATCAGCTACTATTTAAAAGCAATTTTGTATGATAACCATTCACACAAAAATCATGAAAAAAATTAGTTTACTTGTTTTAGCCTTATTTTCATTTTACACACTTAGCGCTCAAGATTTGGGTAAATTTCAACCTAAAGACGATGCCTTTAAGAGTAAAAAACTCAATGATGGCATTAAAAAATTATATATCTCAAGTTTTAACATCAACTTTGAAATTTACAAAGAAGCGGTTGATAAAAAGGAAGCAGGTGGCTTTGGTAGAAGTATAAAAAATGCTGCCAAGGCAAAAGCTGCTGTAGGCTTGGCTACTTTGGAAAAAGATGCCATACAATCAAAAGCCGATCAGCTTTATAAGGATTTTGTGGATGATATGAAATCCAGAGGCTATGAAATTATTTCAGCGGAAGAAGCAGGAAATACTGATACCTATCAAGGCTGGAAAAAAGCTACAGGCCCTAGCGTGTATGAAACCGACATGACAGGCATTTTGTCTGTCGTGCCCACAGGTTATTCTTATTTCTATAAAGACAGAAATGCTTTGTCTTCTACATTGGCTGGTTTCGACAAAACTCCTCAAAGTCTTTCGCAGGAGCTGCAAGATGCTTTAGTAGCCGATGTTTCGCTGGTGTATGTGTTTTCTGCTGTGGGCAACGATTGGAATGTCGGTAATCAAGCTAAAGTGAAATTGTATATTAATTACAGATTAGCAAACCTTTATAATGTTACTGATGAAAACACTTCTGCAGGACTTACGAGCCTGATAGATAAGAATAAGCAGGCTGTGGCTTTAAACAGTTATGTTTCTTTCACCAGAGGAAAATTAAAAATAGGAGGTAGTGCAGAATCTCAATACAGTGGTTTTATGAAATCTGACTTGGAAATTTCAGGGGTTTTGGAAAAGGATAAAGTAGTGGCGTACTCTAAGCAAACTCAGGCAACAGCTACTTTACAAAATCCTATAGTGATGATCAGAGGTGACAATTACAGCGAAACTACTAAATGGCTTGAACCAGATGGTAAAAAGTATGCAGAAGGAATGTACCTCGCTGGAAGCGAATTTATTAAATACCATCTAAATGAAGTCTTTGAATAGATAAATTAGGCAATATTAGCAATTCAAATATTGCTATGATCACTTATAAGTTCCTGAATTGATTTTATCGGTTCAGGAATTTTTTTAAAATCAAATAGCTTTTTTCTTTATCTTAGTCGCAGCCTTTAAATAAAACCTATGCGATTCTGTTGGATATTATTTTTCATCTTAGCTTCATTTCCTGCTTTTTCTCAAAAGGAAGCAACGTATTTAGATAGTCTTACACAATCAGCTAAAAAGCTTTCTGTCGAAAAACAACTGGAACTCATTACTCAAGTTCCTTATGGGCAGTTTGTAGCAGAGGTAGAAAAGGCAGAAAAACTGTTTCAAAAAGCAGAGCAAATCGCTATAGAACTTAATGATAGTATTTCTTTGGGCGATGTGGTGTTTAAGCAGGGCCAACTAAAAGCCTATCAAAATAAGATCGATGAAAGCCTGGCCCTATCCTTGAGAGCTATAAAAATTTTTGAAGAGATCGGTGATATAGGCAAAGCTGGAATTGCCTATGGTGGCTTGGGATATAATTTAAAGTCGAATAATTTGGGAAAAGCTCAGCAATACATGCAAATGAGCATAAAGTTGTTGGAAGAGGTCAACGATTCAGTGGGAATTAACCCCGTTTATGATAATTATGGAGTGGTGCTTAACATGATTGGAAAAAATGACAGCGCCTTACTCTACCAGAAAAAATCTTTACGAATCAAAAAGGCCCTGAAGGATAGCACAGGTCTGGGGTACAGCTACGCCAATATTGCAAACACTTTTGCTGAAATGAAAAACTATAGATATGCAAAGGTCTATTTGGATACTTCTTTGGTCATCCGAAATGAAATAGCGGATAATTATGGCATTACTGTAAATTATGTGCAAAAGGCTGAAATTTTAGTGCTGGAACAGAAATATAAAGAAGCGCTTGAAAATTTTAAGCGTTGTGCCAGTCTGGCAAAGCAATTTAAATACCAACATCTGGAACAATATTGCTATGAACAGATCGCTAACACCTACCTCAGTTTATCGGATTACGAAAATGCTTATCGCTGGAAAGAGAGATTTCAAAGCCTGAAAGATAGCAGTAACAGCCTAAAGGTGAACAGCCGAATAGAAGAGTTGCAAATCCAGTTTGAAACGGAAAAGAAAGAAAAACTTTTGGCTGAAATACAAACAGACATCCTTACAAAGGAGGTGGAAATTAAAAATAGAACTAACTGGCTTATTTCTGCCTTTGGTCTAGCTTTCTTAGTCTCAATTTTTGGATTTGCAGTGTATAAACAACAGAAACAGCGGAACAAGCAAATCGTTAAAGAAAACCAGTTAAAAGAGGCATTGGTACGAATAGAAAACCAGAATAATTTACAAGAGCAACGTCTAACTATTTCAAAGGACTTACATGATAATATCGGTTCCCAATTAACATTTATTATCTCTTCACTGGACAACCTGAAGTATTATGAGTTCAGCAAAGACTTCATTTATCCTAAATTTGAAAGCATAGCTGCCTTCACCAGAAGTACCATCACAGATCTACGTGATACCATTTGGGCCATGAATAAAGATGAAATAACCCTTGAAGATCTAAAATCGCGTATTACTAATTTCATGGAGGCGGCCAAAGCTTCTTTAATGGGAATTGAAATCGAGGTTAATTTTAGGAATAAACAGGAAGGTGTGGCATTTAATTCGTTGCAAGGAATTAACGTATATCGTATCATACAGGAAGCAGTAAATAATGCCATAAAGCATTCACATCCTCAAAAAATTACAGTCAATTTCATTCAAAACTCTCATGAAGTTGTGGTAGAAATTATTGACGATGGGAAAGGCTTTGATATTTTTGAAAAGGAAAATCGAGAAATCGGCAACGGATTGAATTACATGAGAAAAAGAGCAGAGGAAATAGAAGGTCAGTTGTCAATCTTGAACCAAAAACCAGGCACTAAAGTACAATTAGTAGTGCCAGTGAACGAATAAGGCAATTGCCCTATTTTGGATCTATGTAATTCGCGCTATTTTTATATTACTGTCACAATCATAATTCTAATTTAGAAATCTTAATTGTTCCTGAGTAAATATTTGTATCATCATGGAATATAAAATCGCACTAACCTACCAATGAAAATAGCTATAGTAGATGATAACAGTTTTTTGATTCAATCCATAAAGGAGAAATTGTCTTTTTTTGAAGAAATTCAAATAAAATTTACAGCGAGTAGCGGAAAGGATTTATTAGAGAAATTAGACGATAGCAGTCGCGTGGAATTGATCTTAATGGATATCGAAATGCCTAAAATGAATGGCATAGAAGCAACTAAGATTGTTAAACAAAAGTATCCCCATATCAAAATTATTATGCTCACGGTTTTTGATAATGACGAGCACATATTTAATGCTATTAAAGCCGGAGCCGATGGTTATTTGTTGAAAGACATTAATCCACATTTATTGTTCAATGGCATAATAGAAACATTACATGGGGGTGCAGCTATGAATCCCTCCATTGCTTTGAAGACTCTTAAATTACTACGAAACCCGATTAATTTTGATGAGAAAAATGCAGAGCAAATCAATCTCTCTCCAAGGGAAGTCATTGTGCTAGAGCAGTTGGCCCAAGGGTTGAGTTACACAGTTATAGCGGAAAATTTATTTTTGTCACCTTCTACTATACGCAAACATATTGAAAATATTTACGCTAAGTTGCAAGTACATTCAAAGCTAGAAGCAGTTCAAAAAGCACAGCGAAATAATTTGATTTAGAAGCTGATAGCGGCTTTCCTTAAGATTATTTATGAGGATAAGTATGATTTTTCAGGTATGGATTTCCATAGCTTAATAAACTACATTTTATTTCCTTTTAGAAATATCTTTGCCTTATGAATGATATGGGAGGTAAAAAAATATTGACAGCGTGTAAGATTATTTTTTTTCAGCCACTAATAAAGAAAAGATAAAATTATGCGAAAGATTAAATTATTATTTCTGGTATTCCTGGCTCCGCTTCTAGCGTCTGCTCAACAAGTAACTGGCGATTGGTATGGCCTCTTAAAAGTCCAGGGTATGGAGCTTCCACTTATTTTCCATATTACGGAAACAGAAGGCAACTATTCTGCAACAATGGACAGCCCAGCACAAAAAGCCTTTGGTATGCCGGTTAGTTCCGTAACATTTATTGACGGTCAATTAGATTTGCAGATCGCCAATATTGGAGCACAGTACAAAGGAGCACTTTCGGATAGCAAGATCAAAGGAAAATTTTATCAGGCTAACCAGTCTTTCCAGCTTGACCTCTCTACTGAACCCATAGCCGAAAGGAAGATTGTTAGACCGCAAGAGCCGACTAAACCCTATCCGTATTATGCTGAAGAAGTAAGCTTTAGCAGCGAAGAAGGAGAAGTGACGCTTGCCGGGACACTTAGTTTGCCAAAGAATAAGGAGAATTTTCCTACAGCTATTCTGATTTCTGGTTCTGGTCCACAAAATAGGGATGAGGAATTTATGACGCATAAGCCCTTTCTGGTGCTGGCAGATTATTTGACTCGCCAGGGAATCGCAGTTTTACGTTATGACGATCGTGGTTTTGGAGCCTCTACTGGCGACCATAATGCCGCTACTAGTGCCGATTTTGCAAATGATGTGAAAGCTGCTGTCCGTTATTTGAAGAACCGGAACGATATTAATCCGGAAAAAATTGGACTAATAGGCCACAGTGAAGGGGGCTTAATTGCGCCATTGGTGGCAGCTGACATTCCTATGAATTTCATAGTTCTATTGGCCGGGCCTGGTGTCACTGGAGAGCAAATATCAATACAGCAAATCGAGCTTTTAGGGAAGTTAAAAGGTGCTGATGAGCAGGACATTAAAAATGAAGTAGCCGTTATGCAAGGTATATTTGAGCTAGTAAAAAATAATGAGGAGAATATGGAAACTTTAAAAAATAAGCTTGAAGTTTACATTGGCCATCAGATGGAGAAAAATAAGGTAGTTATAGAAGGAATGAGCACCGAAGAATATATAGAGAAGCAAATAGCTCAGTTGACTAGGCCTTGGTTGCTTTATTTTTTAAATCATGATCCAAGAGCCACATTGGTAAAAGTAGAATGCCCAGTTCTGGCAATCAATGGAGCGAAGGATGTGCAGGTAGGTCCGAGTAACCTAGAGGTCATCAAAAAAGCATTGCTCGAAGGAGGAAACAAAAAAGTGACTGTAAAAGAATTTGAGAATATGAACCACTTATTTCAAATCTGTGAGACAGGTTCTATGGAGGAATATGCTCAAATAGAGACTACCATGGAACCCCTAGTGCTGGAGACGGTCTCAAGCTGGATCAATAAGCAAAACTAATGAGTAGCGATTTTTATCACTCTTCAATTGTACCTTATGCAGCCATCATTATCAAGATCTGCAGGGCGTATACCAATTCTCAGGAGGATTTTGAAGATTACTATCAGGAAGTTTGTCTACAAATCTGGAGAAGCAGAGAAAGCTTTAATGAGCAATGCGCATGGACTACATGGATTTATAGAATCTCTCTGAACGTATGCTTGACGCTCCTAAAGAAGAAGAAAAATAATGAGCCTATTCATTTTACCTCTGATGTGCTACCAGATTCAGTTACGGTAAGCAATAAGGCATTTGAAAATGAAGCGTTAAATCAATTATACACCGCCATAAAACACTTATCAGAAGTTGATAGAGCTGTGATACTTCTTTATTTGGAGGAGAAACCACAACAAGAGATCGCTGATATTCTGGGTACAAATCCGAATAATATTGGAGTAAGAGTAAAAAGAATTAAAGAACGACTTAAAAAGATTATAGATGAAAAATTCAATTGAAAATATTTGGAAAGAAGGCTTCCTTGAAGAGGGTAGCTTGGATTTGCCAAAGATCAATAGATTATACGAGCAGAAGTCAAAACATATTGTGGATAAAATAAAAAGCAGATTGAAGTTCAACCTAAAGTTAATTATTGGGATGGCTATTGTAATACCTCTTTTTTACTTCTTGGTCGATGCAGTATGGCAAGGGTTGGCAATATCGGTCCTAATGTTGGTAACAGCCTGGTTTAGTAAAAGACAAATTGAGCGAATAGAGCCGGTAGAAACTGGCCAAAATAGTTACGATTATTTAAAATCATTTAAGGGCTGGTTGGACACTATTCTGTTGAAAAATGGAAGTGTGACCCGTTTTACGTATCCTATTTATTTCCTGATCGTGATGAGCATGCTTTTTTCATCATGGTCTAGTCAGGAAGACTTAGTTAATGAAGTAGGATCGAAATTTCCGGATGTCATCTTTATAGGAGATGTTCCGCTTATGGCGTGGGTCTTCACTACTGTGGTGACACTATTGATGCTGCTGTTTTCCAAGCAGATTTACAATTTTGATGTGAGGCTTATGTATGGGCGCATCTTCGATAAATTAGATGCTACTATAGAAGAGATGGAAAGTCTTAGAGCTTAACTGCTTCCAATCCTAAGCACGACAATTTAAGGTTAATAGCGATGGGAATTATCTCATTGCTATTTTTTTTGGTATCGCTGGAGATTTTTTAAGGATTCAGGCTCAAATAGTAAAGAAATGCTGTGTAGCCGCCTGGAAGCATTAATTAGAATGCTGTGGTTCTTTTTTAGCCCCACCTAGCAGCCAAAATTCTAAAAATTTCCTAGTTTTACTCTTTTTAGTACACTAAAGAGAATGAACAATAATTTAAAGCAGATCAATACTCAAGTTTATGAAAAATGTGGGCTAAAAATGTCAGACTTTCAAATTGAAGACGAAAGCAAAGAATATGAAGCTTGCCGATTTGAGTTGAATGGAAGGAGTATTATAAGCAGGAAAGCTAAAATTACGCCTAAAAAAGCCGGACAGTTCGTAGTGTACTGGAAAAGAAACAGTCAGGGAATAATTGCACCGCTTGAAGAAGCTGACAGATTCGATTTTTATGTGGTGAGTGTAATAACTGAAAAGCAGTTGGGACAATTTGTTTTCCCCAAATCTGTGCTTATTGAAAAAGGTATATTATCAACTTCTAAAAAAGAAGGGAAAAGAGCCTTCCGAGTTTATCCTAATTGGGAAATTGTAAAAAGCATACAAGCTAAAAGAACCCAAAAATGGCAACAGTACTATTTTTACGAAATAAATGATTCGACCGACTTTAAAAAGGTGAAGGAATTATATGCAACTAATTAATTGTGTAAAGTAAGGAAGTTAACTGATAGGCACAGTTTCCTGCGTAGCTCATGGTCCAGTCAAATGTAGAAAGTTCAGACACTCCATCAATAATAGAAGACATCCCATCCTGATAAACATACATTTCAGTAACAAAAAATATTTCATGACGGAAAAAAGTTTGACTTTTAGCCTATCAAATAAATAAACCATCACTAAACCTAAGCTCATGAAGTTAACCACATTAAATAAAATAGGATTAATATTTACACTTATGCTTTTACTGCAGGGATGCGTTGATAATCATGCTGCAGACCGCAGCTTAGAAAAATCACGAAATCAAAAATGGCTTGAAGACATTACCTACTTTCAGAATGAATATTTAACAGGTTCGGAAACATTCCCTGATGATTCCTTAGCTAGTTGCAAATTAATACTGTCCAATCTAAAGTCACAGATTGATTCACTCTCAGACCCTCAAATCATCCTACAATTGTCGAAATGCGTAGCAATGGCTGATAATGGACATACTGTAATTCCGCTTGGTTTTATGAGCAAGATACCTTTACGTTTCTATCGGTTTTCTAATGGACTTCATATCATAAAAAGCGACAGTGCTTCAAAAGAATATTTAGGTGCTAAAGTATTAGAAATCAATTCAATCGAAATTTCGGAGGTCGAGCAAAAACTAAAGCCATATTTACCTGGAATCGAAAGATGGAAGGAATTTAAAATGACAGACTATCTGAACAGTCCGGAAATTCTCAATGGAATTGGGCTGTCAGATCCCAATTCAATGACTCTTACTTTATTGAAAGGGATTGACACATTGAAAGCCAGTTTTGACACAAAAGAAATTGAAGATATTTATTACGGGAATTGGGCGGATTTATATCCAAGTGATGATGATACAGATTGGAAACATCTCTTAAACGCAAATAGTACCAAACCTCTTTATCTAGAGAGAATGCAAGAGGGCGTTTTCTATGAGTTCGATGATACTGAAAAACTAGCATATTTTGGCATAAATGGATACTGGGATACGGCCGATGACTTTAAGGGAGAAATAAAAGAGTTTATAAACGAACTAAAAACCAAAACGGATTATGATGTGGTTTGTGATTTAAGATACTTCACTGGAGGAAATTATATCATCCCAGTTGATCTTGCCACGGAGCCACCAAAAATCATTGATAGTGATAAAAACATATATCTCGTTACAAGTAACATGACATTTTCAGCAGGATTGGTAACGGCTGCTCGAATTAAATATTACGCAGGAGATAAGATTGTAGTAGTAGGAGAGGAAGTGGGTGATAGATTAAAGTTTTGGGCCGAAAGAGATATGTACAGAATGCCCAACTCCGAAATTACGATAGCAGATGCTAATGCAGAACATGACTGGCAAGATGATAGTTTCACATTTGGAAAAACTTTCTGGGTCAACTCATTTTATGGAGTGGCAGCAAAAGATTTACATCTTGACAAAGAAATAAAGTTAAGTTTTGAAGATTACTTGAATGGAAAAGATCCTATTCTAAACTGGATTTTGGCTGATGTTAAATAAGATTTTTTAATTCAAGTGGGAGCAATGATCTTGTAGCTCCTTTTTTGTTTCTTTGCAGATAGCATTTATGAGCGCAACAGAGATGATCTCTTGCCGAAAGTTAGCGATCAAATCAAACTCCAGTGGATTTAAAAGATTACCAATTTAGAGCAATCCTTAAATCGAATAGTAATACTTTCAAGCTTTAAAAGCCGAAAAGTACTTTTAAACTATTTTTCTTATCTTTAAAAAAAGGTCAATTCCTTTTCGCTCGATATTTTTGGACCTAAAGATTTGTTATCATGAGTCACGATTATAATCCATTCGAAAATTCCGAATTTACCACAATTTTAGTGGTTTCTGATATGGCTAAATCCAAAGCATTTTATGTAAATGTACTAGGAGCTGAAATCTTCCGAGAGTACGGAGGAGACTCAATGGTACTAAAATTCTTAGGGGATTGGATTTTACTAGTCACTCCCGCTGGACCCACAGCAGATAAACCCAATACTTATTTTGTTTCTCCAGTTGATAAAGACTCAGTTAGTCACTCATTTACAATCAGAGTTCAAGATTGCAATAAGTCTTATGAAATTTTAAAGGGCAGAGGTGCTGAGTTTATAACACCTCCTGTAGTAAATGGTGCTGAAACCAGATGCTTTTTTAGAGATCCGGATGGTCATTTGTTTGAAATAAGTGAATACCGAGCAACGTAATAAATGGTACAAAATGGATAAAGTAAACCTTCAACAGAAATTCTCTCTATTTTCAGAACATTGGTCACCTAAAATTGTGGGCGAACTGAATGGTCAGCATGTAAAACTTGCCAAACTGAAAGGTGAATTTGTGTGGCATAAACACGATGAGGAGGACGAACTCTTTTTTGTGGTGAAAGGCAGCTTTAAAATGAAATATCGAGATCGAACAGTAGAAGTAAATGAAAACGAATTCTTGATTGTGCCCCGAGGTGTTGAACACAAACCAGTGGCGAAAGAAGAAGTTTGGGTGATGCTTTTTGAGCCCACTTCAACTCTCAATACAGGAAGTGCTCAAAGTCCCTTAACCAAAAAATATTTGGATGAAATTTAGGTATGTATTCCTAAACAAACTTCTCCCGAAACTGCAAGTTAAACATTCCATAAAGTAAGCAAAGGGCACTGGCCACAATCAGATACAAGCGATTCTTGAAAATGATACTGTGCCAGATAAATTCGCTCATTTCTCTGGGCTCGGAAAATGGGTTAAGAAAAACGTTGTACACACTGTTGCTAAGCGGTTCTGAAAATATAAAAAAGATAAAAGAGACAATCACAATCACAATTGCAGTACCGTTTCCATTTTTGATTAAGGTAGAAAGCATAAAAGCCAATGAGGAGAGAAACGTTATTGGGAAGAGCACTTGCCCCACCATTGGCAACAGACTAAAACGGTAAAGCGTAAAGTTGGCAATGCTGCCCAGTACTAAAAGGATTACAAATGCAACACCAACAGCCAATATAAAGCGTACTAGCCATACTTTATAGCGATAGTTGGGAATCCCAAAAATGGTTTCCAGCATCTTGGAATCATCATCATTCTGGATCCCATAGGCCATAGGATAGAAGATCAGTAGCAAGCCAGGAAATACTAAGAATCCGTAGATCACCGCTTCATTAAAATCAGGATCGTCAAAGATTGCAATTGTGATAATAAAAGCAAAGAACAAAAAAGACGCCAGCACAAAGTAGACGAATTTGTTCGCAAATATCACCTTCACATTGTAGGTGATTAGTTTATATAATAGTAGTAGGTAGTTTTTCATTTTGTCTCTGTTTAGTATTTTTAAATAATAACACCCCTATAATCCCCTCAAGGGGATAGCCTCACAGATTGAAATCATCAGAATGCATTATGCTTTATTCTTATCTTTTATTT